>CEVU01062995.1_pt1 | contig 42986 bp, 49 predicted proteins | sample 427081 | NCBI WGS metagenome assembly CEVU01 (sample SAMEA2623868, study PRJEB7988) | marine metagenome | biome: marine biome (ENVO:00000447); feature: deep chlorophyll maximum layer (ENVO:xxxxxxxx); material: "saline water (ENVO:00002010), including plankton (ENVO:xxxxxxxx)" | depth 80 m | reverse complement strand
TATTTATCCAAATAAGATTTTGACAATAACATGGCAAAAGCAGTTTTGAAATGTTTAGATGGGCCAGCAAAAACTGTTAGACCTGTAGCAAGTCCACCATCCAATTTACCACTCAACGCCACATTCAAAGCGGGAACAGTTGTCTGTACAACATCTTTGTTGTTCAGAAATTTACTCTTGGATAAAATTTCAGTTTGTTTTATCGTTGAGTTCTTTTTTAATTTATCTAATGTACTCATAGTATCTCCTAAAATAACGACTCCAATGTTGCCACTGGTCTAGTCTTCCAATCCAAACTAGTAACAATAGTATTCAATGGGTCAATAAATGCTTTCTCAAACATTGTTTCATAATCTATGTATCGATGTAAGTCAAACTCTTTTGGCATTAGACCATTCATCGCTACGGTATTTTCTCTCACATGATTAGGTTCCTTCAGATAGAGAAACTTAATCTTGTCACCATCTTGGATAACTTGATATTTTTTCTCTAGTTTCTGAGTCCTAAGCAAGTGATTGTAGACCAATGCGCCCCGAACATGCATCGGAGTTCCCTTGGTGTAAACTGTTTCGCGTGATGAATACTTATCTATGTTATTACAACCGCGTGGGAAAGCGATTTCTTCTGGAGACATCTTACTAAATGCCTGCCATGTATTCTCAACGAAATCCTGTAATTCTTTTTCATCTTTGTTCAAACATAACTCAACTGCCTTTTTGAGACTTGAACGAACTGGTGCTGGTGTGGAAGACCTTACAATCTCCAGACCCATAACTTTTAGATGGGGTTCGTGATATCTAACACCTTCATTGTCCCATACATTCAATGCGTATCGTTTCTTTGCAACCCATATACCTGTATCGGCAATTGCCTCGCGTTTGAAATCTATCTTGGGTTGGAATACATTCATGTAGTCACCCAACTCTGCCATACGACCATTGATTGCTGGTACTAGTTTATCTTCCGTAAACTTATCAAGGATATCAATTATCTCTTCTTGAGACTTATCCTTCATGTGAAGTTCTACCATCTTGTCCAGTGTAACATAACAAGAATCTGTATCAGTATAGAAAGAATAGACTTCATCTTCTGTGCCAAGAAACTTGTTTAGAAACTCATCCACCGCTTTACCTGTGTCACGGATAATAAGTTGTCCACTCAATGTGATTGCCTCTGCAATCCTTTCATCAAAATATCTGAACCATTTGTTACCTATCGCACCAAAGAGAGAGTTCAATTGAATCTTTCTTGCCATCTGGAAGTTGTTAAACTTGGCGATATCATTTTTGAGTTTAGGATTCTTTGTATCCTCATACTCTTGTTCTGCTTTCTTCATGAGTTTTTTGTACTTCTGTCTATCGTCAAAAAACTTTTGAGTAATTTCTGCCATGAATCCTTGAGATGTTCTACCAAACAAGTAACCATTAGCAGCCATCGATAAGTCTGCCTCCACCAATTTTTTAGTTGAGTGTTTCCTTTCCAGAATACTATCAACTGTACAGTCTAGGGGTTTGTGTCCCTCTGCCAACATCTCTGGTGATAGATTGTGTTGCATGATGATAGATGGATATAGGGAAGTCGCATCAACTGATACCACCCACTTGTACTTACCCACTTTCGGGTCTTGGACATAACCACCAGCGAATCCCTTGGAGAAGTGTTCCTTCTTCTGAGGAATCATAATGTTCTTTTCAAGTAAGAAGTTATATAACAAACAATCCCAAGTTCTCACAGATGAAAAGATATCATTGTAGTTACATTTACAGTCATATCCCATAGTGATAATAAGTTCCAAGAATTTCATCTTGTCATCAAGTTCGTCAACCAAAACAGTATCGATAATGTTATAGTCAATAAACCTATTCCAATCATTCTCGTAGAACTCGCGGAATGTTTCAAATCCAGATTCCAGTTTCTTCTTACCTAGTTCTACTTCAGCAATGTAATCAAGTCGATAACTTTCTTGGAAGGTGTAAGTAAACTTTTTGTACAAATCCATATAGTCAAGTTGAATGACACCCTTGATGTCAGTCTTCAATAACTCTCTGTTATGACCGCGAACAGTTTTCTTCCTAGTCATACCGAATGGACTAAGATTGTTTTTAGCTGAGTCACCAAATAGTCTGTCAATCCTACCAACTAAGTAAGGCATATCAAACAGTTCATGATTCCAACCAGTAACTACATCTGGATAATCTTGCGCCCACCATGTCATAAACTTTTCCAACAAGTCAAACTCATCGGAACAATATGTATATGTAACTGGTAGGTCTTTGGTCTCTTCGCCAGGCTTCCACTCACCAGAACCCCATGTAAATATTTCTTTGGTGTAATTGTTTACCATAGTAATCAACAGGATTTCTTCAATAGGATTTTCCGTGTCTGGGAAACCATGTTCTGCTGTTGTCTCAATATCTATTGACCAGATATTCATCTTACTAAGGTCAAATTCGATATTATGGGGATACATAGAAGCTATATACTGATAAGTCAAATCAGTTTGACCGTATATAGGATAGTTATCTACTTTAGAATATTTGTCTAGGAACTCTTTAGCATCACCGTTGTCACCAAACTGAATTGGTTTTAGATAATGACCATCGATGTTTTTGAATTCAGATTCCTCATTGCTTCTAACATACAATGTAGGATTGAATGGATGTTTCTCAGTAAAGCGCTTACCATTCCTCACTCCACGAGTAAGGATTGAATTTCCATATTGCCACGCATAGGTATAGAAGTTAGACATAATAAAACCGATTTTTCATTTAGAGATATAATAACACAACAGACATCAGAAGTCAAGCATTATTTTTTGAAAATCCTACAGGCGTTTTTGGCCGAGGATTTATTTTTTGCGCTATTTTTGATATAAAAAGCGCTACCTTTTTCGAGCAATTTTTTAACCAGTGAATTTTGGTTTTTTCTTTGTCTGTGTTACTGCGGTGTGTTCAAACTTGTCTTGATACTCTTTAGCCAAATCTGGTTTGACTTCAAACAAGTATTCAAGTTTGCCATACGGTACAAATAAAGTACCAGTACTTGATGGAGTTTGTGGAACAAATGCAATTTTAAATTGTCCCTGTTTTCCTTCAACAGGCAAATAAGATATCTGAGCTGGGTTTGATAAAATATATCTACCGCCCTCATCATCTTTCTGTAAGTAACAGATAATTTCAGCCGTACCAGCAGACTTTACACCCACCAATGAAGCTGGTGGAAGTTGTTGTTTCTCAAGTTCTTCTTCGGTGACTTCCATTTCTGGATTAGGAATCTTTACTTCCTTCACTACTTTCTTTTTCTTTGTCATAATATTTCCTTTTCAAAAATGGGGGGCAAATATCGCCCCCCGATAAAACTATTTATTTAGTTTTAATCTTGATTGTTTGAGGTTTCTTCTCCTCTGGGATTTGATTCTCCAAGGATATTCTAAGAATTCCCTCAGTGAGTTTAGCATCTTTCACTATTACAGTGTCAGCTAGACTCCATACCTTACGGAATTTTCTTTGTGCTATACCTTGGTGAATAAAATTTGATTCGTCTTCCCCCGACTCTTGGCCACCTTCTACAGTAAGAGTGCCATCTTCCACAGTAATATCTAAATCAGATTCTTTGTAACCAGCGAGAGCCATTTGAATCTCGTAGTTTTCATCATCTAGTTTTTCTATATTAAATGGTGGGAAATTTTGCACAGATACTTCAAAGTTCTGATTGAGTAAATCAACTACCCTATCGAAACCAACGAATTGTCTGCGGATTTGTGGAAACGCTGAGACAAGATTATCCCAGTGCGCTTGTGTGCTTAAAGTATTCATAGTTTTCTCCTTATTAAGCGAGTTAAAGTGTAGACCTCACCCGAGCATCTACTACTGTTATTTATAATATATGGGGACTTTTTTCCAAAAATCAAGGGCAAAAATTTAATTTTATCCGTTGTTTAATTTTAAAACCATCCCATGCATAATGATTGCAAGTTCTTCATTGATTTTCTTTTGAAGACCTTCACTCAGTTTAGCAATTCTGTAAAAATCATCTCTATCCCAGACCATAATGGAACCAGAAGTGGGGTCAATACCACATCTTAGGAACAAAGTCTGTCCTCCCTCAATCGCTACGCGATATTTTGCAATAGGTTTGCGGTTTTGTTTAGCAAATCCATTGAGTCTTATTCTTGCGAGTGAGTCGGAATAGTTTTGTTTAATCTCTTGTTTACAGAGTGTGTGAATCCTGTTTTTTTCCTCTTCAGCGATGGATTCAAGAGGTATTGCCATCATAAAAACCAATGCGACCATAGCCGCCACTTTTCCCTTCATAGCTCTCCTTCTGTGCGTTTAGGGTTATCGTTTTCGCCCGATATTATATTTAGTAACGAGCGACCATTCATCCTTCTCTTTGAAGGACAAAATCTTTATCTGACTCAATGGAGCCATGTCTTCTTCAACTGATTTATCAAGAAGTTTTACCAAACCCCAATCACTCAGCAGTTTGGATATTGCGTTTCTTCTTTTTAAATCATTATCTGTCAAATCTGCTTCTTTGCCATCAAGAGCAAAAAGTTCTTTGAAATGAGTTATAAAATACCTACCCTGTTTATGGAGAATATGGCAAGACTGATACAATGTCTTGTCTTTCTTTGATGCCACTCCAATACGAGACAAAGTTTCCCTAACCTTTAGGAAGTCATCTTCCTTTTCTAATAATACTTCTACTGGTTTGTAATCTGGAAAATCAATGTCAAAAAAATCATCCACCATGATAATACCTTCATAATTTTGTTAATTAATATGAAAAGTATTTATGGTTTTTCTATTTTCCACCTTTTGTTAAAAGTTTTTTTATCTCCATGATGTTTTCGTCAGTCAAAAGTCTAAGTGCTTCTTGAGCTCTGACATTACTATAACCAAAATATTCTTTTACTATTTCCAGATGTTCTTCTTTTTCTGGTTTCAACCACTTGTTAAATCTTTTCTTCTTACGAACAAGTCCCCTTAGAAAATCATACTGCAATTTTGCATCAAGGTGTGGTCTAGCATTCATTTCATTAGATGCCACAACCGTATCCATTCCATGAGACAATGACTTGTTCACAATAAAAGCATTGTACTGTTTCTCAGACCAATCATCTACAATCAAATCCTCTTTACTGTAGTTGATACTGTTCGCAAAATCAAAGGGACTGATTGCTTTTTTCTTTACCTTGAACTCTTCAGCATCATAGGTCTTTACTGGTTCACCTAACCCCTCAATCATTTAAATTCCACACTCGCCATGATATCAGTTAGACACGCGGTCAAGTTAATCTCTTGGTCTGCCACAAATGCACTCTTGTACTGGTAGTCAGCAATCAATAGTACCAAGTGGGGTACTTGTTTCACCTTATCGATAAGAGAGTCATAGACCTTCCTGTAGACACCTTGTGGGTCATTGTCAACATTGTTGACTACCCATTGTCGCATCTTCTTCCAATCCTTATCCTTGAGACTGTCAATCAATCCCTTGGTGTTTATCTCAGCAATGTTACTTAGGATACCCTCATCGATTGTACCACTACGCGAATACCGTTGTAGTTCGTTTAGAACCCTACGATAGTCTGGGAAGTGTTTCATTAACAACTCAGCGAGAACTGGAGTAGAATATGTGACTCCCTCAGAATCCAATACATGTTTCATTCTATTAAGAAACAATCCAGCCATGTTTTGTTTTTCATCCTTATTGAGTTTGAATTCAATAACAGATGTTCTACTGTGAAGAGGTTCGATGATTCGATTCTTGAAATTGCATGTGAAAATAAATCTGCAATTGCCAGAAAACTCCTCAATAAAAGCTCTAAGTGCTGGTTGCGTGGAATTGGGATTTAGATAATCCGCCTCATCCATAATCACAACTTTGGGTTTACTTTCAAAACTTACCGTACTAGCAAAGTCTCTTATCTTAGTACGCAATACATCAATACCACTTTCATCCGAACCATTGATAACAATAAAGTCACAACCAAGTTCATTACAAAGTGCTTTTGCAACCGTGGTCTTTCCTGTACCAGCGGTGCCACACAAAAGCATGTTGGATATTTCACCAGCATCAACATACTCTTGAAAAATACTTTTGATTCTATCTGGTAGAACACAATCGGAAATAGTTTGGGGTCTATATTTCTCCACCCATAAAAATTCACTCATTACCATACTCCAAATTAACATCAATAATGATGTCTTCAATTATACTATTATTTTCTATGCCCATAGTATACTCTATAAACTTGCAAATGTCAAGCGTTTTCACACCGTTGCCTGTCCATGTTTCTCTACCTCTACTCAATGGTGTGTCCAATCTGCCTGGCGTAATCAAGGTAGTTTTAAATTTAACTAGGTCATCTTTAAATGCCTTGGAACATTGTCTACTCGCGGTAGCAAGGGCGTCCTTAGCAATTGCATATCTGTCATGACTAACTCTGGCACTTAATGCCCCAGTACTTCCGATATTAAAAATATATCCAGACTTGTTTTCTTCTTTCCATGCCTTAAATACCGCTAACAATAAATTTACTTGAGCGAAATTACCCCAAGGTTCATCTGGCGGGCCATCAAATGCATTATTGATAAACACATCATAGTGTAAACTTTGTTCTACTATTCTTTGAATACCAACCTTAGTTGTAATATCAGTAAGCATCTGGCCAGTACTTCTGGAACATCCATCACCATTAAAATGTTTTGCTAAGTCTAGTCCCAATCCGCGATTGTTACCTGTGATATAATATCGATAAGTTTCTTTCATCTTTTTATTTTGATCCCATACTTTAGTTAACTTCTGTCCACAAGTCATAGCGCACTCAAATATTTTGCCACACCCTATATCTTGTTCCCATGACCATACAATCTCTTTCCAAAACTCACTTTTAAAAATTTTATCTAATGGTTGACTGTGAATGTTTAAATTCTGGTCATCACCATTATGTCTATTGATAAGAGACATAACTTGGTTATTGCCATCTTCATCAAAGTGATAATCATTACTACTAGGAAATGAATCTCTTTTATGAAATCTCATGTCGTAAAGATTGTGTTCAAAGAAATTACATGGTAAGACTAAACCTTCGGCAGTAATTGCCACTTTCTTTCCAGTGAGAGCGTCACATTTTATTTTGGTCTCGTTGAAGTAATCCTTTATATCTGGATACTCTTCATGTAGTCTGGGTAGATTCTCAACACTACTATTGTGGTACTGTTTGTCTGTGGGTGGTTCTAAATAATATTCTATTTCACCATCTCTGTTTTGCACTGGCCACTTTTCTAACTCAGTAAGAGTTTTGTGGTTCATAAACCTACCAGTTGACCTAAACAGTATATCATCAAACCCCAGTTCTTCAGACATCTTTTTTGCTTCTGATATCTGGTGTTCATTGTGTTTGTATACCAGATAGTTCCATTGTGCTTTTCCACCAGCATTTATAAATGCTTTCGCGTTTTCAATCACGCGAGAAAAATCTACATTTCTTCGGTAAAGATGATTGGTATCCCATATTCCATCAATACCAAAATCAATTTTGCCATGGTCGCCCAGCACTTCAGCAATCTCTTCCCACCATTTAATATCACGGACTCCTCCGTTAGTGTGAAGGTAGAGATGCAGAGTTGGGTTTTTACTCCTAAAATCCTTGAGTATATCCAAGAACTCTGGATGCATAATAGGGTCACCATAACTGCCACAAAAGAAAACCTGTCTCAGTCTCTTTACTAGGGACTTAGGAAATGCAACATCTATTACATCTCTATCTAAATGACAAACTGGCAGATAGGGGTTAGTCTTACCACCGTTTACATTCCTCGGACATTGAGGACAAGCGGCGTTACAGTAAGTAGTAACCTCAATCTGATATTCATCTATTAGATTGTAATCAAACATGATTACTGTACTCTTTTCTTAAGCACCTCAATCTGGTAATCTTTTTTGATGTTCCAGTTGTCTTCAGAACGGTCTACCATCTCAGGCTTACCTTTTACAAACTTGCCAGACTTTACCTGTTTTGGGGTAAACTTTGACTTCTCCAAATTTTTTAAGGCGACTATTCGTCTTTCCTTAATACCTTTCTTCTTCAATGAACTATCTCCTCGCGTTCAATATCATCTTCTTCGACATAAGAACCATGTTGAATTTCAATTATCTTTAGGGGTTCATTACCCACATTTGTCACTTGATGCCATTCGTAGGGTATTATACTAAAGTGTTGACCAGAAGTCAAGTAGTCGTATGTATAATTCTCTAACCTACCTTTGCTGGTTTTAATCATTGCCATACCATTTACGATATGCCAGATTTCTCCACGATAAAAATGTCTTTGGTAACTAATACTTTTACCAATATCAATATTCAATATTTTTACCTTAGCAGTTTGTTCCTCGTGAATAACTTTATAGTCACCCCAAGCTCTTTCTACATTGTTTACCAAACTACTAGAATAAGTTTTATCTCCACCAACACCAAAAACAAATTCTAAATGAGCATGAGAAAACTTTTCTCGCAGTTCCATCTCTGGAATATTATCTTCTGTCCTGTCACCACCATTCACAAATAAAAACTTGTGGTCTATTCCCCATGTGCCTAATGCTTTTTCTATAAAGTCTTTGGCAGTATCGTCATCATCATTGAAAGGAACTACATGGTCAACACATTCTAATTCCATCAACATATCCATTCTGTCCCATTGTGACATGAACGGTGACCCCTTCTTTCTAGTTAACCACGCATCGCTATTGAGACCTACCGATAGATGGTCACCCATCTTCTTAGCTTCTTTCAATAGGTCAAGGTGTCCCTTATGTAGTGGGTCAAATCCACCAGATACTAAAACAATTTTGCTCATAATATACCTCTTAAAGATGCCCCACCACCAGATATGTTTCTCGCGTTGTGTAGAACTTCTTCATATGTGAAGTGGGGTTGTTCAATTTCAAACTTCGGATTGGATGTTTTGTCAAACCATTTTAGATTGTGGTCTTTGGGGTATACCCTAGTCCATTCCATATTTGATTTTTTTAATAATTTTTTTGCCTTCTTATTCAGCGGAAAGATATATCTAAACATATATCCCTCTATTTTTTTGATTCCCTTCTCTTTCATAAAGTCTGAAGTCAACCAAAAAATCCTGTCTTTGCCAGAGAACCTTGCGTTCTCTTCGCATAATTTTCTTGTAGCTCTCGGATGAACCTTCTCTCCATTTATCTCATATACTTGAGTGAAGTATTGTCCACCATAAAGAAAATTACTTGCCTGATATACATATCCACATTTACCCATGATACCATCTGCCATTGTATAAAGGAACGATACCTCTGGTGTATTTTCCTTTATCCATTTTATTGATTGAGATATCATTTGTGATTCGGAGTTGGTTGGCATTTCATCTGTCATGCACATCTTACCAATCTCCCAATAATCTTTTGACTCCAGACCAGTAAACATTTTATTGATTGTCTGTCTAGGTTGAGTTCCCCAGCCTAGAGTCAATACACCTACTAATTCACCATTGAGAAAACATCCTAGATAATGCTTTGTTAGTTTAGGCATCATCGGTGAATAATGATGCGTCTGTATAAAATCGATTGCGAGTTCCTTCGATAAAGGTTTTAAATCATAATCAACTTTATGCAAATGTTTCGTCTGTTCCAGCACCATCTTGAAGATTTAACTCATATTGTTGTCCTACAGGACTTTCAGTTTGAATGTAATTCATCATGGTCAGTGGGTCAGATACTTCATATGGGTCAGCAGGACAATCGTCTTCACATCCTTCCTCGACAAATGCTACTTCCACAACCCCATCATTGACAAGGACTGAATATCTCCAAGACCTTGGCCCAAATCCTAAGTTGTCTTTCTTCACCAAAGCACCAATAGCTTCTGTAAAGAAACCACTTCCATCTGGAATTAGTTTTACATTATCAATGTCTAACCAATCACCCCATTTGTTCATAACAAAACTATCATTAACAGACAGGCAGTATACTTCATCAATACCATTTCTTTTGAACAACTCATAGTTGTTATCATAATCTGGTAATTGATATGTTGAACATGTTGGAGTAAATGCGCCAGGCAAAGCAAACAGTACAACCCTCTTGTCCTTGAACAAGTCACTTGAGTTAACTAGTTGCCACTGATATGGATTTTCATCACCAGCCTCTACCATTTTTTCATCCCTTACCCTCATGTGGAAAGTGATGTCTTCTGGTAACTTTTGACCAACTTCAATCTTCATTTACTTTTCTCCTTAATCTTTTCTTTTTCATGAGCCAACCAATTGTATATTCTTTTGGTTAACCACAACTGAAATTTTCTAATAAAATTACCTCTCGGCATTAACCATCCCGCCATGAAAGATAATATCATTCCATAAACGGCAATCATTCCTTCAACCCAAGCCATTAAATATTTGAACTCGGTTCTAGTGCCAAAAAGTAAGTTCTTTTTGAATTTGAAAACTTAAAAGCTTTCTTCTGACTAACAGTAACCTCATAATCATCTGCGATTACTTTTAGATTCTCTATACTAAGTCTAGCATCGAATTGTACATTCGCCTGACCAATGTCTGTGGTGAATGAATTACTCTTAGGAGTATTCGGGTCACCAACACTCATTGTTACACCACCAGTATTAGAAACAACACTAAGAGTAGGTGCAGAGATTACACTTGCTGCCCTATAGATAGTATTGAGTTGTTCTTTGGTGATGTTGAACTGATAGAAATTATCAAGTTCAATTTCTTTGTCTGGTGCGGCCACAATAATAGATGGTTCTGCATAGTAGAATTTAAATCTACCAGCCCCAGACTTACAGGTTAGATATTCATCTGAAAATTCTATCTCAGTATCATCACTCATGGTGACCAGAGATAAGAATTGATTCAAATCATAGATTGCGAACTCCTGTGGGAAGCTCTCTTCGATTGTGCCCTTTGCAAGAATTGACTTAGAAGCGGACACGGTTGACAAACTACTACCTTCCTTAACCAAAAGATTTGTGTTAATGGTGGCGTAGTTTTTCAACAACTCCAAAGTTGTTTTAGATAGTTTCATAATATACCTCAATCAAATTAAACATCATATAATAACATTTGTTAGGGGCAAATGTCAACCCCTTATTTTACTTTAGACTTCTGCTCCGCCTGCTGGAGTCTCAGCGCCAGTCATACTGTTAGCAGATAAGTAATCCAAGTAAGCTGTTTCCTGTAAATGGGCAGTGCCATTGTAAGGAGCAGCTGCAAACAGGGCAGTCCTATCAACTACAAATGCATCGTAAGCTGCTTCATCAGCAAAATCTAATTCCCATTTAAAAGAAAGATTATCTTCTGCCACAGTCAAAGTAACAGTTACATCACTTCTCGCGTCAAGCCAGTTTCTAAAATGTGTCGCATTAGTCTCAAATCCAGCATCAGCGGTTTCATAAAAGAAATACCAATCTGCCGATGTGTCTGGTCGAGTACTAGTGTAAGTTAATCTATATGCCATTGTTCATTCCTCTAATTTATTTCTTACTCTCTTATTTATAATAAAGTTGTCGGGAACTTGATACTTCTTGTGAGAGAGTAAGAGAGAGGCGTATCAAGCCCCGACTGCCCGCTGGGGGCAAACTGGTTAATCGTGCTCCAAATCGTGTACATGGAGGGCGATGATTGCATAGTGCAATACTTTCATTAAATCTTTGCGGTTATAACCGTCTTTCTTGCCATATCTCTGAGCATACTTCAAAATATTACCGATACAAAACCCTTCACCATGGCCACCATCAATAATAAACTCGGTTGCCTGAAAACTGTTTTGTGAATAATGTTCACCATAAGTGTTATCAATATAAGATTGGAGCTCTTTGATAAGAGCTCCTTCATTATACTTATAGTCTGGACTAGAAGTCATAAGTGTCATTCCCCTCAGAAGTTTCTTCAGTAGAACCATCGGTAGGAGTGTCCATCAACTCTTCAACAGAGGCACCAGCATCAACCTTAGTGTAAAGGTCAATGAAGGCAGTCTTGGTGTCGGTATCAAACCTATTGACACACAACTGAATTGCCTTGAGTCTATCAGAGAACATGGCATATGCCTTGACAATGTGTTCCAATCTTCTGGTAGAAACCAACTCATCGATTCCACCTTCATAGAAAGTCTTTCTGATTATGTCAGCCCACATGACCAACTTGTCAGCGAAGTCTTCATCGACACACTCAGCGACACCCATCTTGTTCATAATGATTTTTTTCTCTTGAACACTAGATGGATATTCTTGTTCAACCGTGATAGCAAACCTTTCTAGGAACGCCTCATCAAGAACTTGAGCACCCATGAACTTACCGTCATCGGAACCTTGACCCTTAGTGTTCGCAGTAGCAATCACATTGAAACCAGTAGCAGGCGTGATGACCTCACCAGACTTTTTATTGAAGTAAGGTTTCCCTTCAAGGATTGCCTGAAGGCACATCAACTTGTTAGAACCCCTATCAATCTCATCTAGGATAAGAATCGCACCCCTCTTCATGGCAGTCAGAACAGGGCCTTCCCTGTAAACAACATTACCATCGACAAGAGTATTGCCACCGATTAAATCATCTTCATCGGTTTCGATAGAGATGTTAACCCTAATAGCTTCTTTCTTGAGTTTGGCACAAACTTGTTCCACCATCATAGTCTTACCGTTACCAGATAGACCACAAATAAATGTAGGATAGAACATACCAGACTTGATGATGTTCACCAAATCTTTATGAAACCCAAATGGGACATAAGTACTATCTGAATCTGGAACTAAGTTATCTATTTCCACCGCAAGTTTTGCCTGTTTTACAATCTTGGAATCTAATGGCTGCGATTGAATTGTCTCAATCGGTTCTAGGGTAGATACTGACTCTTCAAGGGCAGTCGCCTCAGCAGCGACAGGTTTGAGAGCAGTATTACCCACTGTCATTAGAGTTGCCATGTTTGGCGAAAATTGGTTTCTACCAACTTTACACTCTTTAAAAAACCACATGGGATTTTTCAACCCACTTGATTTTGCAATCTGCATTGCCTCCGCTTTGGAGAACACGGCAGACGCGGAATTGTTCGCATCGGCAAGGGCCTGAAGGAACTGTTCTTTTTGTTTTACACTCATAATTTACCTCTCACTTTTTCTCAATTACCTGATCATGATCCCATATTTGGGAGCAAATGTCAAGGGCCAAAACGAAATTATTTTCATTTTCTTTCCCTTTAAATTCAACCACTTACGCGACCTCATCAATAAATCTGTTCAAGAACTGTCTGGAATTGGACTTGCCTTTCTGGAATTTCTTGAACCCTCTCAAAATGTCAGCCTTACTATCAGAACTGACTTCAAACTCTGCCTCTTCATTAAGAGACTTAGCACCCTTCAGAATGAAGGTAGCATCACTTCCCAACTTAGACTGGCAAGACATGAAGTTATTGTTTTTCCAGTTAGTTGCCTTTTCTTTAGCAAAGTTTTCATCATACTCGGCATACTCACCTGTCATATCAGTCCACGCCTGTCTCGCTTCTCTAATGTTGTTATCAACTAAGAAGAAGTGAACTATTCTGGAACCGACAAACTTTTTGTAGTAGTCAAAAGTAACAGCAGTAGCACTTTCATAACTGACCCTACCGTAGTTTGTTCCATACATCCCTTTGATGTTAGTGGTAACTGACAGACCGTTGCCTCTCAATTGGAATTTACCAATGTCAGTTCTTTCTTCGCCGTATCCATGACCAAACTCTTTTTGAATGGCATTTGAATATCTGAACCTACCATTCTCTTCATACTCACCATCCGAGATTACTTCTAAATCAGAAGTGTTTCCACCATCGGAAAGAACGATTGTGTTCATAACCTCAATTCTATTTCTTTCCTTGAACTTCTTAGCAATCTTAGCACCAACTATCATACAACTTGACAGCGGAGTAGAACCAAGATAAAGATGGTAAGGTACATCGTATCTTTCCATTCTTGGTTTCATATCTCTCCACTCAAATGAAGTTTTGTAACCAAGTAACTTTTTGAAACATCTATTGTACTCACTCTGAGGCAATTCAGAAGATATCAACTGAAGCAGAGCGAACCCACCAGACTCAATAAACAACTCACCCTCTTCACAAGATTGGAAAGCAGAACCCCTAGAAGCATTTCCGAACTTCTCACCTTGGAGAGAGTTAGCACAGTTTGAAAAACCGTACACATCAAATGGGATACCAACTTTTTTACAGAAGGCAACTTGAATTAGTGTCTGTTCAATAGTACCAGCCATGTGTCTACCCATTGAACCAGAGAAGTCTACAAACATCATCATGCCATGGTTCTGACCATCTGGCACAGTAGTACTTGATAGGAACAAGTCTTCAGTCAACTTGTATGCCCACAACTTATCTTCATTCAACTTACCAGTTTTATTGATTTTGGCCTTCCTTAGTAGGGTGGCTTTTTTCTTCATCTCAAACTGCATAACTAGTTGATTAATTGACGCCTTGTTTCTTTTCATGAATTCGTCAAGTAAATCTTTCTCTACATCTTGAGCAGAACCAGCAGCAATGTTATCATACCTTCCACCGCAAACATACTCAAAATCTTTAGTAGGCCAAACATCGGTAGTTGGGAAAACAAAGTACTTAGACTTGAACTTAGGCATGGTAGCAGTAACAACACCATTGGTCTTGCCAGATTCTACTAGGTTGCCCTCATTCTCTCTAAAAGCCTCATCGGTAAATGACTTAGGTTCCGCGTCATCGAAATCATGGGGGTTATACCCCTCAGAATTTTCAGAACCTTCCATGATATCGCCATCTTCTGGTCTATCACCAGACTCAGCAGCGTCTTCAGTATTTTTATCTTCTTCAGTAGAAGCAGTAGTCTCTTCAGTTTCTTCTTCAGTCTCTTCACCTTCACCAGACTGAGCGTCACCTTCTTCACCTTCTACAGATTCAGTCTCTTCACCTTCACCAGACTCAGAGTCGCCCTCTTCAGACTCCTCTTCACCATATGGTGACTCTGACCATTCACCATTTTCATCTTGGTCAAAGTCATCTTCATCTTCACCAAACTGAGGCATACCCATGCCTTGTTCTTCTAAAAGATCTTGCATCGCATCTTCATTCTTAGAGAAATCATATAATTCCTCAGCGATGGCGACAACCTCATCCCAAGTCTCAGCAGCGAAACACTTGTCAAGTATGACCTGTTCCTCAGCAGTGAATTGTAGAGTAAGGAAAGCACCAACCTTAGCGTGAAGATTGATTCTATCAATTAGTGGTAATTCTTGGGGAGTCTTTTGTAATTTTGAAAGACCGAAAAAGTCTTTCTTGTAAAGCATTTGATATCCCTTATAGAATGACTTGACCAAGCCTGGATATCTGATTTTAACTAGTCTCTCATTCCTAACATCTTCTACGACATTCAAGAATGATTTGAAATTTGCACCCTTACTAGAAGAGGCAGAGTGCCAACCTTCAGCGGGAGTTACGAGAGCGTGACCAACTTCATGACCAATCAATAAATCATACAAGAAATCAGGCATGTCCTTCCAATTGGGAAGTACAATCTTCCTAGACTTCAAATCGAAGTACGCGGTAGGTACATTCCTATGTTCAATCGAAACATCCTCAGTGGCGAGGAGTTTCGCAAGTAGTGATTTATCTGATATGTCCATACTCTCTCTCAATCTCAATTACAAGTATATGATCGCACAATTCATAGCAGAAGTCAACACTTTTCTGCCATCGTAAGCCATTGATTTAATGAGAAAAAGAAAAAAACTTCAATTATTTTTGGTCTGAAATCAATTTTTCTATCGCTTTTTGCTGTTCTTGTATCGCTTTTTGCTGGTCATCTAGGGATTTCTTTTGGAATCCAATCTTCTGTTTTTGATGTTCAGTTTGGGTTAGTAAATCCTCCATTGTTTCTCCAGTTTTCAATGTCTTTCTCCTATAGAATTTGCCCATATTTCTTAACCTCTCCCTGTATATATTCATATAGTTTTTTGTGAGCCCATCTATTTGGATGGGGGTCATGGGTATCGGGTTGGTGTTTCACCATCCCTTCCCAATAATCTTGGGATATCTCAATATCATTATATAGGTCTTCATCAAATATATCAAAGGCTGACCCACCCATACTACCAACCCAATCCCTTAACATTGGTTTTATGGGTGAGTCTGGATAAGCAATATCCATGAAACTTGGGACTAGGGGATTAATCCAATCAGTCTTAACAAACCAACTCGGCAAATCTTCTACACCACCAATCAGAATACAAGGTGTTCTTTTCAACTCACAAAGTCTGTTCAAATCTTTAAAAGATTGATGATGAAATAAATCTCTAAAATTTAAAAGTTGATTTTTATTAATCTTTGTGTCTGAGTTCTTTTCAGTACCAGTTCTTTGTTTGAGGTCTCTTATCGAGGCAGACCAAAAGAAAATTATTAAATCAACGGTGGGTGTGTTGGTTAATTGACTTATAATAAAAAAATTACTATTGCCGGGAAATGGTAAATGTTTTACATCATATCCATCTTGTGATAGATATTCAGCTAATCCACCATGAGTAACTTTTTGTGTGTAATCTTCCCTAGACCATTCGCCAGCAGCGAAACTATCGCCAGTGACCAAAATCTTTGTCATACTAAATTCTCTCGAAATATCTCGTTACTGCTGTAATTCTTTCAATTTGTTTGTCTATGATTACATCCCTGTTTGGCCAATGAATATAATCTTTTTCTGGATTGCGTTTGAGATTCTTCAATAATGGTAATATCAAATCTTCCGCATCGCGTAGTTTGGTAGCGACATCACTTTCCAGTAATGCCCTGTGTTCGTTTATCATACCAGAATTATCAGAGGCAAGAATCCTAGACTCTAGTTGTTCTAGTTTATCCATTATCTTATCTATCTGGTCTGTTGGGATTTCAGCTTGTACTGGTTGTTCAACTCGTTCTCCAGCTGGTATGTCATCTACTGCGGTAAATCCAAAATCAAAATCATCTGCCATGTTTCTCTCCTATACTATCCAATCAATCAATAATATTAAACCAGCCTGCATTGTCACCGCCCCTAAGACTATACATGATGGTAGTACGGCATTGGCTAGAATGGGATGGTCTTTTACCCATTGTTCAAGTTCGTTCTCGTTAATCATCGACTCCTATACTGCCGATGCGAATTGTATACTTTCTCCGCACCCACAGGCACTTACTTCATTTGGATTGGTTACTTGAATGTGAGACCCGCCTAGGTCTTTTTCAAATACTATTTCACTACCATGCAAAAACATTTCCGCGTAGTCATCTACAACTAATATATCTTCTATTAATACACCACGATCACTATTATCAGTATAATCCCATGTGTAACTAAATCCGGCGCAACCGCCACCCTTGACGCCAAGTCGTACATACTTTGCACTAGGTTTCTCATCTAAAAGTCTTGTCCAATATTTCTTAGCATCTTCAGTTAATGTTATCTGCATTTGGTTCCTCTTTGGGCATGGTAATTTCGTCTAACCATGTAGTATTACGACCAGCCTTCTTTTCAGCCCAATCTTGTATTGCTTTCTTGATACTATCTTCTGCAAGTACCGAGCAATGTATCTTGATGGGCGGAAGTGCTAGGGCATCAGCGATGTCTTTATCTTTAATCATCTTCGCATCATCGATGTGTAATCCTGTCAGCATATCTACAAACATACTAGATGATGCGATAGCTGACCCACAACCATATGTCTTAAACTTAACATCCTCAATAATCTCTGTTTCGGGATTAAGTTTAAGGTCTAATTTCATGACATCACCACATGCCGGCGCGCCTGTCAGTCCTGTTGCTACATTGGGGTCATTTGGGTCAAATCTACCCACCCCATGAGCTTCTGGGTTATTTGTTACTGCGTTAAATCTTTCTACTACTTCCTTACTATATGCCATCGTTTCGGTCTCTGTTCATTCTCATGTTCTATTTATTCATTTCAATAGCTCTTTTCAGCCTTTTATTGAATTTTTTTGCTTTCTTTATCGCTCTGTCCAATTTTAATTGAGACACCCTTTGTGTAAAGTTTTGTCCTAACATATGGTCATACTCGTGTAAGGCAACTCTTGCCCATAGACCATCAAACTCTTCCAATACCACCTCATTCTTTTCGTTTCTGTAACTCATGGTACACCTAATAGGTCTACGCACCATCAGCGTGATGCCAGGCGCCGACAGACACCCTTCTTCCATAGGTTCTGTCTCTTCACTATATGCGGTCAACTCTGGGTTAAACAACACTCTCCTATAATTATAATCTTCTCCCCTGTCTACGCCCATAGTAAACATCCTCGCGTTACGCCCTACTTGGTTTGCTGACAATCCTGCCCCACCAAGTTCCTTCTGTCTGTTCCAAATTAGTTCAGCAAACTCCTCTGCATCTTCATTTTCAAAATCAAATGGTTCAGGCGCAACTTTCATCATAGGATGGTTTAATGGTAATAATTCTAAATCGTTCATGACATCACACTATAGTTTCTTATCTTTTCAAATTTAATTTGATTTCTAAATTTATCAAATAACTGGTCACCCTTGTGAGAAATCACAAACACATTGGTTTCCTCGCCTATTGTTTGCAATAGGTTCATTACATAATCAACACCATTATTATCTAAAGAACTATCAAATACTTCATCAAGTAATAACAGGTTGGTACTTGCACTATTTTTCATCTTGGCAATAGTTCGCCATGTAAATAGTAGTGCTAAATCTATTCTTTGTTTCTCACCCTCACTAAAACTAGAATAAGAAAATCTATCTCTATGTCTGGACTTAATTGTCTCATTGAACTTTTCATCCAAGTCAAAGTGAACAAAGAAATCCATCGCAGCCAAATATTTATTTACCAGTTGATTAATGATTGGTAAATACTGTCTGATAACTCTAGTCTTAATGCCTGTATCTTTGAGCAGACTAGTAGCAGCAGTATTGTAATGTTGTTCTTCACCCTTTTCAGTTTTCAACTTATTCTTGGTGGTTAGGTCAACCGCCATATCTTTTAGTTTATTCTTTTCTTCATCAATATCTGCGACATTAGTCTCTGCCTCATTGAGTTCCAAAGTCATTCTATTCTTCATTCTTTCTTGAGTAATCATCTCACTTTGAATCTCTTGTATCTCAGTAACAATTTTATCATAGGACTCTATAGACTTATGTACTGTTTCATACTCAACATCCATGTCCTTTAAACCAGATTCTAGTTGTTCTATTCTATCAGACTTTTCTCTTTGTTTTTCTTCTTTGAAATCGTGTGTCAGTCCTTGTTTACAGGTGGGGCATTCGTCTGTGTCATGGTAGAAGTCGAGTTCTTTTCTTGCCTTTCTGAGGTTGGAGTCGAGTTTGTCTTTGAGACCATCCAGTTTGCGTTTCCGTTCTTTCGGGTCATCATGACCCTCCTTCTCTGTGCTTGCTTTTGAAAGTTCTGTTTCAAGTTCAGTAGTCGCCTCGATGATGGCATCAATTTTCTCCTTAATATTTTCGACTTTGATTCGTTTATCTTTTTCCAATTGTTCAATATATTTTCTTTGAACAGTTGCTTTAGATTTAGCTACTTCTACTTCGGTTTCTACATCTCTAATCTCATCTCTAAGAAAAGAAATCTTCTCGCGTAATACTTGATTCATGGTAGTAAATATTTCAATGTCAAGAATGTCTTCAATGATTTCACGGCGAGATGCGGTAGGCAACTGCATGAATGGTGTAAATGAAGCACTACCCAATATAACAATCTGCGTAAAAGATTTGAAGTTCATTTTCAGAACACTCTCTTCAAGATACTTTTGTGTATCTCTTACAGCTGCATCTTGGTCTAACATCTGACCATCACAATAAACCTCAAAGATACTAGGTTTCACACCCCTAATAACTTTAAACTCTTTCTGACCTATTCTAAACTCAATCTCAACTACCATTTTTTTATTGTTGATAGAGTTAATTAACTGTGTCTTACTAATCTTACGGAATGGTTTATTGAATAACGAAAAGCATACAGCATCAAGCATAGTAGATTTACCACTACCATTTTCCCCAACCACTAGAGTACTGGGACTTCGGTTGAATTCTATTTCGGTAAAACTATTCCCTGTAGATAGAAAGTTCTTCCACCTTATCTTTTCAAATGTTATCATAAATTAATTCTCGTGGTGTTGAGCTTCTACATACAAGGATTGTAATAAAGTCTTGAGTCTACTTTTGTCCAAATCAGTAATAGTATTGTCAACATAGTCATTCAATAAAGTAATTGTATCATCTAATTTTAAATCCATCTCACCAACAGCATTGTCTTCAAACTCAGAAAAGTCTTCTATAATTTTTAACTCAACCAAATTACAACTGTACAGTGAGTCAATTAGTTTGTCGAACTTACCAAAGTTCTCTTTCTTTACAACAATAACTTTTACACATCCACCCACTAGGTTTGTCAAATCATATTCAACATCATCATCAACATCATTATAGAATATCTTGTGAAACATTCTAAATGGGTTTTGCATAAACTCTAACTCATTAGTCTCCGTATCATAGATATTGAATCCTCTATTGTCGTTAAAATCAGACCATGTAATTTCATAAGGATTACCAAGATAGACCACATTATCCCTAGCACTGCGGTGATGGTAATGACCAGAACAAACCAAATCGAAGCGCTCAAAGGCATTATGATCCATTCCATGCTCATTCGGAAGACCTTTGTACATTTGGAACCCAGCAAATTCAAAGTGTCCGAAACATACTTCTGCGTCAGTTCTTTTGACCATCGCCATAGTAGACTCGTAATTATCACTGCATATCCAAGGAACAAATAAAATTTTTCTCCCATCGAATTCTAACTCTGTAATTTCTGGGTGGACAGTGACATTCTTATACTCTTGTAATAAAAGTTCTGGCGCGTTAACATCATTGGTATTTTTAAAATAGGTATCGTGGTTGCCTGGCACCACATGCATATCTATATTTAGGTCTTTTGCTTGGTCAAAGAAATACTCCTTACAACTCTTGAGTGTGTTGTAATTCATATACTTTCTTCTGTCAAAGATATCACCCAAGTGCATAACAGTTTTAATTTCTCTCTCCGCCAATGTGGGGAAGAAAAACTCATCGTAAAATTTTCTAAAATACGCATCAAACGGCAAACTGTCTGACCTCGCACCAAAATGTGTATCATTAACTAAAGCTATCTTCATGCAGTTGCTCCATCTATCCTTTCAGCAAACTGATTGTAGTATTCATCCAGTGTCAAAAGTACTCTACCATAATTCATTCTATATTCTTCTAATCTCCTTAACAGTAGATGTTCATTTCTCAAATCCATTACCTTAGATTTTAAGTCATCAAAGTCTTCAATTCTTTGCCAATCATCTATGTTATATGTATTATTCTTGTCGTATTGTTTCCAAACAAAAGGTATCATACCAATTGCAAGTGCCTCTACATACCTAGATGTAGTAGCAGTTTCATCCTTCCAGTTAAAACAAAGTGTCCATCTATTTGGTTCTAACAAAGGATACAGTTGATTCCAATCTTTTATCCACGAGGATTGTCTCTTAATACCAGACGGAAATCCACCAATCAAAGTGGTGGTCAAGTCTGGGTCACGATAAATCTTTCTGATAATCTTATCGCGGTCACATCCTGTTTTCATTCTACCCCAATAACCAAAGTCAGTCTTCTTAGCTTCAGTAAATAAAGGATTACCAAACTTATTGCGTATAAAGTGATACTTCATTCCATGTATGTTACCAGAAAAATCAATCTCATCAATCTCTGTGTAAGATTTGATAGGGACATTTTGCAATGTCTCTTCTCTATATAGTCTTTCCGTGTCACCTCTATCACTTCGCATCACAACAACATGTTTGTCTTTGAAGAATGGAATGATAGTGTCCATGTGAGACTGTGACTTCGCCAAGTCTTTGGGATTCATCTGTAACTCACCATGATATCTAAACTCACTATCACTGGGGATGACTATTACATCAGCCCATTCAATTGATTCTGGCGTTCTCTTGGGTCTTGTGCCATCAAATGATATGTTGTAAGTCCCATACTCATGTTGAGGGTTTGCCCTCATCCATTTAACATAGTTCTCTAAAAAACTATCCAATACTGTTTGTAGTGGGCCTTCGTATTTTACATTAGACCTCAATCTTGCACATGTTATTTTCATGCTACTTTGCCCTTTGTACTCTCTTCCTCAAATCTGTAGAAGAGAAAGTGTGTGCTCTACTGGTATAGTAAACCTCTATGGGTAAATGACTCCCTGTAAACATCTCATCTTTATACTCTTCACCGATAAATCGAACATCGATACTTTTAGTGGTTAGGATATCCATCAAACAAGTTTCCCTGTCGTATGGGATAACCTCATCAACATATCTGAGACCATACAACTGAATGTATCGCTCGTATATACTTTGTACTGGTTTGTTTTTATCTGACCTGTCTAGTGTGGGGTCTGTTTGTAATCCCACCATAAGAAAGTCACAGTTGTTTTTTGCTTCTTCAAGCATAACTACATGTCCAGCATGTAATAAATCAAATGCACCACAAGTAAATCCTATTTTCATTGTCTGTCAGCCCACCACTCCATTTTTTCAAAGTCATTGAATCCACCAATCAATTCACCGTCCACAAATATCTGTGGAAAGGTTCTCGCGTTAGGTGATTTTTCAAGTAGTTCTTCAAATGTAAAATCTTCATCTAACATTTTCTTTTCGTACTTGATGTGTGTTGTTTCTTGGATAATTTGTTGTGCGATATGCACTGCCCTGTCACAGTAGGGACAATCTGGTTTTGAGTAAATTTCTATGTTCATCTTATTATATCTATTTTGTTAATTGTTTCAGAATTCCAGACTTCCAAATCCTTTCGTATTCTTCCATCGGATACCAAGTTGCTATATCTTTTGACGGCTTTCTTTCTCCACCAATCAATAACATTTTCTAGTTCAAACCTGTCAAAGTTTTCTGCTTTTTCTAACTGTTCTGTTTTACCTAGAAGAACATCTTTTGTATTTGAATAACCATACTCTGACATATAGAATCTTTTTTGTGTAGTCACATCGGTTGACTTCTTGATTACACCGTCAAACATTTCAAATGCTTTTGTGTCATGTTCCTTTAAGTTTGCCTTGAGAACTTGTATCATCTTTGTTTGGTATTTTAGTTTTCTACTGGAAGCATCTTTTTTAATAAGAACTTCGCCACCATTCTTCTCTTCAAACCAATCGCGTAGGTGAAAGTAAATTTCCTCACCCATAGTCAATAAGAACGATGACATAGTATCACCCTTGTATCTTAGAAAAGGTTTCATACCATCGTACATACTAGCACCCTTGATGTTACCATATAAAGATGTAGTCTCAAACAAACAGAACTCTGTATTATATTTCTTGTTCAACATCCTTCGTACTTCATGCGAACAACAAATTGCAGCCAGTAACTTACCACCTAGATAATTAAATCCAAATGGTTGTACTGGAACTATATTAAACCCCATGATTGCCCTCTTGTTAAAGATAGGCAAGTCGGGAACCCCTCCAAGGAAATCATTCCTTGGTTTGGAGTTTATTAAAGGGGAACCCAACTTGATAAAACCAACTGCTGTGTTTGTATTCGTTTCCTTCACAATCAGTTTTAATTCTTTGCCTGGCGCTTGGTCTGGTGAAAAAGATGCAGTCATCTCTAACATCTGGTCAAACACCTCATTGTTCATTTGAACAACTTCAAAATTCATTTCTTCTGGATGCATGTCCCAACTCTGAAACATATCATCCTCTACGCTCATACCAAAAAGAGGTGGAGGCAAAGCCTTCACCCTTTCAATTTTTCTTGCACGAAAGTAATCGTCAATCCTCTCAAACTTTGAGAAGTAATCTACGACTATTTTACTTGCATATATGGTATCTTCTTTGGATAAAATCATGCGACATTCATAAACTCTGGTACTTCGCGTTTAGTCCACTTAGCGAATCCCTTCTTCTCTTCTCTGTAATAGGTTCTGTATCCATCAAGAGCGTTGGACTGTTTACAGTAATCTGGCATACACTGTGGTGGTTCTCGAAACAACCCCTGTGCCATGTTACTTGGTGACTCAGACAATAGGTCACGCAATTTGGAATCAGTCATGTGTATCTTACCATACCTGTATGTGTATTCGTCACATAGGTTAACAAACATGTTATACATGTATTGATATTGTTTCTGATTTTCACGAACCCATATGGCAGATGGGTGATTGATATGTGACGCTTTGTACAAGACACCATCCATGTTGGAATTGTCTAGTCGCCACCGTTTGATTCTCCTACCACTAGATGCATCAGTCCATTGTGTACCATCCAACATTCTGTGGGCAGTAGATAATAACTGAGCATACTCAATAACCATCTTTACGACATGTTTGTCGCAATGCATTTTTACTGATATGGTAGGGGTTTTATGTAAATAAAATATATTCATAATAAAGAAAACTCCAATTAAACTTTATATAAACCACAGTATACATGGTTTTAGGGCAGAAGTCAAGAACTTTTTTCAGTTTCTTTCAACTGGGGTATTTTCTCTTTTGCCATCTCTAAAGCTGCCTTGTCATCCAGATACTTAGGTCTCCTCTTGGGAACCTTTTTATCTTGTTCTGCGTATTGAGCTTTATGTTTCTCTGAGTCATCTATTTGTTTCCTCATATACTCCACAAATTCAGCAGAACCACCCTGTCCTTCTTCACCATCTAGGATGGATTGTAAGTCAAGATTCTGAATATACTTGTACTTAGTGTCAAGTTGTTTCTTTTCCTTTTGAATCCTTCTCAGAAAAGCATAGTATGTAATCTGCGTAAAGTATGCAAATGGATTCTTGGATTTCTCTGGATTGAAGTTGTCAATGTATGTAATACAATTTTCTATACCATCAAGAATCATTTCTTCTCTGAAAGTATAGTTGACAAAATTTGATTTGTATGCCAAGTGATTGGCAATCTTAACCATGCACTCGCCTATGTATTCTGTTACGCGAGGTTTAGGTTTACCCTTTTCCGCAGCTTCCAATACCGACTCGCGGTATGCAGTCATCGCCGCCAAAAATTCCTTGTTATTGACATAATGTCGATTTGTTTCTGATTTCTTAGTCATAATGTTACCCATTGTATAGTAATGTTAATCAAAAGTCAAGCATTAATTAATAAAAAATAATTAAAAAACTACTTGACAACTGCTTTAGATATCCTGTATAATAAGTTGTCGTTTAAGGATAGTTATAGCTAATGTAATATCCTTTTCTTTTTTCCCAATACCTCGTCTATCATTTCCTTTAAGGTGTCTTCATCCATTGGGGGTTCTTCGTTTTCTTCGTAGTACTCCTCAAAATCTGAAGATGGGAGACCCATCGGTTTATTAAAATATCCATTTTTTAAATTTTCGTATCCTTCATAATACCCCTCACCGAGTGGCGCCATGGCAACCACATTATTTTTATTTACTTCAAATACAGTAGCACTTGAGAATGACATCCACGGTCTTATGGAATATGCTTCGTGGGTCATCGACATTGGTACTCTTAGAATTTCCATTGGATAGTGAACTTTAATAACACCAATCGCGTCTAGCGTTTCCGCTTCTTCTACCTCTGCTACTATCTGTAATCCACTATCAAAACAAATTATTTTCGGTTCGTTTGTCATATCTTTCCTTTTGAATCTATCTTTACAACCTTGTAATCAAAAGCCTCTTCATTATACATTTTGATTCTTTCCAGTAAATGATTAAGTGTATAATTTTTTCGTTCTCTCCAAGAAAGGTCATCTCCAATATCAAACAAATTACACTTTGTTTTTATCTCACTCTTGCGAAGCCCTCTACCGATTGACTGTAGATTTCTGATTCTACTTTTACTAGGCGAGGCGAATACAATATTATTAAGGTTTCTAATATTTATACCTGTAGAAAAGGTTCCGTAACTGGCAATGATGATTGTGTTGTCAGACTTTTCTGTCAGTGCTCTAATTTTTTCTCTCTGTTCTGTCTCTGTGCCACCAAATACAAAATGGACAGGGCGGTCTGTCATCTTAGTTATTTTATCATATAAAACCTGTCCATGTTTTTCTACGAACTGATAAAGTAACAGGGTGTTACCCTTCTGCGTTATTGTTAATTTACTAATAATATCGTTCCTGCCAGCGTGACCTACCAGAAAATCCATCTCTTCTTTATATGGCATCTTTGATACTAACTTTCTTTCTTCGTCTGTATACTCTATCAACATACAGATTATCTTTAACTCCGCGAGTTCTTTTTTATCCATGAGTTTCTTTGTGGTGGTAACCTTATACACTTTACCAAACACACCTTCAAGGACTAGTCTGTGTGTTTTTGTACCATCCAGTGTACCAGTAGTTCCTATTCTAAATCTGGCGTTGGTGCATTTGTCCATGAGAGTCATTAGAGACTTTGCTTTAAATAGATGTGCCTCATCACCATACACCACATCAAATTCTTCAAACCATTTCTTTGGATACTTGTAGATAGATTGCCATGTAGATATAACTATGTCAGCTTTGTTTGATTTCTCTTTACCACCGTATATCCTATGACAATACTTCGACACATTAAAACCATTGTGTGTGGAGTAATCAGCAAAGTCTCCGTACATTTGTTCTACCAAACTGGTAGTAGGGACTACAATAAGTTGTTTTCGTCCTAAGGCGTGATGATATCGCGCCAGATTGTATATTATGAGGGATTTACCACTAGCGGTAGGTGAAAGTAAAAGAGTTCTCCCACCGTTGACTGCATCGAATACAGCGTCTTCTTGATAGTCTCTTATCTGTATAGGTTTTCTATCACTGTGAAGTTTTAATCTTGTGGCGAACTCTCTAACCTCTTCTTTTGACATCTCTTCACCAATCTCACCCATCTCTAACTTGACTTCATATTCAAGTTGTTTTGCAAATTCTAATAGGTAGGGTAAAAGACCAACATATAGTTCTCTCTTAGTATAATTATACAGTCTAATCTTACCGTCCCAATGACGGTTTCTATATGACGGCATGAAGGAAGCGCCAGGCACTTCAAAGGTAAAGAAGTCTGATATCTCTTTTGTTATGCCTTCGTCAGAGGCTTCCACATGCATATGCACATGGTCTTTTTGTTTGACAAAAATCATTTACAATAAGCCAGATTGTGTTTTATTCCATTCAACAGCATTTTTTATGTCCCATGTCCTTGAATTCAAACTACGCAATACCCTATCTAAAAAATCTACAGTTGTTTCTAAGTACCAAATTTTATCTTGTTGTTTGATAACATCGGCATCACCGTCCAACACTGAACGCATATCAGATTTAAGAACAGAGTTTTTATACCAAGGTTCCCATCCTAACTGGTCAAGTTCCTCTTTAGATAGTTCACCACGAAAGTATTCTGACTTAACTCTTTCGAGTCTAGCCAAGTCCGCCTGTGCTTTTCTTTGTTGTAGTTTAAAGTTAGCGAGATGTGTCACATACTTCGCGTGAAGATTTGGTGTGTTGGTAGATTCAGAACCAAGATCTAGTTCGTCAATTTTTGAATCTTCAGCCCACATATCTTGAAGTTCATTCAATGTAGCCATAATATATCCTTGGGTGTTAAGTTACAGATTTAATATTAAATATCCTATATTTGAAAGATGCCAGTCCTGTGAAGTAAGGTGAATCACCACCAGATATATCAAAGTCTAACCCACTCAATGCGATTGGGAAAGCATCTCTAAATAAAATTTCCATGTTAGGGTTGTTATTAGAATCCAAGACAAACAAACTTGCATCACTGACTTGACCAATAGACTCCTGCTTAGCAGGTTTTTGACCACCAGTTCTCCAACCTTGTGATTTAACAAAGTCTGTAAACTGCGAATGTTTTTCTGGGAATCCTAATCCAACCAACCAGTTATACAATTCGATATAGTTTGTCATATTTTCTTGTATTAGGAATCTTATATTTAGGTCACCAAAAGTGAGTTTGTCGCCGGGAAATGGTATGTCCTGTAACGGTGTAGTTTGTACAGGGAACCCGATAGTCATATCGGGAATGTTTGCACCTTGACAAAAGAAAGACACATTTGGTATGTTATGAACTTGAAATTTAAATCCATTAGGGCGTAGGTAATCAAGTTCTGAACCCGACTGGGCTGCAAAATTACCTTCTGATACCGATGGATTTACTGTATATGCCATTGTTCTAAACCTAAATTGATTAATATTATACTGCTATTTATAACAAATGTCAAGCCCAAAAAAAAGGGAGTCCTAAGACTCCCTCGAAAACTTTTGTTTTTAGGTTGGTTGTCCCAACTCTTATTGTTACATAAGGTTAGTAACTTTTACAGACCTATAGTACTGATTTCTGTCAGCAGTGAATGTATCACCATCTGTGTTACCAGAACCGTCTACTACGAATGGGTTAGCAATCATACCATACCTAGTCTTGAAACCAATTTTTGGTTGGAAGGTAGATGGGTCAATCGCACGAACCATTTGTAAAGGTACATACGGACAGTAGAATAAACCAGCGTCATATGGTGAAGTTCCTTTATAACCACAGACATAGAACTGACTAGCAGCACCAGTGTTAGCAGAATAAGGGTCAACATACACTTTGTAGCGTCCGTTAAGAGTACCAGCAAAAGTGTTACCTGTGTCATCAACATTAAGATTAGTATCAAGAGCAGGAGTGTAATCTAATACACCAGCCATTGATAATGCAGAGGCAACATCTGAAGAACAGATGATGAAGTTACCTTTCCCTCTACGAGTATCTTGAGCAATAACATTAGCATCTCGTTCAATGTTGAACAAGAGACCCTTGAACCTTTCTACAGACCAACGACCATTTGAATCAACATCAAGGTCGAAAGTACCAGCGGATGCAGTCGAAGCAGCACCTGTCTTGGAAACTTTGTAGATAGTTCTAATTACTTCTCGGTTAATCTCAGCGAGAATTTCTTGAGAAAGAATGTTTGACAATTCTGACTCAGCGTCTAAACCGTGAACAGCTTTAAGGTCTTGAGCAAGTTCCACAGTATATTCTGCTTTAAGAGCTCGTGACTTAGCGGTTACAGTTGTTTTCTCAATTGAGAACGCCATTTGGTTTAAAGTTACAGTGTCACCAAACAACTCTGCGTTGTCTCTAGTTACACCAGTACCAGTTGTATATGTTCCGTCAACTGGGTTTGAACCAGCGTGCGTACCTGTACCAGCGAAATCAGTATCAGCTTCGTTAAACAGGGCTTCTGTTCCTGTTTGTGAAGTATAATGTGATTTCATGGCAAAGATAAGACCAGTTGGCCCTGTCATTGGTTGAACACCACAGACATCATACGCCATCAAATTAGGAAGAGCTCGTCTTACTAATGAGATAAGGATGGGGTCATAAGTGTCAACTGCACTTGACATATTATTTGCGTGGACTGCCTCAGTGATATTCTTCTCTTCGGCAAGTGCCTTCTCTTGGTTTTCAAGAATGACAGCAGTTACCGCTTTACGGTAGCCGTCCTTGATTTCGCCAAGGTCGGGGTGATCCAATACTGGACTCCACTTTTTTTGGATTTCTTCTGAAAGATACATTGTAGTCTCCTATTTACTTTCTTTGGTTGTTACCTATTGGTATTTATAATAAACTTATTTTTTAAGTTGTCTGGAAATCGCTTGAGCGTACTTGTTAACTACACTACCCTCTTCAAGCATAGATTCTGGTACAGTATCAGTCAGTTTTGAATCTGACTCTTCTGAAAGAACCTCTTTTTGTTTAGGGAAATAGTTCTCTTTAACAACAGTTACTTTTTCTGCAAACATCTCTTTGCTTCCGAATTCAACATCTTCAAGTAAAGAAGTAAGTTTTTCTTTTTCTGTTAATGTTAAATCTTCAGTTATCTCACCGATAACTTTGGAACGCATTAGCGATTCCCTATCAGTGGTAAGATTAATCTGCGCCTCAACTGACTCATTGAGTTTCTTTTTAAGCGACTCAATTTCGTCTTGCATTTCGCCCAATACATCGTACTTGTCTTGTGGTACTTCAATGTAGTGTTCTGCGAATACATTCTTCAGTGACTTAATAAAGTCTTCTGTTATTTCAGTCCTAAGACCGCGCTCTATTGCAAGCTCGTTTTCTTTCATCCAGTTCTCAGCGACATAGTTGAGATATTGGTCAATTTTACCAACCATCTCTTCCTTGAAGGTTTCTCTTTCCATATTGGATTGTTCTTCAAGTTCTTTCTGAATGGATTCCATTTCGTTAGCAAGTCTTGCAGTGACTACTGTTTCAAATAATTCAGCAGCCTTTACTTTAAATTCTTCTGAGAGGTGTTCCTCGTCAGCGAAAAGGTTTTTGATGTCGTTTTCAAACAGAGTTTCTTCTTCTTGATCTTCTGACACCTCTGTGTCCTCCTCTTCTTCTGATTCTACTTCCTCTACTTCGGATTCAGTAACAACTTCTTCTTCTTCAGTTTCTACTTCATCTTCAGCGATTATTTCGTCTTCAATCTCTTCGTCTTCACGAATACCTTCGGAAGATTTCTGAGCAACTACGGATGCGGTATCTGTACCACCGTCATAGTTTGGTGCCTGACCAGCGCCTGAATTAGCAGGTCTTGGTGCGTCACCGATTTTTGATGCGGAAGCGGTGCCAATAGCAGATGTTAAACCACCATGCTTGTCTCCAGTTCCACTAAGGTCTTGAATTTCTGGATTAGGGTTTGAGTTCCCTTGAGTTGGATTACTTGAATCACCACCAGTTGCGTTTGGTTTTAGATTTTCAGCTGCTCCTGCCTCATCCAGTTCTTGAGTCTCCTCGTTAAGAGCGGATTCTACTTCCTTACCCTTTGCGAGCATTTCTCTTATTTTGCTTTCTACGCCCATGTTAATTTCTCCTTTGAGATTTGCGTTATACTGTATTTATTTATAAATCTTTAGATTTTTGATAACTTATCCATGAATGAACTGAACACTTCCATCTTTGCTTCTTCCAGTTCACGGATATTAGTTCTCTTAATTCTCCGTACTGCAAGGTCTATGTCCTGTTCCATCCAAGCCCCTTCAACCATTACCCACTCTTTGTGTTCCATGATACCTCTTACAAAGGCGTCTGGAGCGGATGGGTCTGCTACTATATCAGCAGCGGTTGATAGTACAAAGTCATCTTGTACCTCGTTGATGCCATTCTTTTCTTTTAAAGTTCCTAGTCCCCTAGAACTCACACCAAGGGAGGCACCTTCGTCAATAAGGTTCTTTACGATGTTTCCCATAGGTGTATCAAGAATTTTTGCTTTTCCAATATAATTGGAACCGTCTTCTCTCAAAGAAGTTATCATATGTGATACACGGTCTAAATTGATTGTTGGGCCGTCTGGGTGTCCTAATTCACCCATTGCCCTTTTCTTGTCGATGCTTTCTTTTACATAACGGTCTACTTCCCTTTGCATAATTTCGCGTGGGTATACTCTACCGTTCCTGTTTTTAAGGTCAGATTGTAGGAAAACTCCCTCAATAAAAAGATTTGTCTTACCGTTACTTTCTTCTTTTAGATACTTAATATCTTCTGTTGTTTCTGTTATGAGTTTCATTATCCTAAGTCTCCATCTGCACCTTGGTGTTGTTGTGAACCATATCCACTTATCTTGGCAGTCTCTACTATTACCGTTCCGCCTGCACCACCAGCAATAACGACTTCTATATCTTGGTCATTCTGGTGATTGTCATTGAATCCGTAAAAATCTAGTGACCCGCTCTCTGTTAATTCATAGAGAACATCACTATTCCTTTGTATCTTTGCACTTGCACTTGCAGATAAAGTCCAATGAATGGCTTTTATATCTGCCTTAGGAGAACTTTGAGTCTCCGTACTCTTTTTCAGAGTGGTTGCAAGAGCAATAGTACCTGTCGCAGCTGTCCCACGAACGGCACATACTCCTTGTACTTGAGTAAGTTTTAAAACATCGACTACGACTGCCATTTAGTTTCTCCTAATATCCTTTTTTCTTGGAATGATTGCCGTGTGCGCCCTCTTGTAAAATGTCAAGAGAATAAGTTTCACACATTTCCACTCCATGTTCAAACATAACCCGATACCAAGCAATTTCCCCTTCTTTATTAGGTTCAGCGTGCTCACCTACTATCGGTTTTCCCTCACCGAATTTGGGATGGACTACCTTCAATGCACACATATGTGTGAGTTTAGGGTCATCCGAACTTCCCTGTTTTGGGGGCTTGACATCACCTTCCGTGCCGTCTTCAGCAGGATGGTTAGCAGTAGCTTTTTCCTTACTAGGTTTTTCTACTGGTTGCGCTTCTTCGCGTAACTCTTTAAATGTCTTCATCAGTTTCCCCTTCGGTTTCTGTTTGTTCTATCTCTTCTGGTGCAGCTTCAAGTCCCATCTTCTGAAGTTCTGGGTCATTAAATATCGCATTTGATATATCTTCTTTCCTAGCAGATACTAATTCATCCGCCCTTGTACCCATAGCTTTTGCAAACTCATCATTTGCTCCAGTATAATCACCGTCTGCCCACTTATCCATCATGTTTCTGACAGCATCTTGTGGTGTTACTTCATCAGCAATTTCTACTTCTACATTATCTGTTTCACTCATCTTTATCTCCATTAGTTATTTCATTACCAGCTTCTGCTTCTTGGGCAGCTGCAATTTGTCCTTCTATCATATTTATCTCTTCGTCAGAGAATCGCATGATATTTTTCTGCACATATTCCTTACTAAACAATTGTCCCATAAATGGAACTATACCATTTAATATTTCTAACCTACTTCTAAGAACCTCTTGGTCTTTAGACTCAGTATAGTAAGCATCACTTGCAAACATATACTGTAGGTCATTCTTAATATCTGGCCATTCTTCCTCGTTAATGACCCCTTTTAAAACCAGTTGAGTTTTTAGTAGGTCATCAAATATCCCACTAAACCTATTTCTCAACTTTGAAACAAACTTAGTAAATTTAAGTTCATCTCTAGTAATCTCGGCAGACCTACCAAAGTTTAATCCTGTCTGCTGTTCCAATCTTGAAACAGGGACATTGAGAGATTGGTATAGTTTCTTTTGGAAGTAAACTACATCTTCAATCTCACCTAAGTTAGCACCGCCTGGCAATGTTTGAATCTCTGTTCCTCTGCCACCTTCTTTCCTTGGTAACCAGAAGTCTTCAAGCATTGACATAAATTTCTTGTCATCCCTTATTTCACCAGTGTCACTATCGTAAACAAGTTTGTTTCTATAGCGACTCATAACATCTTTTAGATATTGTTCCGCCTTTCCTGTTGGCAGATTTCCAACATCTATATAAAAAATTCTTCTTTCTGGAGCGCGTGTGATACGATATATAACCACTGCGTTCTCCATCATTCTCAATTGGTTAGCAGGGCGTATCGCCTTGTGAAGATAGGAAAGTGGTATATTCCTATCTTGGTCAACTAGTCCCGATGTACAATATGTAACGGAATCTTTGCTAACCTTGATTGCCTTTTCATTAACTGCTTCTGACCTATAGGACAGTTGCGAGTTGGTGGCAATTCCCTTTTCATCAAACACAAAATATTCTTGTACATCTTTAACGAGAGTTACTTGAGTTGATTTATCTTTCTCTTTTTTAATCTCTCTGACCTTTCGGATTTTCCTTGGGTCAACATAACGAACATCCTTTATACCTTCTTTAGGCTTTTCAGTGTCGATGACCTTGTGAAAGAATATTCTTCCATCAATATACCATCGCCTAAAATAATCTTGGGCCCTAGTGTTGAAATCCAACATCCTAAGAACCCCATCAAACTCAGATACAATCGCCTTTTTCACCGTGGCAGATTGTTGAACATTGTCAAGATTTAACTTAACAGGTTTCTCATCATCCAAGTTTGCAATGGCATCGTTGACAACATCCTCAATGGCCGCATCAACATCCCCCATTTGAGATATATCTCTATACCTCTTAATAAGCATGGTCTCACTATTAGCAGTTCCTTCTATATCAAAGTAAGTACCGTAGTATCCACCAGCTTTTATACTTTCTATTGACCCATCGTCATGTGGCGGAACAAAACTTTTTTCCGACTCTGACTTGGATCTTTTTATTTCAAATCCAAATAATTCCATAATTTATACCTTCTTCAACCTGTAGATTATTCTACATCATAATGTGTGTATTGCCATGTCACCGTAAATTCTTCAAAGATGTCATTCTGTGCATAGTTTAGTGCAATCTCTGACATCTGAATAGGAAATGCGTTTCTTAATGTGTAAGTTCCGTTCTCTAACACTTTGTCATTCCTATCTAAATGTTCTACAACAATATCACTCTGGTAACCAGATGGTTCCAAAGTAATAGCTTCATTGGTTTCGCGGTTATTCATACCGTTCATCCAAGCTTCAAATGGTGCTCGTAGACTAAAATCTGAGTCATTTACGACTGTAATAGTCCAAGGGTCAAAAATCCTTTCGCCTGCAAGTTTGATTTCCCTACCACGATATTGTATGATAGCAGGGTTTACATTGGAAGCGGGAAGGGCGGCCCCAGTTACGAGCAAACTGTACGATGGGTCAACACCAGTTACATAGGAAGGGAAGGCAAGCTTTACCCTAAACTGATTAGGTCTCGCACCTCCAGCACCTAGTCTGGCTTTAAACTCTTCAATATTCATCTGTTTTTTCTCCTAACTTTTTTTATTTATCTCTATTAACCGCCAAGTTCTTCAAAAGAAATTCCGCTTCTGGTTGCAACAAAAGTCAGAGTGATGAAGTTAATAGACTTGGCAGGTTTGACAAAGATGTCGGCCCTAAACTCATTAGCGTCTATTACAGCACTTGTGTTATTTGTTTCGTCACATACTACACGGAAATCAAAGATACCTCTTCGTCCTTGAACATCTCGTAAGAAAGGTTCTACTAGAGCAGTAAATTGTGCCCTTGTGAAAGCATCATTGAACTCGAATAATTGGAATTTAGCAGCAGTTGCAATTGCCTTTTCAAGAACAATAAACAACCTACGGACATTAATCCTGTTAAATGCACTTGGTGTATCAAGCATTGTCTTGTCTCCAAACAATATGATACCATTGCCTGGCGTTGAGATTACAGGGTTTACACCTTTAGTGTAAAGTGTATCTCTTTGTGCCTTATTAGGTGACCATGCAAGTTTGATTGCATTTTTAATCTGTCCTCTATTAAGTCCGCCTGGCGAGAACCAAGGGTCATCTGCTTTATCTGTAACTACACAAGTACCAGCGATATCACCATTCAAAGGAATGTAGACATATCGGTCATTGTACTTGTCGTACATATATTTCCAACCAGAATCATACACTGCATATGATGAGCGAGTATATGCATTAAGGTCAGATGTTGAAATAATTGATGTTGCTTCTGAACCTTCGTTATTAACTACAGCACTTCTCTGTGGTGAGATGAATACCATTGCATCTTTACGAATCTCAGCAACATTATCGATAATGTAATCTCCTACAGCAGTCGCGTGTGCAGAGTTAAGTATTAAGTTAACATCTACTAATTCGTCATTTGCGAAAAGTCCATATCCAGACTGTAAGTCAGCAGTAGCAGGAGCAGCATCAACACCACTTCCAAGTGAAGTTGAGACATCTCCAGCAGCAGAACCAGACAATGTTTCAAATCTAGTTCCTCCAGCAGAAGAACTTCCCCATGCACTACCAGATGTCGATGTGACAGTAGTAGGATAATCCATCCAGTATATCCATTCTGAACGGTCATTAATTACATTTTTATAAAAGTTTGTTTGATTTAAATCATCTCTGGCATCAGATGCCTTGGAAAGTCCAGCAAATTTTTCTAAGACTGTTCCAGCAGTTCCAGAGATTTCACCTGTTTCGTCAATAACGATAACATGAACCATGTCATATGTTGCGCCATTGTTCTTAGCGTGTGTTGTTGTGGTTGGTGTAAAATCAAATTGGTCTTTGTATGTCCACGCGGTTTGTAGCGTAGCAGTTGCAGTTGCAGATGAACCATCACCACCAATTGTCAATGTAGGCGCAGATGTATATCCGTAGCCTGGATTTGTAATTGTGATTGATTGAACATTGTTACCACTTAAAGCCACCGTACCAGTAGCAGTAATACCACCGTTAGCAGGAGTTACACCTGTTGGGTCAGAAAATGTTACTGTTGCGGCTGAATATCCAGAACCAGCAGCGGTTATTGTTGTTGAACCGACTGATAATCCAGATGCAGAAGTGATATCTGCAATTTCTACTTTAAGAGCATTACCTAGAGTACCAGCATACTTTGCAGCCCAAGGGCCAACACTACCTTGACCAGATGCATAGTTCTCGTCATACAGTCCTCGGTTTTTAATTATTACAGCAGTACCAGTGCTCACTGCATTTCTAGCAGCTGCACCAACTTCTCGGATAGTTAACAGTTGTGAACCGTAAGCCAAGAAACTTGATGCTACCATGTGGTCATAATATACACTTGATGTGGGTTTACCAAACCTTTCTACAAGATTGTTTTCGCTACTTACAGCAACAATCTCATGAGCAGGCCCCCATTGGAAGTCTCCCGATATTCCACCAATTGTGGTGGCTACAGCGGGGACAACATTAGTAAGGTCTTGTTCTTTCGTTAAGACGCCCGGCGATAATTGGAAAGCCATTTTGTTCTCCTTCGTATTTCGTTTTTAATCTATCTTGACTAAATAGTTATTCCTAACAATTATTTATAAAATTTTTTCTTTCTCATCTGCCCATATCCAATAGTCACCACCCATCACTTCTGCCTCTGGTTCATGTCCATTAACAACAAGTCCAAATGGTGTCAAATCGTTTTCTATCATTCTCATTTGTGAATTATACAAATTGTCACGAATATCAACATTAGTCAAATCCTTAAAGAATGTATTAGTAGATAACCATGCAAATAGTACCATACACATTGCAAGGTCATCGTGGTAACCTTCATCAGCAGCAAATGTACCACTTCTTTCAACAAAAGTTGAGAGTTCACTTATACACTCAGCATCAAATAATAAGAACTTCTGTTCTTCAATCAAACTTTTTAGTGCCAAACATCCCTGTCTTTTTACTGCTTTTGATGTTCGCACCCCTAGAGTACTTTGTTTTCCGAAGCCAGGCGAAACATATTGTTTGTTCTTTTCCTGTACACAACTAAAAATATTCTCATACTCTAGTTCTTGGTGAAGTATATCTACTACTTGTTGACCTATATCGTTTGTCTCAAGTAACACATAAGCATCATTAAAATCTTTTGCGACTTTACTAATAAAATCTGGATATAATAATGGGGAAACTTTGTTATCCCTATACTTACCAACAACCTTAAACGGCATTTGAGTGATGTCCACTACTATAAAAGCAGAGTAGTCACCACCGATACCCCTAGAGGTATCTGCCGATATGACATAATATTTATCTTCTTGAGGTTCTTCATAAATGTCCAGACCATCTTTCTTATAAATTGGGTCTATTGAAGACATTACCCCAAGGGATTTACCGTTAATCAATGTATTACTTGACCCTAAGAAGTCACATAAAACTTCTTGGTTGAACTTAACCTCACCTAATAATTTAAGTTGTTCTTCTGCCCAATCGTCATCTCGGCCTGGAATTTCAGTATATGGAATGAACATATTGTCAAATCCATTAGTACCCTTGTCCGATTCATTCCAAAACTTCCAAAAATGATTATATCCCAATGGTGTAGATGTCAAAAGAATTTTTGTGGTCTCACCAGCAGAGATAGTAGGGTACACAGATGCAAAAAATTCATCTGCTATATTGTTTGGTATGATTGCAGCCTCATCAATGTACAACCAGTTAACTGATTTACCCCGAATACCAGAGGCAGTGGTTGCAGATGTAAACACGCGAGAACCATTCTCCAAGTCTACATCACCCTTGTTCCATGTCTTAACCCCCTGTTGCATCCAGATAGGAAGATTCTCATACATAGTTTGGTATCTGTTTAACACTTCTCTGGCAGCCGCAGTTTTGTTTGCCATGATAGCAACTGTCTTGTCACTATTAAAAACCGTGTAATGTAACAGACAAGCGGCAGCTGTTACTGTTTTACCTTGCTGTCTACCTTCCATTAGAATAGTTTTTCTATTATTCATAATGAAATCAACTTTTTTCTTCTGACAATCGTACAGTTTAAAAGCTTGTAGACCTTTATCCAATGTAACTATTTTACAATAATTCTCTATAAAATAAATGGGGTCACTTTCACACTTAATTAATTCTTCTAGTTGTTCTTTAGAAAAATCGTGTAGATATCCAATTTGTTTTAGATTAGGATTACCGTGATATGATTGTTCAATCTTGCTCATGGTCTATAATTTTTTCGTTCTCTGCTTTCAATTGTTTCATAAGTTCTGAAGTTGTTCCAGTGAATACTAGGTTGTTAGTTGTCTTACTAATAGTCTTGGGTGCATCCGAATTTTTTTCAATTCGATGTTTCTTCTCTTGGACTTCCATCATGTCTTTAGCTTGTTCACCCATAGTCTTGATGATTTGTCCAGCAACTTCATAGGCACGAGGGTTGTCACTATTGGTAGCGACATGCAAGATACCTTGAGCGGCTTCTTCCGCGTACTCAGCAGAACGCTTTAAAAGGTTTCTTGCTTCCTCAAAGTCCTTGTCTAGTTTTTCTTCTTCTTTATCGGGCACAGCGATAGCCCCACCTTTTTTTTCAGCAATTTCTGTAGTTACGGTGTTGAATGTTTTATCGAGTGCATCAAATACTTTATTTTTTGGCATAGTTATACATAAGTTTGGTCAAACTCCTCCACGAACCTATATGGGTCATCCTTATAGGGGTTTGCATTATAATTAGGTGGTTCTTCAAATGTCACAGTAGGTGCTTCTGAATAACCACTCCCAGCATCATCTATAACAATACTTGTTACTTCTCCATTAGTAATCTCGGCATGTGCCCTCGCGTTACCAGTAAGAGTAATGTTAGGTGGACTAGTATATCCCGCTCCACCATATGTTATAGTAAAATCTGTTACCGAACCACTACCTATTGTAGCGGTTGCGGTTGGTAGTGTAGTCCCAACTGAGAACGACTGTTGAACTCTAGGCCCTAGAAAGTCATTATTCTCATATGTTTGTGCTATTGCTTTTTTGATAAATGATTGTTTATCTACAAATCCATAATAATTTAATTTCATTGTAAAGTTAAGTGTCCAGTTAATAGCTTGTCTGTCTGCAAATGCACCTTCAAAGGTATCTTCATAACTAACACTATCCAAAGTTATTTTGATATCTCTTTTTATACCCAACTCAGGCAAATCATTTATAGTCACATTAAAATCTGGGTTGAAGTATGGGAACACTTGTTCTACTATTTGTAAGGCATCCTCTTGGTTCTTTGCAAAAACATACAAAGACATATTCATATCATATGGTGTAGATACGAAACTTGTTTTATATGAATTGGTTTCTGCACCACTAGTAGTTATGTTTTTTTGTATGGGTGAGACCTTTCTTGATGGGTCATATTGGAATCCTACAATTTCAAACCCCATGCGAGGCAAACTAATTGCAACCTCTCCACGAGATTCCGTATCTGGAATTGCCTCAATCCTAGTCAGAAACTTTTGTTTTGTAGAATATGAAAGAGGAACCCGAATAACTTGTTCAGTAACACCACCAGCATTAACTCTATTTATTTGGATATTATTAAAGATAGTACCAAATGCAATAATAGCTTTGCGTGTATGTTGATTATAAAATTGTTTATTTTTAAACATTATATTTCACCGAATGGATTAGACTCCGTAAAGTCAAGTATATTAGATGCAGTTTGCCATGCATCAAAGTCTGCATTATCTACACCAGTATTACCCCTACTAGTTTGGAAACTTTCTAGTATCAGAGTGTCATTATTTTCTTGTTTCAGCAAGTCTCCGTTTTCTAATTGGAACTGGAACTGTAGAATGTCAAGACTTTGTAAGTCTTCGATTCCATCAATATCCGTATCACCAGTATCAAGTCTTTCTGAACTGTATTCAAAGAGTTCGCATTGCATCCTAAAAGTATAAATTTTTCCTAACTGGTAAAAAGGATTTTGAAACTCCACAAGTTTAATCTCAAATAAAGATTTTGTCTTGGGGAAGTACAACAAATCACCCTCTGCTGGTCTCGCGTCTAACTGAAAAGTGCCACCACTATCTTTTTCTCGGTCAACCATTTGTTCCCATCGTCTTTTAGATAGGATAAAAGTTGCTTGGTCTCTAATTTCTATACCAAATCTGGTAAATAGTTCACCCTCTCCTTCATATCCTTCGACATTCTCCATGTACATTTCAAGGGGGTATTGTTGTGTGAACTTGGATAATTCATCTTCATCAAAAATTGTATCCCTGTTTACCAAAGTCCTAGGCATATAATGAACATCGTGTCCATATATCTTTAGACTTTCAATAACCAAGTCTTCTACTAGACGCTGTTCGTTAGTAGTACCACTGGTATTGCCTGATTGGAAATAAACATTCGTAGCCATTGACTTACCCTGTCATCATCATAGGTGGCAATTCATATTTTAATTGCATTTCATCTTCTATGACTGCAACTTCATTGATTGCTTCTCCGTATATTTGGTCACCGTTAAGTGTTACTCCGCCCGGCAACGCGATACCCCCAAACTTTTTCATGTTCTCACCCCACTGTCTTTTAATAAGAGCAGTGGCATATCTTTTCAAGAACATATCATCATACACTTCGGTGTATGTAGTGGGGTCTAATATAGCATATGCTTCCGCAACAATATAGTTATCTATATTAAAGGTCGCGTCCATATCTGTGTCCAGATATAATCTATTAGTTTTTCTGTTGAATCTAATTGGTCTCTCATTTCTAAATATACTTTCTAATAAATTCATGTGAGTCTTGACCATAGCGTAGTATGTTATATCAGCAGATAGTAGATTATATAAATCATTCATTGCAAACTGATAGTCCACATCAAATAATCCATCTGATTTACTGCCTATCAATGCACCAAATTTGAAAACCCTAACAACATTTAGAATATCATTGCCTATTGGTATATAACCGTTTTCTATATCACCTTTAGATATACTTTGAATAGTTGCAGTTGTTCCAGAGTCCGAACCTGTAATTGTTTCGTTCGCTTCAAATACTTCAGCAGTACTTGTTCTTTCATAAACTACTGAAGTTCCAGAACTTGATGAGTGGACTGTTGATTTTGCACCAGAAGTTCCACCAGTAATTGTTTCACCCGATGTGAAGGTTGCGCTACCTGTTAAAGTTAAGGTAGACCCAGTTAACTTGTGTTTGACATATGCCCTTTCTACACCATCGAAATGATATTCGTTCCAATGTTGAAAGGCATCATCGATTCTATCTGATATTTGGTCTTCATCGACATTGATTTCTATTACAGGGTGTCCTAACCTTCGTAAACAATAGTCGATGAGTCCTTGTCTTGTGGATAAAGCCATGTGAACCCCTATTTAAATAGTTTTAATACTTTGACTATTTATAAGACTTAGGATTGGTCGTAAGCGTATAGTAAGGCTTTGAGAGCGTCTATCTCTTGTTTTACAAATGCTGTAGTAGCAATCTGTGTTGTGTTAGTACCTGTTGAAGCGGTTGGAGCAGATGGTGTTCCTGTTAATGCTGGATTAGCCAACGGTGCTTTAGTAGCAATACTATTTGTAACTGTAGTAGAGAAGTTTTCATCATCTCCCAAAGCAGCTGCAAGTTCATTCAGAGTATTTAAAGCTGCCGGTGATGAATCAACAATGTTCGCAACTGCTGTATCAGCATAGGCAGTTGTAGCAATCTTCGTACTGTTATCACTTGCAGATTGTGTCGGCGCAGTTGGGTTACCAGTAAGCGCTGGACTAGCAAGGTTTGCCTTCGTAGATAAATCTGGTGGTGTGTATGTAAATACACCAGTACTATTATTATATGCTATCCCACCATCACCAGATGCGGATGCTTCACTACCCACAGACAATCCACTAAGGGTTACATAAGAACCAGATTGTTGGGCGTCAATTAATGTTCTAATTTCAGATGCAGTCACACCTGTTGCAAGTGATGGTGTTCCAGAATTATCTAGGATTGCAGCTTGGTCACCAGTATCAATTGCAACACCTTCCCACTTCTTAGTGGAAGAACTATATCGTAGGAACCTACCGTCTGTTGTAGCGGATGAACGGTCAACATCATCTAAGCGTTCTAGTCGAACCTCACCACCGCCACCGATACCTTGCATACCCAATATTAATTGTCGTATATTCGCATTGATATCTGCTATTTGTTTTTGAACACTTGCGGTTTCATCAACCTGTTCCTGTACAACTTGTTTTTTCTCAGCAAGATATTGTACAGCAAGTTCTTGTAGTTGTCTTTCATCCTTGTCTTTCTTCTCTACAGGTCTGAGACTAAGAACATCCATAACCGCACTGTAAGCATCTTTAGTTACATTAAATGTCTCTGGTTGCGCTTCTTCCGTTATCTCTTCTATTTCTTCTACCGCACCAGCATACTTCATTTCTAACTCATTAACTTTTGACTCTAAGGCAAAAATGTCTGGGTCTTGATTGTCCTCTGGTTGTTCAATGAGTTCCGTGGGATGGTCTTTTAATTGATATGGTTCTTTTGAGTATGGCATAATCACTTCTGATATCTTACTAACTGGAGTAATATCAAACTCATTTGCCATTTTTTGTGGGTCGATGTCTACAAGGAAGTCGGGAGCAACTGATTTTTGTTCTTCTTCAACCTCTTCTTTATATAATATTGGAGTTACATCTTTGAACTCATCTCTGATTTCTTCTAATTTTTCTAACTTGTTTTTATTTTGTTCTTCTTCTTCAGAAAGTTTTTTGAGTTCGCTCTTAAACACACCCCAAAAGTCTTCTTTTACTTTGGAACGATGA
>CEVU01157348.1_pt1 | contig 43148 bp, 37 predicted proteins | sample 427081 | NCBI WGS metagenome assembly CEVU01 (sample SAMEA2623868, study PRJEB7988) | marine metagenome | biome: marine biome (ENVO:00000447); feature: deep chlorophyll maximum layer (ENVO:xxxxxxxx); material: "saline water (ENVO:00002010), including plankton (ENVO:xxxxxxxx)" | depth 80 m | reverse complement strand
CTACAAGATCAGGTTTTCCCAGACAAGGGGCACTTCGGTAGAATTTTCAGAAATCAGGCGATTCTTTCAAGCAAGGGAATACCACAGGTCGCAGCCGTTCTCGGCTCGTGCACTGCCGGGGGGGCGTACATACCAGCTATGAGTGACGAATCTATCATAGTCAAAGAAAATGGAACCATTTTCCTCGCCGGCCCCCCTCTAGTAAAGGCAGCCACCGGAGAGGAGGTAAGTGCCCAAGATCTAGGTGGTGCAGACGTCCATACCAGGGAATCGGGAGTTGCTGACCACTTTGCCGACGATGAGCCGCAGGCACTGGACATGATTCGTAACATCGTAGAGAATCTGAACATAGAACCAAAGCACCGACTTGACGTACAAGCCGTGGAAGAGCCAGCTCACGATCCGAATGATTTGATGGGAATCGTACCGACAGACAATAGGACTCCGTATGACGTAAGGGAGGTGATCTCAAGAATCGTTGACGGCAGTAGATTCCACGAATTCAAACAGAGATACGGGAACTCCCTGGTTTGTGGATTCGCCAGGATTCACGGATACCCAGTCGGTATCGTAGCCAACAATGGAATATTATTCTCTGAGTCTTCACTGAAAGGAGCACACTTCGTAGAACTATGTGGGCAAAGGGGAATACCTCTGATTTTCCTCCAGAACATCATGGGATTCATGGTTGGCAAAGACGCAGAGGCCGGAGGGATAGCCAAGGACGGGGCCAAGCTAGTTACAGCTGTCTCTTGTGTGCCTGTGCCGAAATTCACAGTAATCATAGGGGGTTCCCACGGTGCTGGAAATTACGGCATGTGCGGCAGGGCTTATGACCCAAGATTCCTGTTTATGTGGCCAAACGCTAGGATATCGGTAATGGGCGGGGAGCAAGCAGCCAGCGTCCTCTCAACCGTCGGCAGTGCCGATCCGGATGAGATTAGGGCCAAGTATGAGAGTGAGAGCAATCCATACTACTCGACCGCTAGGTTGTGGGACGATGGAGTGATTGACCCTAGGGACACCAGAGATATACTGGGCCTGTGCATCTCTGCTAGCCTCAACGCACCGATGCCGGATCAGAATTACGGAGTATTCAGGATGTGATTACATGGATGCCAAAATGACAGATGATTCCCCGGATACCGATCTTTGCAAGCTATCCATAGATGGTTGTGTAGCCAATGTCACAATGGCTAGGAGCGAGGTCTACAATGCGCTTAACATTCAGCTGATTTCAGAGCTAATCGAGATAATTGAGTGGACGACTCAGAGATCAGTAGGCTTCACCGAGTCATTGAACGACTCATCCGGAAATCCATATCTGAGAGCCTTCGTACTGGGGGGCGAAGGAAGGCACTTCTGCGCTGGTGCAGACATCAACATGATGAGGGACGCGGGAGCCTCTACTCCAGAGGAGAATAGAAGGGACTCAGAGCGTTTGGATACACTGTTCAACTCTCTATGGTCGCACCCCTGCTTCACCATCGGACGTGTCCAGGGGGTAGCACTCGGCGGAGGAGCGGGATTGGTAGCGTGCTTGGACCACGTCATAGCCGAACCTAGCACTAGGATTGCCCTCTCCGAGGGGAAACTAGGCATTCTTCCAGCGGTCATCGGACCATACGTATACAGGAAAATCGGCAGTGCCCAGTTTCGCAGACTTTCCATGCTGGCGAGCAGGGTTGGTTCGGAGGAGGCCCTGAGAATCGGTTGGGTCAATGAGATTGCAGACTCTCCCGACTCCCTTGCGGACTCGGCATCTTCGGTAATTTCAGACTTGCTTAGCACAGGCCCGATGGCTGTCTCGGAATCAAAGAAGCTAACCCTGGAATTCGATCGGTGGACTGGATCAGATGAAGAACTCCGCATCTGGACCATGGACAAGACAAGCGAGATGAGGGGGTCCATGGAGGGACAAGAGGGACTTTCCGCATTCCTTGATCGAAGGCTTCCCGATTGGTCCCCAAATGACGAGGATTGAGGTCTGCAGATGTTTCCAGAATGGATGCAGGGCGCGCCCTATCGGTTCGACACTGTATTGGTAGCCAACAGGGGTGAGATAGCAGTAAGGGTACTCAGGGCCGTCAAGGAGGCGGGACTCAGAGCAGTCGCCGTATACTCAAAGCCGGATTCCGAGTCTCTGCACGTAGAGATTGCAGACGAGGCGATCCTACTGCCGGACGGACCGCTCTCTGAAAACTACCTCAACCAGGAAGCCATAATCGAAGCCGCCAGAACTTCTGGGGCTGGTGCGATACACCCTGGTTACGGCTTCCTCTCGGAGAGGGCCGATTTCGCTAGAGCTGTATCCGACAGCGAAATCATCTGGATTGGCCCCGGAGCCGAATCAATAGAGGTGATGGGAGACAAGATTTCAGCCAGATCCAGAATGATATCCTCCGGTGTCCCGGTAATCCCTGGTGATGAAGTATCCATACCTGAAGGTGGGGCTCACCTGGGGCCTCTTGCCGTAGCTGCTGCAAAGGTCGGCTACCCGCTATTGCTGAAGGCAAGTGCCGGAGGCGGTGGAAAGGGCATGAGGGTGGTTCGAGAGCCAAAGATGCTCAGGACCGAGTACGAGGCCGCTGCGAGAGAGGCCACCGCCGCATTCGGAGACGGCACCGTATACGTGGAAAGATTGCTGACTGGTGCAAGACATGTGGAAATTCAGGTCCTAGCCGACACCCATGGAAATTGCATCCACCTTAACGAGAGGGACTGCTCGCTCCAGAGGAGGCACCAGAAGGTAATCGAAGAGGCCCCCTCTCCAGGAGTCAGTGATTCAGTAAGGAGCTCCATGGGCGATGCTGCTGTTTTAGCGGCCAAAGCAGTAAATTACGTCGGTGCAGGAACCGTGGAGTTCCTCCTATCAAGCAATGGAGAGTTCTTTTTCCTGGAGATGAATACCCGACTCCAGGTCGAGCATCCGGTAACTGAGATGATCACTGGCGTTGATTTGGTACAGAAGCAGCTGGAGATTGCTTCCGGACTGGAAATGGGCATTTCCCAAGATCAAGTCACAATATCCGGTCATGCAATAGAAGCTAGGATCTACGCCGAAGATGCCACCAGGGGATTCCTTCCTGCAATTGGCACCCTCTCAACGTGGGTCGCTCCCTCAGGACCCGGGATAAGGGTAGACTCGGGCGTCAGACAGGGCGATGAGGTAACGGTAAATTTCGACCCCATGCTGGCCAAGCTAGTAGTCCACGCCCCAACTAGGAAGGCAGCAATCAGGAGACTCGACTCGGCATTGTCAAATTTCGTAGCACTGGGCGTCGTAACGAACATCAGCTTCCTCCGAAACGCAGCCTCACACCCAGCGTTCTTGTCTGGAAACATCACCACAGATTTATTGGACTCGTCCGATATTTCAGAATTCCGCGATCCAGAGCCCCCTGCCAAGGCACTCGTTTCCATAGCAGAGGCAGCACTCAGGATGGGGCTTGACAAGACGCACTCCGGAGTTGCTGGGAATCCAGTAGACGAGCATACTGGACACTCAGGGGATCCTTTCAGGACCCTCTCAAGGAGCTACCCCTAGGTGATATTATGGAATGGTCAATTGGAGATGAGTCAGAGAGGTACTCGGTAGTAATGTCAAACGACGGCGAGGCAATGTCCCTTTCCAACATAACAATGGACGGACAGGAAATCGAACCCCCCAATCTACAAGTCTCTTCCGATGCCTCCTCCGGTAGGCTGATCGTGGAAATAGAGGGAATCCCAAAATTCGCCCATGTTGCAAGGGTTGGCGATGACTGGTGGATACACCTTGATGGAAGGGCCCATGTTGTGAAGGGTTACGAGAAAGGGAGCCAGAAGGGCCAGGAAGCTGACTCCGGACTCACGGCGCCAATGCCGGGAACTATCCTAGAAGTATCGGTCAAGAAAGGCCAGAGGGTCCGTGAGGGGCAGACCCTCATGGTGATGGAGGCCATGAAGATGGAGCACAAGATACAGGCTCCCAGCAATGGGGAGGTATCTCAGGTCCACTTCCAAGAGGGAGACAGAGTCGATATGGGCTCCGTTCTGATCGAACTAGCGGACTAATTCCGGGTCCGGGTTAATATCACACCTCCTCCCCCGTTAAATCATGGACGAGGCTGGAATCGTAATTGCTGCATTCATGGGAATCAGCCTCGCTGCTGCCTCTGGATTCAGGGTTTTCCTGCCTCCTTTCCTCATGTCACTGGCAGTGAAGGTCAATTTAATCGATATCGACCTTGTCGGCTCGCAATTCGAATTCTTCACATCCACTCCTGCTATCATCATCCTCGGAATAGCCACAGTGGCAGAGTTCGCAGCATACTACACCCCATGGATAGACAATATCCTGGACACAATAGCCACTCCCGCTGCAGTTCTCGCTGGGATAGGGGTCACTGCAATCTCCCTTGAGGGTAGTGAGCCGATTATCCAGTGGGCAATCGCAGTAATCGCAGGAGGGGGAATGTCCGCCATCATACAGACAGCCACAGTCGCAACCCGTGGAATCAGCTCCACCTTCACATTGGGAGTTGCCAACCCAGTAGTCGCAACGAGTGAGAACATCGCCAGCGTGGCACTCACCATTATAGCAATCTTGTTCCCAATCCTCGCAATTGTATTCGCAGTGCTCCTCGCTTTGCTCCTCATAAGCAGAAGAATCAACAAGAATCAGGAAAAGACGGCAACGGATTAGAACCCCCACCGGCTCCAGAGTTCAATGGCACGCGGAGTCAGGGCCCAGCCTCCAATCAAGGAGGAGAAGCTCAGAATAGGATCCCCGAAGAAGGTCGCCGCCGGTTTTACCGGCGTTCAGAAGTCATTCGCCATAGGGCTAAGTGAGGCTGGTCTTATGCGCACCATCAAGACAATGAGGACCGTAAACAAGTTCGACGGGTACGACTGCCCGGGCTGCGCATGGCCTGATCCTGACGACCACAGGAGCGGCTTTGAGTTCTGCGAGAACGGGGCGAAGGCTTTCGCTACCGAGGCCACGAAAAAGAGAGCAACTCCAGAGCTGTTAGGCAGCAAGACAGTTAGCCAACTCTCGGAAATGAGTGACATGGAACTGGACAAGCTAGGAAGGATAACCCATCCAATGATTCTCAGAGAGGACTCCGACCGATACGAGGAGATCGAGTGGGATGATGCCTTCTCCATCATCTCCGAAGCCAGGCAAGAACTCAATGATCCCCGAGAAGCAGTTCTGTACACCAGTGGGAGAACTTCCAACGAGGCGGCATTTCTCTGGGGGACACTGGCCCGACAGTTCGGGACAAACAACCTCCCGGACTGCAGCAATATGTGCCATGAATCGAGCGGTCACGCCCTAGGCGGGTCCATAGGCATAGGAAAGGGAACTGTCAAGCTCTCATGCTTCGATGAGGCGGATCTGATTCTGGTGATCGGACAGAATCCAGGCACCAATCACCCCAGAATGCTCACGGCATTGTCTAATTGCAAGAAGAATGGGGGCTCGGTAATCAGCATCAACCCACTAGAAGAGACTGCAATGAAGAAATTCAAGCACCCTCAGAACCCATTGCAGATGCTCGGTACCGGGACCCAGATTGCAGATGAGCACCTCCCTGTCAGGATAGGTGGGGATGCCGCACTGCTACAGGGATTCGCAAAGGTGATGCTGGAGAGCGGGAATGTCGATCATAGCTTCGTCGAGGAGCACACTTTCGGCTTCGAGGAATGGAAGAAGCATATCGAAAACGCTGATTGGCAAGAGATAGCTTCCCAGTCAGGGATAGACAAGGAGAGAATAGAGCATATCGGAAGAAATGTTTCCAAGTCAAAGAGGATGATAGTCTGCTGGGCCATGGGCCTAACACAGCACAAGAACAGCGTCGCAGTAATTCAGGAGATAGCGAACCTCCTTCTCGCTGGCGGCCACTTCGGTAAGCCAGGTGCGGGTGCCTGTCCAGTCAGAGGTCACTCCAACGTGCAAGGGGACCGCACTGTCGGGATAAACCACCATCCGGGCGAGGACTTCCTCTCCGCATGCGAGGAAGAAACCGGAATCGAGATGCCGAGGGAAAGGGGGTATGACGCCGTCGAGTTCATCCAAGCCGCGCTGGATGACAGAGTCAGGCTGTACATGTCGATGGGCGGAAACCTAGTCTCCGCCATGTCAGATACCGAGAGGGTAGCCGAGGCAATCGGTAATATCGACCTAAGCGTGCAGATTTCAACCAAGATGAACAGGTCCCACTTAGTCACAGGGAGGACCGCACTGATATTGCCCTGCCTTGGAAGAACGGAGAAGGACCCATCCGGATTCGTCACCGTCGAGAACTCGATGGGAATGGTCCACTCCAGCACCGGTTCGCTTGAACCGGCTTCGCCCATGCTCCTTTCGGAACCCGAGATAGTACGGAGGATAGGCTCCGCATGCTTCCCCGACGGACCCCTCGACTGGCAGTCCCTGTCTGACCACGACTCAGTAAGGGAGCTGATTTCGAGATGCATCCCAGGATTCGAGGACTACAACACTAGGTCGAGGGAGAAGGGAGGCTTCTACCTCCCCAATGGCCCGAGGGACGGACCGGAATGGGATACCGCCTCCGGAAAGGCGCACTTCTTCTGCCACGACCTGCCTGAGAGGGAGATCGACGAGGGAAGGTTCGTCCTCATGACGGTCCGGAGCCACGACCAGTACAACACCACCATCTACGGGATGGACGACAGGTACAGGGGGATATACAACGCCAGGAGGATCGTGATGATGAACGAGGCGGACATGTCCCAGATGGGCATCACGGGGGGCGACGAGGTGGACATAACGAGCCACTGGGGAGACAGGGAGATCAACTCGGAGAGGTGGAAGGTAGTGCCGTACGACATACCCAGGGGGAACCTGTGCTCGTACTTCCCAGAGGCCAACGTCCTCGTCCCCCTCGAGAGTACGGCTGACGGGAGCAATACGCCGACGTCCAAGTGGATTGAAGTCTCATTGTCACCCAGAATGGGCTAGTTCCGTAGAATGAGTATCAGCCAGTTCAGGAGGCTAGTGGACGGAGGGCCTCTTGCCCTCCCATGTACGGCCTTAGCACGTCAGGGACGGATACCCTGCCGTCCTCCAGTTGGTTCTGCTCCAGTATGGCCACCAGCGCCCTGCTAGTCGCTACTGCTGTGGAATTGAGCGTGTGCACGGCCTCGTTCCCATCTGTGGTCCTATACCTCATCCTGAGCCTATTCGCCTGGTAGTCGGTGCAGTTCGAGCAGGAAACGACCTCCTTGTACGCATCAGCACCCGGTAGCCAAGCCTCCAAATCGTACTTCTTCGCAGCAACTGTCCCCATGTCACCCGTGCAGATATTGACTACCCTGTAATGCAGCCCTAGGCTGTCCCATAGGCCCACCGCGTTATCCAGGAGCTCCTCGTGATGCGACCAGGAGTCATCCGGGTGGCATATCACTATCTGCTCCACCTTGGTGAATTGGTGCACCCTCCAGATCCCCCTGTCCGACAGTCCGTGAGCGCCTACCTCGCGCCTGAAGCACTGCGACACTCCGACCATCTTTATCGGAAGTTCCGAGGGCTCGATTATCTCGTCCATCCTCATCGCTGTTAGCGGGTGCTCGCTAGTCGCGATCAGGTAGTACTTGTCCGGCTCTATGCCATACATCACCGTCTCGAAATCAGATAGGTCGGTGACTCCCTCGTAGGCCGCCCTGTTCATCATCAATGGCGGCTGAACCAAAGTGTACCCCTTGTTGATTAGGAAATCGGAGGAGTACTGTTGGAGGGCCATCTCCATCCTAGCTAGGTCCCCCTGCATGAAGTAGAATCGGCTGCCTGCGACCTTCGCCCCTCTTGCTTGATCCACCCAGCCATTCATCTCGATCAAGTCATTGTGGTTACGGGGCTCGAAACCCAGCTCCGCCTTATCTCCGTGTAGACTGTGGAGGGTGTTCTTCTGATCGTCCTCACCGACCGGGACGTCCGGGTGTAGGATGTTGGGTACTTTCATCCTAAGGGAGTCCCTCTTCTCCAGGCACTCGTCAGCATAGGCCCCCAAGTCCGAGATTTTGTTCCCGAGATCGGCAACCTCCGCAATAATCGACTCAGCAGCGGTAGAATCGCCCGCCTTCTTCGCCTCTGCAATCCCCTTCGCCGCCGCATTCCTCTCTCTCCTGATCTGATCGGCATCATACTGTGCCTTGCGCCACTCCTCGTCCAACCTGATGATCTCGTCTATTGCGTCATGAGGAACGCCCCTTCTATCGTGATCAGCCCGAATAAGGTCCGATTGATCACGGAACATGGCGATGTCCAGCATGGCTATCGAGCCCGAGGGCAGGATTGCTCACTTTCAAGGAATCGGGAGAAATCGGTCACAGGAAGGTGATGTCCTGCCATAACTGGTCTATTCCGAGAGCGAAGTAGCCAGAAACGAGGTAGCCGAGAATTGAGCCCCCATTTAGGAGCGGGAGGCCCGCTTGCGGCTTCCCCCTTGCCACCTGCGTCATCAGGGCAAGGTAACCCATCAGGCCGCCCACCAAAGTTCCAAGGCCGACGGCCAGAGGGCCAGTGTACATCGTTCCGAAGACATATGTCAATTCACTACCAGTCTCCGGAAGGAAGGAGACGGAGGATATTACCAACATGCCTGGGAATATGACGTCCCCAAGTCCCATGAAAAGGGCCTCCCTGCCCTTCGGCTTGTCCTTCCCAACGGCTACATTCGGAACAGGGTCATCCCAGTCCATTGGTGAGTTTTCAGGGGGGTCATCCCTCATCACCCTGTCTCCCTCGTCAAGGAACGAGTAGTCAGAGCTCTTCGGTGCAACAAGTAGAACGGGTAATTTCAGATCAATCATCGTATCCGCCAATTCGAGCATATGCTTACTTCCATTCACCGCCCAGTGATCGTAAATCGCAGCTGCAATCATGAATAGAATGATGAGAACAGGGACGAATGAGACTCCGATCATCGTTACGACTCCGGCACCAACCATGATGCCAACTCCATTCACCACGTACCACTCGGGGAAAATATGCAGAAGGTAGATTGAGCCAGCACTAACCATGAAACTCGTGGCCGCTACCGTTGCAAACGACTCCATTCCCAAGATGATTAGTAGCAATGCAGCGTAAGGCTGTACCGCGTAGAACATGCTCATCCACAGGGCGAATAGCACGATTCCCTTGATCAGCCAGTCAATCCCCTTGCGCGCGAGCCAAATGATAGCCACCGTGAAAATCCCGATCATCATCAGTTCTAGTGCGATGAAGCCACCCTTCGAGGCTCCAGCCTCTCCGAAAGCCCTCGCTTCGGGAATGTCATAAACAGGCTGTATGCTCAGACCAATCAGAATAGTTGCAATGAACATACCCGCCATTCCAACCATAGACGTCCACTGGTCCTTCATCGCATCCAGTATACTCGCCTGCTCGCCCCCTGCCATGTATGCACGAACTTCAAGGGCCATATCACCTTGACCCGTTCACGCCCATGCGACAGGGAGAGAGGTTAGATCGGATGAGCGAGAGGGACTGGCTCGATGAGAGACTCTCCATGGGGGTTAAATTGGGGCTCGATAACTGCAGAGAAATACTGAGCAGGATGGGGGACCCGCATCTAGAATTCCCATCCATTCACGTTGCTGGTACCAATGGCAAGGGGTCCCTATGCGTCAAACTCTCCGCGGCCTCATCCTCAAGTGGCAATATCACCGGCCTGTTCACCTCCCCTCACCTGGTAACAGTCGAGGAAAGGATCAGGATAGACGGAAGACCAGTCTCCCCCGTTCTTTTCGACGATCTTTTGGAAATGGTCAGGCAGGCATCAGAGGAGAGACCTGCCATCTCCCCGACTTACTTTGAAACAACCTTCCTAGTCGCTATGCTCGCATTCAGCATCTCGGGAGTCGATCGAGCAATTATTGAGACGGGAATGGGAGGGAGGCTAGACGCAACTAGATTGGTCGATGCAGATTTATGCATGTTGACCACTATTTCGATGGACCATTCAGAGTTTCTCGGATCAACTCTCGAGGAGATAGCAACCGAGAAGGCCGCCATTCACCGACCTGGAATCAAAATGATCGCACTTCAGCAGACGGACCCAGGAGTTATCGAGGCAATCGAAGAAATCGCGGGCGAAGATCTCCTTTGGTGGCCCTACATTCAGACCTCCTCCAATAAGTGGGAATCCTACGACTCACTGGTTGAGGCGGTATCCGCGTTCCTGGGATGGAAACCCCGTAACACAGAATGCGTTTGGCCAGGGAGGTCCCCAAACTTCGGTGAAGACTGGGTCGAGGGGGTGACAACGAGACTGAGCGCAGCACACAATGCGGAAAGCCTGGAAAGCGATCTCAATGAGATTGAGGTCCCTACTGTGGTACTCTTTGGAATGAGCAAGAAGGCTGACCTTAGGAAGTCACTCGACCCTTTGGTGGCGGAGATTTCCATGGATCACTTTTTCCCAAAGGTGGTTTTCACAGAGCCAATCAGCGGAAGGAATCCAGCAGTAACCGTCGAGGAACTCTCTGAAATCATGGAGGATTATGGAATCGGATATGAGGTCGAGAAAGATCCGCTAAAGGCGTTTGAAATCGCAGGATCAATAGCGAGGGAACTAGACGCTAATCTGTTAGTCATAGGTAGTGTGTATCTCGTCGGAGACCTACTCAAATATGTAGTCGAAAGAGACGAACTCAATCTATGGGAAGTTCTGACGGCCCACTAAGAACCCAAGTATGATGACTATCTGTGAGATGCGTATCGCATGCCGCCTAGAGATGAGAACAAGCCTGAGATTACCGTGGTAGTCGAGTCCCGAGATACCGCTTCCAAGGTCATCATGCTTGCATTGGTCATAGTTTTGTCCGGAGTCTTGGTAGCCCTTCTGACAACTGAGGCGGGCGAGGGGATTCTAGCAAAAACCGGCATCAGCTCGGGCAATTGCGGTGATGGCATAGACAATGACAAGGGAGGGCAGGCTGATGAGGACGATCCAGATTGCTACAACAATCCCGAGGTCTGGGAGGGCTACGACGAGAACCGCTCCGAGGCGAACCGAGATAACGACCCGCCATCTGGGGCAGAGGGGGCATAACCATGGCTGACAAGTGGGACAATCGTTTCATCGAACTAGCCAAGCACATCTCCACATGGAGCAAGGACCCCTCGACCAAAGTTGGATGCGTGGTTGTCGGAGAGGATAGGGAAATCAGGTCGACTGGCTTCAATGGATTCCCCAGGGGTATAGAGGACGACTCAGGGAGGCTCTCGGACCGTTCCCAGAAGTATCCCTTAATCTGCCACGCAGAGGAGAATGCTATCATGCATGCAGCTAGGACAGGAGTCTCACTCAAGGGAAACACGGCGTATGTTACGTGGCCTCCATGCTCCAGGTGCACCAGATCACTAATCCAGGCAGGCATCGAGGAGGTCGTCTTTCCCGCTGACCTCATTATTCCTGAGAGGTGGAATGAGGATTTCGATATCGCAATGTCAATGATGAAAGAGGCTGGCATTCTAGTACGTCAAGTCTGAGATAGAATCTCAAAAAGCTCCTCGAGATCCGAGTAAAGACCTTCCAAGTCGCCCTCGTTGACTAGAACCAAATCTGCTAGAGCAGCGGTTGCATCGAGCGCTTGACCGGATTCATCTTTGGCAACTACCTCTGCCTCTTCATTGGCAAAGAACGTCTCTTTGTCGGAAACATCACCAACTCTTGCGCGCGACTTCGCCCGCTGCCAGCGTGCTTCCCTGCCCGCGCGAACCTCGATTAGAATGAAATCCTCACGTTCCCGCAGGGCTTCGACTTCACCAGGTGTTCGTATCGAATCGATAACAGCATCCTCTCCCTCTAACCTCCCTAGCAACATTTCAGCGAGGATGCCAGCACCACCGATTCGACGTAATTCATTGCCGCCACCAATTAGATTCTCTCGGGACTCCTCAACCCCCTTGTCTTTGAGATGAGCACGTATCGAATCCGAGCAGGATTCGCTGACCAATCCTTTGGAGACGAACCAATCAACAACGGTAGATTTGCCCGATGCATTTCGCCCAGTCAATCCGATGAGCATGTGCTGACGCGCGGGCATCCCGGGCATAGGGGTTTCTAGGCCCAGAACCTCCTTGTCCTAGCATATTGCAACTCAGCGTTGTGAATCGCTCGAAGCAGTCTGACCCTATCTCCAGGCGGCCCTCGAAGCAGTCTGGTCGCAGTATCCTCGCCGACCCCCCTTCCCATCAGGCAAAGAACAGCGTCCTGTCCATGGGTCCTGAGGAGTTCTGCGTTCCGCTGCATCCGACCGCTGATCTTCGGGTCATCACTTGCCACCCAGTCCGCAAGCATGGACTCCATTCTCTCGGGGGCGCAGGCCTGCATGGTGCCACCGCACGATGAACACGGTTCAATGACGCTCATGCGTTCCACCCTTCTCCGAGTTTTACCTTGGCAATTCAGACATATTACGACTGTCCTCTCGTTCAGAAGGCGAGTCTCGAGACGCTCCCGGATTTCCTCGTCACTCCATGCAGGGAGTAGGAGATCCCTCTCTGCCCTGGGAGAAATACCTAGCCTACCTGCTGGGGTGTGGTGGATGGAGACAACTCCATTTTGCAAATCCCTCAGTAAATCCCGTGCGGCATCTATGTCCATCCTCTCATGGAACAACTTGTCCAGGGCCTCCTCAATTACAGGGGTTCCTCTGTACCGACTCATCAACCCCTCAAGGTTCACCTTCCTTGGATCAACGCCCTTCTTCAGTACCCCCATTCGCCGAGCGACCTGGACTACCCTCCACCTAACCGCCCGCCCATTTGGTATGGTCATCCTCATTATCGACGGAAGAGCATCTGCTGGTGTACTAGTCAACCACTCAATCACATTACTTGCACTCACTCCGGGAACTTGGAGCGATATCCTGTAAGGGTCAATTATCGCTCTTCCCATCCTCCCCTCATTTAACGACCCCATCGCCTGTAAGAAATGCGCAAGGGTCTCATTCACCCTTGAACCACGACAGGTGTTCAGGATCACCGCCCCATCCCTCTCGGAAACAGTCATTGTCCTGTCGTCAGGAAGCAATCCCGAGGAATCCAGATGCTCAGCAACGCTTCCCAAGAACGCCTCTCTAGCATCATCGGATAGAGGGTATTCGTCCAGTGATAGAATACTCTCCTCGTCATCCATCGCCCCCATTGCGATAGCAGCACTACGTCTTAGTTGTCCGACTTCAATAGCCACTTCAATTGGAACAGGAGATAGCTCCCCGGACCAAACTGGAACCTCTCCAGTGTCCTTCACTGGAACCACAAGAAGCTCTTCCTGATCAGGATCGGCATCAACTATCTGCCATGTCCTTCCAGCCATGACGAATGTCCTAGTTCTCGCTAGATCACCTTCGTCATCGCCACCCAGTGATAGAACGAAAGCCTCGTCTACGGATCCCAAGATGCCCCTTCCGACCGCATCCCTTACTCTGTAGGACAATTCGTCAGGAATCATTGAGATATGCTCAACACGGGTCCTACCGAGCCGTCCCGATGGAGAAAACCAACCCTCTGAAAGCGAGTCAGGCAGTGCACTGAGAAATTGCCTCTTCCACTTCTCCTTGTCACTCTCCGAGTGTTCCTCCTCCCAAGACGGCCTCTCGTCAGGAGCATCTCCCTCACTTCTCCTTGAGAGCTCTCTCCAAAGGCTCGCGGGCCATGTCGTTACATCAGAATTAGCAGGCTCTTCGATAAGCCTGATCATCCATCTGTCATTGAGAACTCTAAGTATCGAAATCGTATCAACTTCTCTCCAATCCTTGAAGATAGAGCATTTGGAGATAATATGGGTAGGCACACTGAGAGGCACAACTCCTCTTTCGATGGACATCTGGAGGAACTGATTTGCGGCTACAACCGCTGGATTGGCCCGCCACTCCACTCCTTCTAACTCCCCTGCCATAGCCCTTCTGGAAATTACGGCCCCTTCCGCAATCTCATCAATTTCCCAAGCCAGGAGCTCTCCCTTGCCGGAACCTCCCAAGTGATGCTCGGCTCTCCCCATTCTCTGGAGTAGCCTGTCTACGGCTCTGGGACTTTGGATCTGATGCACTCTTCTGATGCTCCCTATGTCTATCCCTAGCTCAAGACTGCTCGTGCAAATTATCGCATGAAGCGAGCCGTTTCTTAGGGATTCTTCCATTTCCCTCCTGGTTTCTGCTGCCAGGCTACCATGATGCACACCCAAGCGGAGCTCATCGTTCATATTGCCAAGCCTCTGAGCTACTGACTCTGCGGCGTTACGAGAATTTACGAATACGAGTGCGGGACTATCCTCCAGTAGCGAACTTACGAGACGTCTGTGCGCTGCCACAGCATGTGGGGTGCTGGACCAACTAACTGCCTCCGCCTCGTCGGAAATCCCGGGTGGCTCCCTGTGTACAATGACCTCAGTGGTTCTTGGGGCAGGCCCGTGAATCGCCGAAGCACTCTCGGATACCCACCTCGCCATCTCTTCCGGATTCCCAACTGTGGCAGATAGGCCAATCCTCTGGAAATCACTTGGGCAATAGACACCTATTCTCTCCAATCCAACCAATAGCTGTGCCCCTCTTTCAGAGGAAGCAAGATCGTGGACCTCATCCAGAACCACAGCCTTGACCCCTGCCAAATGACCTCTCAGCCTACTCCCAAGAAGCATTATCTGAGCAGTTTCGGGTGTTGTGACCAGCAGGTTGGGGGGACTCTTAGATTGTTTAGTCCTAACATTCTGAGGTGTGTCCCCATGCCTGAGTCCGACACTGAGTCCTAGTGGCTCCAGCATAGCTCCGAGCCTTCTGTCTATATCTCTATTCAGAGCCCTCAGGGGTGTAATGTATAGTATGGAAAGCCCTTCCCACCCTTCATTTAGGCACCTCGAGGCTAGGGGAAGTATTGCTGCCTCAGTCTTCCCGCTGCCAGTCGGCGCTACCAAAACCCTGTCTAGGCCATTCATCAAGTCTGGAATGGAAGCCTCTTGGATTGGCGACAGTTCCCATCCCAGATCAGAAACAAGCTCCCTGACTTTGGGATGCAGGAAACCCTCCGACCCACCACTCATGTGCCCTTGCTGGGGTCGACCAGTGAAAACCCCTCTCTTCAGGGTCTCTGGGGAACTTCGTCCGACCAGTGAGACATCTTGTTCATGGTGATAGTGACATTAGTGATTTCCCCGTCCTCCCAGTAGTCAACTGCAACGAAAGTAGGCCTATTGTCCATGATTTCCCAGCACTCTATTGATCTGTTGAGCAGTGCATCATAGTCATTGACGTCTCCTGCTCTAACTGGGTCAGGGAGTCCAAATGCATTGGAAAGCCAGTTGTTCAGGTGCCATACTGGTTGCGATCCATCCCCCCGATAAACCGTGCATGACATTTCTTCCTGGCTATCTTCAGCATAATCGGTTGTCCAACTGAATACTCCGAAGTCGTGCAACCATGGGAAATCATCGTTCTGAGACTGTTCCCAGAACACCACTAGATCGGTCCCCGACAGAACCAAATCGCCCAGACTAGGCCAAGGATCACCTAGGGCGTGAGTGTATATTCGATTGTACATTCCAGTTTCCATGAATAGGAATTCTAGATGTTCCGCTGGCACATAATTCTCAATTAGAAGCGTGACTACATCGCCGCTACTATTGTCCATCAGAGAGCCAAGTAGACTAATCCATTCGAAGGCATCAATCTCCCCGAATAGGCACGGATGGAAGAACTGCCCAGTGCCATGACAGAATCTCACATCCTCAGCACTAGTATTGTCATCACTTCTATGATGTGAATCTACCATGAACGCCCTGATCCCTCCATCCCACTGAGCCTGGAGTCCAGTGTAGTGGTTAACGCCGACTAGGACCCCATCTTCAACAGAGGAGTATGCATTATGTGTCTCAGGGAAAGTAAAGTCGTCATAAGACCTCATGCAATACACAGATTCACCGTGACAGGACATGTAATCATCGGGATCCATCGGGTCGAAACCACGTTCTACTTCCCAAATATTTGGAAGTCCGTCACCATCTGCATCCTCATCATTGACATCACACAAGCCATCCGAGTCTAAGTCAGTAGGAACGGACATCGCGCTCTTGGGGTCAGTGGAACATTCCTCCTCCTCAGAGTCACTCCAATCATCTCCATCATCGTCATCGTCTAGAATGCTGCAGATAAGGTCCCAATCTTCATCCTCGGGAAAACTATCCTCATCAAGTGGGTCGGTACTGCAGTTTAATTCAATGTCATCATTCCACCCGTCACCGTCGTCATCAAGGTCTTCAGAATCACTAATTCCATCCCCATCCAAATCAGGAGGGGGAGTAGAAAGGCAACCGGATGAGAGAAGGATGAAACAAATCAACAGGGATAACGGCCTCTCTTCCATAGCCCCCACTAGAGTACACTGCTCATGAATTAATCGGATTACTACACAAATATCCAATCGAATACCTAAACGTCTCGTCGGAAGGCACTAATCAGGTGTGCCTGACGCCAGTACGATAAAATGGCACGGGCAGGAGCTAGCCGGAAGGGATTCTTCACCAGATGGTGGGAGTCGCAAATAGATCGCCAGTTCCAGATAATCGTATACTCAACCATCATTTCTACCGCCTCATTGGTTTGGGGATTCATGTTTCTTTTCATGCTAGGCGGAGCTACCGATCCTACACAAGAGGAATACATGATTCCATTCAGCTGGACCTGCCTCATCCTGGGGGGAATCGTCGCATTCTATACTGTTCCAGAGTTCCAGCACTACATGGGACAAAGATCAGTTATCGAGGACATACTCTCTTTGGATTCTCGACCAGAGATACTACGCAGGAGGAAGGAAGCAGAGGACGCTGCCGATATACTTGGGATATCCTATCAATCTAGGCTGATGGGCCTATACTTGGAATTCGATATTAGGGGAGGAAAGCGATACAAGGTCCCTATTGCGACTTCCAGGGGTGTAAGCCTCCAATCAGACGGATCACTGACTAGCAGAATATCCAATTGGTGGAATACCAGTGACTCCAGACTATCCCTTTGGTTACCGGGGCTCCCTTCTCTGCGACAGCAGAATTCGAATAGGTCAATTATCGCCTCCTCTGGATCCGTGCTCCTGCTCCTGCTATGGAACTCAAATTTCGGAATAGTGACTGGGAGCAGCGGCTCCAGGGACCATACTCTGGATGTCTCAGCATACATTGGAGGTGTAGAGGAAATTCACTACCTAGCTCCACACTACGACTCAGTCTCACTGCTCCTTATGGGATTCATGGGCATGATATTGTGGTCCACAACACCCATGCCAATTCCGGACGAGGAGGAGTGAGCTTGGCTAATGCTATCCTCAGGGAGGCCTATCTGGCTCTGGGACTAGTCGTCATACTATTGGGGTCGATGTGGCTAGCTACGGGCTCATTCCCTCCCATGGTTGTGGTAGAGTCCGGCTCAATGATGCATGATGAGGAAGGATCCGTCGGAACCATAGATCCGGGTGATTTGGTATTGGTCATGAATCCAGATAGGAAAGATGTGATTACCTTCGTAGAGGCTACGGATGAAGGAAATGAGAATTACGGGCATGAGTCCCATGGAATGCCAGGTGATGTAATAGTCTACAAGAAAAATGGGGGCTCAGACACCCCTGTCATCCACAGGGCGCTCCTTAAGGCAGTTTACAATGAATCAGGAGGGTGGGACGTCCCAGGCACGACACTGGTTAACGTGAACTCAGTCAACTGGGTTCTCGACTACCAGTGCCCATATCATGGGGGATTCTACAATCTTGAGATAACGAATTGGGAACCTCCTCATGAGGGATACCTGACAACCGGGGACAATGAGGAGACCAATGGGTGCAAAATAGATCAGAGGGTAGCAACGGGGGATGACCCGAGGCAAGGACTCAGGGACGAGTTTGGAAACCCTGTAACCGCAGTCAAGGATGAATGGGTCGTCGGTATCGCCTCTTCAGAAATTCCCTGGATAGGAGCGGCAAAACTCATTCTTTCCCCTGACCCAGGGGCGTCGCAGGTCACCCAGAAAACATGGACCAGCCTTTCACTCGTTGTCGCTACGATATTCATCGCCCCACTGGTAGTCGAATACATCTTCGACCATCGTTCAGATGAAGAAGAGTGACTAGTTGAATAGAGGAATTACCAGTGGGATAATCACAATGCTGAGCACCAGTATTGTAGTGTAGTAGCTGAACTTATTTGCGAGCATCTCGACTCTCAAAGGATTCTCGCCTTTCAGCAGCCTAGAAAGTAAAGAGTGCGACGTGTCCTTCACTATGTGGCCCCCATCAAATGGAATTACCGGTATTAGGTTTGCAAATCCTAGGAGGAAATTAATCCACAACAACCAGAAGAGGAAGTCGAATAACATCAACATCCCTTCTGTCCCCAGTGCTGAAGCAACTGCCCCATCCCCAGCTCCAAGCATTGCACGCTCCTCGGGCAGCATCATGTGTCCATCAAATGTAAATGGGAAACTGAGTAACATGAATGGCGAAAACACCCCATATTCCTCTACCACGGAAGAGAACCGAAGAATTCCCATGTTACCATCACTAGTGTATATCCCTAAGTACGGGTCATTGGGGCTGGGAGAACCATTCATCTCAATGCAAGAAGAATTTCCTTCACAATACTCGTTGACAACTTCGAAACGATCGCCAAGAGTCACGTTTAACTGCCTAGATTCGCGAGCTTCACCTTCAACTGGACTCGATAGAACCGTCAATAGAACCATATCTCCAGCTGAAAATTGCTCCATTGCCTCACTGAAGCCTTCACGGTCCACTATTTCATATCCATCAATGTAAGTTATGGTCTCATATGGCAATAGTCCTGCTTCATGAGCAGCGCTATCCTCTACTATCGCTACACCGTGAACACCACTATGCTCTGCCACTAACCCAGTCGCGGTTGATGTCAAAAGAATCAATACAACATATGAGAATAGTATGTTTATTGAGGGCCCTGCTGCAAAGAGCCTGATCTTCTCTCTCCTTGGAGCGATTGTCATGTCTAGATGCTCCGGCTCTGCGAAAGCCCCAACGGGAAGAGGGCCAACCAACAACAATCCAAAGTTCCTTACTTCCATTCCATGGGCACGAGCTTGTATTCCATGGCTGTATTCGTGAATTAAGAGTGCGATTACTAATGCAATAATTGGCCACCAGAAAGGAACATAGCTAGTTACTCCGGGTATAAGGAGAATATCGGTAGCCGGAATGGCCTCCTGAGGGGGACTTCTAATTGCCATAATCAATGAAGCCGAAATAAGGTATACGACCGCTGCCATGAATAGGAAACAGATCCAAATAGACAGCTCCCCAAAACCCCTCCAGAATTTCCGATTTCTAGAAACATACTCCAGGATCGACTTCCCCCTGTTCGTCCTGGCCATGAGAATTATTCCAAGGACCCTGTCGGAGTTCCATCTTTCTAGGTGTCCGGCTTCCTCGAGATACCTGAGAGAGAAGTACCAGATACCGATTAATGCCACTAGCCAGAATGGAGCCACCGAGTAGTAGACCATCATTGTGAGTATCAATATGGGCCAAACTGAGACCCTGCTCTCGGCCTCTTCGCCCATGTCCTCAGCCCGAAGTCATGGCTATTCAACCTGCGTTCCCGGATAGTAACCGACTTGAGCAGTGACCATCTCCCATGTACGTGGAAGATATGCGGGATGCGGATGAAAGCAACCGCAAGGTCAACAGAGAGATTGACTCGTTAAGAAGGGAGAGAGACAGTATCCAGCGTTTAATTGATCAGGCCAAGTTGCAGGGTCTAAGCGACTCATTGGAGGCAATTAGGAATAGGATGGATGCAATTGAGAAGATTATGGAAAGCTAATCAATCGCTATTTTGAGCGAATCTTAATCTCTGGAAGCCCCTATTGATCTAGCGCCATCAGATCTGCAAACCAGCGCTAAGAATCGATGCAGTGGCATTCCTTGTTCCCAATCAAGGAAGGGCCTTCCATTTCTTGTCAGTGGGAGTGAAGGGATACTCCTAGAAAGATGTCTTAATTTTCCATTGAGCCCATCAACCTCGACTTTCATTATCCTCCAACTGTCCCCCCTTACTCCCTTCAGTCTGTAAGCGTACAGGGGTAACAAACCGCATCTCTCTCCTGTTTCTTTCAGTGATTCATACTGATCCCAAGTTCTACCTGAGAGATACAATTTGGATGTTTTTGAAGACTTTACTTCCACGGGGAAGCACATGTCCCCTCTAAGCACCAGAAGGTCGCCCGTCCCCTCTGATCCACTGCCCGGTGCACGAACAACAAGGAATGGCCTCTGTGTAACTTGCATGGCGCGCGCGCGCTCTATTTCTGAGCAAGACCTGGTAATCGCCCTGACACCATTTATTTCGCCAGCGAGTACTGAACGCAGCTCCCTCTCGTACTGGCTCCCTATGCTGCCCACGGCCCTATCCGATTCTCAGGGTTCTTGAGAACATTGGTCAATGATCACTGAATCTTGCCCTTTCTGAAATCCCTTGTCCGGTCCACTCCCGGAAACTGGTCTTCGCTTTCTCGGTATACGGTTTTCATGTTGTTAAGGAAGCCAACCTCGTCAGTTACGATTAGCACCATCCTAACGCCAGGGTCCTCTTCTGCATCCATCCAAGCTAGGATTATCTCCATAGTCAGCCTAGCTCCTTCCCTGTGGGGGTATGCGAAAACGTCCATCCCCAGGGGTGGCGTCACTAAGGTCTCCCTCTTCTTTATGTTCGAAACCTGTTCGAAAAGTGCATTGTATGAGTTGGCTAGTAACTCCCTCCTGAAATTATCCTGATTCGGCCTTCTGCAGTCAGGACCTACCACGTGAACTATATTGGAGGCTGGAAGGTTGAACCCAGCTGTGGTCACAGCCTCTCCAACGCCACATGGCTGCTTCCCCTCCTTCCTCCTCTCGACAGCAATTTTGGTACATGCCTCCCTCAAGCCTTCTCCGGCAGCAAGCTGCATCTTCTCATCCAGCCCCTCTCTCCCCGCTAGCCTATTGTTGGCAGGAATTACCATCACGTCCCCCTCTACTCTGATTATGTTTCCAAACTGGACCCTAACCTGCCCATGTTGGCACTCTCGGACGATAATCGTCTCCGCCATGAAATCTCAAGGGTAAGCCATCCGATAAGTAATCATCGTATGAAAATCCCGAATTCCGGCGATGCATTCTTCCGTAGACGCCCCTTACCAATGCTATGTCCGCGGGATATGTGCTGGTGAATGTCGAACCAGGGAGTGAATCTTCAGTACACGAAGCAGCTCTTCTGCTCGATTGTGTCACCGACGCAAACATGCTGTTTGGTGACTATGATTTGATTGTTAAGATTGAGGCACAGGACATGGGCGAGATTGCGAAACACGTCGTTGAATCCATCAGATCAATCCCCGGAGTGGCCAATACCAAGACATTAGCATGTGCCGAGATGTGAACAGTAATGTCCACTGGAAAATCACAAAAACCCCTAATAGAGCCTCAGTGAAGCGTTTCTCACCCCATAACTTCATTATCTCTCCAGAACGCCCTGATTTCGGAGGTATTGATGAAAATGTCAGGAAAGAAGTACTTCGTACTGATGGAAAACGGCGACGACACCAGCCAGGTGTTTGTGAATAACCAACCCCGAGGAGCTGCACTAAAGGCTGCTCGAAGGGGGCACACAGACATCCAACTAAGGGAGCGAGGCACCAACAGAGTGCACTGCTTCAACGGCTGGAGAGATCTTGTTGCAAAAGGAGCAGGCGGTCCAGCGTACCTTCCAGATAAGATCTGGAAGGCTAACGTAAAGAAGACCGGCATAAAGCGCCTATAGTTGGGCTTTTGCCCATTAGGACGGAACAACGTAAACCCCCGGCCAGGAAACTGGCCGTGGGGTCATCCCGAGAATCACACCGGCGTCTAGCTAGTATTCGCCTTGTTTCTAGTTCACTTGATCCCTACTTTTCTAGCCAGCATCGCGAGTGGATCGTAGTACTCCGTGACGACCCTCTCCTTGAGGGGAATTATCGCATTATCGGTGATGTTAATGCCGGCTGGACAAACTTCCGTACAACACTTGGTGATGTTACAGTAACCAATTCCGAAGTCATCCTTAATTTCGGGTATCCTACTTTCCATGTCCAATGGGTGCATTTCAAGGCTGGCTAGTCTAACGAAGAACCTGGGTCCAGCAAACTCGTCGAATTTCTGATGCTCCCTGAGGACGTGACATGTATTGACGCACAGCATACACTCGATGCACGACCTGAACTCCTGGAGCCTGTCTGCTTCCTCTTGCTTGAACTCCCAGTCCATCTCTTCGGGACCGTTGATTGGTACAATGCTACGATCTGTTTCGTATGCCCAAGAAACATCAGTCACGAGGTCCTTTACCAGTGGGAATGCCTGCATCGGCTTAACCAATATTGGGACATCTTCGGGGGTTTCTTCCAATATGTCCTCCATTCTGGTCATACACATCAGCCTAGGCTTACCGTTTACTTCTGCACTACAGGATCCACACTTTCCCGCTTTGCAGTTCCATCTGCACGACAGATCAGGTGCATGTTCCGCTTGGATCCTATGTATTACATCGAGAACAACCATCCCCTCATCCATTTCCACGGTGTAATCCACCATTTTCCCAAACGGATCCCCCACTGAATCAGGAACCCCTCTGAAAACCCTGAAAGTAACTTCTTCACTCATTACATCACCACTAGTTCAGGTCATCCTCATCAAGAAGGGACTTCAGGTCTTCTGGAATTGGTGGGTAAGAAACGTAGTCGATAACCATGTCCCCATCCTCTCCCTTGACTATCACGCTGTTTATTTTACCCCATCGGGAATGATCGGGAGTCGGGAAGTCATCCCTTGTGTGACCTCCACGACTCTCTTCTCTCCGTAGTGCAGCCAATGCACACATCCTACTGACGTCTATCATGGCACCAATTTCTAGTGCCTGATGCCAGCCAGGATTGTAAGTCGTCCCCGAGCCTCCGAATGTCTCGGTTGATCGCGACTCCAGCTCCTCGAGGTCATTCAGTGCCTCTTCCAGAAGTGACTTTGTCCTAATTATGCCAACTTTATCTTGCATCATTCTACGCAAGTCCTCGACAACCTTGGCTGGGTTCTCCCCCCCTTCCCTCTGAAGTGGAGCCATGGTCTCGTCGACGACCTCAATAAGTTCAGCCTGATCAATTTCTGCGAATATCTCAATCTTCGACGCAGATGAGGCGGCTTGCTCCCCTGCAATCTTGCCGAATACGATCAAATCAGACAGTGAGTTCCCACCTAGTCTGTTTGCCCCATGAAGCCCAGTAGCCGCCTCGCCCGCAGCGAATAGCCCTGGGATTGTAGACTCCTGGGTTTCTGGATCCACCTTCACCCCTCCCATGACATAGTGAGCAGTTGGTCCAACTTCCATGGGCTGCTTTGTTATGTCAACAGCAGCAAGCTCCTTGAATTGGTGATACATTCCTGGGAGCTTCTTCCTCACTTCTTCCTCGTCTCTCCAGGAGATATCGAGATAGGCGCCCCCGTGCTCAGAGGCTCTTCCCGCATCTCTCTCACTGTTTATGGCCTTGGCAACGACATCTCTAGTCAACAATTCTGGAGGCCTACGCCTTGTCGCGAGTTTTCCGGATACTACCTCATCGACCCACTCCAAAGCCTCTTTCTCAGTGTCTGCAAACTCATCCGCATACATTTCTGGAACATAGTTGAACATGAAACGATCACCTTCTGAGTTTCGAAGCATGCCACCTTCCCCCCTGACTCCCTCGGTAACGAGGATACCCTTGACCGAAGGAGGCCAAATCATACCAGTGGGGTGGAATTGAACGAATTCCATGTCACCCATCTCTGCACCCGCCCAATATGCCAGGGCATGCCCCTCTCCCGTGTATTCCCAAGAGCCCGAACAAACCTCCCAGCATCGCGTAATTCCACCCGTAGCCAGAACTACCGATTTGGCCTTGAAAACATGCAACGACCCATCGTTCCTGTCATAGGCAAAACATCCAGATATCCTGCCATCAGTCTTGAATAGCCTTCGAACTGTAAATTCCATGAAGACATCCATGCCCATGTGGACACCCTTCTGCTGCAGAGTTCTGATTAGCTCTAGGCCAGTTGCATCTCCTATGTGGGCCAACCTAGGGTATGTGTGCCCTCCAAAATTACGCTGGCTTGTCAGGCCTTGGGGCGTCCTATCGAATACGGCACCCCATTGCTCCAACTCCCTAATCCTGTCCGGGGCCTGTTGTGCGTGAATCCTAGCCATTCTCCAGTCCCCAAGGTATTTGCCCCCCTTCATGGTGTCACGGAAATGGACCTCCCATGAGTCTCTGGGATCTTTATTCGCGAGAGCGGCAGCAGCTCCGCCCTCGGCCATTACCGTGTGGGCCTTTCCAAGCATTGACTTGGATATCATGGCTACACTGGCTCCGGTCGAGCTAGCCTCGATTGCAGCTCTAAGCCCAGCACCACCAGCTCCAATGATGACCACATCATGCTCATGGGTAGTAATTTCAGTCATCACAGGCCACCCCACAAGACAATGTCTCTCCATCCAAAGAATGGATCCGTGCAGGCATACACATAGAAGTCTGTGAACATGACCCAGAATAGGCTGTACAGAGCCCACTCCTTATGCTTCTCGTTTAGCTTCGTAGATACCTTCCACATTCTGTACTTGAGCTTACTCATTGGCGTACCAGTCCAGTCATTACTGCCTCCTCCAATAACATGCCTGAATGCATGACAACCAATCGTATATCCCGTTAGCATTAGGACGTTGATCAGTAGTACTATCGTTCCAACGCTAATGCCGTAATGATGCACATGCGCTGCGTCATGGAAGTTTACCGAAAGCCAAACGTCGTAGGAGAGGATAGGGAGATAGGCCAGTGCGATGTACATGAAGTAACGATGCAAATTCTGTACCACCAGTAGACCGGTCTCACCGCTGTATTCATTCCATGGCTTCGAAACAGCACATCCGGTTGGCTGTTGGAAGAAGGCCCTGTAGTACGCCTTCCGATAGTAATAGCAAGTCCCTCTGAAACCCGCAGGGAAAATCAGGATGAACATTGCTGGGCTCATCCACCACAGAAACTCTGGTATGGGCCCTCCAAATGTTCCTTGACCTGGAATTATCAGTGGACTAAAGAGTGGACTCAGAACATGGCTTCCCTCAGACTCTATCGCCATCGTGGAGTAACCGGCGCTTCTTCCAAAATTCTCGAAAATCCAGAAATCGGCCTCCATCATCCCCCTCCATGTGGAGTAAAGAATCATGATGCCCAGATACGCAGCCATTGCAGTGGGTCCTTTCCACCATCCGTCAATCCTGTCGGTCCTACCGAATCCACTTCTGAGAGGTAGCTTGACACCAATTCCACGAGTACTGAGATACTCACGATCCCAGTCCACCATAGTACCCCAGTATGAAGGGTCGGGTGGCTATCCTTAAGCAATTGCTTTCCCTAGTGTGACAATTTATCAAGATTGAAGTGAGACATACCGGACCGCCCTCCATGATAGGTGACGACCTCGAGTCTTCGATATGCCTGAAATGCGGGTATATGCCGGGGGCTTGGTTGCCCGGGATTCCCTGTTCTGTATGCGGAGAGCCATACCTCTAACTAGGCCAGTCCACCATAGTCAGCTTCTGCCTCTTCCATCTCAATTTCATCCACGTCCATCTGGGCTAGTTGCAGCTTTCCTGACAGTTCGTCATTTACCGCATGCCAGTACGAATATGCCTCTATCACCCATATCCCGGACTCGCGAGTACCGTTCCCGCTCCCCTTAACTCCTCCAAATGGCAGATGCGCCTCGGCACCGGTGGTGGAATTGTTGATTCCAGTCATGCCCGCCTTGATTCCTGTCTTGTATCGGTAGGCCTCAAGTCGATCGTTAGTGTATATTGCAGATGATAGGCCATAGGGGGAAGCGTTGGCAAGGTGCAATGCATGGTCAAAATCACTGGCCTTGACTATAGTCACCAGTGGCCCGAAAATCTCCTCATGGAAGCACTCCATGTCTTCGGTGACATCCACATAGACGTGAGGCCACATGTAGATGCCTTCACTGGCATCGCCATGAAAACCACCAGGCACTATGTCTTTGGTAATGCGCCCCTCTCCCCAGATCTTCTTAGCGCCACTGGATTCACACATATCGACACCCTTCAGGAAGTCAACTGCATACCTCTCTGACAGCATTGGGCCGTACAGAACTCCGTCGTGACGCATCGAATCGCCGATTGTAGTTGACCTCACCTTCTCCATGAAACGCTCGACGAACTCATCGTAGATATCCTCGTGGATAATCAGATTACCTAGGCTGGTGCAGCGTTGTCCAGCGGTACCGAAACCCGCCCAGTAAGCTCCCTCAACAGCATTCTCCATGTTTGCTGAAGGCATGATGACAAGTGGATTCTTCCCTCCTAGTTCTAGTGAAGCACTAACCAAGTTGCGACCACATGTCTCTCCTATCATCTTACCAACTGCAGTACTGCCGGTAAACGAGATCTTGTCGACCATCCCAAGATCGGCCGAATCAACAAGTGCCTGACCAGCTCCGCTGCCCTTTCCATGGACTAGATTGATGACGCCGTCAGGCAGCCCCGCCTCATGCATTACGCGTGCTAGGGCGAAAGAAAGTAGAGGGGAGTCTTGAGGGGACTTCCATACGCACGTGTTACCGCACATTATGGCTGGAATCATCTTCCAGAAAGGAACTGCTGATGGGAAGTTGCACGAGTTGATTATTCCACAAACACCCAATGGCCGACGGTATGTGAAAAGCTCCTTGTTAGGCAACTCCGAGTTGACAGTCTGACCGTATAATCGGCGACCTTCCGATTGGAAGAACAAGCAAGTGTCGATGGCTTCCTGAATCTCGCCGCCGCACTCCTTCAGAGTCTTCCCTATTTCGCGTGCCTGAAGGCGAACAAGGTCATCCTTTCGCTCCATGAGCAAACGTCCCATATTCCCTATGACCTGACCTCGAGTGGGCGCAGGAGTCGCCGCCCAACTAGGGAAGGCTTGGCGGGCAGCTGCAAGAGCATCATGAACATCAGACTTTGTTGATAGCGGAAACTCGCCAAGACAGTCCTCAAGCCAAGCCGGATTGGTACTTTCGAAAGTAGACCCGTCACTTGATTGGGTCAATTTTCCTCCGATGATATTGTATCCTCTGATAGAGGGGCTTCCATTCGGATTTTTTCTGTCTATAGCCTCGAAACCAGTTTCCAGCACATGGGTCATGTGATACGCGAATCCATGCCACGCCATGAATGCTACTCATCGACCCCCCTAGTTCTGATAACCAATAGGGGACATTGGACACCTGTGGATTGGTGGGTTTAACAACCCCCGTGAACGAGAGACGGTTGTTAGGAGACGACGCCATGACAGACGACTCGAATGATTCACTTACCCTGAGAGTGGCCAAGGCGATACCCAGTGACGTTGGTCACGGGCGAGCAAGAGTGCCCTTTGACAACGATCTAAACCTCAAGCCTGGAGACATTATTGAGATATCAGGAGAGAGGAAAACTGCAGCCATAGTTTGGAGATGCAGACCAGAGGATGCGAATCTAGGGGTGATCAGAGTTGATGGGATTATCCGAAAAAATGCGGGGGTCAGTCTTGGGGACAGAGTGGGCATTACCAAGGTCGAGACTCAGCCTTGTGCCAGGTTGGTACTTAGTCCCGTAATGGCAAAGCAGCAGAAGGTCAGATTTGGCCCTGGAATCGAGGGATTCGCCAGAAGGGGACTAAACAAGAGGCCAGTAGTAGCTGGAGATAGGATTTTCATACCTGGGATGACATTGTTCGCAGAGGCACTCCCATTCGCTATCGTTTCAACTAAGCCAAAGGGAATCGTCCAGGTTCTTCCAGACACGGAGATAGTCATCAAGGAAGATCCAGTGGACGAGGAAGAGCCAGGGGAGGTTCAAACCATCTCCTACGAGGACATAGGCGGCCTTGGGGACCAACTTCAGAAAGTCAGGGAGATGATAGAACTCCCCCTGAAGCACCCAATATTATTCAGGAGACTAGGAATAGACCCTCCAAGAGGAGTACTTCTTCACGGCCCCCCTGGCACCGGTAAGACCCTAATCGCCAAAGCCGTTGCTTCTGAGACAAATGCCCACTTTACTTCAATAAATGGCCCGGAGATCATTTCCAAGTATTACGGTGAGAGCGAGAAGCAACTACGCGAGATTTTCGATGAGGCAGCAGCGAATGCTCCAGCAATAATTTTCATCGACGAGTTGGACAGCATCGCACCCAAGCGAGAGGATGTTAGCGGAGAGGTCGAAAGGAGAGTTGTCGCCCAGTTGTTGACTCTGCTCGATGGGATGCAGGGAAGGGATAACGTAGTCGTGATTGGGGCCACAAATAGGCAAGATGCAATCGACCCCGCATTGAGGAGGCCAGGAAGATTCGACAGGGAGATAGAGATAGGAGTCCCCGACAAGAATGGTCGTTCTGAGATCATTGGCATCCATACCAGGGGGATGCCAATAAGTGATGACTTCGACTTGGAATGGCTATTGGACAATACCCATGGTTTCGTTGGTGCAGACATCTCAGCCTTGGTAAGGGAATCCGCAATGAAGGCCCTCAGGAGATACCTCCCAGAGATAGATCTCGATGAAGAGCAGATACCTCCAGAAGTCCTGGAGAAGATGGCCGTGATTATGCCTGACTTCAGGATGGCAATAAAGGAAATAGAACCCAGCGCTCTAAGAGAGATATATCTCGAAGTTCCCGAAGTTTCGTGGGAGGAGGTAGGTGGCCTTGAAGAGATAAAGGACAGACTCAAAGAAAGCATAGAATGGCCTCTTACGAAGCCTGAAATGTTCGAACATTTCGGGATCAACCCTCCTCGGGGAATAGTTCTCTTTGGGGCGCCTGGTACCGGCAAGACGCTTCTCGCCAAGGCAATAGCGAACGAGGCCAAAGCCAACTTCATTACCATCAAGGGCCCTGAATTGATTTCCAAATGGGTTGGCGAGTCCGAGAAGGCAGTCAGGGAGGTCTTCAAGAAAGCCAAACAAGCCAGTCCGTCAATCATTTTCTTAGATGAGTTTGAGAGCATCGCTGGAATTCGCCGCTCAAGCTCAGGCGATGGTTCAGATGTGATGAATAGAGTCGTAAACCAGTTACTCAGCAGTATGGATGGGGTCGAGGGAATGGAAGGAGTGATCGTTGTCGCTGCAACAAATAGGCCGGAAATGATCGACCCTGCTCTACTGAGAAGCGGCCGTTTTGAGAGAGTACTACACGTCCCCCCTCCAGATCCGGAGGCACTCAAGGCAATCCTCGATATCCACACAGCTGAAATGCCCCTGGGTAAGTTCTCCATGGACGACATAGCATCCAAGCTGGAGAATTATACCGGTGCTGACATTGAAGCTGTGTGCAGGGAGGCCGGACTAATTGCTATGAGGGCAGAGAAGAAGACAGTTTCGAAGAAGCATTTCGAAGAGGCAGTGGAAAGAGTCAGACCTACGGTAACTGACGAAATGATGCTCTACTACAACCGTATGGAGTCATTGCTGACTAGTGGACTTCAATCGGTAAGGAGGCTTCCAGATAGCCTTGCTGGGATTGAGTCGGTGTGAGGTGATTGGTTGCCGACAACCTTTGGCAAGGAATTGCTCGGCAGGGATGTTGTCGATGAGTCGAACGACAAATTGGGAACAATGGCAGATTTTAGGATTGACATCGATACCGGGGATGTCGTAGCATTGTTGGTTTCCATAGAGTCCGGAATAGATCCTACGTTCCTGCCCTGGCCTACTGTGGAAGGACTACTATCGGTACCCGTTGCTGAAGTCGCCAGTATAGGTTCCGCCATACAGCTTTCTCGTTGAACTCGTGATGCGGCTATGTTCATGGCCCCACAACGGTATTAATACGAAGTTAAGGCTCGATGGCCATTCCTATGGAATGGAGGGCAGCGGATGACCGACTTCAACGCTAGACTAAGGAGGCTCTCAACCCCCAAATTCAGGAGAGCAGCCTCCATAGCTGCCTTCTGGGCCCTTATCGGAATATTAGTTCTCGAGGTGCTTCAGACATACTTGGTGGACGGAGAAACACAGCAGTCAGCATATGGTGACGATTGGAATGATTTAGGCGCATTCAGGTCTGAAATAAACAGTCTAGGAGTAGAAACAAATGCGTTGGTCTCCAGTCCCCTTCTCCTAAGTGAGATAGATCATCCAGAGGAGGCAATATTCGTAGTCTCAGGAGTCGAGAGGGACACTATATCGCTTCCGAGATTCACTGGCGACGAGAACGTGATCGAATTCACCGAGGGCGATGGCTATACGACATCTGAGATTTTGGCAATTGAGAGCTTCGTACAGAGGGGGGGCACCGTGATCCTTCTCGATGACTTTGGCTACTCCGCACAGCTCGCAAGCCAATTCGGACTGGACTACTCTGGACACAGGCTCTATGACGGGCAAGCCTACGCTCACGAACTTGACTACAACTTCGTGTGGGTCAATACGTCTTCTGCATTCAATTTCACCACGAATTCGGGATCCCTTTCTTCTATCAATCCGTGCCTGAAGGATTTGGATAAGGACGGAGTCATCGACTTGCTCGATGAGGACCCCCTGAATCCCTCGGTGACCACCCAGGGAATAAGCTCTGATATGGCCGGGCTTTGCGCTCATAGATTCGACCAGGCTACTTCAACATGGGACTTCTCAGAGGGATATGATATTCTGACAAACGGCCCCTCTGCCTTCGAGAAGGCTACATCTTACAACCCCGTCGAAAATCGATATGCCATAGGCCGCTCGACACTAGATTCCTATCTCGATACAAATGATGATGGAAATCTGACAGTCGGCTTCGAAGCTGCTGGAATAGAAGATGATGAGCAGGGCCCCTTCGCAGTCTACGTACGATACTGCCAAAACAGATTGTGCCTCGATTCAGATTCAGGAAGGGTCCACTTTGTTTCTGATGGTTCAATGCTGATCAACTCACTGTATAGTCCCGACTATGTCCCGGATTATTCGGGACTGGTTCCTGATAATGACAACAGGAAGTGGGCTCTCGACATTATAGCCGAAGCTCTCCTTATTGGAAACTCCAGTACGGAGGCCAGCGAGAATGCTATCGTGATATTCGATGAGAGCAGGCACCAGCAGTCGAATATCGGCGGCGACACTTACAATCTCCTGTATTACCTACTGATATATTTCACAAACGATTGGATGGCAATGCTCCTCCTCTTCCTCGGTCTTTTCATTGCACTGGAGGCCGTCCTAATAAGAAAGGAGGATCCTGATGACTGGAGGCACGTTTTCAGGATAATCTACTACGGATTCGGAGATGCTCGCAGATACGAATACTACCAGAGGCCTGAGAAAATTAGACAGGTACTCCTGACCAGAGTGAGGAATGTCAACGCGATGTCCAGGGAGGAGTTCGACGCACTACCCGCTGCTGAACTGCAGAAGATGGTAGATGACAACGTCTTGACTGACTTCATATTCAATGACAGGAGATACAAGACAGACGAACTGGTGGGTATAGTAAAGAGAATCAAAGAATGGGGAAGGACAGAGTCCGATTCGGGGGCCTAGATATGTGGACAAGAAAAGCAGCAATCATGTTCACCAGTGGAATAAGCCTGATACTTATTGGAATGATGATTTCTAACTTCCAACTAATGATAGTAGGTCTCGCATTCCTCTCCCTATTGGCTATCAACGGCTGGGTAGCAGGCCATTCAGATTTGTTGATCGAGAGGCAAACATCTGCTACAAACGTGTACAAGGGGGATGACATAGTAGTCTCCCTAACCGTCACAAACAAGTCATATCGGAGAACACAGCAATTAGAACTCTTCGATAACGTCCCGCATGAGATGAAGATGCGCAAGGGCATTAACCAGATGAGGATGAATCTAGGGCCCGGGCAAACCGCGAAACTTCGTTATGTAGTAAGATGTCCACTCAGGGGCCACTACACAATCGGCCCTGTTTCAGTCCGTTATAGAAACGCATTCAACCTCTTCGTAAACGAGACAAAGATGGACGATAGATCGGATATCACTGTTTTCCCACAGATCAGAGATATTGAGGAGGCACTACTGAGATCAGATGTCCCCAAGATGTACTCCGGCGCAACTACCCTGAAGACACCAGGTCCCGGAATGGAGTTCTACGCCCTCAGAGAATACCTGCCCGGGGACTCTTTCAGGTCAATCAACTGGAAAGCATTGGCTAGGACAGGTGAGATGATGGTAAACGAAAAAACCCGGGACGCGGTTACCGATGTCTTCGTCATTGTCGACACCAGAGACGTCTCAAGGATCGGCACCGTTCTGAAGAATCCACTCGAGATGGGAACGGTCGCCGCGGCTTCCGTATCCAATTACTTCCTGAAGAGAAGGGACTCCGTATCCCTAGTAACGTATGGCTCCAGGATGGATTACTTACCCCCAGAGACTGGAGATAAGCAGTACTTCAAGATCCTCAGTGGCCTAGCCTCCGTAGAGGCAAAGGGCTCGATGCCGCTTCAGGCAGTTACAAACGCACTCTCTCCAAGGATGAGCAGAGGATCTCCCGTTTTCATCATCAGCAGCCTAGAGGGAGATGGGACTACACTGCCTGCAATCAGAAATTTGTCCGGAAAGGGTCATGAAGTCATAGTACTATCACCCAGTAGTATAGATCTCGAGAGGCTAGTTAGCAGGATTCCAAGGATGTCCTACGAGGTCCTGAAATTGGAGAGGCAGAATAGGCTGACGGCCATTGCCGGATATGGAGCCAAGGTGATTGACTGGATGCCAGACGTGGAACTCTCACAGGCATTATTGCAGATCAAGTTGGGTTAGGTGGTATGGATGTCAGAAAATGAAGTTCCGGTGAGCAAGTCCCTCAACATCAGGCAATTGCGTCGCCGATGGCAGATCATCCTACTGCAACTAATCTCTACAGCCTCCTTGATCCTACTGATGCAGAGGATGACAAGACTGTATGGGACTTGCTCTGATAGCTTCATCGAATCATATGGTGAATCACTGTATTGGTGTCCAGCATACGAGCATACCCGTGGATTGAGGTGGTTTGAACAGGAGACTGGGTCACTAGTCCTACCGGACTTCCTAACGGGTCTGAATCAGACGGGAGAAATGACTGTGGTCGCACCGATCATCCTTTGCTTCGGAATCACCGCATTGTGGATATATGTCCTCACTCGAGGGGACTCAACTAGGAAATGGATCAATATCGGTGTGACTGTTGTATTCTTCGCATGGATGTTACTGCCTTTCTTGATCTCATGGATCACGGCATTGAACCATCCCCTGAATCACATCGATCACCTCTGGGGCCCTCTACTATTCGTATTCGAATTGGTATTCTTGGGCGTGGTTTTCGCTCCGGTACTTGCTGGAATAATGGGAATTTGGGGCCTTTCAAAGAAGTTCCTAACTTGGACGGTCGGATACTACCTAACGGTAATAGGTGTTCATGCCATTCTGACATTCGAGGGAATAACCGAGTCTGTAGACCTAGGACTGAATCCACTGCCAGGGCAGATTGGCGAGGCGACGATGTGGGGCGGCCTAGTTTCCCCATTAGCTCTCGAACTGATCGAGGTCGCCATACTCCTCGTACTTTATCTCGAAGCAGGCTCTGCTGTAATTTCCCATATGGAGTATGCATCTTTACTCCCAAAGGACACAAAAAGAGACCCAGAGTTTGTCAGACAATTTGAGAATGTCATCAACGGTCACTTGGTGCACTTGATAGGAGTCATGTCACTCGTTGCCCTTACTACCGCAATAGCCCTGGAGTTCGACGACTTCCTGATTTCAACAGTCGGTGCCCTTTCGGGGGGACAGTGGTCTGGCCAGGTGAAGGAATCATTGGAACTCCAGTTGACTTATGGGAAGGTCATATCCGCGGGCCTCTTCCTGGTAGTAGTAGCTGGAATGAGATTTATTCTTCCATGGCAGAGGGTCACCGGAATCTTCGAGACAGCATTGTTGAGGTTCAGATCGACGGAGACCTGACTATCTCAGTCCCATTACCCTATACATGACCCTAATCATTAGGTCTGCGATTAGCGGGGTGACCACTAATGCGCACACCATCGCTCCAATAAGGGAATTACTCCCAAGCTCACTTTCCAGTAAACTAGATGCTTCTGGAATCACCAATATCGCACAAACCACGCATGCCGTGAACACCAGACGCTCTGGCCATGGGCTAGAATACCTACCTTGGGTTTCAGACCTAAGGGGCAGTGCACCAGCCTCTCCCATGGTCCTAAGAAATCCCCATGAGTTATCAAAAAATCGATATCTTTCAGTCCAATAGCACTCATTGGGTTCAAGACAACATACTCCCGGCCCCAAGTATGGGCGAGGCGATAGTGGTCAACTCCTGCAGTCGATGCAAGTCCCCCGCAATAGTTCACCAGGCATATAGCGGACAGCACCTCTGTGCCAAGCACCTGCATGCTTCCATCAGAAAGAGAACCTCCAAAGAACTCAGGAGACAACTAAAACTCCCTCGTGACGCTAGACACGATGACGGTAGTCCGTACGTAATCCTAGTCGCGGTTTCTGGAGGCAAGGACTCGGCCGTATTGCTTACGATGGTGAATGACATCATAGGTAAACGACGAGATGTGGAGATAATATCGGGCTGCGTAGATGAGGGCATTGATGGCTACAGATCCCCCTCTTTGGAAATGGCCCGTGAACTATCTGAGAGCCTCGGAGTAAAATTTGTGAGCCTGAGCTACGAGGAAATGGGCTTTGAAAGAATGGACGAAGTTGTCAGAAGGATGCCAGCCATGGGCGAGTTGCACGATGAGGCTGATGGATTGATGCCTTGTTCATACTGCGGCGTCTTCAGGAGACAAAGCCTTAACGCGCTCGCCCAAAAAACGAACGCCGACGTTATGGCCCTCGGACACAACCTCGATGACATGGCTCAGTCCATACTGATGAATCTCCAAAAGGGGGAGATTGAAAGATCAGTCCGCCTTGCCCCCCATACATCAACTCCAATCGAGGGAATAGTTCCCAGAATTGTCCCTCTGCGTTGGATTCCCGAACAAGAGATACACGCTCAGGCTATTTCTAGAGGCCTCCCGATCCATCATGGAGAATGCCCGCATGCCCCTGGCGCTCAGAGGCAGCAGAGCAGAGCGGTAATTGCGCAGCTCGAGGCACTGACTCCAGGCGCCAGGCACGGGCTCCTGCACTCTCTTGACAACATTCGTGAGATACATAGGGACGCTTATCCGGATTCAAAGCAGGAAGTGGTGGAATGTTCAGAATGTGGAGAGATAACATCTAGGGAAGTGTGTCAGTCGTGCACTATGAAGAAATGGCTTTCAGAGACTTCATGAGGATTGAACATGTTTGTTAACATAGCTGGGTATAGGTTTGTTGACCTCCCAGATAGAGACTCTTTGAGGGCTCCGATTAGGGAGAAGTGCACTGATTTAGGACTCAAGGGAACAGTCTTGCTGAGCCATAACGGAATCAACCTCTTCCTATCTGGAAGGGAGGGCGACATAGATGAGTTCGTCTCATATTTAGAAGCAGACGACCGACTTAGGGGGATCTCGCTTCAGAAAACCCAAAGCGACTACCAACCATTCAAGAGAATGCTTGTCAGGCTCAAGAAAGAGATCATCTCTCTTGGGATGGATGAGATCAGGCCAGCCGACTACGCTGGCAACTTCATCGAGCCAGCCGACTTCAAGAAATGGCTCGATGAAGATCGCGAGGTGATTATCCTAGACACAAGGAACGACTATGAGTTAAGGGTGGGAACCTTCGAGAATTCGGTTGATTTGGATATCAAATCTTTTCGAGAGTTTCCCGAGGCTGCTAAGAAACTGAGACAGGACAAGTCGAAACCGGTTGTGATGTTTTGCACGGGGGGGATCAGATGTGAGAAGGCCTCTATCGTGATGGAGAACCAGGGCTGGGAGAATGTCTACCAGATCAAGGGAGGAATCCTTGGGTACTTCAAGGATACAGGAGGTGCGCATTGGAAGGGGGATTGCTTCGTTTTCGATCAGCGCGTTTCTCTGGACAAGAACCTACGTGAGGCAAGCCACGAGATGTGCTTCAAGTGCCGTGAGCCGCTCACGCCTGATGAGATGAAATCCGACAAGTACCTGTTGGAATCATATTGCCCATACTGCTTCACTGAAAACTCAGGTCTGGCCGCTACTCTTCCTGCGTGAACGCTCCTTGCGTGGAGGGCCCCCCACTAAGCTTCAGTGTGAACTGCAATGCAAGGGCCATCAGGAAAACCACACCAGAAACTCTGAAGCACGTGTGAAATGTCCAAATCCCCGACCCCTCCACAGTTACGGACCATAGGTATGCGGCTAGTAGTGGGCCAATGATTCGTGCAAGGGCGCCATACCCCTCTTGAGCTCCCATCACCATGCCCAGCTCGTGTCCCCCAATTTGCGCTTCGAAGGTCAGAAGGGATGACTGCGTAGGGGAGAAGAGCCCGTTCCCTATCGCTAGGCCCGCAGAGGAGCCGAGAATCAGCCAAGATGCTTCAGATGGCACGTAGGGGAGACTCGAAATGCCCAGTCCGCATAGAACAGTCCCAAGAAGCATCAGTCTCCTCATTCCAAAACGATCACTAAGAGGTCCAATTAGGCCCCCCTGTATTATCACGCCTAGTAATCCAATAAATGCGAAAATCCACCCGTTGTCCATTTCATCCCAGCCAAGTCCACCATTCTCTGGAGACATCGCAGTGAATAGGATGAACGTTCCATGCATCATGCTGAATCCCATCAAGAAAAGGAAGTTCACGAGAACCAAGGTAGAAACCGTGGGCAATCTAAGAACGCCAATGATACTTGACATGGTTTCTGAAAGTTGCCTGATTGGAGACCCCTCCCACGCACTACTCCTTCGATCCGAGGGGAGGCTCTCCTCGAGCCAGAAATAAGCGAGTGCCAGGGAAAGAAGGGAAAGCATACTGGAGAAAAGGCAAGGCAGGAGATACTCATGGGTGGACCAGAAAGTAGTGTCGAAAGGCCCACCTATGCCCGAGGCAGGATCAGAAAGAATCCCTCCAATGAAAGGTCCAATCATGAAGCCAAGACCGAAGGCAGCGCCAATCATACCCATTCTTCTGGCCACCATGCTACTTTCACTGATATCGCCAATGTACGCTCGCGCCACAGCAATGTTGCCATTCCCAGCACCGGCTAGGAACCTCGCCACTATTGCCATCTCTAGGCTATTGGAGAGTCCAAATACAATGAAGAAAACAGAATTAGAGACTAATCCAAACATGAGTATCGGCCTTCTTCCAACCCTGTCACTCATGGATCCGAGGACTGGAGTGAAGAGGAATTGTGCAAGGGAGTAAACCGCAATTACGACGCCTACCCAGAAGTCTCTGTTACCCACATCGGTGATTCCCTGTCCAGAAGCAAGATCCTGAATGAAGTAGGTGAGAAAGGGAATCACTATTGTGAAACCAAGCATGTCTACTAGAACGACAAGAAAAAGTACTACCATCGGTGATCTACCGCTTGGGGCATCACTCAACTTCATCACTCCCCGGGACTAATGAAAGTCTCCGATCGCGTGTGGTAATCTCGGCAAAAATACTGGCCACGAAGTCGAAGAGTGGCACCCCCTTCTTCTGGCTCCCATCTCTAGATCTTATTGACACAGTGCCGGAATCTGTTTCTTCATCCCCGATGATCACCATGTATGCAGGCTTCATCTTTCGATGATTCCTTATTTTCTTTCCAATAGTGTTGTCAGAATCGTCCACCTTAACCCTGACTCCAGACTCATAAAGGGCGGAAGCCACTGTTGCGGCATGCACCTTGTGCTTCTCTGAAATAGTGATTATTTGGACTTGGATTGGGGACAGCCATGTTGGAAAGTTACCAGCCCAGTGCTCAGTGAGGAATGCAACAAACCTCTCGTGTGTGGAGAGAGGCGCTCTGTGGATCACAAACACTTCGCCATTGTCAGAGCCAGTCTCGTCAGTGTAGGACAATCCGAACCTCTCCTTCGCAGCGAAGTCTAGCTGTATAGTCGACATCGACTCCTCCCTTCCGAGTAATGTCGTGAACTGTATGTCTATCTTCGGACCGTAGAATGCCGCCTCACCGACCGCCTCCACATAGTCTACACCCAACTCGTCTAGAATGCCCCTGAGGTGATTTTGAGTCGACTCCCAGTTCTCTGGTTGATCAATGTACTTCTCCGTATTCTCAGGGTCCCACAGGGACAGCCTGAAGTGGTAGTCATCAAATCCAAATGCCGAGTAGTAGTCTTGAACCATCCTTACGTTATCAGCAACTTCAGAAGCCACTTGATCGAGAGTGCAGTAGATATGGGCGTCATTCATCGAAAGCATCCTCACTCTGAGTAGCCCAGCTAGAGTTCCTGACAGTTCGTTCCTGTATACGGTCCCATATTCGGCTATCCTCATCGGCAACTCTCGATAAGACCTCTTCTTATTGCTAAACACCAGGTGGTGGAACGGGCAGTTCATTGCCTTCAGGTAGTATTCGCCATCGTCCATTTCCATAGGGGGGTACATCCCATCTGCATAGTGAGGTAGATGACCACTCGCCTCAAACAGCTCCTTCTTCCCAAGAACCGGGGTCGTGACTCTCACATACCCGTAGGACTCCTCGGTTTCAACAGCGAACTTCTCGATCTCGCCTTTCAGAATCTCACCATTAGGAAGCCAGACAGGCAGTCCCTTGCCTATCATCTCGTTAATCATGTACAGCTCCATTTCCCTGCCTATCTTCTTGTGGTCACGCTTGGCGGCCTCATCCAATTGACGGACCCTCTCCCTAAGCCCGTCTTTCGTGGAATAGCACATCCCGTATATTCGCACTAGAGACTCCCTGTTCTTATCGGCCCTCCAGTATGCCTGACTCGTGCTCGTTAGCTTGAACCACCTTAGGTGTGAGGTGCTAGGAACATGAGGACCCCTGCATAGATCGATGAAATCTCCCTGCCTGTAAGCCGTGGAACCGACGTCACTGCCTATCTTGTCATCCATTATCTCAATCTTGAACGGATTATCAGAGAACAACGTTCGCAGGGATTCGTTATCGTGCTCTTCTCTTGAAATCTCGAGGTTCCTTTTGACGAGTTCCTTCATCCTCTTCTCTATGGCCTTCAATTCATCTTCTGAGATCGAATCCATATGGAAGTCATAGTAGAATCCGTGTTCGATAGGCGGACCAATGGTAGGCTTGGCGTCCGGAAACATCTCGGTGACTGCCTGGGCCAGTAGGTGGGCACATGAGTGCCTGAGTATGTATGAGCCCTCTTCCGATTCGCCAGAGATGGGCTCTACCGTGCAATCAGAATCGAGAACATGAGACATGTCTCTCTCCGCACCATCGACGAAGGCTGCGACGGCTCCAGACCTCCTGCCATGGACGTTCTCTATGACCTCGCCTGCAGTGATTCCAGCGGAATACTCGTGATGTTCACCGTTTCCGACGTCCACATTGATCATCGCCATAGCTGCACGCTCCGCTCTAGCCGCTGACACTCTCTCGTTTGAAAGCGTCTATTCACTCATCGGCCCAAAGGGCCGAATTACCACATTCAAATCCGAAGCGATAAGACCACACGCCCCTAGGCTCGTACATGCCCCGGCTCGGCTTGCTGGCCAATCCAGATGCAGGACTGGGCGGTAGGCTAGGGCTCAAAGGCTCTGATGGACAGGCTGAATATGCTAGGTCCCAGGGGGCCGAGGACCGCTCCGGCCCAAGGATGAGGGCAATGCTAGATCATTTCCTCGCAATAGGGGGGGACGGATTAGAAGACTGTCATTGGGCCACTAGTGATGGCAGGATGGGCACAGATTGGATCCCTGAGGGAATAAAAAATATCGATTGCGTCCACTCTTCGACAGGTACGACATCAGCCGAAGACACTTACACAGCAATATCCTCGTTACTTGACTCCGAAATCGACTTGCTAGTCTATGCGGGTGGGGATGGAACTACTAGGGACATAGTGGCAGCCCTAGCCGAGTACGGCGCCCCCGAACTTCCTGTGATCGGGGTTCCAACAGGGGTGAAGATGCATTCAGGATGCTTCGCCTCATCTCCGAAGGCTGCAGCCGAGGTACTGGCATCGTGGATCACGGGCGACCTGCTGGTTGCCAGTACCGAGGTCCTGGACCTTGACGAGGACCTCTACAGACAGGGAAAATGGGTAGTCAGGATATATGCAGAGGTCATGACTCCCTCCAGTCCACGATGGATGCAGGGGGCGAAGATGAGGGTCGAGGCCTCGGGCGAGGGAGAAATAGTCGAGGGAATCGCCGAGCATATTGAAGAGACCCTAGTCGAGGAAGATAGGCTCATCCTGTGGGGCTCCGGGGGAACTCTGAGGTCAATAGGCGAGTTGATCGGTTTCGAACTGACCACGCTCGGAATCGATGCGACAAGAGGTTCCGAACAAGTGGGAACGGATATCAACGAAAGAGAGATTCTCGAGATACTGGATTCACACTTAGGCCCTGTTACACTGCTTCTATCCCCAATGGGCGGCCAGGGGTTCCTGATTGGCAGAGGTAACCTCCAACTCTCACCGAGCGTACTCAGTAAGGTAGGGGTTGATGGCATTCTGGGAGTTGTTACGCCTGCCAAACTTCTGACTCTGAGGAGCCTGAGGGTAGAGACGGGGGAAGAGGAACTGGACTCCCTCTTCTCCGAGAAGAAGTATCTGAAGGTCCTGCAGGGATACAGAACCACAAGGGTTCTACCAGTCTCAGTCGATTGAACCGAAAACCCACTCTGGCATTCCACATCTGAAATAATGCTAAATAATTCGGCAAATACCGAATTCCATGAACTGCGAATGCTGTGATTGCAATCCTTGTGGGTCAGACTGCAAATGTGATGGTTGCTGCTAATCTCCGAAGAGATTCACGCTTAGAAGAATTGACAAGTACTAGGCATGGCGCATAGCTATGAGCAAGGATTCGATTGAGAGTGAGCCGACTTCGGGCGTACAGGATGGACTGGTTCCTGAGAGGGTGGTCGACGGACTTCCGACGATGTACTGCTTCGAGACCTGCCCATTCTGCTTCAAGGTCAAGGCGCTTTTGGGCTCTAGGGGAATTGAGTACTCCAAGGTCGAGGTAGATCCAACATTCAAGACACAGCTGAAGTGGTCTGAATGGGGAAAGGTACCGATCTACGTCGATTCAGATGGCACTCAAGTGACTGACTCCAATTACATCCTCCACTACATCGACTCAAATGACTCAGGCTCGTTCCCGCGCATGGGTGAAGACCCTGAGCAGGATAGGTGGATGGACTTCTCAAACAAGGTCCTGGGGAAATCCATCGTGGCCGTGATTTACACTTCCTACAGGACGTCCCTCCAATCCCTCGATTACGTTACGAGAGTCGACAACTTCTCGTTTGGAAGCCGCATAATCAACAAGTGGCTGGGGGCGTTCATCATGCGAATGGTCGGGAAGAGTAGGGCAGAGATGTTCGAACTACCCCCTCGCGAGAATCTACAATTCCAACTGGACGAGATGTCCACGGGCATCAAGGGGGACTTCTTTGGGGGCGAGGAGCCAAACGGCTCCGACTACGCAAACTTCGGAATTCTTCGTTCCATGCAGGGCCTGAATGGGTTCGATATAGTCGAGGGGCACAATGTGGTTTCCCCCTGGTATGGAAGGATGCAGCAGCACTCCGGAGTTTGAATTACATAATTATCGGCAAGGTTCCTGATGCCAGCATCAGTCCTCCCACCACCTCTCCTCCTTTGGAGAGATGTCGAAGTCGGCCCGGCTGTGCAGAGTGTGTCCCCCATCTGAGAAGACGCGTATACTCACCGTTCCTTTGCGCCTCTCGGGGAACGAGGCGTCGGAGACATCGAGGTCCTCCAGCCACTTCCATCTCTCTCCCTCCTCTCCATGGTCCTCGTCTGAGGCCCCGAACGGGTAAATCGCCACCCAGGCGGAGCTGCTTCTGGGGGGGTCGTTGATCCTGAATCGAACTGGCCTGCCCTCAATCGCCTCCAACACCTCGATAGCGGGGGCCTTGGGGTCCTTGCGAGCAGGAGTGGGATTGGCCTTGAACACCTTTCGGGTGATGCCCAAACCAACGAGGGATAGCGAGCCGATGCCGGACATGATTGATCCGGCTATCATCAAGCCCATGGCTTCCACGACTCTCTCTCCATCCTGTATCCACATTGGAATCGGGTACGAGGCATCGCTTCTAGATGCTGAAATGTCAGTGTAGCCTGCCATACAACCATAGCAGGCCTGGCCGAGCTTCACCAGATCCCCTTTCTGTTCAGGCCAAACGTTTGCATCACACCCGCTTCCGTCATGGGCGATTTCAAGTTCGAACACCTGCCTCGTTTGGTCTGCATCATTCTGCTTTGCCCGTGACGTCCACGGATCGCTCATCCAGAGGCCCGAATGAGTAGCATTCACAGTCACAATCTCACAGTAGTCGTGCATCCCGTTATTATCGAAGTCCCCCGGTACCGCCTGGATGAAAACGATGAACCCCTGATCGCCCAGGCCGTCTGCATCAGTAATCCACAAACGAGCAGATGTGTCTCCTCCATAGTGGAGAGTTTCGGCTGAGATAGACCCAACGACAAGCAAGGCTATGCCGGGAATAAGGAGTATTACGGCGAACACCATACCCATCCAGGTCCACCTAGGAGCGGGCTTGCCGGTTTCGGCATAGGATTTGGCCCACGAAGAGATGAGAGCAAACGAAGCGCCCACTAACAGAAATCCACCAACGCCGAACATTATCGCGCCCGGAATTATCATTCCGAGATTCTCCTCGCCCGTTTGGCCTTGTCCCCCAATAAAAAGTGGTAAACCGCCACCGAACAGGAACATGCCAGTCACAAATGCGGTAATCACTAGACGCTTGTTTAATTGGGGTGACCGGTTTGCTGCTACAACATGTTTCGGCCTGACTGAGAAGTCTGTTCTCGAGTGCAGACTGTGTCCGCCGTCCGAGAAGACGCGTATGCTCCAATCCCCTTCTGATTGCTCAGGGAACGATGAGTTATTCACATCGATTTCCCGGAGCCATTTCCATCGCTTGTTTTGCTCTCC
>CEVU01068379.1_pt1 | contig 45341 bp, 47 predicted proteins | sample 427081 | NCBI WGS metagenome assembly CEVU01 (sample SAMEA2623868, study PRJEB7988) | marine metagenome | biome: marine biome (ENVO:00000447); feature: deep chlorophyll maximum layer (ENVO:xxxxxxxx); material: "saline water (ENVO:00002010), including plankton (ENVO:xxxxxxxx)" | depth 80 m | reverse complement strand
ATCTTCTTTACAAGAGAAGTGCTCTACCAACTGAGCTAACCCGGCATATTTATATTCTATGTCAAAGCAATGCTAGTTAACCATGTTCTCCACTAGAACGTCTTTGTCTTGCTATTTCGAAGCAAGCTATAGCTGAAGCAGCACTTACATTAAGTGATTCAGTTATTCCTTGAAGCGGTATCCCTGCTATCACATCACATCGTTCTCTCGTTAAACGACCTAATCCTTTCCCTTCACTTCCAAGAACTAACGCTACAGGTCCAGTAGCTACTTGGATATCATAGATATCGGTTTCAGCTACGATATCCAATCCTACGGTCCAGATACCAGATTCTTTTAGTTTCGAAATTGCCTTTGGAATTCCAGAAGTGGAAGCGATTGGAATGTGTTCAATTGCCCCTTGAGCAGTTTTGGAAACAGTAGGTGTTATTCGCACTGACCGGTGCTTCGGCATGAGGATACCTGTAGCACCAGCGCATTCACCGCTTCTAATAATCGCTCCGAGATTACGGGGATCCATTAGTCCATCCATAACAAGAATGAATGGTTTTGGATTCGCTTCTATAAGATCTTCTAAGTCTAGATCAGGGAGAGGTTCACATTTTGCTAATACCCCTTGAGCTGATTCTGTAACAGTTATGGATTTAAATTTACTTCTCGTATACGTATGAAGCGGTACCCGAAGTTCGTCAGCTAATTGCTTAATATCTTCGAGAATGGAGGCTGGTTCTACTCCATCCGAAAAGATCACTTCTCGAACTTGTCTTTTCCCTGCCAAAAGAGCCTCACGTACAGCATGTCGTCCTTCAACGACCTGCATGTTTGGAGACTGATAAACGGATTCACGAACTGTGTTTTGATTCCGCTTCTTCGTTCCGGTCATTCTAGAATTCCGTTTTTTCGTATTTGAATACTTTTGCGATTGGTTTTTTTTCTTATTCATTTTTTTCTTTAAGAAGGCTAATAGCAAAGCAAGCAACACCAGAGAGGTGTTCAAAACCTTCTGGGCGTTTTCCTTTAATTGAGAACGGTGCGCTTATTATTCTGCTCATAATAGTTTCTATATTTTCTTTTTTATTAAGAATCTTTGGCGTTTCCGCGATGATTGAGCAATCAACATTGATAATTTCCCAACCTGCGTTATCAATTTTAGCGACGACTTGGCTAAGCATTTCTATGCTGTTTGCGTTTTCATATTTAGGGTCATTATCTGGGAAAAGCATACCGATGTCGCCTTGACCTGTCGGCCCTAAAAGAGCATCAATACATGCGTGGGCGATAACATCGGAATCTGAATGACCTTTTAATGAATATTCAGATTCAAAGGTTACCCCTCCTAGTATAAGCGGTTTTGTTTTAGGGCTTTCCCAACCGTGGGAATCAAAACCATGACCGATTCTCATCTCTATATAATCCTTGCTCTCTATAAAGGTTAATAACCTAAATTAATTTCTGAGTACCTATAAATGCTACCGATTTATTTTGATGACTTACGTCAACATGTGTAATTGAATGTGAGTAACTTGAAAATCCGTATTAATCTATACATCATGACTTCTTCTGAATTTTTAAGATCCATTGATATGTTTTCTGATTTAAGTGATGATTTGTTAGAACCAATAGTTAAAAAATCGAAACAAGTAGATTTACAACGCGGAGATATCTTATTTCAAGAAGGCGATGAGCCTAAAGAACTCTACATCGTCACGGTTGGACGTATAGCTATAGGAAATAAATCATTTGATGGGAGGGAATCACTTTTTGCCCTTATGGAACCTGGTGACTTATTTGGAGAGATGCCTTTATTCCGTTCTGATGGGCGATCTGCAGAAGCAAGAGCTTTAGAGAACTCATCCGTAGTCGTAATTCCTTATTCGCCTGTTAAAAACCTATACCAAGATAATCCAGATTTACTATGGAGAGTTATCGATATGCTAGTCGGCCGTCTCAAAAGCACTGACATAGCTCTAGCGGACACAATGTTCTTAGATGTCACTGGCCGAACAGCGAAACGTTTACTCGAAATGGCTGGGGATGAGAATGAATTCCAGCTTCCGATAACTCAAGAGGAGCTAGCAGGAATGATTGGAGCTTCACGAGAAAGAGTTAATAAATCAATATCGTCTTTCATTAAGCTAGGTTGGCTCGCACAAAGTGGAGAAAAATATATCATTCTCGATCGTAAACAGTTAGAAATACGTTCCACGTAGGTCGGAATCTACGATCTACGAAAAAATTCGTTAAAGCGCTTAACTGTTGGGTGGTTAATGGTGTCATTGGAAATTGTGTTCTCTGGATCAAATAAAACGGTTTTCATACCTAACACTGACGCATTATCTAATAAATTAGACGAGTTATCCAAGACTAGACAAGATTGATAGGCGCACCCTGAAGAGCGATTTAGTATTTCGAAAGCTGCTGGGTCAGGTTTTCTAACACCGGTCTCAGCACTAATTATCCAAGGATTTACACCTTGCAGGCCATACATATTCCGCAAACCATTTGACCATGCAGTAAAGTCATTCGTTACAACTGCAACAGCTATACCTCGTTTGTGGAGATTTCTTAAAAAGTCCTTAGCTCCACTTCTAAAAGTAAAACTCTTTATGTATTGCTGATCAAGTTCTTTAGCATCTCCATTTATACCAACATCATTCCAGAATTCTGAAGTTTCTATCCTTCCTAATGTCCCCAACCTATGAAGCTCAGTCAGGTCTTCTTTTGATATTTCGCCGCCATTGTTTTGGATAAAGCTATGTAAATGATCTTGCGGGTCTAAACCTTGTTTGAAAATAACTCCATGTAGGTCGACTACTAGAAGTTGCAGTTGAGGTCCCTGTCGAGGAGATTGTAGGGAGGTCTTCTCGTCTACCCCAGGTATTTGGGCTGCTACAGATACAGGACGTCTTTGAAGTCGTTTCTCCTCGTATCTTCGATCGAGGAACCAGTTAATGATTGCAAGAAGGATTGAAAGAGCCAGTAATCCGATGATTGCTATGACTACCCAATCTAAGATTTGTGCAATTCTATGCTCACTTTCACCTGCCGCATCAATGACTCTTTGTTCTCCTATTGGAATATCAAATGATTTCTCATCGCTTTCATCAGGAAGATTAATAACGACTCTTAAAGAAACACTGTCTTCTAACGGTCCTCCTAGGCTTTGCTCAAGAACTTGTCTTGAAATACCGAGAGGTGGTTCTTCTAATAAACTATTCAAGGCACTATCAGTAAATATTTCGAACCCTTCAGTTAAGTCAACACTTCCAATGACTGCATATGAACGTTTCTTTTCAGATGTTTCTGTTAAGACTTGCCAATCTTTAAAAGTGTTGCTTGAATTCGTGAGCTCATTTAAGACCGACTGTAAGTCTTCAGAATCAGTGAAAGCTTTCGTAGCTTCGTACCAATCACGACCATCAGACCCGCGTCCTGTCGTAGTGAAACTCCAACCGCTATTTTCAAGGTCCGCTGTTTGAAGAATTTCTGCAAGGCTTTGAAATACTGGTTCGTCTCGGGCTGCTGCATCAAGGCCGATACCTGCAGTAACGCTGCCTGAACCATTTTCTTCAACATCAATCACAACTCGTAATTGAAGATTGCAGCCAGCTACCAGAAGAATCAGTGCAATCAATCCTGTTATTAGTATTAGAGGTTTACAGCGCACTATTGCATAGTAACGCCATGATCCACATAGTCCGAATACCTATGAGTTAAATAACAACTATTCGGCGGTAATAAATTCTTCTACTGAAGGTGGTTCGAACCCTTCAACTGCTTTGAAGACAATTTTGCTTCCATTCTCATCTTCGTTTTGTGGATCAATATCTACAACAATGATTTGACCAGCACTAAATTCTTTGAGCAAGAGTCTTTCCGAGAGGGGATCCTCAACTAGTCGCTGTATGGCTCTTCTTAATGGTCGTGCTCCTAGTTCTGGGTCATAACCTCTATCAGCAAGATAATGTTTTGCCTCAACTGTTACTTCTAATCCCATTCCTTGGGATTCAAGTTGTTCAGTCACTCTAGCTACCATAAGGTCGACAATTTCAGTAACTTCACTCTTTGATAATTCGTGGAAGACGATGACTTCGTCTACACGATTCAGAAATTCAGGTCGGAAATGGTCTTTCAACGATTCCGTTACTTTCTCTTTCATTCGCTGATAAGTAACTGATTCATCATTTTTAGTGAAACCAAGATTGGCCTTTCGGAGATCTCGAGTACCTAGGTTGGAAGTCATGATGATAACTGTGTTTCGAAAATCAACTGATCGTCCTTGACTATCAGTAAGTCTTCCCTCTTCTAAGATTTGGAGTAGTGAGTTAAATACGTCAGGATGTGCTTTTTCAATTTCGTCAAAAAGAACAACAGAAAATGGCTTTCTTCTGACAGCTTCAGTTAGCTGACCACCTTCTTCGTAACCCACGTAACCTGGGGGTGAGCCCATCAGGCGACTTACAGTATGTTTTTCCATATACTCTGACATATCTAGACTAATCAGAGCTTGTTCATCACCAAACAAGAATTCAGCAAGTGTCTTCGCTAGCTCTGTTTTCCCTACTCCAGAAGGTCCTAAGAATATAAAGGATCCCGATGGCCTCTTAGGGTCTTTCAGACCAGCTCTTGTCCTTCGTATCGCTTGGCTAACGGCTTTGATACTGTCCTGCTGACCGATAACTCTCTTATGGAGTTCATCTTCCATTCGTAGTAATTTCGCTGTTTCTTCTTCAGTGAGTTTATAAACAGGAATTCCAGTCCACACAGAAAGAACTTCTGCTATCGCTTCCTCATCAACTTCGTCAAAGAAATCAATACCCGAATCTTTCATTTCGGATTCCATAGCTTCTTTTTTATTTATGAGTTCCTTTTCTCTATCTCGAAGGCGGCCTGCTTCTTCAAAATCTTGAGATTCAACTGCTGTTTTTTTATCTTTTGTGACAATGGCAAGCTCATTCTCAATTTCTTTGAAGTCTGGAGGGGTTTCCATTCTTTTTAAACGTAAACGGGACCCTGCCTCATCAATAAGATCAATGGCCTTGTCAGGAAGATGGCGGTCGGAAATGTATCTGTCGGCTAAATTCGCAGCAGCAACTAATGCTTGATCAGTTATTGTTACCTTATGATGATCTTCGTACCGGTCTCTTAGGCCTTTGAGGATTTCAATTGTGTGAGAAACTGAAGGTTCATCAACAATTATTTTTTGGAAACGTCGTTCCAAAGCAGCATCTTTTTCTAGATGCTTTCGATATTCATCGAGTGTTGTTGCTCCTATTGTTTGCAACTCTCCTCGAGCGAGCATTGGTTTTAATATAGATGCAGCATCTATAGCACCTTCTGCCGCTCCAGCTCCCACTAGGGTGTGGAGTTCATCGATAAATAGAATGACGTCTCCTCGGGTTCGTATTTCTTTGAGAACTTTTTTGAGTCGTTCTTCAAAGTCCCCTCGGTACCGCGAACCTGCTACTAGGGCTCCTAAATCAAGTGTGTAGAGCTGTTTACCTCTTAGTGGTTCAGGGACGTCGTCCATAGCGATAGATCGAGCAAGCCCTTCAACGATTGCAGTTTTCCCTACTCCTGGTTCACCAACAAGAACAGGATTATTTTTAGTTCTTCTACTAAGGACCTGCATAACTCGTTCAGCTTCTCTTGATCTGCCTATAACGGGATCTAACTTTTTTTCTTTAGCTAACTGAGTGAGGTTCCTCCCAAATTGGTCGAGAACCATTGAATTTTTGGAGTCACCTCCTCTTCCTCCGGTACCTGCGGATGCTCTATCTCCTCGTCTGCCACTTTCTCCATCTTGTTCACCAGTTCCGGAATAGCCAGAGAGTAGCTGAATTACTTGTTGTCGAACTCTTGAGAGATCTGCGCCTAATTTTGTGAGGACCTGCGCGGCTACTCCTTCGCCTTCTCTTATCAAGCCCAGAAGAATATGTTCTGTTCCGATGTAGTTGTGGCCGAGTTGAAGAGCTTCTCTAAGGCTAAGTTCGAGTACTTTCTTAGCTCTCGGAGTAAAAGGTATATGGCCACTTGGTGAAGAGCCTCCTTGACCAATTATTTCTTCTACTTGATCTCTTACTGCTTCTAGCGAAATGCCTAATGATTCTAGTGCTTTGGCTGCAACACCTTCTCCTTCATGAATAAGGCCGAGAAGGATGTGCTCTGTACCAATGTAATTATGGTTGAGCAAACGTGCTTCTTCTTGAGCTAGGACAACTACCCTTCGAGCCCTATCTGTAAATCTCTCGAACACAATTTACCCTTTCATTTGGATTTAGTTTCAGTTTAACCTGAGCTCAATTTTCTGTCAGGTCGTATAAGTAGAGACTAATTTTCTCTACATACTTGTTGCAACGTCAGGAAGTACCATTTTCTTCCAGAATTACAAAAAAATTTCAAATAATTTTAAAAAAATCGTACTTGAGAAGAATCTTTGTCTGTAATTATCATTTCCATGTGTCGTCGGTTAAGAGGGGGCCTTACACTTTGGTTATATGGCTCTTGTTTCTTCTCTATCTATTTTGCCGACATTATCTGATGACCTTTCTGAACTTGAGATTAAACTTCAGGATTCAGTCATTGCTGAGGATAAGTATTTAACTGAAATCGCAAGTCATCTAATTACTGCGGGTGGGAAAAGGGTCCGACCAGGCTTTGCGATTGCGGCAAGCGGAATCGAATCTCCCAAAGCAGTTCCAGCTTCAAACGATGTGCTAATGGGTGGCGTTGCAGTCGAGTTAGTACATTTAGGTTCCCTATACCACGACGATGTAATGGATGAAGCGGAAATGAGACGAACAGTTCCATCCGTGAATGCCATTTGGGGTAATTTAACTGCAATACTCGCTGGTGATTTTTTACTAGCACGCGCTTCGGGAATTGCTGCCTCATTAGGAACAGAGGTAGCTGGTTTGCTGGCAAAAACTATTGGTGAACTATGTGAAGGGCAGATTCTAGAACTTCAGTCAACTTTTAAATTAGACCGAACTCAGGATAGTTACGAACGTTCTATATCTGGGAAAACCGCTTCTCTCCTTGCCACAGCCTGTCGTATCGGGGGACTAACAAGTCATCTTTCACGGGAAAACATCGATATTTTAACTTCGTTCGGGCATTCCTATGGAATGGCTTTCCAAATCGTTGATGACATTCTCGATCTCGTCGCTACGGATGAACAGCTAGGTAAACCATCGGGCAATGACCTGATGGAAGGTGTTTATACACTGCCAGTTATTTCCGCTTTCTCCTCAGACTGTGGTGCACAATTAAAGGAAATTCTTGGTAAAAAAATTAGCGTAGAAGAAAGAGACAAAGCTCGCGCGCTAATTCGGTCTAGTCAAGGAGTATCAGAAGCCCTCGCAAGGGCCCAGTTTTGGACAAAGGAAGCTGCATCAGCTCTTACCGAGTTGCCAGATTCTGAAGCAACTGAAGCTTTGCGTGCCGCAACAACACATCTAATCCAACGGGCTTCAAGCCCTATAGTTTAATCCTCAAAGCAGTTGAGAGGTTTCCAAAAAGGTTGATTTACTGTTCGGGACGTAACGTAGGGAATAAGACGACATCTCTAATTGTTTGAACATCGGTTAAAAGCATTACCAGACGATCTAACCCAATTCCAATTCCCCCTGTAGGGGGCAAACCAAATTCTAATGCCCTAACATAGTCTTTATCTAACCCCATTGCTTCTTCATCACCTGACTCGCTTTTTCGCAGTTGATCTTTGAAGCGTTCCATTTGTTCGCTTGGATCTACAAGCTCAGAAAAACCATTTAATATTTCCCTACCTGCAACAATCCCTTCAAACCTTTCCGTGAAACCAGGTTTTTCTCTATGGTCTCTTGATAACGGAGATACTTCTTTAGGATACTCAGTGACGAAACAAGGGGCCCATAAATTAGGTTCTACTGATTTCTCATATATCTCAAGAATAAGTTTCCCTTGTCCATAATCAGTCTCGTACTCTATTCCTAACTTGTCGCAGAGTGACCGGAGGTCTTCAATGGGAGTTTCTAAAGAAACTTCTTCATTCACATATTCTTTAATTAAATCAACCATTGATGCTCTTTTCCACGGAGTTGAAAGATCTAGATCTCTCCCATCAAATGAAACAATTGTTGATCCAGTTAATTCTTCAGCGAGAAATTCAATAAGGCTTTCTGACAATTTCATTATGTCTTCCCAATCGGCATACGCTTCGTAGAGTTCAAGCATTGTGAATTCAGGATTGTGTCTGGTTGACAATCCTTCATTTCTAAAGACCCTTGCTATTTCAAAGACTTTTTCAAAGCCACCTACAACTAGTCGTTTGAGGTACAACTCCGGAGCTATCCGTAAATAAAGTTCGATATCTAGTGCGTTATGGTGAGTTGTGAACGGCTTAGCTAACGCTCCGCCGGGAATTGGGTGGAAAACTGGCGTTTCTACTTCCATGAAGTGTCTTTCTTCCAACCATTTTCTGGTTAACGACATTAGTTTGCTTCTAGTTACAAACGTGTTCCTAGCTTCTTCAGTCACCCATAAATCGACATAACGTTGACGATATCTTGTATCTTGATCGCTTATTCCATGCCACTTATCTGGGAAAGGTCGCTCAGTCGTTGCGAGAACAACCCATTTTTCGACTTTAACTGATAGCTCACCACGTTTGGTTTTCATTACTTCGCCTGTAACACCTATCCAGTCACCTAAATTAAGTGCTACAAATTTTTCAAATTCTGGTGTTACTTTCGCTGGTGCGAAGAGCTGAATTCGTCCTGTTGAATCTTGTAATACCCCGAAGGCGATCTTGCCTTGGTCGCGACGCAACATCATTCGGCCCGCAACCGAAACAGTAACTCCTGAGCTTGTTCCATCTTCTAACGCATTATGGTCAGTAATTAATTCTTTAATTGCAGCTGTTTTATTGTAATTGTATGGCGTTTCCATGTTTCACAAGTGTCGCAGGGACTAGAAGAGATTGCAGTGATTTAACAAAGATCTCTAGGAACTAAATAGTCCTGAGTGGGCATTTATATTGTCAATCAGGCGAGCGCTACCAATTCTAACTGCAACGAGAATTCTCGTTTTTTCATCAATTTCAGTAACAGGTTCTAAAGAATCGCTGTCTACCAATGCGACATAATCAACTGAAATAAGTTGCTTTTCTTGAAGTTGATCATGAATTAGATTTTTAATTTCCTGAGTGGAATTCTCTCCAGATTTAATTTTTAGATGAGCATTTTTGAGCGTTTGTGGAATAATCGAAGCCTGATTTCGTTCTTCATCAGAAAGATAAATATTGCGACTAGATAGGGCTAGTCCATCATTATCACGAATGATTGGGCAACCGATCACGTTAACCCTGTAGGAGAGATCATCTACCATTTTTTTAATAATTTGTAGTTGCTGCCAGTCCTTTTCGCCAAAATACGAATTACATGGCCCAACTACGTTGAATATTTTTGAGACTACTGTAGCTACTCCAGCAAAGTGGGTTGGACGAGAAACCCCTTCTAGAACAGCTGAAAGACTATTAACTGTTATTGATGTAAGAACAGTATCTGAAAACATTTCATGAACTTCAGGTGCAAAAATTATGCTTGTCCCAGCTTGTTCGCATAATGCTGAGTCTTGTTCGATGTCTCTCGGGTAAGTAGACAGGTCTTCATGTGCAGCGAATTGCAGTGGGTTAACGAAAATAGTTGTTACTACAAAATCATTTTCATCAACAGCTCGTTTAATTAAAGAAATATGTCCTTTATGCAGAAATCCCATTGTAGGAACTAGGCCAATTGATTTCCCATTTCCTCTGAGATGGTCAAGGTGATCCTGAAGTTCTATACGGCTGGTTACTATTTGCATAAGTTCTTATTCTTCAAGATCATTGGTGTTAGTCGCAAGTCGTTTAGCCTCTAAAACCATACTTTCGTAGAGCGGTATTTCTATTTCTGGTAGAGATTCTAGATGTGCTTGAAGTGTTTCTTCATCTTTCCTTGCAGCTGGCCCAGTTAATGCGTCACCTGGTCCTAGTTCAATAAGTGATTCGAAACTTCCTTGTGCAAGGTTTAAGAAAGCTTCAAAAGGAACATTTACCTGATCAGCTAAGCGTCGTACTTGTTCTAGCAATACGACAAGGTGGTTAGAAGCTATACAAGCTGTGGCATGATAAAGCGCCCTATATTCATCAGGAAGTATGAACTCAGTACCACCTAATGCTTCAACTATTTTTTTCATAAGGGGATCACCATTTATGGCGAACCAGGCATTATTTAAAAGTCTTTCTTTCCCTAAAATAGCATTAGGTAAAGAGACTAAAGGATGAATTGAACCAACGTTGACATGTGGTTTGAGAACGTCAAGCCTCATCGACCCTGCCACGTGAGCTATAACAGTTTCAGTTCTGGGTAATTGATTTACAACATTTATAATCTCATCATCAGGTGTGGTTATTAGAACGAGGTCAACTCCATCAGTTGCGTTTCTAAGATCGTTTCCTTTTTCGAGAGGTACTTTCATTTGCCAACCTTTACTACCTAGGGCATTGAAAAAGCTTCTACCTGCTCTACCTGGTCCTATTATTTGGACAATAGGAGTCATCACCAGTCTTTGATCCGTCTGATTTCCCCTTCGTTAGGATCTTCCCAGTCAAGAAGAAATTCAGGGGCAAGTTCGCCAAGTGGTACCATAACAAAAGCTCTTTCTCTCATTCGTGGATGCGGAACAATCAAATCAGTTGCATTTATTTCTTCATTCTCTACCCAAAGAATGTCAACATCTAAAGTTCTAGGGCCCCAACGGATCTCTCGAACGCGATTAGCATTCTTTTCTAATCTTTGACCGTGTTCTAATAAATCTCGACAGCTCCGTTCTGTTGAAAGCTCAATAACGATATTCAAATACGTATCTTGTTCAACTCCTCCGACTGGATCTGTCTCGTACAATCCAGAAACTGCGCGAAGATCAGAGAAACTTGCTACAGCTTCCCTTAAATAGGCTTCTTTATCGCCAAGATTTGAACCTAACCCAAGAAATGCTCGAACCATTTTTTACTATTCCAGAATTTGTTCTTCAGCCTGTAAAGCTTCTAGCTCTGCGAGTCGTTCCTCTTGCTGAACAACCATTTCCTCTGGAGTTGGAAGGCTTTCTGAAGCTGCTGCTATTTCTCTTCCATTAGGACCAATAACTCTTTGTAAAGTCTTCTCCATTTTAGTAACAGCCTTAGGAACACTATCTATGAAACCATTCCAAACAAGATACCCAGCCATTGTTCCACCTATGGTGTCACCTACTTCTTCATGATGGAGAAGTAGGCGTTCACCGTTTTTAATTAATTTATTTAGATCAGAGTAAAGAACGCTGAGAACTGTATTTAGATGCCCCCCAATTGCGACTGGGCGATGGACATAGTCGATATCAAATTCTTCGTAATTATGAAGGTTATGGGTGGCAGGTATTATCGAAATAACGCGTTTAAAATCATTTCTCCGTATCCAAATAAGCTCTTCAACTCTTCGGACTTTTCTGTGTTGGGGCCCATAACCACCTGGTCGTTCACACACAGCAAGACGATCTTTAACAATCCATATAAGACCGCGGGGTTGTATTCCTTCGGCCCATTTCCCCCTCATATTTAACTGTCTCAAATCTGTTACTCCAACTCTTTTCTCTACCCGAGATAAATTTTAGTACGACATGTGCATGTTTCGCCTTAGAAAACACCATCTTTTTCTTGTTTATTCAAATATTTCTTGAAGATTCTGTGATTCATTCACCTTCTTGGTCATAACTCCATAGGTCAGGAAGATTTCTATAGCGTTCAGCTACATCAAGTCCATATCCAACAACAAAGTCTGGTGGAATTTCAAACCCGACATACTTGAGACCAAGTTCACTTGCTTGACGTCCAGATCGTAAAAGTAATGCACATATCTCTAATGACGCCGGTCCTCTGGATTCCAGATTCTTGCGGAGATAATTAAGAGTCAGCCCACTATCAATAATGTCTTCAACAACGATTACGTCTCTTCCACTTAGATCTATATCTAAATCTTTTACAATCCTGACTACACCGCTGGTTTTTGTTGCATTGCCATAAGAAGAAACAGCCATAAAATCAAATTCGACCGGTAGAGAAATAGATCTAGCTAGATCTGCCATGTATATAAAAGCGCCTTTAAGAACGCCGACTAGAAGTGGAACAGAATCCTTGTAGTCTTCAGTTATTTGCTCCCCTAATTGTTTAATTCTTTCTTGGATCTGTTGTTCTGTTAAAAGGATATTTCCTGGTGGTTTTAATGGTTCTATCATGACTTCGGCACACTAACGCAGATCTCGTCTGCATACATGCATGTCTTACTTTTCTTCTGGTATTTCGATTCGAAGAATACGATTTGTCCTAGCTATTCTCCATCCGCCTCCTATGTCAGTAGCGAGGGATTCTAATTTAGCCACCTGTAATACACGGTCAATTGTTGCGAGATCGGGAGGGTGATCATTCTTTCTTGTTTCCCAAATCCAATTTCGGATTGCCTGACGGGCAAGAACGGGATGAGCATCTAATAATTCTTTACAATTAGTTGGATCAATATTTTTTGCTTCTTCGGTAATGAAATCTGCGCCATTGCGAAGAAGATCAGCTTGTCGGTTAAGAAGTGGAACAAGATCACGTTCCGCTATTTCATTGAGAAGCGGCAAAGCTTCATGTCGAATACGATTTCGGCGGAAAATCAATTCTTCGTTTGAGGGGTCATTAAAGAAATTTATTTTAAATTCGTGGCAAAGTGCTTCAGTTTCTGATCTACGAAGTTTCAGTATTGGTTTACTGGTTGACGGGCGCATTCCACTCAAACCATGCCAAGCACTGCCACGAATTAGAGCCAAAAGTATCGTTTCAGCCTGATCATCTGCTGTGTGTCCAGTCAAAACTCCTTTAGGCAGTGCTCCATAACGTGCCGATCGCGCTCTGGACTCAAGATTAGGACCCGGTTTTACCTGGATTTTAATGGACTCAAATTCTGCTTTAAATCGCTCTGCAGTCTCTTGAACAAGCTCTATCTCTTCATCTGAGCCTTTTCTGATTCCATGGTCAATATGAATAGCTTTAACTTTTGATTCAGTCGCTGCAGCTAAGACTAGAAGCGCCATTGAGTCTGCTCCACCAGAAACTGCACACACAAGTTTTCCTTTAGGGAAAGTGCTCTTTTCTAATAGTTCTTCAACCAAGTTGGTCATTTTTCTCCAGGTCAGTTTTGATTTTAGATACTATTAACGGTCTCTGCTGTAATTCGGTCTATCCATATTTGCGGTTTTTGTATTTCATCCATTGAAGGAAGGTTTTCGGGTCTCTCCCATGCGCGGTCTAATAAAGACGTGCCACCTTTCTCTTCAACCTTTTCGATAAATGATTCCCCTGCTTGGTATTGATTTAATTTAGCTTCAAGTCCTACTACTTTTTGGAAAATTCTTGAGAACCCCTTTGCTGAGTTACGCCGTGCGCGGAGAGTTTTCGCAAAATATTCTGCATTTGTGATAAGACCAGCTCCAGCGCGATCCATAGTGACATCGCCGTGTCCTTCTAACAAGCTCATCATTCCTGAAATTTGGTTTAGTGTTTCACGCTGTTCCGGAGAAGAAAAAAGTGCCGGTAAACCTCCATCAGCAAATATGTCTTCTCCAGTCTTTCGCGCTTCGATAATTCGCTTCGCAGCTTCTCGGAGCATATCCGGATCCGGATCAACGGTATCTAAGGTTTGATTTACCAAACCAAGGAAATGTTCTCTTAACCATGGGACTCCAGTGAATTGTGCTCTATGAGTGCATTCGTGTAACGCTAGCCATAAACGGAATTCCTCTGGGGGGAAACCATATTTTTTTTCAATATTGAGAACATTAGGTCCGAGATAATAAACGATGTCTTGGTCCTCAGGATTCTCATCTTCAATGATGAGCAAATCGTATTGCCCAAGGACTCGCCCCGACATCCAACCTAAGAGAAGACCCATCTCTGCACCACTCGCTTTTGACCCTATACCGGATAAAACTGAGGTTTCTTTTGTGGCTAATTTCTCGGCTAGAGGCCGAAGGAGTCTCTGAAAGGAATCTATATTAGCTTCTATCCACATAGGGCGATCAGCTACTCTTCCCCGAGCATTTCCCATTTGAGATCTTAATCCAGTTGTTTCTGCAACTAATTCCTCTGCTTGAGCTGTGAATCGTTCAAAGTCTGGTGCGAGCGTTGCGTAATGGTACGAAGAAACAGAATCATTTCTTTCGCTGATTCTGGTTGCAACCTGCTGAGCAAGATTCCAATCGACCGAAGTGTCGGCCACGTTAAAGTTCCGTGCTGGGCTTCTTGTACTTTGGAGGGTATTTCGGACGAACTACCTTAACGAAGTAACCCCCAATAACAGCAAAGACCGTTAAAAACGTAGCCGGAGTGAGTACTACCGCTATCCACCAATGCCATTCAGCTGCCAATATTTGCATAAGTAGATCGTAGACCGAAATACGCCTGCTCTGACACCTTAAACAAAGAAGAGGTAATTTTTTTTAAATGCCGTTTATAAATCAGTGATACTTATGTCACTTAAATCTATTCGCTGAAGTGATTCACTTATTTTCAACTGTAAAGAAGGTGGAGCTTTAACAGTAGCTTGTTGAGCCATTGCTATCTTAAAGCGTATTTCTACGTTAAGAGCATCGTTGCAGTTAATGCATGTTCCGAAATGGTCTCGAACCGTTTGAATAATATGTGGGTTGGGGATTCCATCTAATGCTTGAAGAATTAGTTGTGGGGACTCTTCACATCGATGTTGAGAATCTGATCCGCGTTGACTAGAAAGGGGTATTTGAGGCCTTGAATCTTCTGAGCTATTTCCTTGTGGTAGTTCCATATTTTTACTCACCTACCCCAACTCCAAGTGGTTCTAATTCATAAGTAACTTGCTCAACGTCTTCAAATAAAAGACGTCGGCTTTTCATATAGTCTAAAAGTTCTGTTTGTAGTTTGGCTCGTGCTCGATGAAGGCGAGACATTACGGTTCCGTCAGGTATCTCAAGAATTTCTGCAATTTCTTTATATGAGAATCCTTGAACATCTGCGAGAAGAACAACCTGTCGGTAAGAGGTGGAGAGAGAATCAACTGCTTTTTGTATTTCATCATCAGTTAAGTTTTCAAATAGGGCATCTTCAGCACTTAACCCAAGTTGGTGTTGAGTTGAGCTTCCTAGATTTCTGTACATGTACCCGTCTTCTAAACCTTCGAGATCGTACTCTTCAAAACTACGCTGCTTTTTCCTGTAGACGTTTATAAAGCTATTTGTCAGGATGCGGAATAGCCATGCTCGTAGGTTTGTTCCTTCATTAAAGTTAGCAAATGCCTTATATCCCTTTAAATAGGTTTCTTGAACAAGATCTTCGGCATCAGATGGGTTTTTAGTAAGTCGTAGCGCGTGCGAATACAACTGATCCATATAAAGCATGGCCTCTTCAGCAAATAACTTTTGGTCTGCCATAATGTAAGTTTACAAAATAAAGAAAGTACTCACTCACAAAAATCGAATGATGTTTCCTAAATATCTTCTGAGCCCGAGAGGGGAATCGAACCCCTGACCTATTCATTACGAGTGAATCGCTCTACCGACTGAGCTACCCGGGCAAAAGAGATAACATAGCAACTCAACTCTAGTAGCGACCGTCCCGTCGTGAAACATTTATTTAAATTCTGAAAGTGAAATAAATAACGATTGAAGGAGGAGTTTTTCGTTTGGGTTTCTTCCTAATGTCACCATTGTTGAACGTATCTTTTCAATAGCTCTAATATTTGATGAATTCGGTGCTTCTACCAATTCTTCTTTATACAGGTTGGCAATTATAGATAATCCGAACTGAAGCTCGTCTGTACGAAACCGCCGAATTTCACGTTTGTGCTTGGCTTCAAGTTCTTTTCGCCCTGAGCCGCGGATTCCCATTTGCTTTTCTAGCTCACCCAATGCTTCACTTTCTTCCTGATGCCGAAGGGTTATTCCCTCTTGAGCTTGGTCTATGACTTTTTGAATTTCGTCTACCACGACTGCGATTTTATATCCTTCAGAGCCGATGCTATTGGGTATCTCTTTCCAAAGTTCATACCTGGAAGCGACTTGCGTATCAGAAATTAGATCATTCGCTCTTTCAAGGTCACCTCCTGCAGCTATTGAAATTAGTTCAATTTTGTCAGGACTCAAACCTTTATTACTAAGCCATTTTTTCATCGCTTCAGGTGATATCGGATGAAAATGCACATTTTGGCAACGTGAAGCAATCGTTATTTGACTGTCTGGAATATTTTCTGAAATTAGGATAATTATAATTGATTCGGGTGGTTCTTCTAATGTTTTAAGGAGACGTCCAACTGCAGTCGGGTTTGCTGTGTGGAATCGATTAGCGACAATAATTTTCTTTGATCCTTCAATAGGTGACCTCGAAGCTTCATTTATGAGTCTTTGTACGTCTTCATCACGGTATTGATTTCCCGATGGATCAATTTTTATAAGATCAGGATGATCGCCCTGCAAAGCTAATTTCTGCGACCTATCTGAATTTTCGGATAAGTCTTGATCACCAAGTATTAGAGCCGAAAATGCTTTAGCGGCCTCCCAACGGCATGATCCTTTTGGCCCAACGAAAAGGTATGCGTGTACAGGTTTTTGGGCTGACTTGCGCAATTGAGTAATCGCTTCTTTTTGATCAATTACTTGATCAAAGATATGCGTATCTTTAGTCATGGTTAAGGTAGATCAAGTCGTTTATTAATAGCGTCATCTACAAGCGACGCTACTTCTTGCGGGTTTCCTGTCCCGTCAATTACAGCCCATTTCTTATTTTCAACTGCAGCCAGATCAAGGTAACCGTTTCTAACTTTTTGATGGAAAGAGATATCTTCTTGTTCAAATCGATCTGGGTTTTGGCCGCGGCGCTTAATAGACTCCTCTACCGGTATATCGATAAGAAGAGTGAGGTCAGGTCTTAGCGATTCTGTAGCAAATAGCGAAAGAGAAAGTACGTCGTCTACTGCCAAACCGCTTGCATATCCCTGATATGTGAGCGAGGAGGCTATAAACCTATCAGTTACTACATGACGTCCTTCCCTAAGGGCGGGGCTAATTACATCTGCTACGAGTTGAGCTCTTGATGCCGCCATAAGCAGAGCTTCAGCTCGCAAAGCAACTTTTTCGTTTGGGTCGAGCAAAATTGCTCGTAGAGATTCACCCATCGTTGTTCCCCCGGGTTCTCTGGTAAAAACAGCGTTTAAATTGTCTGCAACTCGTCGAGCTTGGGTTGTTTTACCACTTGCATCTCCTCCTTCAAAAGCGATGAATTGTGCTTTCATGAAATTGGATTCTCCTTTTTGTTTTCATCAGTATTCTGGCTAATGAGATTACGGACAGATTTAAAGGCTAAAAAGCCTGCACAGACGATAATAAGCGATGCAAGCCACAGCGTCACACGCACGCCGGGAACAAATATTTCCCAACCAAATATACTTATTCTCTTTTCAAAGAATTCTTCGGAAAGGCCATTGAAAGTTGCTGCTACAAAAGGTCCTACAGACATTGCGATAATTAATGACAATCTAACAATCGTGTAGACTGCTGAAAATATTCTTCCTCGTAAATCTTCTGAAACGCTGATTTGAAGGAGTGTAAATCCGAGCACATATATAGCTCCTGCAAACAATCCTAGAAAACCTATAAGTGTCGCTGCAGGCCATAAACCTGACATTGATGTAGCTATGAATAGTGAGATTCCGGCGCCAAATACTGAAACAACAAATAGTCTTACTTGACTTATACGCTGCCGAGATAGGGCGACAGTAGCGACTCCAACGGCTACTCCAATTCCTAAAGCGGTTTGCAAGACTGACATTCCATCTGCTGGGTTTTCTCCTAAGACATCTTTGGCAAAGATAGGTCCTAGCGGAATAAGCATTCCCCCTCCTATTAATCCAGCACCTAATGCTGCGCATACTGCTTTAACTATCGGATTGACAAAAATAAACTCCCAGCCTTCTCGAAGCTCATCAATCGTGGAGCGTAAATTAAGTTTTGGTTTCTGTTTAGGGTTAGTTTCCTTAGCTGTCCTATTTGGAATAGCTATGAAATAAATCATTAACGCTGAAAAGAGAAAAGTTAACGAGTCTGTGAAAAATCCTAGGCCAATTTGGTCAGCATTAAGGGAAGCAGCGCCGGGCCATGATTCTATTTTTTCTGCAAAACGGCCTAGGAAAATAAAAATGCCCGCTGCTATTGGAACTGTTCCATAGGTTGCAGCCATTTGTAATGAATTGACTGTAGTTAGACTTTCTTCTGGAACAATGCTTGGGACAACAGAGTCTTTTGCTGGAATCCATAAAAGTGTAAAGATTTCTAATGCAAAGGAAGCTACTACTAGATGCCAAACAGTTGTGGCAAAAGGCAGAAGTATGAGGATAAATACTCTACCTAAATCACATAGAATCATTACGTTTTTTCTATTCCACCGGTCAACTAAAACCCCTGCAAGTGGTGCTAGAAAAAGCCCAGGTATTATGCGAGCAGAGAAAACAAAACCGACAGCGGTTTCAGGTGTTCCTCCTCCTAACTCTGTGGCAGCAGCAGCGATAGCAAGGAAGCCTAGCCAGTCGCCTAATGAACCAACTAGTTGAACAAGCCAGAGTCTGAAGTATTGGTAGCTTCCGAAAACCTTTTCTACCCATTGTGCCGCTGCAACTCGTTGATAATCTGCTACCTGATCACCATGTCTTTGCTGCTCTGAGGGCTTATTTTCCACGACCACAGGCTACAGTCTGCTTTTGCTTTGATCATGTTAGAGAGCAAAAGTACATAATTAATTCATATTTTGTTGGGCTCGGCGTTCTGCTAAAAGTTCCTTTGCCCTGTTACCTGTCATTTGCTCTATGGAGTCTCCTAATTGGAGACTTGCGTTTGTGTCTCCATCTGTTACGTATGGACCAAACTTTCCTGTTTTAATTTCGATTGGCTTTCCTGAAACGTTATCAACGGCGACTTTTCCGTCGGAGTCTTTAAGGATGATCTTCTTTGTTTGTCGTTTAGCGAATTTTTTGGGAGTTGCCAAATGGTTCAAGCATTCGTGAATTCCTACCGTAAATATTTCATCTTCCGTAATGCTTCGTGTTTGAATACTTTCGTCGTCGCACTCAGCTTTAATATATGGCCCAAATGGACCATTATGAATTGTGATTAACCCATCTTTTTTTAATTTAAATAACTTTTCACCTTTTTTAGGTTCTGGATTAAGAGTGACTGTAATGCTTTCTTCAATAGGGATAGTTCGCGGAAGACTTAGAAGATTAATTGCATCTTTAATTGAGATGGCATCAGCGTCCATCTTCTCGAGAAGAGAGGCAGTTTTCGGTTTAGGGGCGTTTTTTAGTTCTGCTCTCTCTTCTAACACATCAATAACCTCTTTAGCTGAGTTAAATTCGTTCATGTTTGCTAGGAGATGTTCTAAAACTTTAATTTTTTCTTCAGCTTTTTCCATTCTGGAGACTTCTTTCCAGTATCCGCTGTTAATCAATAACTCTCGTAACCGAAAACCGGTCGGTTCATCAATGTTTTCGGTTTCCCATTTCTTAATGCTTCTTAATAATTTTTTGATAGCTTTCTTAGGGCCATCAGGTAAAAAGGTTTGTTGAGCTAGTGCTTCTTGGAAAGATATCTTTTCCGTAGTTGCAATTACTTGTAGTTTTTCAATTGATTTTTTTCCCACTCCACGTTTCGGTTCGTTTAATATTGTTTTGATTGCAATATCTGCTTTCGTATCCTCTGCTGCTATGAGATGCGCGCATGCAACTTTTATTATTTTCAAATGGTGGGGTTGTTTCATCAACCGTCCCTCTTTAGATGTTTGTCTTGGCCACTTTGGAAAATCACCCAGTGAAACATACGGCCCGAAAGATCCGTTTCTTAAAAAAACTGGGATTCCTTTCTCAGGCACAAAACCGAGAACAGTATCCATCTGAGTTATCTCCTGATTAAATAAATCAAACGCTTTCTTATCTTCAACCCACCCTAGAATTATGTCTGGTTCAGCAGCGAGTCTTAAAAATTCTTTAGCTTTATTGATAGTTAATTGGTCAGGAGGGACTATTTCTGGAATTGAAGCTGTTTCTCCATCCATTCCGTATTGCACATAAGGTTTTTGGTTTGCGAAGCGCGCATAAATCTGTTGACTGTTTTCCTGATCTAAACCAACAACATGAGCACATTCTTGACGTATTCGCGGGAGATCAACTTTTACTTGACCATGAATATCATCAATTTTTGTTTCCCATGCTCCATCTAAGTAATACCAGTCGTTAAGAAAGCGATACTGGTTTGTTGTTCCATTTGCAATAGCATCAAGTTTTTGATTTAGATCAGCCGTGTACTGGTATTGAACTTCGTTTTCAAATTCGTTCTCTAGGAAGTTTGTTGCGACAAAGGCTTTTATAGTTGGTATTAATGAGCGGCCATCTTTATAGATATAGTTTCGAGATTGTATTTTCCCTATAGTTGCGGCGAATGTGGAAGGTCTTCCTATCCCTGTCTCTTCCATCCATTTAACTAACGAAGCTTCCGTAAATCTTGCAGGAGCTTTAGTTGCATGATTATTAATCTCTATTTGGTTGATATTTACCTGATCGCCTTCTGAAAGATTCGGAAGGATTGCTTGTAGGTCTGGTTCCTGCTCTTCTAAAGCGTCAGATACATCTTCATAGATTTGGCGAAAACCTGAATGGGTTATAGTTCTTCCGCTTGCGCTAAATGTTACAGTTTGATTTTGTTCTTCATTTGTTTCTCCAGTGAGAATCACGCGAACGGTTTCGCCTACTTGATCCGTCATTTGAGAGGCGATTGTTCTCTTCCAGATAAGTTCGTAAACAGCTATTTGGTCCTTATTTAAATCACTTTTAAGGTCTTCAGGTTTTCGAAATGTTTCTCCTGCAGGTCGTATAGCTTCGTGAGCTTCTTGAGCGCTATCGCTTTTAGTGGTGTAAATTCTTGATTGATCAGGAAGATAGTCAAGACCACAGGTTTCTTCAATCGCTGAACGAGATGCAGCAATAGCCTGATCTGATAGACCGGGACTATCTGTTCTGTGGTAGGTGATATATCCATTTTGATAGAGGCTTTGAGCTATCGCCATGGCAGCTCCTGAGGACCCTCCGAGTTTATTGATGACCTCCTGCTGGAACGTGGAGGTGGTAAATGGTGGTTTGGGTTGTCTTCTGTAAGGGGAAGTTTCTATTGATTCAACAGATAGCGTTTTATCTTTTAATGATTTACTTAAATCACTAGCATGGTCTTCTGTGAAGACCATGACGTTATTGCTTTTTTTAAGCTCGCCATTTTCAGTGAAATCGTTTTTTCCTGAAGCAATTCTCTGGCCATTGATAGTAAGCAGTTTTGCAGCAAAAGATTCTTGCTTTTGAGAATTAAGCTCTGCTGTCATCGTGCAATAGTCAGCGCTTACAAAACGAATTCGGTCTTTTTCCCTCTCAACGATTTTTCTTAATGTTGGGCTTTGGACTCTCCCACCGGTTGAACCTCCTCCAATAACTTGCCGCATTAAGCCAGATAAATCATAGCCAATAATGCGATCTAAGATTCTTCTTGTTTCTTGAGCTGCGACCTGATCCATATCAATTCCTCTTGTATTCTCTAAAGCTTCAAGAATTGCGTTTTGAGTAATCTCGTGAAAAACCATTCGAAAGACAGGAACATTTGGCTTTAGCACTTCTACAAGATGCCAAGCGATCGCTTCACCCTCTCGGTCTTCATCGGTTGCGAGATACAGAACATCTGCCTTCTTAAGAGCTTTCCGAAGTTGAGCGATTGTCTTCAAACTATTAGGACTCTGCACGTACCAAGGCTCCCAAGGATCTTCTAAAGAATCGCTCTTTGATAAAATTCCAAATTTCTTTAGTGTCGAATTATTGGCATGTGTTGTGTCAAGATAACGACTGTCTTCTTTTACGTCTTTCGGTTGTATGAGATCAGCAATATGCCCAACAGAAGCTTCAACTACATAATCGTCTCCAAGAAAACGTTCAATTGTTTTCGCCTTTGCTGGGGATTCGACTATGACAAGTGCATTCGGCACGTTTATTCCATTTCTTTAAGAGATTGCTTGCGACCGGAGAGGGTAACGCAAATTTTTGGTTTTTCAATGCATTTAATGAAATTGATTTAAAAGAGATACTTTTAGATTGGTAAAGTTTTTCTTAAATTTTTTGCTTTAACAAGAAATTTCTTTTGTGAAATTAAGCTATCTGGTTTCTATCTTTAGTGTCTTCTTTTGTAGATTCCTTAGTTTTTGTTCCGAGATGAAGGAATATTAGGCCTATCACTCCAGCTAGCACAGAGGCAAAAAGTATCCCGATTTTTGATTCATCTATTATGCTCTGTTGATCAAAAGCTAGGTTTGTTATAAACAATGAAACTGTGAATCCAATCCCTGCGGTTGCTGCTAATCCGATTAAGGTCAGCGGTCTCATTCCATCGGGTGCTGTGGTAAATGGAAGTTTCATTCCTAACCATGTCATTGAGAAAATTCCAAAAATCTTTCCAACGATTAATCCGATTCCAACTCCCCAAGTAACGGGACTTGATGCAGCATCACCCAATAATCCCCCTCCCATATCAACGCCTGCGTTTGCCAGCGCAAAAATTGGGATGATCATAAAGCTACTTATGGGATGTAACGTCATTTCTATTCGTTCTGCGACTGAGACCTGAGATTCATTTAATTCCATCGCAGTTATCTTCACATCTACGGGGTATATGTTCTTTCCCTTATCGCGAAGCCATTCAAGGGCAGCGATTCCTTCTTCTTGGCTTTGTTGAGGTTTTGCCGGTGTGGCAAGTCCTAAAGCAACTCCTGCAATGGTTGCATGTACTCCAGATTCAAACGTTGCTAACCATAATGCAGTCCCTAAGACAATATAAATTGGTATGTACCAGATGTGTAGTTTTTTTAGCCCAATAATGACACCCATTATTATTAGGGCAGTAATAGCCCAGGACAATGAAAGGTCTGATGAATAGAAAATTGCGATAACAAGAATTGCACCTATATCGTCCGCTATTGCGAGTGTAAGCAGGAAAACTTTTAGTGGTCGATTTACCCTGTCCCCCATCAATGAAACTACTCCAACTGCAAATGCAATGTCTGTAGCCATTGGGATACCCCAACCTGATGCAGCATCGCCGCTTGGGTTGAAAAAGAAGAACAGTAATGCTGGGAAAACCATTCCACCTACTGCGGCAATAACAGGGAGCGTTGCTGCTTTACGGTCTTTCAGGTGTCCACTGACTAATTCTCTTTTAATTTCAAGACCGACGACGAAAAAGAAGATGGCCATTAATGCATCATTTACTAAAGTCTCTAATGTGAGATGATGCCCATCGCCTCCCATGTGGTAGCTTCCAATGACTAATTCAAAATCTGTATGCCAGAGATCATAGTAGCTTTGAGACCAGGGTGAATTAGCCCATATCAAAGCTATTGCAGCGGCTATAAGTAAGATAACCCCCCCTGCAGCTTCTACGTGAAGAAACCTTCTAATTGGTTTCCCAACACGGCGTGCTAAACGTCCATCTCCACCTAACCATGTCCATTTAGGTAAATCAGGAATTGGTGTTTCTCCAGCCATTTCTTTTCAAGTCCTCATAAATTAGTCAAAGTTAATGGTAAAGGCATCAGTACGATTTGTTGTGACTTTTTTCTGGAATAACTTTGTCACTCAAAGTATCTAATTTCTCCTTCAGCAGCTTCCACCACTGATTGTACTGCTTCGTGCAATAGAGCATGTTGCCGTTGAAATTTTTCAATATCAGTATCAATTTTATTATTTTCGCTTGATTTCGTTTCCTCTAGAACTGGGTCTTCTAAGTTTGCTAACGCTTGATCCCAGTCAGTTCGGTCAGCTTTTCTTTCTAAATACATGCTTGGTGCTTGGAGCAAAGCTCGATCTAAGTCATTAATAATTGCTATAACAATATCTGTTGTTGTGAGAACTCCAGGCGTAGATATCAACCGTAGTGCTTGGAGTTTTCGCATTGCCATCGCCGCTATTATTTCTGGTTTTCCTAATTCAACGACTGCTGAATCTATTTCTTTCAGATCTAATGTGATTGTTGATTCAATCTCAAACCATTCTCTTAGAGTGTTAAATAAGATTTCGGTAACGTCATGTAAAGCCAGAAGAGAGTCTGGTTTAGATATTGGATTAAAATCTTCGTTATCCTCCACTTACTCATATTACTAATTTGTTCATCATCCAGCTATCGGGAAATAAAAGAAATATAACAAACTTCTTTTATGACGATGGAGGAATGTACACGACAAGCTGAACTGTAGTTCCTTCATCAGCAGAATCTATTTGGATTTCATCTGCGAGCACTCTCATTAATGGAATACCAAATCCTCCTTCGTATTGCAACCGATCAGCTTCGTTTAAGGGGCTTATTTCTTTAAATTTTTCAGGATTAAAACCTGGCCCGCGATCTTGAACTTCAACTTCTATCCGGTCGTCACCAAGTCCACACCTTATCGTAATTCTTTCATCTGATCCTAGATTTGCATGAGCGCGAATAGCATTGGTAGTTGCTTCTGAAACTGCTAATCGAAGATCTTCAATTCGTTGGTCTTCTACTAATGGGTCAAGCCCTGCTGCAGATACTACTACCGCACGCACTAACGAAAGATACTCTGCTTTAGCTGGAATTTCTAAAGTGATTCCTTTAGGCATTCAGAGTTCCTTTTTTTCCGATTTTTCTTCACCATTGCCTGAAAGAACGGCATCAAGGCCAGTTAACTTAAACATTTCTTTGAGAGGCTCGGTAAGTCCAATACACCTGAGGTCGCCTCCGTGGCTTCTAGTACGTTTAAGACCGCCTATTAGTACTCCTAAACCCGTGGAATCAACAAAATCAACACCACTTAAATCTAAGATGAGATTGCTTTCTCCCTCTTGGACTCGCTGAACGATGGTTTGGCGAAGTTGAGGCCCGGTAGCCATATCTATTTCGCCACTTAATTCGAGAACAATCCATCCATCAACGTGTTTTTGCGTTATCCCAAGCATCATACTTCTAGCCTAAAGGACCATCGCATATTTGTCATCGCGATGATTGTAGTAATTTTCTCTATTTAACTCCTTCTCACCAATTGATTCTTTGGATCAACACGAATTGACATAATCGTTGTGAGTTTAAATCGTGTCGTGAAACAATTTTTTAAAGGAGCCGTTCTTTATTCTGGCAGAATTTAGCATTTAACTGGGTGCTATATTTTCTATAGCGGTTAGCCATTTGCCATCATTGACCAAAGTAGGTCACGGTGAGGTATCACAGAATCAACATCCTCGGTCCATTCCGCTTCCCCGAATCGGACTGACCTGTCATTGATTCTGCTCATAATAATAGCGTGGCGCATTCCAGCATAAATTTCGAACCAGCGAAGATCTTGAGGTTTTTCACCAGTAAGTTCTTCATATATTTTAGAAACTTTTTCTGAATTCATAAATTTGGGCATTCCCTTAAATTCGAGGACTTCAGCTATGTTCTGGAAAAAATTATGGAGAAAAGACATCCATCCCAGATCTACTTCCACAGGAGCTAACCCTGCCATTTCCCAATCGAGTACAGCCACGGGTTGAAAATTGTCCAAGCCGAACATAATGTTCCCTATTCGTGCATCGCCCCAACTCAGAACAGTTTCACTTTCAGTGGGCCAGTTACTTTGAAGCCACTCACTTGCGCTTTCAATGACCGGATGCCGACGTTGATCCCCGACGACCCACGAATAATAATCTAACTGGTTAGAGAAATGTCGTTTGAGATATGTTTCTCCTGGCGTTTGGAACTCCAGAAAAGAAGTATCCAAAAGCGAAAGGTCTATCTGCGAAAGCTCAGCAATAATATTAACTGCTGATCGCTCCAAGTCGTGTTGCTCTTCGTCTGTTGCGTCTAAGAGCCATCCCCCAAAAACGTAAGGGGGAATATCTGCGGGTACCCGTCCATTAATTCTTTCCATAATAAAAAAAGGGACACCTAGCACTTCTGCTGAATCTTCCACCCAAAGCGTTTTGGGCACAGGTACCTGAGTCTTATTTTCGACTAAGCGCATTGTTGCAACTTGCAATTTTAAATCATATGCAGGAAAAACTGGAATATCTTGCGACGTTGGTGCTAATCGCGCTACTAGTTCTTGTTCTTGTTGGCCCTGTTCTGTTGCCCAGCTAGCTGAAAATAGAAGAGTTTCGCTAGACATTCCTGAACCAGATGGCCTGCCAAAATCACTAATAGTTGCTCCAGCATCTGAAACTTTTTCTTGGAACCATGACGTGAGTCGAGTGCGGACCTGTTCTGAATCTAGAGAGGTTCTTTGGGGTTCTAATCCATCTGTCATCGTTACGACATTAGTATATGGAGCTTGGCTAGTCAGGCTGGAATCGCGTAGCGTTTCCTATGTGGATGATATTCGAATTAGAGGATCAATTAGTTCCATTGGGTTTCCTGATGGAAATAGATTTGTAATTGGGCATTGGCTTTCTTCACCTATTGGCCAATTTGCAGATGTTATGTGGGGAACTCCAGATGGAAAAAAAATCTTGCTTGCACAAAATGAAAGAATAGCTAATTTTGTTTCCGCTATTTATGATTTTGATGAAACTCGTATTGGGGATATCCAAATACACTCAGATGGCCGTTCAACATCCGCTTTAGGGTTGGGGCTCGATATCAAATTACAAGGCGGACTTACTAGAGGTTTTATCCCGCCACGTCCATTATTCTTCACTCGGTTTTTTGAAAGTCCTATAGCTTCATCATTAATGGGTGTTCAGACTTTCGGAACAAGTTCTAGAGGTGTAAAAGAATGGTACCAAGCTCGGAAATGGCGATGGGTTCGATCTGGTAGTGCGTCAGTGGATGGATATGACTTAGGCCCAGCAAGTCCCTTCGATAAACCAATTGGTGTTGGTTTTTCAGAACCTCCGCGCAAACCAGCAATCGTTGATATTCAGGTAACTATTCGGTTTCCTTATGAAATTATTTTGTGATCCAATGGTTTGGTAACTGGAATCGCTGATTCTCGAAAGTTCGGTCATACTGGTGATGAAACATCAGGGAGGTGTTCGAGTACCTGGTGGGCTCCCCCGCCTTCAAAGCGGGTGGGACGGGCGAACCCCGTCCGGCGGGTTCGATTCCCGTCCACCTCCGCAAAATAAAAAGAAAATAAATTTAATAAGTTAAGTTGTTTAAATTATTAAACAGCAAGTAGATCCCGAGCTCCTGTGTCACTACTTGGATGACGTAGTTTTGACATAGCTCGTGCTTCAATTTGTCGAATTCTCTCTCGAGTAAGATTAAAGTGCTCACCGACTTCTTCAAGTGTTCTAGGTTCACCCCTATCTAACCCGAACCTTAATTTCAGTATTTCACGTTCTCGTTCATCTAAAGGCGCCAATAAGCGTGCTATCTCATCAGGCAGCAAAGAAGTAGCCGCAACTTCAAACGGTGATGCTGCACCACGGTCCTCAACGACATCCCCAAGCTCTGCATCACCATCTTCACGAAGTGGTTCGGAAAGACTCAATGGTTCATTTGCGAATCTGAGAGCTTCAGTGATTTTATCCTCAGGCATTTCAACATCGGCAGCTAACTCAGTTAGCGTTGCAGGTCGTCCGTATTTTAATTCTAAGCGTGTTCTAGCTTTTTGTAGTCTGGCGAGTGTGTCGCCTGCGTGAACTGGTAGACGAATTGTTCTTCCAGTGTTAGCGATACCTCTTGTAATTGCTTGGCGTATCCACCATGTGGCGTATGTTGAGAATTTAAATCCTTTTCGCCAATCAAATTTTTCTACTGCATGCATTAGGCCAAGGTTTCCTTCTTGAATAAGGTCAAGTAAGGGAAGGCCGGATGCTTGGTATTTTTTTGCTATCGAAACGACAAGTCGGAGATTAGATTGAACAAACTTTTTTTCAGCTCTAGCCCCATTTCGATCAAGTCGTTTAAGGTCTCTTTTCTCAGCAGCAGTTAGTTTCTCTTCTGTTTCGAGCTTTCCACGTGCCTCAACACCATTCTCAATTTGTTGGGCAAGACGCACTTCATCTTCTTTAGTGAGAAGTGGGTACTGCCCTATATCGGTGAGATATAACCGGACGAGGTCTTCTTCATCTCGTTCGACTCGCTCTTTAGGCAAAGTACGCTCTTTTCAAATCATGTGAGACTTATTACGTTCTCACGCTCCGCATGCTTTACCTTACCGAGATGATCGCTCAGCGCAAACTAATTTTGTGCAATATCTCATGAAGTTTTAAATATATTTCAAAATACGATTTTTTCTAATTACTGAAGTTTTAAAAAACTCTAAAAAGTTTTAAGTTCCTTTGTAGCTGTTCGTTATCGGAACTCTTCTATCCCTTCCAAAGGCCTTACTGGAAATCTTTGGCCCTAAGGGACTTTGGCGGCGTTTATATTCAGAAAGGTTAACAAGTCTTGAAATGCTTTTAACGACTTCTGAGTCGTGCCCTTCTTTAATTAGTTCATGCGGTACCTTATCTTTTTCTATAAGCTCTTTTAAAAGAGGGTCAAGAATGTCATACGGGGGAAGTGTTTGGTCGTCACGTTGATCGGGTCGCAATTCAGCCGAAGGAGGTTTTGTGATAATAGATGACGGAATTAATTCGTATTCAAGTGTTTCATTTTTCCATTTTGCCAAATCAAAAACTTGTGTTTTCCAGAGATCTTTAATGACAGCGAAAGCGCCAGCTGTATCACCGTAAAGCGTTGAGTAGCCAACTGCGAGTTCGCTTTTATTGCCCGTAGTAAGAACTAACCACTGGAATTTATTCGAAAGGGCCATTAGTAGAATTCCTCGTATACGGGACTGTATATTTTCTTCCGTTAAGTCTGCAGCAAGCCCCGAAAATTGCTCCTCAGTCATCTTCAGAAATGCTGAATGAGCTGGTTCAATAGGAATTGTCATATGATGACAACCAAGATTCTCAACTAAAGCTTTTGCATCATCCAGCGAATGATCACTTGAATACCGAGAAGGCATTAAAATTGCATGCACATGATCAGGACCCAACGCATCGCATGCAATAGCGGCAACTACTGCGGAATCAATTCCGCCCGATAGACCAAGGCATATATCTGAAAAACCATTTTTATGTAAGTAGTCACGTGTTCCAAGACAAAGAGCTTCCCATATCTGGAAGTTCACTGAAGGTAAGGAACGAACAGTTTGTTGACTTTCAAATTTCTCTCTGAAGTTTTCAGATATCGTTACGACATTTTTTGAAAGTTCATCATTTGTTTCTTTAGCTTTAATATCGAAAATAAGAATTTCTTCTTGGAAAAGTTCAGCCCGAGCAATGATTTTTTTATTAGCGTCAAAAGCTATTGACCCTCCATCAAAAATGAGTTCATCTTGACCCCCTACCTGATTTATATAGACGATAGGAACACCTGTTTCATCAATTCGTTGACACAGAACTTCTTCACGCGTTTCTAATTTGTCTATTTCATAGGGTGACGCGTTTAAATTAACAATTATCTGAGCACCTGCTGCTGCAAGCTCTGACGTAACGCCATTATTGATCCATATGTCTTCACAAATTGTGACTCCTACATCAATACCACGTATCTTAAATGTCTGTATCGGGTCCTTACCTGGAGCAAAATAGCGTTCTTCATCAAAAACTCCGTAATCTGGAAGAGCTCTTTTGCTGTAGGTCCCTCTTATTATCCCATTTGAGCAAATTGCAGCTGCGTTTGATGTTCTCTGAAGTGGGTCTGCGCCTGCCTCTCTGCCTTCAATAAATCCTAAAATTGCAACACAATCTTCAGTCTCTTTAGCTATTTGATTTAGTACTCTTTGCGTATCTTGCACAAATCCTGATTTGAGCAGAAGGTCTTCGGGAGGGTAGCCACAAACAGCGAGTTCACTAAAAACTGCAATGTCAGCATCAGCGGCTAGTGCTTCTTTATAGGCTCTGAGAATTTTTTCTTTATTTAAGCTCAAATCTCCAACATGAAGATTCAATTGACAAGATGCGATTCGTAAAGAAGCCATGTATGCAGATTAGAGGCAGATCCGTGTTTCTGGATACTTAAATGAGAGACATTAGTCTAGAAAATCCATCTATTAGTTTCGTTGTTGCAAATTCCGGAGGCTTTTGAGTGACTTTTAGTAGAGTATTGGGGTGACGGACAGTGAAGAGCTTGAAGAAGGCAGTGAACTCTCAGTTGATTTTACTAAGATTTTTCAAATCGCTGAAGGAAATAATATGGTAGTTCCTGTTGTCGTTCAGGATGCGGTTACTAAAGATGTCTTGATTGTTGCTTACGTGAACGAAGAAGCATTACTTGAAACTTTTAGACGAGGTGAAGCAGTCTTTTACAGCACTTCGAGAAATGAATTATGGCACAAAGGAGCCACATCTGGAGATATCCTCGCTGTGGATGAGGTTCGCATAAATTGTGAACAAAATTCGTTGTTATACCTTGTGCAACCTAAAGGTCAAGGAGCTTGCCATACCAAAGATAAGGATGGCAATCACCGTTCAAGCTGTTATTACCGATCCGTTGACAAGTCCGGAAAACTCCGATTGGTCTGAAATTTAGATTTTTACTTTCCAATTTGGAAAGTGCCTATGCTAATGCTTCTCCAACCGTATTGGTCATAAGAGCAGCAACCACATAGGGGTCAGCATTTGCATTTGGACGGCGATCTTCGATGTATCCTTTTTGATCCTGAGCTACTTGCCACGGAATACGTATTGAAGCTCCTCTGTCCGAAACGCCGTAACTGAACTGATCAAATCTTTGAGTTTCATGCTCTCCGGTAAGACGATCTTCGATTCCAACACCATAGCCCTCTAAATGCTCTTCTGGCTTACCAGGTGCTCCTATTGCCTCACATGCGGTAGTAATCGCTTCATACCCATCTCTCATAGCTTGAGTGGAGAAGTTGGTATGCATACCTGCACCGTTCCAATCACCTTTCATTGGTTTCGCATCGATACTGATTTCGACATTATGTTTCTCGCCTACGCGGTACAACAGATACCGAGCTATCCATAGATGGTCTCCTACTTCAACAGTTCCGGCAGGCCCAATTTGAAACTCCCATTGACCAGGCATTACCTCTGCATTCGTGCCTGAAATTTTTAGGCCAGCTTCTATGCATAATGTCGTATGTTCCTCAACGGCGTCGCGTCCATGAATTTTAAGAGCACCTACTCCACAATAGTAAGGTCCTTGTGGGGCGGGGAACCCATTGGATGGGAACCCTGCAGGCCATCCCGTCTCTGGATCTATCATCGTATATTCTTGCTCAAGCCCAAACCACGGATCTTGGTCCCCATATTTATCCTCAGCTTTTCGAGCTAAGGCACGAGTGTTTGTTGGGTGCGGTGTTTCTTGATCAGTAAGAAATGTTTCACACATCACGAGAATATTGTTACCGCCTCTGATTGGGTCTGGACACTGGAATACAGGTTTCAGAACAACATCAGAGTTATCACCTGTTGCTTGATTGGTCGATGAACCGTCGTATCCCCAAATTCCAGGTTCGTCTCCATCGGCTAATATTTTTGTTTTAGATCTAATCTCTGCAGTTGGTTCTGTTCCATCGATCCAGAGGTATTCGGCTCTGTAAGTCAATTTTTTCTCCATTCTTATTTTAGGCCTCTAGGTTATTCTCAGCTAGGTGACCATTGTAAAAGCAATTTAGTCTCTAGTACTATTTAATACGACTGTAGGCCTTTATAAAACAAGAAATGTTAACAGAGTGTTAATTTGAGGATTCAGCGCGGAGAATTGATTTAACCTAGTTAGAAAGAATATATGGATCAGATTAAAGAAGATTATGTACTTCGGACTGTTGAAGAACGCGGAGTCAGACTTATTCGTTTGTGGTTCACTGATGTACTTGGTCAGTTAAAGTCATTAGCTATCTCTCCTGCTGAACTTCAAGCAGCGTTTGAGGAAGGATTACACTTTGATGGATCTGCTATTGACGGCTTTAGTCGAGTGCAAGAAAGCGATGTTCTCGCTATCCCTGATGCAACGAGCTTTGAACTGCTTCCCTGGGTAGACCCATCTGAACCTACCGGAAGAATTTTTTGTGATATCTATAATCTTGATGGAACTCCTTTTGCTGGAGATCCTCGCCATGTCTTGAGGCGCAATCTCCAAACTGCGAAAGAACAGGGGTTTACTTTCTTTACTGCACCAGAAATTGAGTATTTCTATTTTGATAGCGCTACCAATCCTAAACCATTAGATAACGCTGGGTATTTTGATTTAACGACAGTTGATCTTGGTAGCAGTTTAAGAAGGCGTACATTAGCAATGTCAGAAGCAATGGGTATCCCCGTTGAATATTCTTTTCATGAAGATAACGCAAGCCAACATGAGATTGATCTTCGCTATACCGAAACCCTTGATATGGCTGACAACATTATGACTCTTCGTCTGATCGTAAGAAAAATAGCTTTAGACGCTGGTATTCATGCAACTTTCATGCCGAAGCCTCTTGATTCAGGACAAGGTTCAGGTATGCACACCCACATGTCGCTGTTCAAAGGTGACACAAATGCATTTCACGATTCCAATGACGAAATGGGGCTTTCGGAAATAGCTAGAAAATTTATGGCAGGCATCCTACATCACGCACCAGAATTTACTGCTGTCACTAATCAACTAGTTAATAGCTATAAGAGAATGATAGCTGGTTATGAATCACCTGTGTATGTAAGTTGGGCTCGGAATAATCGATCAGCTCTCGTCAGAGTGCCTATTCATAAAGCCGGTAAAGAGTCTTCTACTAGAATTGAATATCGAGCCCTTGACTCTGCTGCTAACCCGTATCTAGCTTATTCTGTGCTTCTTGCTGCAGGATTAAAAGGAATTGAAGAAGATTATGAATTACCTGAGGAAGCAGACGATAATCTTTGGTCAATTTCACGTGCTGACGCCAAAAAAGTCGGTCTTCGGCAATTACCTCAGGACCTCCGACAGGCCCTTGACCTTATGGAAGAATCGGAACTAGTTCATGAAGCACTAGGAGAGCATATTTTTGAATGGTTCCTGCGTAATAAGCAATCTGAATGGGAAGCGTATCAAGGACGTGTAACTCCATTTGAAATCGAAAGTTACCTACCGGTGTGGTGAATTGTGTCTTTATATAGCTCCCCAAGACAAGATAAAAAGAAGATGCTGGAATCTATTTATTCATTTGTCTTAGGTCTGCACCGAGGAGAATAATGTCATCACTTCTCGTGTTCCCCGACCCTCCTCCTCCAGAGCTAGCTCAAAGCCTCGATTTAGCCGGTTTTTCATGGAAAGCAGTAGACAACCATGAAATTGCAGATGAATATAACGATGATAATCAATGGAGCGGTGCTGTGATTGTTGCTGATGAGGACCCAAATGCAGCTTTTGCTTTTGCTCGCTCTCTCAGAAAAGGATCAAACCCTCTTCAAGGAATTCTTTTACTTCTTAATGCAACGCAATTAGGGCAACTTGAATTACGGGATGAACTTTTTGATGATTTCATCTTAACTCCTTTCAGACACCAAGAACTTGAAGCTCGCTTGAAGCATCTCTTCTGGTCACAAGGAATAGATAGCAGAGGTGAAGTACTCACACACGGAGATTTGATTCTCAACATTGAAACTTACCAAGCTACGATAAATGGTCGACCATTGGATCTAACGTACATGGAATATGAGCTTCTTAAATTCTTAGTTTCGCATCCAGGAAAAGTATTCAGCAGGGAAACCCTACTATCTCGTGTCTGGGGTTATGACTATTTTGGTGGTGCGCGGACTGTTGATGTTCATGTACGTCGACTTCGTTCGAAATTGGGTGAAGAAAACGCTGGCCTAATTCAAACTGTCCGATCAGTTGGTTACAGTTTCGGCCAGTCAAGATGGGGTTAGAAAGAATTCTATAAGATTCTTAATCTAAGGTTGGAAGTCTTTTTTACTTAACTCAAGCAACTCGTTTCCTTCATTTTCTCTATCAACTGATTTTTGAAGAATATTTCCAAGCACCCCGCTAAAGATAAGACCGGTCATGATGATTGAAACCGGTATAAGAATGAATAATAAAATTATGATTACTATCGTTCCGCCCATTAGTTACCTACTTGAATAAAGTTGACGTGATTATTCATATTTTAGCCCAGGCTTCAATTTCTACAACCGCTTCGATCGGCAAAGCATTGACGGCGACAGCTGACCGGGCTGGCCGATGATCTCCAAATTCTTCAACGTATATCTCATTCATTTTTTCATAATCTTGAATATCAGTTAAAAAAACAGTTGTTTTAACAATGTTGTGTAACGACAAGTTTTTAGATTCTAATAGTGCTGAGAGATTAAGAAAGATTTGACGTAATTGAGGTAGGAGTCCACCATCTACTAACTTTCCATTTTTGATTCCTACTTGTCCAGAAATTATCAACCAGTCTCCAGTTTGTATCAGTGGAGAGTATGGACCAACAGCTTTTGTCATATATTAAGGATACCCATATCGGTTCACTGACTATGACACCAAGTGATAGAAAGATTAGGTTTTGAGAATGGTTATTCAGAACTCATTGGTTGGCATTAATGCTCTTTCTAGAAGATCTTTTCTTCTTGGCGTCAGTAGCTCAGCATTTGCAATCGCGTGCTCGTCACAAGTTGACTCTGCTTACAATGCGCCGATTGAGGAGTTAAATTATCTCCGGCCAGGCTTTGCAGATGGCTTTGTCACTCCATCAACGCTTATTGTTGGAGCTTCCCAAAGAGCACCCTTTTTCTTATATGGTTCAAATGGAATTCCAATAGTTAATCAATTGCCTGATGTCATATCTGGTGAACTTACTTTTCCTTCTGGAGCTAATACTCTTATCGCCCTTGACAAATATGGAACCGGAATTCCTACTCCATATTTTCTTCTTGAATTTCTAACGAGCGAAGTAGGGCTGCACAAATTATCAGTTGAGATTAATAAAGAAACCCAATCAATTTCTTTTTTTGTGGTTGATAGGAGTGAGGTGAATCTTGTCCAAACAGGTGATGAAATGAGAGTCGCTGAGATACCTACATTTAACAGCAGAAGCGGATTTAATCCTCTTTGTACCCGTTTTGACCCATGCCCATTTCACGACATTACATTAGAAGATGCTCTATTAAATAAGAGACCTACTGTGTTGTTAATTTCAACTCCCGGTTTTTGCCAATCAAGTATCTGCGGACCTTCGCTTGAGCTTCTTATAACTGCTGTCGAAGAGAAACCGTCAAAAATGAACGTGCTGCACGCTGAAGTCTATACTGAGCCTCAAAAAATTAGTGAAACAAGTAATCTTCAGAATTTGTTATCACCCGTAATTCTTGAATACGGAATGGATTTCGAACCAAGTTTAGTAATTGCTGATGAAAACGGAATTGTTGTATCGAGACTCGACTACACGTTTGACAAAATTGAATTAGATAATGCTTTATCGTTAATTAGCTAAAACTTTGTCCGCAGCCACAAGTTTTCTGTGCATTTGGGTTATCTATGCTAAATCCCGATTGATCCAGACCATCTTTATAATCCAGCGTTGCACCCTGCAATAACATTGAACTAGATGGGTCAACTACGACTCTGATTGATCCGAAGTCAGCAGTTTCATCATCCTCAGCGATATCGGAATCAAAGTACATTTCATAGCTAAAGCCGGAGCAACCTCCAGGGCGGACTGCCACACGAAGTGCGAGACCTTCTTCGCCTTCGTCGTTTACTAATTCATCTACTTTGCTTGTTGCGGATTCTGTTAGCGTTATCACTTCACTACTCCCATATAATTTTTCTTTTTTCATTTTACTAGAAAGTCGGGCATAGAGAAAAGGGTTAGGCAAAATATTTTGTATGATTTTTATATGGGGTCTTTAAATTCCAATGATAAAACACACGAAAAGATAATAAACCAGCTTCGTGGTGTCGTTGACCCTGAACTTGGTTCAGACATTGTTGACTTAGGAATGGTGAAAGATGTTTCTTTAAGCGAAGAAGGGCATTTGAATATAACGATTGCTTTAACGACTGCCGGTTGCCCTCTTAAAGCCCAAATTCAAAAGGATATTCGTACACGATTACAGGCCATTGTAGAGGTAAGACGTATCACGATTAGTTGGACGGAACTTACTGAGGAGGAACGGGCCAACACAATGGATAGAGCAAGATTTAATCTTTCTCAAGAGGATGTAGCCACACAAATTTCTAAATCTACAAAGTCAATTATGATTGCCTCTGGTAAAGGTGGAGTGGGTAAATCGTCGGTAACTGCAAATATTGCTACTGGTTTAGCTATGAGGGGATTAACGGTCGGTGTTCTTGATGCAGACATTTGGGGGTTTTCTATTCCGCAGATGCTAGGTGTTGAAGGCCGATTAGCTGGTAACGAAGATACTAAAAGAATTGTTCCATTAGAAAAGAAAATGGGGAATGGAATTCTAAAGATTGTGTCTATGGGCTTTCTTGTTGATGAAAATAAATCATCCCTTAATTGGAGGGGATTAATCCTGAATAGGGCTGTAAGGCATTTCTTAGAAGATGTTGAATGGGGAGAATTAGATTACCTAGTAATTGATATGCCTCCAGGAACTGGAGATGTTCAAATGGGTTTGGCTAAAATGCTCCCACGATCTGACATGATAGTTGTAACAACTCCCTCCAAAACAGTCCAAACCGTTGCCTCTCGAGTAGCGAGCATGGCACAAAGCTACTACCTACGAATAGCCGGAGTTATTGAAAACATGTCTTCCTTTATTAATGAGGAAGGTAAACAGTATGATATTTTCGGTTCAGGCGGAGGGATGCAACTAGCTCAGGATCTTGGTGTCCCGTTATTAGGGTCAATTCCTATTGATCCTATTGTTAGCGAGGGTTCTGATAATGGTTCACCTGTAATTCTAAAAGATGGTTACGCTGCTGATGCATTAAACGAGATTGTTGACGAAATCATGGTTTCAGCAGTACCGAGAATTAATCCACTTGATTGCACTGCCCATAACACTATAGAAACATCAGTTTCGATTAATAGTGACTAACGGATTTTCCAACCTGATTTCAACTGCTTAACAGACTTATCATTAGCTAATTTTGTTAAATGCACTTCTATGGATTTTGCAATCTCTGCAGCCTGTTCTGGATCACTTACCTTTGAATGATTTGCATTTACTACTTCCTCAGGTGAAGTAGCTCCCTTTTTAATTGCTTTTAGAATTTCTTCGTCAACTTTATTAAAATTCTCAATAGTGCTTGCAACTGCCCCCTTCGGGTCTTCAATAACATGACCAAATGCTGGTGCGAATCGCTTTAAACGCATTTTCATTATTTTTTGGAAACTAGCATGGTACTGAATTAAGTCAGAATCTTCTGAAATTAAAGGAATTGATAAATCTTCACTTATTAATTTTCCTGATATTAGAGTTCTCTCTTCTTCAAGCAAAAAGGATTTATGGTTAGTTACAGGCCCTCCCATATCGTGAGCCGTGATTCTGAACTCTGTTCCGAGAATGGTATCGCCATCGACAAGTTCTAACTTTTCAGCACCAGTCCGGTCAATAAGTTCATTGATTGCGCCTGAGTGATCTGGATGAGAACAAGTGCTTGTGACCCAGCGAATCCTATCCCCACCACAACCAATAACAGAATCTAAATGGACGCTGCTTTCAGGGCCTGGGTCAATAACAACAATTTCATCAATACCTATTAAATATGTGTTTGTTCCGAAGGAAGTTAATGGTCCAGGGTTAAGTGCCAGGATTCTCCTCACGAGCGGACTTAAAGCGCGAGCGACCCCAGGAACTATTGGTTCTGGTCCTGTATCTTGCTCTTCTTCCATGATTTAACCTTACGACCTTTCTTCAATCGTCTTCTATTATTGGTGTATCACCGAAATTTTGATTATCGGGGATGTCAATAATTTCTGAATTTCTATTTTGGAAATAAATGAATGAATTTTTTCTATGACCTTTTCCCGTTCTATTATTTTTTGAGGACCCATAACTGAGCGGGTTTTTTTTCACTTTTCTAATAATCAAAGTCCGAAATATTGGTCTAGTTACAGGAAATAACAAAAGTAAGCCGAAAGCATCTGTAAGAAAACCAGGAGTAAGCATGAGTGCTCCTGCTAGTAGAATTAATCCCCCGTCAACGATCTCTTTATTTGGCATTTCAGCATTCATTAGTTGCTGTCTAATCTTTTTAAGAACTCCAGTGCCTTCAGCTTTCACTAGCCAAGCCCCAATTAAACTCACCAGAATAAGGAGAGCAATTGAATTAAACACTCCAGTTGTTTGAGCAACTTGAACAATAATGTATAACTCAATGATTGGGATAACGATGAAAAGAATGAATAGAAAAAACATCTATTTCATTCTATTAGCGGTTTCTATCGGTTTGACTTTCTATGGAGATTGATGAGAATTTTTTGATTTCCTTAAAATCTTTTATGAAAAAAGGCGAGTATCGGTTCTAGAGTCAATGTATGACTTCTTATCCGCCTTCTGTAAATGAACTTGCTGAATTTTTTTCAGATTCTGGACTACCGCATCCTATTCTCGTTAAAGAAATCAGAAACGCCATTGATGAAGGGGATTGGGAAAATCTAGACGCCCGTATCAAATACATAAAGACGTTGCCGTTACAAACTGTTATCAACGCTACTGGGGTCTTATTGCATACAAATCTTGGTAGGGCTCCATGGCCATATTCGAGTTCTGGATACGCAACTAATCTTGAACTTGATTTGAGTAGTGGTTCCAGAGGCTCAAGACAGAAACACATCGGAGAGCTTATTGCAACACTGTGCGGTACTGAATCAGCAATGGTTGTAAATAACTGTTCTTCAGCTGTACTTCTCATTCTTTCAGCCTTAGCTTCTAAAAAAGGCGTAGCGATTTCTCGAAGTGAAATGGTTGAGATTGGAGGTAATTTCCGCGTACCCGATGTTCTTGAACTTAGCGGCGCGTATCTCGTGGAAGTTGGTACAACGAATCGAACCCGAAAGGGAGATTACGAGCGAGCGATTTCTGCCAATCGAGACGTTGGAATGATAATGAAAATCCATCAATCAAATTATAAAATACTTGGTTTTACTGAGGCTGCGGAAATAAATGAGTTATCAGATTTAGGTGTTCCTTTAGTAGCTGATATTGGCTCGGGTCTACTTGATGAAGGCTGTCCTTGGCTTGAAAAAAATCCTCCGAAATGGTTATCAAATGAACCAGCAGCAAAGCAAACTCTTTCTCAAGGAGCTAATTTAGTAACATTTTCTGGGGACAAGCTACTAGGTGGGCCTCAGGCCGGCATCATTGCAGGCGATGCTGACCTCATTGAGAAAATTATGAAACATCCCTTAGCTAGGGCTGTACGCCCTGGAGGAATGATACTTTCTTCCCTACAAGAACTAGCCATGAAATACTTAAACCGAGATTGGGAAGCAATTCCGTTCTGGAAGATGGCAATGACTTCTGTGGAAGAACTTAAAGATAGAGCACAGGCAATAGGAATAGGCGACCCTGTAGCTATGAATGCTGTCCCAGGAGGAGGCACACTTCCCCAAGTAGTTATCCCATCCTTTGGTCTTCAGATCAATAAAGACATAGCGCAACCATTACGTCTAGGAGTTGGTGATGCTCCCCCAATAGTTTCCCGCGTGGAAGACGGGCGTACTTTTCTTGACCTTCGTACTGTAGACCCAACCTTTGATAAGTATGTAGCTTCTGCTCTACATGCGCTTACATAACATTGTGCGAAACCATATTATTTGCACTGCGGGACATGTTGATCACGGAAAGTCATCGCTTGTTCAAGCATTAACTGGAATTGATCCTGACCGTTGGGACGAGGAAAAACGTAGAGGTTTAACTATTGATCTAGGCTTTGCTAAAACTTCTTTCAAAAATGGCAATAGCGTCTCTTTCATTGATGTTCCAGGACATGAAAGATTCATCAAAAATATGCTTGCCGGTATTGGATCTGTCGATGCGTGCCTATTCGTTGTTGCTGCGACTGAAGGTTGGAAACCACAATCAGAAGAACATCTTCGGATTCTCGAATTGATGGGAGTGCAGCGGGGAATTGTCGCTTTAACTAAAATATCTAATGCAGATCCCGAGTTATGTGAATTAGCAACTTTTGAATTAGACGAAAAGTTTAAAGGAACATTTCTAGAACATGCACCAATTATTTTAGTTGACAGCATAACTGGCGAAGGTCTTCAAAATTTTTCCAAAGCATTAGAATCCTTACTTGATGAAACCCCAGTTGCTCGTGATCAGGAAAGGCCCCGTCTATGGATAGATCGTGTTTTCTCAATAAAAGGTTCCGGAACCATAATTACAGGGACATTGACGGGTGGTGTTTTATCAGTTAACGATGAGATCCTCATAAGTCCCGATAAAGGCCTCTCACGAATAAGAAGTCTTCACATACACAATAAAGAGGTTACTTTTGCCGCTCCAGGCTCCCGAGTTGCTATCAATTTAAGCGGCATAGAGCATCAGCTTCTATCTAGAGGGCATGTAGTCACTAAGCCAGATCAGTGGTTTTTGACATCTGTAATCGATGTCCAACTTCAAGTACTTCCTAATATCGGTTATGAAGTTTCGCGACGAGGTGCGTATGTCGTTTATATAGGAACAAGCGAACATTACGCAAAAGTCCGCGTTCTGGGGGCGTCCCCTATTCCAGCTGGGCATACAGGCTATGTTCGCATTTTTTTGGATACGAAGATCCCTCTTATGCTCGGTGATAAATTTATTCTTCGTGAGAGTGGAAGAAATGAAACCGTCGGTGGTGGAAAGGTACTGGACCCTGAGCCAATCCTCAAAGCTTCGAAAGCACAGCCTGATGATTCAATTGACAGAATAGTTAGAGAGAGAGGGTGGATTACTTCTTCACATTTAGAAGCTTTAACAGGAGTAAGTAAAAATGAAACCGTTCCAGGTTGGATTGTAGACCCTCCAATTTTAGAAGAAACTATTAAAGAACTCAATGGGAAAATTGAGAATGCCGGCCCGTTAGGTGCGGAGATGTCTGCATTAAATGACTACGAAAGAGCTGCTCTTTTACTTATTGATGATGTTGAGATAGAAGGAAATTATGTACAAAAGCAAGGGAGATCAAATCTTCTGGATCACCCTTTTTTGAATGATTTACAGAGCTCACTATTCCAACCACCAGACCCTGATTCGATTACTCGAAAGGAATTACGAGAACTTGTTCGTAAAGGGTACGTTATTGACCAAAACGGCATCTTCTTTTCTGCTGCAGCGATAACTGAAGCAACAAAAATTATTTCCTCACTTTTAATTGAAAAGCCAGAAGGAGTAACCGTAGCTGAGATTCGGATTGCTTTAAATACTTCTAGAAAATATGCGTTACCTCTTCTAAACTACCTAGACGAGATAGGTGTAACCATTCGTAGAGACAGTGTTCGAATCGCTGGGAAAAGGCTTAATGAGAACATTTAATATACATTGGGAAAGCAAGGTAAGTTTATAACGTAAACAGTTCATCTGATCTATAAGGAGTTTTATGGAAAATGGACCGACACCTCATTTAGAAGGAATACGTGGAGATTATGCTCCAACTGTTTTAGTCCCTGGTGATCCTAAAAGAGCGAAATTTATTGCAGATAATTATTTAAATAATGCACGACAGGTGAATTCTGTTCGAGGCGCTGACGGTTTTACTGGATCTATAGATGGGGTTCCCGTTTCTGTTCAAGCAGTTGGAATGGGCATTCCGTCTGCTCTAATTTACTACACAGAATTAATTAGATTTTATGGCGTTAAACGTCTTATTCGAGTTGGAAGTTGTGGTGGTTTAAACGAGTCAGTAGGACTTGGCGATTTAATCTGCGCTTCGACTGCAGGAACAGACTCTGCTGCAATCACTCAATTAAATCGTGGGCTCTCTCTTCCTTCTGCTGCTCATTGGGAACTTTTATCCAAAGCTGCTCAAACTGCTGTTGATTGTGATATTCCTATGACCGTTGGACCAGTTTTCACCTCTGATTTATTTTACGGACCTGATGAAAGTCTTTTTGATAATTTAAGAGAACTTGGGATCCTTGGCGTCGAAATGGAAATTGCTGGTCTATATACCATCGCTGCAGTTGAAGGAATTGAAGCACTTGCACTTGTAACAGTTAGCGATGATATTATTCGACAAGAAGTTATGACATCTGCTGAACGAGAAAATACCTTTGACTCGATGATTAGAATAGCTCTTCAAGTAGCAAAAACTTAACTAAATCGTTTGAGAGTACTCGACAGTACTGATCGGCAATAGCTCAGTGCGTTCATTTGAATTTAAACCGCCCCAAATACCGTGTTGCTCTCTGATTTTTAATGCATAATTCAAACATTCTTCGCGCACTGAACATGTCTTACAAATTAATTTTGCTCGACGTTCTCTTTCTCTCTTATCAGTCTTTCTTTCAAAGTGAGAAGGAGGGAAAAATACCCTTATCTGTGGTCCGCGACAAGCTGCTCGTACTTGCCATCCTTGATCATCCAAAACCGCGCTCATGATCCCCCTTACACAAGGAACCTAGTCACCGTTTATTCAAGGATCAAGAAAAATTCGTATTATTTTAACCTTTGTCAGAAAAACCTATGTAGAAGCGGTGCTAAATTAATTTCTCGGGATCGTTCTTCAGCAAAATTACTGCTTACGTTCTATTTCTGTTGTTGCAAATCTTCCCCTAATCATAATTGGCATTCCCCGAGCCATTAAGACCAGCATCCCGATAATTCCAACTGACATTGGGATCCAAGACATTTGTACGTTCGCCGCTGGATAAAGAAATATTGTTCCAAGAGTAAAACTAATTTGGCCAATCAATGTCCATACTCGGGGGACTACAGTTTGGATATCTATGGCATAAGCGAACATGGAAAAAATTATTAAAACTAATGCCCAGGTTCTAAAAGGAAGAATAGCTAAGCCATATGTGCTTAAAGAAAAAGAAATAGCACCTATCACCCCGGCTATACCGATACCAATAGAGAAAAATTCAAACAGAATAAGGGCTAAACCTGAGATAAGTAATAAGTATGCAACAGGTGGGCTAGCTACCGTATGCATTAGTTGATCAATTAGGTTTAAACGATTTATTTTTGTCTTTGTCAAAGGAGACAATCTAGGCCCCCCGTCTGTTTCTATCACTTCTGAAATAAAGCTTTCACGATTAACTAGAAAATCACCTAAAGTTGGATTTGCACATCTTGCTAATTGTTCTTTCTCTGTTAATGATTTCCCTAGTTCATCAATAAGCACTCGATCACATTCAACAAGATTTGACTCTATTGCTTGATCCCATTCAAGGATTGTGTTTGTAAGAAGATTATTCTTTTGCTCCCAATCAAAGCCAAATTGTTCTGAAGTAAATATTTGCTGACCAGTTTTCCCAACTGATGAACCAATCGAGACTCCAAGTGAATCAGCAATAAGCACAAGTTGGGCTACTTTACCTTGTGCAGTTGATCCAGAAGGTCCAACCCACACATCTACGGGAATATTAGCTGACTGGATTTGATTGGCTATTTCAATCAATCTTGCATTTGGTATCACAGCTTGCTTTGAATTTACTTGCAGAATCAGTCCATTAGCTCCATTTCTCTGAGCATCATGAATTGCATTCTCTAACGCATCTGCTAGCACGTCATCTAGAAGTCCACTCACCTCAAAAACTTCTACATAGCCCGGATCTTCATTAGTTTCATTCTCTTCAGACAGTGCCATTCCAGAAAAGATTAAAAGAAAAATACCGCTAAGAATTAACGTGATCGTCAGTTTTTTGGGGGCTGCAAAATTAACTTTCATTGGGGATTTAATTCTATACAGTTTTTATTGTTCTTCGGTCTTACCTAATGCAACGAGAGCTTCGGAAGTTGATTCAGTTACCGTAACTATTTGATCAAACCCAGTGGTCTTTAAAAGTTGAAGAAGGGATTCTCTTCCGCAGGATACGACGATCTCTCCATTATTTTCACCAGCTTTTCTTATACTTCCGATTAATGCACCTAGACCAGCTGAGTCCATAAAAGGAACGTCGCTAAGGTCAATAAGTAGTTTCGAAACGGTAGCTAGCGAATTAAGTGCTTGTCGAAAATCATCAACCGAATATGCATCAATCTCTCCTGACGGGCGACAAATAGAAAAATCATTATCTCCTTCAATATTGACTTCTAACACTTATACCTCGCAATTTCAGTTTGAAGACACAAAAGGTCCTTGCGCGGATCTTACAGCGTCATACACTAATTTTCACTAAATCTTTAAGGAAAAATCTGCTTTATTTTCTCTTTACTTTCAATAAATAGAGATAAGGCTATTTGGAGAGTAGAGTTCGCATATGACTAAGGTTCTTCTTGCAACAGATTCTGACGAAATAGCAGAAGAAACTTTTGCAGCTTTAGTTTCAAAGGAAACAACTGTAAGTCGAGTCAAGCGTGGCGAAGACGTTCGTGAAATTGCTCAACAGCTTGAGCCAGATCTTGTTATTTTAGATTTACAAATTGGCAATATGGGTGGCGTTGCGACAAGTCTAGATCTCCGGCATGAAATTTCGGCTGGACGCTTAAAACCAACAAAAATACTAATGCTTCTTGATAGGGAGGCTGACTTATGGATTGCATCAGAAGCGAAAGTCGATGAGCAGTTAGTTAAACCTTTGAATGCTTTACAACTTCGAAAAAAAGCCGAATCTATTCTCTAACTGTTGGCTCTGTCGGGTAAGCGGGATTTGAACCCACGACCTCCTCGTCCCGAACGAGGCGCGCTACCAACCTGCGCCACTACCCGTGTGTAGGCAGAGCGTACCCTCAAGAATTTCAAACGTAACTGATTAGCATTTAATATCTCAGAAATACCCACTATTCAATTTATGTAAGCCTAGTGTTCTATTAATCGAGATTACGAATGGAGAGATTCGTGGAAGTATCAGCATTTCAGAAACATATTGGGCATGTGTATGGAGAAAAAGACAAAGAGAGAGGTATTTCTGCCTCTGTCGCCTGGCTTGCTGAAGAGGTCGGCGAATTAGCACAAGCTATTCGTAAAGGGACCCAAGAACAGAAAATTCACGAGTTTGGGGATGTACTTGCTTGGACGTTTTCATTAGCTAATCAAGTTGGCGTTGATTTAGAACAAGCTTTAGAAAGGTACGTAACTGATCCGCCGTAATTTCTAATACCTAGTTCTTCAGTAGTATTTCAGCAATCTGAACCGCGTTTAGAGCTGCACCTTTT
>CEVU01083392.1_pt1 | contig 46001 bp, 46 predicted proteins | sample 427081 | NCBI WGS metagenome assembly CEVU01 (sample SAMEA2623868, study PRJEB7988) | marine metagenome | biome: marine biome (ENVO:00000447); feature: deep chlorophyll maximum layer (ENVO:xxxxxxxx); material: "saline water (ENVO:00002010), including plankton (ENVO:xxxxxxxx)" | depth 80 m | reverse complement strand
TCACAGGGGCACTCTTCTTAGCCGCTGCCTTCTTCTTCACAGGGGCATTCTTCTTAGCCGCTGCCTTCTTCTTCACATCTGGCTTCTTTTTCGCCATAACTCACCTGCGGAATACTCGGGTTCGAAAAGGTGTCGCATCATATCCCCGAAGCGACCCCGAGCCGCGGACTATCTCAAGAACGTTTAAATAATAGGCAAACAAGTTCCAGCCGGTAACTTGAATGGAGGCATGCCTTACTTGGAACGACAATGAGCACTTCAGACGACACTCCTTATCCTCGCGTCCCCAACAGGGCTGATTTTCCGGCTATTGAACGCTCCGTTCTAGACCGTTGGGCTAAAAACAACACCTTCGAAGACTCCATTGATGCCCGAGCCGAAGATAACGAGTACGTCTTCTACGACGGTCCGCCATTTGCCAACGGGCTGCCCCACCACGGGCATCTTTTGACTGGATACGTAAAAGACGTAGTCCCCCGATATCAAACGATGCTTGGTAAGCGCGTTGAAAGAAGATTCGGTTGGGATTGCCACGGACTGCCAGCAGAAATGGAAACAGAGCAAGAGCTTGGTGTCAGTGGCCGTGTCGCAATCACAGAACACGGAATTGAAAGCTTTAACGCGAGCTGCAGAGAGTCTGTACTCAAATACACCTCTGAATGGCAAGAGACGGTCACTCGTCAAGCTCGCTGGGTCGACTTCGAAAACGACTACAAAACCATGGACCTCAGTTACATGGAGTCTGTTATGTGGGCTTTTAAAGAACTTTGGGATCAAGATCTCATCTACGAGGCTTTTCGCGTTATGCCTTATTCTTGGGGCGCAGAAACTCCTCTATCCAACTTTGAAATTCGCCTGGACGACGCTACTCGGCCGCGACAAGATCCTGCGATCACCGTTTGGTTCGAGCTAGAAAGCGAAGGCCTCGATAAGGCCGAATTGGGTGAACCAATACGACTACTAGCCTGGACGACCACCCCTTGGACTCTTCCTTCGAATCTAGCTGTAGCAGTCGGCGCCGAAATAGAATATTCGCTGATTAAAACAACAGAGGCCCAATGGGTCATAGGTTCAAACTGCCTTGAGAAATACGCGGAGGACCTTGGTGAGTACGTCGTACTCGCAACAATGCCGGGATCTACGCTGGTTGGCCGAAATTACAAACCTTTATTTAATTTTTTTGCTGAAAGAGACGATGCCTTTCGTGTACTTTCCGCTGATTTCGTTGACACAAGCGAAGGCACTGGGATCGTCCACATGGCCCCAGGATTTGGTGAAGACGACCAAGTCACCTGCGAGGCCAACGGGATCGAAATCGGACAAGTCGTGCCGGTAGATGACCGAGGAAATTTCACACATGCGGTCGAACCTTGGGCAAATGAGAACGTTTTCGATGCAAATCCGAAGATCATTCAACATTTGAAAGAAGTAGACAGAGTTCTAAGGCACGAGACCTACGAACACAACTATCCCCATTGCTGGAGAACGGATACTCCAATCATCTACAAGGCGATTTCCTCTTGGTACGTGGAGGTGACCAAAATTCGATCTCGACTCGAGGAGATTAACCAGCAAATTAATTGGGTTCCTTCCCACGTCAAAGACGGTCGATTCGGCCAGTGGCTGGCAGGAGCCAGGGATTGGTCGATCAGTCGCAACCGCTTTTGGGGCTCACCTATACCTATTTGGGTCAGTGATGATCCTGACTACCCTCGCACAGACGTTTATGGAAGCCTCGATGAGCTGGAGGCCGACTTTGGTGTTCGACCTACAGATCTCCACCGCCCATTCATCGATGAATTAACCCGGCCCAATCCAGATGACCCCACGGGCAAAAGTACGATGCGTAGAGTGCCCGAAGTTCTTGACTGCTGGTTCGAATCAGGGTCAATGCCCTTCGCTCAAGTCCACTACCCATTTGAGAACAAGCAATGGTTCGAAGAGCATTTCCCTGCTGACTTCATTGTCGAATACATCAATCAGACTCGTGGCTGGTTTTACACATTGCACGTGTTAGCAGGGGCGCTATTCGACAGGCCCGCTTTCCAAAACGTCATCTGTCATGGAATTCTATTAGCGGAGGACGGAAACAAACTGTCTAAACGGCTTCGGAACTACACCGAACCGACAAACATTTTTGACTCACAAGGCTCCGACGCTCTCCGTTGGTACCTCATGTCAACCAACATCGCGAGGGGCGGAGACACCCGTATCTCCGACACCGGCATTGACGATGTCACGCGACAAATACTGATCCCTATATGGAACGCGTACTCTTTTTTCACTCTTTACGCCAATGTTGATGGCCACAAAGCGGAGATACGAACTAACTCTTTACATCTTCTAGATCGCTACCTGTTGGCTAAGACCCGCTCTCTTGTTGAACAAACGACCAAGGCGCTCGATGCTTACGACCTTCCTGGAGCAGCATCCGAAATCCAAGCTTTTATCGATGCCTTAAACAACTGGTATATCCGAAGATCTCGTGATCGCTTTTGGGGACCGGAAGGAGGAGGCGAGGGAGACCCTGATGCGTACGACACCCTCTATACAGTTCTAACGACCTTCACACGAGTAGCGGCACCGTTCTTGCCGATGATTATGGAGGAAATTTACGGAGGCTTAACCGGAGGTGAAAGTGTCCATCTCCAGAATTGGCCAGACCTCAATGAACTGCCCGAGGACCCCGAACTCGTTTCGAGAATGGATCAGATACGAGAGGCCGCATCTATGGCTCTCAGGCTCAGAGAAGATGCTGGTCTCCGGGTACGACTTCCGCTCTCATCGGTAACAATTGCCGGCAAGGAAGCCTCCAAGTTGACCGACGTAGTGCAACTGCTCGCCGAAGAAATCAACGTCCACGAAGTTATTCTTACTGAGGACATCGGCGAATTAGCAACTTTGAGCCTACGACCTAATGGCAATCTTCTTGGCCCTCGCCTCGGGGGTGAAGTCCAGAAGGTTTTCGCGGCAGCAAAGCTAGGTAAATGGAGCCTTGTCCCCGGCGAACAAATAGAGATTGCTGGGCAAATCCTGAGCCCAGAAGAATACGAAATAGCCCTGGAACCCAGCGACCCAGTCAACACTGCATCGTTGCGCTCCAACGAATCAGTAGTAGTTCTCGACATGGAGATCACGCCAGCTCTAGAGGCTGAGGGAGCTGCCAGGGATCTAATCAGAACAATTCAACAGGCGCGCAAAGAGGCAGACCTCGATGTGACTGATCGAATCGAAGTTGAAATTAAGTGGTCTCCGTCTGACCCAGAAGGCGTCAAAGTCCACGAGGAGGTCATCATGTCTGCTGTACTCGCTCGCCGCATTTCATGGCTTCCTGGCGACGCCCAACCAGCGGTCAAGCTCATTACTCTTTAACTAGTCAGCTATTGCCCTCTAAGGACTCTCGGCGTTGCAGCGCAGAGAAAAAAGGGTCTTCAATGTCGTCACCGGAGCTCACTTCGCGAGCTGGTCGTTGCGCCACCATCTGGTCACCCGAGGTGCTAGTGGATTCATGGATAACTGCTACCCCTTCAATGGAACTGGCGGCAGGGTGTTGATCAGGAGGGCCGTCTGGGCGTCCACTGAGGTCCCTAGCTATTTCCCCTAGCGCTCGTCGACGCGTCTCAATCAACTCTGCTAGTTGATCGGCATCATTACGTCGGGCGCTTATCCGAGCATCCAGTTCCAACAGCTCTGACTCAAGGTCAGCTTTCCGAGCAATAGCTTCAGCCGCGCCCAGGTCTGAGGATGAAGCGACAAGCACATCTGCTAGCAAGTCGCCGATCTGCTCACGAGCCGCAGTAACTGCATCTTCCACGACATCATCTGCTGTTTGCTGGGCCAGAGCAATTAGTTCAGCAATACGTTCAATTTCGATTTTAGTAGGCCCAACCGCAACGACTTCTGGAGTTTGGGCCCCCTCTTTCGACGAAGCTGCCTCAACCTCCTCATGTTCTTCATGAGACGCCATATCTGCATGACTAAGTGACTTATCTGGCTCAACCTGAGGTGCGGTGGATAGCGCTTCCTTAATACTGTCAACGGGGTTGGGTCGACCATCGTGAACTTGGATATCGCCGATTACCCCTCCAGCAGCCATTCTCGATTCAGCGTCGATAAGACGATCGGCCACTTCATCTAAGCGGGACTGCATCTCACTCAACCCAGCTGCAACACGTTCGAGAAAATCGTCGACCGCATCCGGGTCATAACCTCTAAAACGTTCCGGAAAATGCTGCGTTTCCAGCAGCTTCGGGGTCAACTCCATGAGATGACACTAACAACAAGGTGTCGACACCGAAACTACAACGAGCGGAGAGTCACTCACCCACAACCAAGAATTGCCCCAGCTAGCACCCACTGAACAAGAATAAGAACAATTATCGGGGAAAGGTCAAGGCCAAAACCTCCCAGCCGTAATGGTGGTAAGGCTCGACGCAGAGGGCCCATCAATGGTTCAGTAACGCGTACCAAAAAGCTGCGCACAATCGCCACAGGACTATCACCAGCGATTGGAATCCAGCTAAATATAATCCGCCCAAAAATCGCCAACACATAGATGTCGCAAAGAGTGCATAGAACCTGAATCATTCCGGAACCCTTGATCAGTAGTGCAAACCGCGCTCTTGGAGGCGCTGACGCTCCTCCTCCGCAAGGTTCACGTGTGAGGGAGCAAGAAGATAGACCTGATCAGCCACTTTCTCCATTTTGCCCCCGAGGGCGTAGCAAAGCCCGCTAATAAAATCGATGATTCTCCTGGCTAGATCTCTGTCAGCTGTCTGCAGATTCACAATCACCGGTTGGTCGGCTTTAAACCGATCTGCCAATTGCTGAGCATCGTTAAAGGTGCGTGGTGCAACTACATGAGGTTTGGCGCTTGTTATTGGAATAGTTTTTACAGAACCACTTGGGGACGATCCAGCATCTCCAACTGCCGAACTAACACCTTGGCTAGGCATAGTTGGTGAAGTCGTAGGGCTCGTGACTACCGATACCTGATCACCTTGACCTGGAAGGGCAGTTGTCGAATCGCTTTGATGTTGGAGTCCATCCAATTCGTCGTATTGCTCGTCGGGACCTAACCCGAGATAAAGCATCGCTTGTCGCCACATCGAAGCCATCAGCCTCCTCCTAGATGCTGAGGGTACCGCGCTCTTAGCGCATGGGTCGGTCACCAAACAAAGCAGTTCCAATTCTTACCATGGTGCTCCCACATTCAATTGCAATGTTGAGGTCGCTACTCATGCCTATCGACCGCCGCTCTAGCTCCCACTCATCGGCTAAAGCCACAAGTTTTTTGTAAGCAGCGCGAATAATTTTCTCGTCGCCTTGAGGTCCGATAGCCATCAAACCCTCCACATTTAACCCAGCTGAGAGGGACATCTCTATCAGGCCACTGGCCTCACTAATCGAACACCCTCCTTGCGAATCACTTTGCGCCAGGTTTATCTGAATCATCACCGAAGACCCTGGACATCTTTTGCTTAACTCTTGGACCAGCGACAGACGGTCGACGGTTTGCCAGACTTGGACAATTGTCGCGACCTTCCGAACCTTGTTTGTCTGCATTTTTCCGATGAAATGAACCTTAATGGAGTCACGTTCCTCCTGGGTTAGGTCACTCCATTTGGCGGTTAGCTCCTGCGCGTAACTCTCACCGACATTTCGAAAGCCACATTCGTAGGCAAGCTTCATCACTTCAGAACCAAAGCCTTTGGTTACCGCCAAAATCTCGACGCTATCCCCACCTAACGCTGAGACTCTGTCTCGCAACCTGCCGGCCCTATCTATTACTTCTTCGCGACTGAGCCCACTACCGAAATCCATTACAAGAGCCTAATTTCTCCTACTAGGGCAAAGCGCTCTTCATCACCGCGCGACCTATGAGACCAATACCGGAGATCTTGAGCCGTACAACGGTCTAGCAAGTGGTCGAGGCTCACTGAGTTTCTTTCAAGCGTTACTTCAACTGCTGCTCGAAGGTTCAAAGCAGGCTTTCCATCCTTGGTCCGGCCAGCCACTTTCTCTCCAAGGGCCCCGACCACTCGAGAAAGATCTTTAGATCCGAACTCATACTCTTCTACCGATATATGTGGACCCACAATGGCCCTTAGCCCACCGCAACCAAATTGGCCCAAGTGTTCCACGACCTTAGCAACTACACCAGCGCGGATCCCTCGCCATCCAGCGTGCACCACAGCGAGCACCGGACCATCAGGAGAGGACCCATACATCGCTATTGGCACGCAATCGGCAACGCGGATACCTATAGGAACTGCGGCCGCTTTCGTTATCAGCGCATCACACTCGCGTTTGTGGTGGGCACCCCATTCTGTAACTATCGATACATCTGAGCCGTGCACTTGGTGCGGAAAAATTGGCGCTTTCCCATCCTGAAACTGGAACGAAGCTTTGCGGGTATCCCCATCGCTGCGATCAGAGAATGAGAATCGTAGAAGATGACGGTCCCCAATTCGTCGATGAAAAGTCAACATTGGTTAGCCACTAGGTGGTGTATGCGTTCGCTTGATCATTTCAAAAATGAAGGAACATCGAACTCATCATCATCATCATCATCATCATCGATGCCTATTCGGATCTCGTCACTTTCCTGGGCATCAAAGATGTCAGATATCTCTCCAATAGGAGTCGAAGTGGACGAACGAGTAGAACCTGCTGTTCCTTCATCCCATCGATCAAAACCAGCTGCGATAACCGTGATCCGAATCTCTTCGTCCATCGACTCATCGATTACCGTACCGAAAATAATGTTTGCGTCAGGATGCGCAACATCATGAATCACATCCGCCGCGTCCCGGACTTCGTGTAATCCCAGAGCGCTTGACGCAGTCACATTAAGCAAAATACCGCGTGCTCCTTCAATTGAAGCCTCTAACAAAGGACTGGAAACAGCCTGACGCGCAGCATTTTCTGCCCGATTTTCTCCGTGTGCACGCCCGATACCCATAAGCGCCGACCCAGCATTCGACATAATCATTTTTACATCGGCAAAGTCCGTATTTATAAGACCCGGCGTTGTAATCAAAGTGGTAATCCCTTGAACACCTTCTCGGAGCACATCATCGGCCATTTGAAAAGCATCAACCATGGTCGTGTTTTCATTGGTCACACTCAACAGCCGATCATTGGGAACTACTATTTGGGTGTCGACCTTCTCTCTGAGTTCTTGAATTCCGGCATCTGCTTGGACAGCACGCCGCCGACCTTCAAACATGAACGGTCGAGTAACGACACCAATCGTTAAAGCACCGCACTCTCTCGCTACTTCCGCTATTACTGGAGCAGCTCCTGTTCCCGTTCCGCCGCCTTCACCGGCAGTTATGAACACCATGTCGGCGCCCTCAAGGTTGTCTTTAATCTCTTCGCTGTGCTCCACCGCTGCTTGTCGCCCTACATCGGGGTCGCTTCCAGCGCCCAAACCTCGGGTTAATTCTCGCCCTATATCGAGTTTGATATCAGCGTCACTCATGAGAAGTGCTTGTGCATCTGTGTTCACCGCAATGAACTCAACACCTGTCAAACCTGCATCAATCATGCGATTAACGGCGTTACAACCTCCACCGCCAACTCCGACGACTTTAATCACGGCCTGATAATTCTGAGGACTGGCCACTGGGCCTCCCGGTGTCTCGCCAAACTTGCCCACTAAACAATGCAACCCTGAAGGTAGCGCAAGTTTCGCTCCTCAAAGGTCCGCCCTTGGTTCCTCGATCTTATTTGTTGATTTGCCGCAACTTCTTAGTCATCACGGACCACCGGAACCTCCGGCACGGACACATCAATTTTCTTATCCATCCGATTTTCTTCTTCCAGGTAATCAATGACTGCCGATAAGGCAATGATCTTGGCCGCCAGACGCTGCTCATCTCCAAAGATCACTTCTTGATTACTCACGAGCGTGGCCACGATGTCCTGATCCGCCTCCCTGCGAATGCTGGAGAAGCGCTGGGATAAGTCCGGCGACATTGCATTCAATAAAGCCAATAAGGCCGAGCTGTCACTCGCTAGATAACCTCCGGGAGGCCCAGCTGCACGCACTCCACTTAGGCGGGGTAATTCTGGCGGCGCAGACAACCCGCGCGTCAATATGGTGCCTTCGTTAGCTACTAAGGCCCAATAAGTAGGTTCAGTCATAACAAGTGCGACCGGCTTGTGCTCGGAAATGACAACTTCGACCAGACCTCCCCAAGAACGAATGATTTCCGCGCTCCTAACCCATGGCAATCCTTCAAGCTTTTCGCGAGTTAAGTCCTTATCAACTGAGAGCAAGGAATCGCCTAGCTGAAATCCAAAATTATCTTGAACCTCTTCAAGCGTCAGATGATGCAACCCGTAAACCTTGATTTCTTCAACATCAAGGAGGGCCGAACGACCCACTATTAAGTAGGCAGCGGTCAACGCTACAAAGACGACAGCTAGCCAGATCGAAAGCCTTCTTACTGTGGCCAAACGCCACGGCGTGTCTCCCTTAAAAAACACGACTAGGCCTCAAACCCCACCCGCTGAATTTCAGTGCGGAGCTCGATCCCAGTTTCCGAATACACCCTTCGAGCTACGCCTCTAATGACCGCATCTACGTCAAATGCCGATCCGCCTGCATCAGCTTGAACGAAGTTTGCATGTTTAGAAGAAACCTCTGCCGAACCTATACGGAAACCTTTGAGCCCAAGACGCTCGAGAAGTTGACCAGAAGTCTCGCCTACTGGATTCACAAATACGGACCCAGCATTTTGGCCGCCGGGTTGGTTCTCACGCCTCCAATGAACGATCTCACTCAAAATTTCAGCGCTTTGACCGTCTTCGTCGTGATCAAGCTGGAGAGTGGCCCCAAGAACGATATGGTCTTGCGTAACAGAGCTTTCTCTATACCCGAAAGCCATCTGTTCTTTGCTCTTGATTTGGGTAATAGAGCTTGTTAGATCGAACATTTCGACCTGAACGAGTGACGCCTGCATGTCGCTGCCATGTCCTCCAGCGTTCATGCGAACGGCACCTCCGATTGAACCAGGAACCCCGACTGCCCACTCGAAACCGCTTAGACGAGCCGAGACGCAACGACGAGCTAACGAGGGAAGTGCCACACTGCTTCCGGCATGAACAATCGCCGTGTCTTTGTTAATTGTAGTTGCATAAAACTGCTTACCTAAGACAACCGTTATTCCAGGAAATCCGCTGTCCGCTACCAGTAAGTTTGATCCCTTACCAATAACCAGAACGGGAAGACCAATCTCATTTCGTGCTTTCGCAACGTTCTTCAGATCCTTTTCCGTCTCTGCCTCAATAAACAGAGCGGAGCTACCCCCTACCCTGTAGGTCGTTAGCCGACCAATGTCCACTTCTCTTCGCGCAAGAGGGCCCAAAAGTCGCAGTGCATCTTCGAAAGCCCGATCGTTAGAACCGCTGAAGGTCATATTTCACGTGCTCTGCGGCGGGTCTGCACTTCATCTGCAGCGGAAGTTAAGTCGCCGGCGCCCATTGTGAGGCACAAGTCCCCGGTTCGGAGATTTGCATCCAAATAATCAGCAACCTGATCTCTACCAGGAAGGTAAGTAACGGAGGTACTCGGGTGGGCATCAAGAATCGCTCTGACTAGTAAATCTCCCGTAATGCCTGGACGCGGATCTTCCCCAGCCCCGTAGATACCGGTCACCACCACGTGATCAGCATCGACGAAAGAGTCCCCGAAATCTCGCCATAACTCAGCTGTGCGGCTATATCGATGAGGCTGAAACACCGCGACTACCCGCTGCCAATTACCTGCCTTGGCGGCAGCAAGCACAGATGAAACTTCACTCGGGAGGTGGGCGTAATCATCTACATACACGACACCGTCTTGTTCGCCACGAAATTCAAATCTTCTAGCTACACCAGCAAATCTTCCAAGCGCTGCTAACGCCAGGTCGGCAGAGGCTCCTAACTCCAACGCAGCGACAAATGCCGCTGTTGCATTGAGCACGTTATGAACACCCGGCACAGGCAGGTCACACTTACCAATGATCTGACCTCTCCTTAGGATTCGAAATGTTGACGAATACCTATGATTCTCGATGTCAACGATTCGGTAATCAGCGTCGTTCGATCTCCCATAGGTTAAGCACTCACCGACTGTCAACGCCAGGTTTGCAGCCCCTGAATCATCGGCACACACCACCCGAGGGCCTTCGGCTGCGGCAAGAAATTTTTCGAAGGATTCGACCAGAGACTGATAAGAGCCGAAGAAATCAAGATGATCTGCTTCGACATTTGTAACTACTACGGCCTCAGCATTGAGTCTTAAAAAAGTTCCGTCGGACTCATCGGCTTCAACAACAAAAAGTTTCCCATCATCATTCCAGACTGCTCCAGATCCGATTTCATTTAGGTCACCCCCAACGATGAAGGATGGCCCAAGGCCGGCCGCCGTTAACGCCAACGCCAACATGGATGAGGTCGTCGTTTTTCCATGTGTGCCAGATACAGCAACTGTCTGCTTTTGTTCGCAAATTGCAGACAGAACATCTGCCCTGCTCCATACTGGTCGACCTAAATCTCTTGCGGCCAAGACCTCAACATTGCTGTCAGGAACTGCGGTAGAGCGACAAATAATCTCTGCATTGCCAATATTCGTCGCGGTATGCCCTACAAAGACTTTCGCTCCCATAGAACGTAGACGGTTTACGCCAACCGATTCACGGAGGTCGCTTCCAGTTACCTGGTGTCCCATAGATAGCAACACAGCCGCAATGGCATTCATTCCAGCCCCACCGGCTCCTACGACGTGAACCGAAGCTTTGTTAGGCAAGGAGTTGCGAGCTATATCCGACGACTTCAAGGTGTCTCGTCTCTTTGCTAATCGGCGGGCAGGACTGTAGAGCAATGATTTACCACAAGATCAGCAACCCTTTGAGTCGCATCGCGCGGCCCGATACTCCGTTTTCGGCGTTCTATATCTGGATCTCCGGTGACTCTAAATTTTTTGAGCATTGCAGTCATCTCATGTACCAGCCGAACTCCGTCGAATTCCTTATCTTCCACAATCGTTGCTAAGTCTGCATTCATCAGCCATTCACCGTTGAGACGTTGATGGTCATTTGGGGCTTGGGGCAAGGGCACGAGAATGGCCGGAACTCCCAACAAAGAAATTTCGGCAACGGTTGACCCGCCGGGCCTACACACAATGAGATCAGCAGCCGCCATCGCTTTCGGTAGCTCTTTGTCATAAGGTACGGCCTTGATTTTGTTGGGCAAATCAACAGGCAACATATGCCAATCGCGCTCTCCGACGACATGATAAATCAGGGGTAAATCAGAGTGGCTCGAAGCCTGCCAAATGGCTTCATTAATACGCCTAGATCCCAACGACCCGCCAAATACTACGACTACTGGATCTTCCGAAGGCCACTGAAGCTCGCTCCTGCTCGATCGCCCTAGTCGATCCGCTTCGATGACCGATTCACGAACTGGATTTCCCGTAACAACTTCGTTCCGCAGACCAGTTCCCGAATGCGGGACTGCCGCAGCTTTTGCATACTTGGTCAATAGCCGGTTCACACCAGACGCCGCTGAGTTTTGTTCTGCTAGCACCAGCGGAACTCTAAACAATATGGCTCCAACCGAAGCTGGTAGCGCGGCATAACCACCTAAGGACAGAACAATACCTGGACGACATCGACCCACCACGAAAATTCCTCGCAGTACCCCCCACAGAATTGCTAGAAGGTTCCACAAATTAGGTAGGGATATACGGCGACCGTTTAGACCGCGTCCTGAAAGCGCTCTAAGCCGGAAACCCGCTGCCGGAACCATCGAAACCTCAACACCGCGAGCACTACCAACGAAAGCAATTTCGTTTCGTTTACAGCCCCGATTCACTAGTTCTTCGGCGACTGCGAGGCCTGGCAAAAGGTGGCCCGCAGTTCCACCTCCGGAAATTAGAACTCCTCCTCGCACACATAGAGGCCCAGAGGAGGTCAAAATCTTCATCGTGATTGACGCGCTATGTTGAGAAGTAAGCCCGCAGCTAGCGAGTTGATTATTAGAGAGGTACCTCCATAGGAGACAAACGGCAACGTAACCCCAGTTATGGGTAACAGCCTCAAGACCCCAAATAAATTGACCAGAACCTGAACTAAGAACCAAAGCGATATACCCGCTGCTAGCAGAGCTCCAAAAACATCAGGCGCCACCTGCGCTGTCCGAAATCCCGTAAAGACTATGGTTCCAAGCAAGACCAAAACTGCGAGTGCCCCCACAAAGCCAAGCTGTTCACCTATCACGGCAAAAACCAGATCGGTGTGGGCCTCCGGGACCCATCCCCACTGTGCTTGACCGGCACCAAGTCCCGTGCCTCGGACTCCACCGTTCGCCAGACTGACTAAACCCTGAGTCACTTGCCAGCCAGCACCTTCAACGTTCTCAGTAGAAAAGAAAAGACCAACAATTCTGTCACGACGATACGGCGCCGCTAGCACAGCCAACAAACCAACAATCAACCCAGGAGTCACCAGAAGACAAAGGTGTTTAAAAGGCACACCTGCTGCCCACATCATGCCCAGAGCAATAAATCCAATCATTGCTGCTGTGCCCAGATCTGGTTGAAGCAGAATCAACCCGCAGATCACAGCGACGCAAACACCTATTGGCGCCGTGACGCGATCAAGTCGATCTAGGAAATAACGCCGTTGGTCCAGAAAAGAAGCGACGGCGACCACCAGCGCAAATTTGGTTAATTCAGAAGGCTGAAAACTCTGGAATCCTAGATCCAGAGTGCGTGCACTGCCGTTGACCGTCTGCCCAACCAAGAGCACGAGCACCAGAGAAAATGCGGAGGCGAGAAGAAGGTATGGGGCTGATCGTCTCCAGTAGCGATAGTCACAACTCACTGCTAGCAACAAAGCAAAAACGGCGATAGTCACATTTACGGCGTGCCTGCTGAACAACGAAAAAGCGTCACCTTTCTGCATTACCGCTGTCCACGTGGAGGCTGACAGAACCATGACTACTCCTGTAAGCAGGAGTAGTAGCACTGATGCCAACATTGCTAAATAGCGCATTGGGGGCGCTAGAGCCTTAGCCTCTGCAGCTCCGGATGATGTAGCAGAGTCAAACACTGCGCTCATAACAACTCCTGCTCGGCTTTAAGCTCATGTACAACTTTCTTGAAATCATTCCCACGTTCGATGTAATTCGCGTACCAATCGAAAGAAGCACAGGCCGGGGAAAGAACAACGTCAGCTGCAGATGGCTCAGCAAACCGAACAGCTTTTTCCACAGCATCTTTCATCGAGTAAGCCATAGCGCTTGGAACCGTCTGACCAAAAAGATCAACTAGCGTAGAACCCGACTCCCCAATCACAACCACACCTTTAAGGGCAGGAACAACTTCTAAGAGTACTGAGAGGTCCAAGCCCTTATTGCGACCTCCAACAATCAACACCGCATTGTCGAACCCGTTGAGAGCTGCGATGGTCGCGTGGGGAGTCGTAGCTTTACTGTCATTGAAGAATCGAATAGGTCCGAATCCGGAGACGTTCTCCATGCGATGCTCAAGCCCTTCGAAACTTGAGAGAACCTCAGCAATGAAATAAGGCGAAACGCCCATTGCGAGAGCCAATGCCACCGCGGCACACGCGTTGAGTTTGTCGTGTGGTCGCGCCAAGGACATGTCTTTGATCGCTATGACGCGTTCGCCGTGAGCAATCAGTTCAGATTCTGTGCAGTGAACATCCCCAGCTCCTAGACCGAAAGTCACTAATTGTGCAGTAACACCAGCTAGCCAGGGGTCAACTCTTTCATCTGCATAAGGTGCGACGGCAAAATCAGTTTCTTCTTGATTAGCCCAAATTTTTGACTTGGCCAAGGCGTAGGAATGGAAACTTCCATGCCAGTCGAGATGGTCGGGTGCAAGATTGAGCCACGCGGCGGCAGTAGGGCGGAAAAGTTGCGTTCGCTGCAAGGAGAACGATGAGGCTTCCACCACAAATACTTCGTACTTTGCTGGATCATCGATTGCCCTAACGAGCGGGACTTCGGTATTTCCAACTGCAGCCGCTTTGATCTGCGCCTCATTAAGCATTCGGGTAGTCAACTCAGTCACGGTTGTCTTACCGTTAGTTCCAGTAACCGCCACCAGGGGGCGATCATCGAAAGAGGCGCCTAGGTCCAGCTCGCTCAGTGACGGTACATCAGCCTCTTTTGCTAACAGACTCAGTCGATGATCAGGAAACATCCCTGGGCTGGGCAGAAGGCTAGTCGCCTCCCTAATGCCCTCCCTGATCTGCTCGTCTGATGTTGAATCGAGTAACTCCACCTCTAGCTGTTCGGCAATCGCCGCTACTGCGTCAGGATTGTCGTCAAAGGCAACAACTTCATAGCCTCGAGCAGTTAAGGCTTCGGTAACCGCCCTACCGGTTATACCGAGGCCTCCAACTGCTACCTTGCGCAGATCGAAATTAGTCAAGGCCGGCTCCCTAAAAATATTTGAAGGGAAATTCCAGATACATCTAATCGGATGAAGTCGGCATAAAAAGCGCCGAGAGCAAACGCCACGCAGATGCCATTGATAATCCACATGCGAATCAGAACTGTGGTTTCTGGCCAACCCGCCAGTTCAAAGTGATGATGAATTGGCGCCATTCGAAAAACTCGCCTGCCGAACAGTCGGTAACTGGCAACCTGCACAATCACCGACACTGTTTCCAGAACGTAAAGAGCTCCGATAACAGGTAAAAGTAGGTGGGTTTCCAACAGCAAAGCTAGGCCTGCGAAGGCTGTACCAATAGCTAATGAGCCGGTATCCCCCATAAAAATTCTGGCGGGGGGTGCATTCCACCAAAGGAACCCAATACAGGCACCTGTCATAGCGGCCGCAACGATCGCTAGATCCAGGGCATGACTTACGTCGTAACCTTCCGGGTGTCTGAAGATCCAGTATCCGATGATGACAAAGGCCGAGAACCCTATTGCCGAAGAACCCCCCGCTAGCCCATCCAAGCCATCAGTGAGGTTTACCGCGTTCGCCGTAGCAATGACGAGAATAGAGGCCCAGGCGACCCACATAAGTTTGCTAAGCGTAAGACCCGGAAAGTCTGCTCGGGTAATTGCTATTACCGGGCTGGTTTGCGCCCAGTACATTGCGAGAACAGAGAACCCAATAGCCACCGCTAACAAGCCGATAATTTTTGCCGACTTATTAAGGCCTAAATTTCGCTCTCGACTGACCTTTATCCAGTCATCAATCAAGCCGACGCAGCTAGCGGCCACTATCGCCGCAAGCAAAACTAAACCGGATCGAGTAAATATTGTTTCAGATCGGAGATGGCTAACGAAGTAGCCACCTACGGCACCAAGCACTATGGCGACGCCACCCATTGTTGGCGTTCCGGCTTTTGTAAGGTGTCCCTGGGGCCCATCTACTCGAATTGGTTGGCCTACTCCGCGACTCTTTAACCAGGGAACCAAAACCCGAGTACCTATCAGGCTTACGCCCATGGAAACACCGGCTGCTATCAAAAGGGCAATCATGAGAGCGGTGCCTTGACCCTTACCATCAGGGCTTCTTTCGCCACTTCCAGGTCATCAAACGGCTGTCTTTCACTTCCAATTATCTGATAACTCTCGTGGCCTTTGCCAGCAATCAAAATCGAATCGCCGCTTTCGGCCCGGTTAATCGCCGAGTGGATAGCTTCGGCCCGGTCAAGGATCACCTTGGATCTCCCGGGCTTTATTTTGATACCACCTACAATTTGCTCCGCAATCTCGGAAGGCTCCTCGAAACGAGGATTGTCTGAAGTGACAATTAGTTGATCGGCTAGTTCGGATGCTATTTGGCCCATTAGTGGCCGTTTGGTCGAATCTCTGTTTCCACCAGCCCCAAAAACCACCCATACCCGTCCAGTCGAAAACGTCCGAACCGTCTTCAAGGCCTGCGCTAACGACTCAGGCTTATGCGAATAGTCAATTACCACGGATATGTCGGAACCTTGCACAACTAGGGGTTCCATTCTCCCCTTCACAGGTCTTACTTCTCTCAATCCGTGCGCCACGATCTCGTCCCCGACACCAAGGCCCTTCAAGGTCTCAGCCACAACAACGAGATTGAACATATTGAACAAGCCAAGCAAAGGCGTGTTCACTTTATGTCCTCGCCACTCGAAGCTCGAACCTGCTAAGTCAAGTACAGGGCTCTCGACCATGCTTGGCTTAACCACAACTAACTCTTGACGCCTCTCTTCCTGCAGTTCGTTCGCAAGCCGCTCACCCCACTCATCAACTACAGAAACAACTGCCACCCCGTTCGTTTTTTCAAATAAACGACGTTTAGCCAAAAAGTAGCTCTCCATGTCTAGATGGAAGTCGAGATGTTCGGCGCTGAGGTTCGTAAAGACCGCAGCAGCGAACTCGGTGCCCTCCACACGCCCATAGTCAAGGCCGTGTGATGAGACTTCCACGCAAGCCCATTCATTACCCCGATCATGCATGTCTGAGAGCGCCTTCTGAAAGTCAGGAGCCTCGGGAGTTGTGTGATTTCCCTCCAAAGTCCCTAACACTCCAGCCGATGAACCAAGTGCTTCAAGCGTTTCTGCCAATGCATGCGCAACTGTCGTCTTTCCAGCGGTACCAGTGATCCCCACAACCTTTAGTTTGCTCGAGGGGTAGCCGTACACAGCCGATGCCGCATAACCAACTGCTTCTCGCACATTAGGAACGATTAACTGAGGTAGATCTAGATCTAAGTGACGTTCGACAAGCAGCGCACCCGCACCTTGTTTCATGGCGTCCGACGCATAGACGTGCCCATCGTGCACAGCGCCGCTGATACAAGCAAAAAGATCTCCCTCGCGCACTAATCGACTGTCGTGACATATACCTGAGACTTCTAGGCCTTCAGGCAGGTCTTTGCGGACGGCGATATGGGCCCCGTCACACAATCCAGCAATTTCTACGAGAGGGGTTGACTTCATATCACTCACCCTCAGGAACACCGATAGCGCTTAACACTTCTGCTGCTATTGCTGAAAACACCGGAGCCACAGCGCGGCCAGCACTGTGATCTTTAGGTTCGTCTAGCACAACGACAATCGTAATTTTAGGTTCAGCAACCGGGACGAACCCAGCGAATATCGATGTGTACTCATCTCCGTACCCTCGTCGATTAGTCATTGGTTTCTGGGCCGTTCCTGTTTTTCCGGCTACGGCGTACCCATCGACCGCCGCTCGCGTTCCTGTTCCATGGACGACAACGCCCTTAAGCATCTCGCGCATTTCTCTAGTTGTTGACGCGCTCAACACTTTTTGGCCTAAAGGTTTAGTCAACGGGCGGTACGAACCCGCAGGGCTCAAAGTTCCGCGGACTAACGACGGTGAAATATATCGACCGTCATTTGCGATCACGTTATAGGCGCCCGCAACCTGGATCGCTGTAACGGAAAGACCCTGCCCAAACGAAATGTTGGCGAGATCAGTGCCTTCCCAGTCTTGTGGCAACTTCAGTTTTCCTCGGCTCTCGTGCGGCAAACTAGGAATTTCGTCGTCACCGCTGCTGTATTTACCAAACCCAAATGCCTTCAGGTAGTGGTACATCTGATCTGCACCGAGCCTTTCAGCGATTTGGATAGTTCCTACATTTGACGACTTCGCCAAAACTTCAGATACAGCGAGTATCTGGCCTGAGTAAGGATCAGAATATTTCTTGTCTGCGTATTGGTAGCTACTAGGAATTTCGAACATTTCTTCAGACGAAACTGCGCCCAGCTCCATTGCAGCGGCAATTGTGAAGGTCTTACTTACTGAACCAGGTTCAAAGGTCTTGCCGTATGCGCCGCTCGTAGCAGCGACCCTTGCCATCGCATTTTTCCCTCCCCGCTCGATGTCGACGAGCGCTAGGACTTCCGCTGTTTCTGCATCCAGCACAACAGCTGTACCCCAATTCGCCTCGCTCTCCTCAACAGCCCGCTTAAGGATTCCCTCAGCCAGGTACTGAGTTGGTGCATGAATCGTTGTCACTAAATCAGAGCCAGGTTCGGGCGCTTGGTAGTTCAGGTCGCCCCCAGGCAGTCGCATCGACCGTGCTGCCGTGTTAGCCACATAACCTTGGCTAAGTCCTGCCTTACCCGAAAGCGTACGGGCGTATTGTGCTTCGATGCCGTTCAGGGGTTCCTCATCGATATTGACTTGCCCGATGAAGTTGCGCGCAAAGTCTTGCCCGTTGGGATATAGACGTGCTGTTTCTTGTCTTATTTCTATGCCCGCTAGTTCTAATGACCGAACAGCTTCCTCTGTTTCGGTCGTGACCTGTCTTTTTAAATAGACATAGGCCCGGTCCTTGGTCAGCAACCCATAAAGAGCGTCAACCGACATATCGAGATCTGGAGCTAGAGCACGAGCTGCAGTCCAAGGACTGCCTATAAGGCGCGGGTTCGCCCCAATTGTCGGACGTGCATCAGTAACAGCCATAAAGGACCCATCTCTGTCAAGAATCCTTCCAGTCGGTCCTTGGATTGATATTTCGGCTTTACGCCTATATATCTCAGCTAGGTGTTCTTCTCTGTCGACAACCTGTATCCAGAAGAGCCTGACAGCTATTAGCAGGAGTAACCCCGAACTTACGAAGATAAGACTCCCAACTCTTCGACTTCGGTATCCGATACGTCCGAGCGGTTGGGATAGAAACGAAATACCGTTAGATGAATCAGCGGATTGCTCTCGAGAGGCCTTTACTTCCGGGTTTCCTGGCAAGACCTTCATCGATTAACCGGGCTTCCTTCTATCGGCCGTTGTTCGCTGTAGCCGAAGGCGCTGTTCTTGCTAGAAGCTGACCAACCCTCCCAGTACCACCCGGTGTCAATCTTGTATTCGCTTGGGTAGCTTCTGGATTTCGAAGAGCTAGATGAGCGGACCGAACTTGTATCTGAGTTGGAGATTCAGCCTTGATTGCTGCGTAGTAGCCCTCTGCCAAGTGCTCTACCCGTATAGGAGTTCTCGCATTCTGGTCTTGCAGCTCGAGTCCGCCGATCAAGCTTTGAATTTCCGATATCTCAGTTTGCAGGCTGGTCAGTTCAACATGCCTTTCGGTGATCATTGTCTGGATCACCGCTAGTCCAAGGAGCACCATCAGCGTAAGCACACCGAGGATCGTCGTAACTCCTACAACCCACGACCCCATCGAACCGACGAGACTTTTCCGCACGATGCTAAAACCATCTGGTATTTCGATTACGTCTGCGCTAACCGAAAATTCAGTGGCGGCCGCTACTGTCATAGACTTTACGCCTCGCCTACCGAAAGACGTTCAGCAGCTCTAAAACGAGCACTCGCAGCACGGGAGTTCGCTTCTATTTCTTCCGGAGTTGGTCGAATAACCTTTCGACGAAGAAGTTTCACGCTCGATTCCGAACCACATATACACGGCAGTGTCGATGGGCAAACACACACACCATCAGCCGCCTCACGAAAGACTTGTTTCACGATTCTGTCCTCTCCAGAGTGATAAGAAAGAACGACAATGCGGCCACCAGGCCGAAGTCGTTCAATAGTTTGTTTTAAAGCAGGTTCTATAAGCTCAAGCTCGTCGTTTACGGCAATACGAATTGCCTGAAACGTTCGCATCGCAGGGTGCCTACCAGTTCTCCTGGTCGCCGCTGGTACGGCATTTCGGACCAGTTCGGCTAATTCAGTTGTTGATTCGATAGGGCGAGTTGCGACAATTGATCTCGCTATACGGCGAGCAAAACGTTCATCTGAGTTACGTCGCAATATGTCCGTCAATTCGTCTTCGCCGTAGCTGTTCACCACAGTTGAGGCGTCTAAAGAATCGCTAGGGTTCATTCGCATATCTAACGGACTCTTATAGCGGTACGAAAACCCGCGTTCGGGAGTATCCAGCTGATGGCTACTTACCCCAAGGTCAAAGATTGCCCCATTTAAAGGCCTATCGTCGTTATCAAGAATGGTGCCTATCTCATCAAATCGGCCGTGATGCACTTCGAAACGGTCGCCGAACCTCTTAAGACGAGCCGAAACAGCTTCTACAGCCGACTGATCTCTGTCTATGCCCACAAGCTCTCTTTGCGGAGCTGCAGCGAGGAGCGCTTCGGCATGTCCACCCCCACCTATCGTGGCATCAATGAACAAGCCGTCTTCCAGAAGACGAAATGTCTCAAGAATTTCTTTGAGCATGACTGGTTGGTGGCTGAAAGGTGCTGGAAGATTCTCTAAGTCGACAGGAATAGTCGAATCTTCTCGGGCGTCTCTCATACCTCATCACCGTCATTAAATACATCTGGGGATTCCAGCAGAGAATCGCCAACTTGAGTGATTTGGCCCCAACGTTCACTGTCCCATATTTCGACTTCGTCTATCGCTCCTACGATCACGCACTCTCGCTCTAACTGTGCAAAGGAACGCAAGTCTTCGGGGACAGCGATTCTCCCCTGCTTGTCCGGCAGCACACGTGAAGCCCCTGCACCAAAAGATCGTTTGGCTGAACGATGACGCACATCGCCTTCTTCAGATCTAGAAGCCATCGTTTGGGCGATATCGCGAAACCGTTCTGGTGTTAGCAGAGCCAAGCAGCCTTCTGAACCTTTAATCAAGAATCCGCTTTCATCGAAGGACGCGCGAAAGGAGGCTGGCAGCACTATGCGCCCCTTCATATCGAGTGCATGCTCAAACTGTCCTACAAATAGCTCGTCCACGTTTTACCTAACAAACCGTCTCACTTCTAGTGAGAGAAACTCTTGTGACTTGGAAATCCGAGAAGTACCCACTTCATTCCCTATCGCGCCACTTCATGACACTTTATGGTCTTTCTTAGCATTAGTCCAGCCAATCGGCATGACTTTCACCACTTAGCGTCGGCAATAACGAATCACATCAGTGTAATTAACCACGCAAAGTATCAATTGAGCTCACTCATGGTGGTTTCTGATTACTTTAAGTGATTAATATTGGTGTTTGCCTGAGCTGAACTAGGACCAGCTCAGGCAGACAACGGAAGTGGATTGAGAATGTAGGCATCCCATTCAGTTGGTATCCCCTGCCGCAACGCTGCTGCTACAGCCACCGGTTCCGGAGCGTATGGGACCGCCTTAAGCTTGAACTTCGAATTCTCAGGAAGACTGTCACCTTTCGCTGCATTACAAGGTCGACAACAAGCCACGACATTCTCCCACTCATGCGGGCCACCCTTACTTCGCGGGTACACATGATCAATACACTCAGCACGCCGGCCGCAGTATTGACAAAGCGACCCGTCCCGAGCAAAAACGGCTTTTCGATGCAAGGGGGCACGACGCCGGTAAGGGGCCGCGACCTGATAACGCAGCCGGATTACCGAAGGAGCATTCACTTCGATCCGCTCAGAACGAACCGAATGCTTGCCTTCGTGCACCAGCTCAGCCTTCTGGCTTATCAAGAGCAGAATCGCTCTTCGAACTGACACTATCGATAGTGCTCTGTACCCAACATCTAAAAGCAGCGCTCGTTCAGAGAGGACCGACGGCACTGCTGCCTTCACGATCACGCAGACTTCCAGGTTCGACACCAGTCGAGCCAGGCGACAACGTCAGCTCCTACATTCTCGACCTCTGGAGTCCCGTTGCCTCCATACATAGTTACGAGACGAAACCTCAGGAATTTGTCGTCCGGGAGTGGCAGAAAAGGGGCACGTCTCCACCAGCGTCTAGCAGCCAATCGCCAGGTCATTATCAAACTTATCCCCCACAGTCTGGGTCTTACAGCCACAGAGCAGGCAGCTATCAAAAGTATGCGAGGAGAACCTGGGACTCTCACGGGGCCAATCTTAATCAGGTCCACTTAGCGCGCGGGTCTATTCCTAAGCTCTTGAATCCAACCGCTGCCGCGCCCACAAGGGGGGCGTCTTCGCCTAGCCCAACTCGCGAAATTTTGACGCCTCTCGAATACTCGAGCTTACAAAGGGCAGCCATCTCCCGGTTTGCCGCATCGAGGAACACTTCTCCGTAACCCAGTGCTACTGAGCCCCCTACCAATACATGCTCCAAATCCAATAAGTTCACGGCTGATGCAACTGCTCTACCAACCATCACCCCGGCACGGTGTTTCTCGACCGAGTCCGCCTTAGCAGGTGCTTTTCCTATGCGACGCTCTATCGCCAAACCTGAAGCTTCTGCCTCCAAACACCCCCTTGCCCCACAACCGCATTTAGCACCAGCGGGTTCGACGACAACATGACCGATGTGGCCAGCGTTGCCGTCATTTCCATCCAAAAGCTTTCCGTCCACGAACAGGCCTCCACCAACCCCAGTAGATACAACCATCGCCATAAAGTTGGAGAATCTTCTGCCTGCCCCAAACCAAGCTTCGCCAAGGGCTAACGCTTTAGCATCATTATCAATGGCCACTGGAATCTGCAAGCTCTCCTGGAGAGCCGCCCGCAAAAAGAAATCTCGCCAGGCGGGGATATTGAGAGGTGAAACCGACATTCCCCCTTGGCGCATTGGCCCCCCGCAGCCAACACCACAGACATCAAAGCTACTTTCAGAATCGATGACCGATTGAGTTAGCTCCAACACCGATTGAAAAAGCGCTTCTGCCGAGACGGCATGATTTGTTGGCACTTGATGTCTGGCGAGTACTCGACCATTTTCAGCTACTAAGGCTGCGGCAAGTTTCGTCCCACCGACATCAACCGCTAGAGCAATTTTTTGCCTCTTCACTTAACTCAGAGGTCATCCTTGCGCAGGCGATTACGCATCCGTTCAGAAAATCCACCCATGTTGGCTCGCATTTGGCCGCTGCGGACCTGCCCTGTGACTTTCTGGAAACCAGCTTTACCCATTTTGCGTAAATTTCTTTCAATCACCACTGCACAGGCAAATATTGTTAGAAACGCTACGAACGCGAGTCCAAAGTGCACTTGAAGGGCCGCTACCACTCCTACTAGTCCTAAAACACCTAGGATCACCGCCCACTTAATGTTCCTCAGGGCGTGTTTATAAAGGGTGGTTTCCCCGACCTCTCGAGCGAACTCAGGGTCAGAGTCGTAGAACTCCTTTTCTATCTCGTGGAGTATGCGCTGTTCATCATCAGAGAGCGGCACTAATTCTTCCGTTCGTTGGTACTTCCATTCTAGGACGACTCGCGGTGTAGACCGACATTAGCTCAGGAATCCATAATGATTTCAGCTTGATCATCGAGGAAAACCAGGACCTATAGCTGACGAACCATACTTCTGCCGGATTCGATCCATAGCCACCGAAAGTTTTCCCCAGCCCGAGTTCGTTCCTTCAACACCGCTAAAGGTAAGTTGTTCAGGCCCAGGAGAGACCAGCTTGCTCAGCCCTACTCCCAACAGTCGCACACCTTGCTGGAGATCAAGCTGGGTCAATAAGTCAGTAGCTTTTCCTGCTATTTCCGGCAAGGTGTTTACGGCCCCTTCTAAAGTCACAGACCTTGTGACATAAGACATGTCCGGTTGTCGTACTTTCAGGTGAACAGTTCTACCCGCTAGCCCCTGCTCACGTGCCCTCGACGAGACAGCGTCAGAAAGTCTGATGATTTCGCTAACCAATACGTCTCGCTCATAGACATCCGAAGCAAACGTTTCTTCATGACTAATAGACTTCCTCTCCCTATCAGAGTCAACTTCACGAGCATCGATACCTTGACTCAGATTCGAGAGGTGGTGTCCGTGGGAAGCGCCAAGCTCTCGAACAAGAAGCTCCCTGGGTGCAGCGGCTAAATCACCAACTGAGTTGATTCCTAAACCTTTCAGTTTTTTAAGAGTCACTCTTCCAACTCCCCATAGCGCCTCGACCGGGTGTTTCTTCAGAAAGTCGTCTGCCTCGTTTTGAAAAACAACGAACACGCCCAGACCAGGTTTAACTCCGTCGGGGTCTGCCTGTGGCTTAGCCGCGACTGATGCCAACTTTGCCAACAACTTTGAGCTAGCAACACCCACAGAGCAATCAAGTCCCACGGTTTCGTGAACATCGTTTCGGATCTGCCACGCTATTTCCTCTGAACTCCCAAATAATTTGTGAGCGCCACCTACGTCAAGGAAAGCTTCGTCTAGGGCTATCGGTTCTAACTCAGGTGTAACTGAATACAAAATTTGGTGCACTTGCCGTGACACCTCCCGATAACGGGAAAAGTTAGAACGAACAAACACAGCATCCGGACAAAGATTTCTTGCGACCACACTCGACATCGCCGACCGCACGCCCATCGAACGAGCTTCGTAGCTCGCGGAGGCAACCACGCCCCGCTCTGAGTCGCCGCCAACAATTACAGGCTTGCCAATCAGCGAAGAGTCATCCTGCCGCTCTACTTCAACATAGAAAGCATCCATATCCACGTGCAAAATCGACAAGTCAGCCACGACTTCAGAACGCTCCAACAATGTTCATATAAATCCTGACCACAACAGCCCCAAAGCTAGATTCGCTCGACACGAAATTCGCTGTCACCACTTCCAAGGATCCGATAACGGTATTCGCCTGTCTCTGGAAGATCACCGTTCAGGTAACCCATCAACGGTTCCCTTAACCAAAGCTGTTGGCCGTCGAGTAGCTCGTCTATCGCCTCTCGTTGAACCCACCTGGCCTCCCTCACTATTCCATCAGGGTCATCGATATTGAGTTCTCCTAGATAGCTATTCGCCAAGTGCACCTCAACTCGCAGGGTCCAGTTCATGTCGACAGCTTCCGCCCAAACTGTGTATAGGGGACCAGTCCAATCCCGAACTATCAGTCCGGTCTCTTCTTCCACTTCCCTACTTAATCCTTCTAAGACTGTCTCTCCATCATCAATCACTCCGCCTGGAGTACTCCAATCAGTGCGACCTCCCCGACGATGGTTGTGAACCATTAGTATCCGATCGGCGTTCGCTATCACTCCTCCTGCCACAGCCCAACTTCGCATTACAAGAGTCTGCCATCACTATCTCTTCGGCAACGACATGCAATACCATGTTCAGGTGGCCAAACGTTCCGACCAGAGGCTAGACCCGATTCAAGAACCTCAAAGTTTCGAGGTGCCAAGCGCTTTGCCCTCTGTCTTAGCTAGAGCTTTAGCTTTCTCTGCAGTAATCGTCGCAAGCATCTGCGGCGGTCTGATGGGTTTCGCTTTAGGTCGGCTCCAATGGGGCGAAAAACAACAACTTTGGGTCCTCATAGGCAGCCTTCTGGGTTCAATCGCAGCTTCTGTCGGGGTAGCCATAGTCGCTGTCCTTGTCCTCAGAGCTATGGCGGAGTGGAGCGATGTCGCATCTGTGCGGGCTAGACGGAGGTGAGTAGTTTGCTGCCAAACCCAGGAGAATTAAGTGGACTTCACGATTTAGCTATTGATCTAGCTAATCAGGCAGGTGAAGTACACCTGCGCCGAGAAACTGGGGATGTCGATTCAAAATCTAGTGCAACAGATCCAGTCAGCAACGTTGACCGCGAATCAGAACGCCTTATAGTCACTGCACTGCGCCAACTCAGACCGCAAGATGCGATTCTTGGAGAAGAAGACACTTCGATTCAGGGAACTTCGGGCTTTCGTTGGGTAATAGACCCACTAGATGGGACCGTCAACTATCTATACGAGTTTCCCAGCCACGCAGTTTCAATTGGTGTCGAATTCAAGGAGATTCCTGTTATCGGCGTGGTCTTTGATACCGCCCTAGACGAACTGCATGCGTCGCAAGTCAGAAAGCACTCAACAAGGAACGGCCGAGAAATCCAAGTCAACTCTTGCTCAGATTTATCTGTTGCGCTCCTCGGCACTGGTTTCGCATATCAGCCGGCGGTGCGTCGTTCCCAAGCGATGATCATTACCGAACTCATCTCTCAGGTGAGAGATATCCGTCGTTCAGGCTCTTGTGCAGTTGATCTTTGTTCAGTCGCAAGCGGTCGTCTCGACGCTTTCTACGAAACCGGGGTCAACTGGTGGGACGTCGCCGCTGGGATCCAGGTAGTCCGAGGATCCGGGGGAATCGCCACATACGAAGCGGACAAGAAACGCATCATTGCCTCTGGTCCGAACCTCTGGGAAGAACTTAATAACGCAATAAATAAGGCTGAAGTCGCTAATGCCTCCCAATTTGGCTCCGCGTCGGCCAATATTTAACCTGTGACTATCAAGATCCTGACCATTGAGGACGACGAGCGAATTCGAACCGCGGTTCGGTTTGCACTCGAGGACGAGGGTTGGAGTGTCCTGGAGGCAGAGACTGGCGAGCAAGCTTTGGAGGTATTCAATTCAAGGACCCCTGACCTAGTTCTTGTCGACATAGGGCTACCTGGCATCGACGGATTTGAAGTTTGTCGGTCGTTGCGAGGAGCAAGTGACGTCCCAATAATTATGGTAACCGCCAGAGATGACACCCATGATGTCGTTGCCGGGCTGGAAGCAGGGGCGGACGACTACGTCACCAAACCGATCGCACCAAAGGAACTGTCCGCTCGGATACGAGCTCTACTCAGGCGGGTCAAACCAGAAGACTCCACTTCATCTCCGAGGACAGTCGGCGACCTTGAGATAATTCCCGAAGAGGGAGTGGTCCGAAAGAGCGGCACAGAAATTCATCTAACTAAAACAGAATTTCATCTTCTATGCGAACTTTCAGATCAGGCCGGAAAAGTACTGAGCCGTGAACACCTACTCGAAGAAGTCTGGGGTTACGACTATTTCGGAGATGGACGGCTAGTCGATGTTCATGTTCGCCGCCTAAGAACCAAAGTTGAAACCGACCCTGCGCATCCTCGCCATGTAGTAACGGTAAGAGGCATGGGCTACAAACTTCAGGCTTAGCAATGAAGACCCGCGGCCTACTTTGGCGCCGCCTACCTCTACGAACGCGGGTGATCGGCGCCTTTACTTTAGGAGCCGCTATTGCCGCATTAGTCCTAGTCGTTATTACCTATGGGCTGTCTCGGCAAAGCATGCTTCAGCAGCGTGAAGAGTCATCCCAACGTCAATTTTTCGCGAACGCTCGCCAAGTTCAGAGTTCGCTTCGTGCAGAAAACCCTGATCTCACGCAACTATTAGAGTCCTTGCCAAGTCTCAGTGGAAGCCGTTCTATCGTGCGCACAGGAGACGAAACCTGGGTTTCGCTCTCCCTCACGCCAAACGACGTACCCGCACCATTGGTCATGTCGGCAGTCGAGTTTCCCGAAGCTAAGACCATGCGGTACCGGCTGGACGATGAACCAGTTTTAGCGTTTGGACTCCAACTCCGACCAAGTGCAGCTTCCACCTTTAACGAAGTCGCTTATTTCGAAGTGGTACCCCTGGCTGAGGTAGAGAACACTCTAGAAAGTCTCGCCCTAATTCTTTTAGTCGGCGGTGCGCTAACTGTTCTCGTTGGAGTTGGTATCGGCCTGTGGGCCAGTGGGGGCCTACTCAGGCCACTAACAGACATTTCAGATGCGGCCAGATCTATTGCACACGGACGTTTTGACACGCGACTTGAGGAAGTCAAAGATCCGGACCTCGATGCTCTGGTTACCTCATTTAATGAAATGGCTGCGGCGATGGAAACCCGGATCACCCGCGATGCGCGATTCTCGTCAGACGTAAGTCACGAACTTCGATCCCCCCTGATGACACTTCGAGCTTCTATCGAAGTTGTACAGCATCGTCGCGAAGAACTTTCAGAGCGCACCCAACAAGCTTTGGATCTCCTCAACGATGAAGTCATCAGGTTCGAAAACCTAGTGCAAGACTTACTAGATCTTTCCCGTTCGGATTCAGGCCCAATGGAGAACGACTTAGTCAATATCGAGGAATTAGTAAAAGCAACCTTGGCATCAGCAGATGACCGCATCAAACTCGAGGTCTCTAACAGTGCTCAGGGAGGATTAGTCATGGGAGACAAAAGACGCTTGGCTCAGGTGCTCGACAACCTCTTACGAAATGCTGAAAAATATGGGGACGGAGCTACCCGAATAGTTGTGACGTCCACAGGAACAGATATTGAAATAGCGGTTGAGGATGATGGGCCCGGCGTAGCCCCATCTGAACGCGAGCTCATTTTCGAGCGCTTCACACGTGGTGCAGCAGCACGCAAACGCGGCACTGGAGATGGGGCCGGTCTGGGATTAGCTCTCGTAGATGAACACGCGCGCCGCCACGGGGGCTCAGCCCACGTCGAAGGAAAAGAAGGCCAACCAGGAGCACGCTTCGTCGTTTCACTTCCTAAAGCAGGTCATCGATGAGACCAACCAAGGTGTCACATATCTTCGCCGTCCAATTACTGTTTCTAGCTCTCCTCGGCTGTGGACTGAGCTCCGATACTCAACCGACGTCACTCTCGGTCCCAAACGATGTTTTCCCTTCGGAAACCCCAGGAACTAAAGATTTCAGACCCTCTGCTGACTTCACAATCCATCCTGTCTATTTCTTCAAAGACGACTTACTAACCGAAATTCAACGTCCCCTTCCAACTCCTGTATTTCTTGATGCGCCACTGAACAACCTCCTGGAGGGTCCTAGCGAAACCGAAGCTGAAGGCGGGTTTGCCTCTGCGATCCCAGCAGGAACCGCAATAGTCGACGTGGCTTTACTCAGGAATAACACCATTTCGATCCACCTGAACCAAACGTTCTTTGAAATAGAGGGTGAGCAGCGCATTCGGGCTTCAGCGCAACTAGTTCTAACCGCATCAGGCCTAGTAAGCGATACGCAAGGGGTCGTATTCTTTCTTGAAGGCAGACCCGTTCAGCTACCTGATGGCGAAGGACTCATCGAGGAGGTTCTGGAAGGACGACTACCATCACCCCTCACTGTCGACGATTACTTGTCGTTGACTCCCTTTTCGCAGTAAGCGCCCTCCGAACTTATTTCATTTGTTCTCGTGAGCGTTGAAGCTGACCGAGCCCTCTAAGACTCGCTACCAGCATCAACATGGCAGGGAATAATTCGAGGCGACCAAGAGCCATCATCATCATCAAGACAACTCGCGCAGCTCTCGGAAACACCAAAAAATTGCTACTTGGACCAGCTTCGCCTAGCGCTGGGCCGACATTTCCCAAAGCAGACACAGAACCGCTGAAAGCGGTAAGCGGATCAACGCCCAAGCCTGATAAAACAACGCCTCCGGTAACGATTAACCCCAAATAAAGCAATACAAAACCAACAACTTTCGCTGCAATTTGTTCTTCGATGGTGCCGCTACCCAAGCGAATAGGGATAACCGCACTGGGGTGACGAGCTCGCATCAACTCTCTAAACGAGTACCGAATAACTACTTGCAACCGCAACACTTTCATTCCACCTGCGGTAGATCCGCTCATTCCCCCAACTAACATCAACACCAGAAGCGTGATGTGGGCAGCGGGCATCCACATAACGTAATTGGAGCTTCCGAAACCGGTGTTCGAACCTAGCGAAACTGCATAGAAAAGAGATTCTCTGAAGTTTTGAAACCATTCAAGTTCTCCATGGTTCACCAATATAAGGATCACACAGGCGCCTGCGATTAAAGAAACGTACCAACGAGTCTCAGATACGCTCCCGTAGGCTCTGATCCCATCGGACAGTGCGCGCCAATGCATTGAAAAGTTAGCCCCGGCGAACAACATTCCAGCAATTACAACCAGCTCGACCACAAATGAGTCAAAGTAAGCAATGGACTCAGCATGTGGTGAGTACCCGCCGGTCGCAATAGTTGTGAATGCATGGGTGACAGCGTCGAAAACCGACATACCAACTAAGAACAACACAATTGCGAGAATGCAGGTCGCAGCTCCATACAACAACCAAAGTCGCCTAGCCGTATCTCGCACTTTCAAAGAGAGTCGATCGGCAGTGGGGCCTGGAGCCTCGCTAGCTATGAGATCCAAACCCCCTATTCCTAGCGCTGGCAACACAGCTACCGCCAATACAACTAGGCCCATCCCGCCAAGCCACTGAGTCAGACTGCGGTAGAAAAGAATACTTTGAGGCACCGCACCGAAGTCGGACAAAATAGTCGACCCTGTGCATGTGAAACCAGAAATTGATTCGAATAGAGCGTCGTCAAAGTGCGCCCAAGATATGACTCCCGCAAACAAAAATGGAAGTGTCCCTGCCAACGAAACCGCCAACCAACTCCATGCAACAGACGCAAAGGCGAGAGCTGCGTCAGCGCTCGGAGAAACTCTGGAACCCAAGAAACAAACAGCTCCAATACCTCCTGTCACGATGGCTGCTGCAGTAAGCCCGAATCCACCGCCGCCGCCATCAATAAGAGCCACGAAAACAGACAGAACCATCGCAGCAGCCACGGCAAGAAGTCCTGCGCCCACAACACGGACCGGTGTAACTGCCAGTCGTCTCAACGCAACACTTCCCTGGTCGCAGTTCTACGCATATGGCGAACTTTCTGTTGAAGCGGCTCACCAACTCCCCCCAGAGTCACTAGAACCGGAGTTATCGAAACTCTGCCTACCAACATCATGAGAGCCGCAGCCAAGTGCCCAACTGCCCCCATCATTTGTAGATGTCCGTCCGGGCCTCCAAGACCAAAAGCAAATCCCACGTTCGATAACGACGACACAGCGAATGAAATCGCAGCTTCTAAATCCAATCCATCGGCCGAAAACAACATCGCTATCGGAATGATGGTCATACTCGCCAGGAAAAGCTCGCCGATTATCCTTGATAACGCGACTTCCCCGATGACTGATCGACCTAAGTGAATTTTCCCAACTAGAGCAGGGTGGATACTTCGGCGAAGTTCACGACGTATATACCGCCCTAAAACCATGAAACGCATTACCTTAAAGCCACCAGCAACCGACGCAGACATGCCACCAACAACCATCAAAACAAGAAGTACCGCTTCTGACCCATAAGAGACTGCTTCCAGGTCGCCGGCTAGATAACCCGTGGTAGACAAAGCCGAAACGACAGCAAAGAGAGAGTGACGTAAGTCACTTACCGTCGGCCAGGTATCGGACCACGCAATACACGCCACCACTGAAATCAAAATCAATCCGATATAAGTTCGAAACTCAACACTTCGAACGAAACGATGTAAGTCCCCTCGACGCAGAGCCCTAAACATTAAGGGGAGACTCGTTCCGGCGACCACCATGCCAACGATCGCGACCCATTCAACAGCAGGTGAATCAAAGGCACCGATTGAACCGGGACGGGTGGAGAATCCGCCCGAGGAAAGCGTTGTCAAAGAGTGAATCCAACTGTCCATCCAAGGCATCCCAGCCACGAGGTACGCAAAAGCGCACAAAACTGTCAAGCCGATATACAAGCTCACCAGCCTCGCCATAGTGGAACCGCTCCGGGGAGCGAGTCGTCGAGCTGACCTAGTGGCAACCCCGCCATCAGCGTCTAAGCCTCCTACCCCAAGGTGCGGCATCACCCGCACCAAGACCACGATTATCGCACCAGCCGACAGCCACTGCCCTAACGCTCGAAACAGCGTCACCCCTAACGACATGGAGTCTGCATTGAGAGTCGACGCATTAGTACCAGTGACAGTGGCTGCAGCCTCTACCAATGCAACATCAAGAGCGATAGAAGTATCGGTAGCTAGGTGGGCAACAGTTACAGCAATTAGTGCAGCTACCGCACCACTAACTACCGAGGCGAATAGCCGAGAGACAGGCAAACTCGAAGGAAAGCTGCTCAACCGAACTACCAGCAGGCCTAGGAGCCCGACTATCAGCCCCGAGACTAGAAGCGGAATGCAATCGGGACCACGATCCAAGAAATCAACAGCTGCACAAAAAACGAAAACGGGTGCGCTTAGAACCCATACCGCCCCGACGGTGACGCCAACAGCAGATTCCATTTTCCCCTTGGATAACCGTTGCACGAAAGATCCAGATCCCGACAGTATCTTGGAAGTCAGGCGTTGAAGAAACGCCGGGGCCGAGGCCCTTACAGGAGGCCTAGGGGTCACCCGAATGCCTGCTTCACCTCATCCACTAAATGGGGCTTCGCAAAAACAATCACATGGTCTCGAGCTCTTAAAACACTGCGACCTCGAGCTATGTGGGCATTCCCATCGCGAACGATCGCGGCAAGCAAAACATTCCCGGACACCCCAAGATCCTTTACTGCCGAACCGTCGGCAGGCGCATCAGGTGCAACTTCGAATTCGACTACTTCAACGTCGCCTTCCAAGAATGTCGCTACAGCTGCTACATCACCGCGCACATACCTCAACACACTATTTGCACTGGCCGTTCGGGGCGACAGGGCCGCATCAATACCCACTTGCTCCAAGAGAGGCAGCAAGCTCAGTCTGTGAACGACAGCAATAGTTTCTGGAGCACCCATAGATTTCGCATACAGGCATGCAAGAACATTGGCATCGTCTTGGCCCGTGGATGCTACTACTGCATCAAAATCCCCAACACGTTCTGAGGAGAGCAGATCCGTGTCAGTAATATCTCCCTCGAAAACAAGACACCCGGGTAATTTCTCCGCCAAGGCTTCGCACCGCTGCTTGTTCAGCTCAACAATCGCGACTTCCACACCTCTGTCTTGAAGTCGCTGAGCTAGGAGTTCAGCAGTGCGCCCACCACCCAACAACATGACTCTCTTTACTTCCGTCCTTTGAAGCCCCAGCAGAGACATCAACTCGCGGCGGCCCTTACGGCGACAGATCACTCGAAGTAAATCTTGTGCTTGAAGAACCATATCTTCGCGAACCACGTGACTTTCTCCATCTCGAATTATCTCTCCGAAGATGAAATCCCATTCGGGTTCATATGCCGTGCCAACTTCACGCACCGACCGACCCACAACAGGCGCGCTTTCAGAAAGCCGGGCACCAACAAGGAGCACCTCTCCCCCGGCCATCTCAAATAAGTTTCTGGCTCCTTGATAGAGCAACAACTCCTGAATTGCTACAGCGGTTTGCTCGTCCGGATCAAGAACTAGGTCAACTCCCATTGCCTCTCGAATTTTTCGGCCAGCTGGACCTCGTAGCTCCCGGTCGTCGATTCGCGCGATAGTAGATAGCGGTTCTTCGCCGCGAGCTTGTCGCGCTTGAAGACAAACGAGGAGATTCGTTTTGTAGCTCTGGGTAACAGCAACCAGAACTTCGGCTTTTTCGACTTCGGCTTCATGGAGCGTGCTTGGATTAGTCGCATCTCCAACCACGGTCAGAATATCGTTGTCTCTTTCGATCTTGGTTAACGGGTCCCTCAACTCGTCGACAACCACCACATCGTTACCCTCGCGGGATAGCCGTGCAGCTACGTAACTACCGACTTCTCCAGCGCCAACTATGAGGATTCTCACCGCCCCAACGGTACCGCCCTAGGCAAGAAGTTAGAACCTGTCGCTCCTACCTAATTACAAGAGACTCGCAAACGATAAGTTGTCATCATGGCCATAGTGGTTTCCATAGACGCAGGAACAACCGGTGTTAGGTCCTTCGCTATCGATGAGCAAGGCCAACAGGTTGCCCTTTCATATAAAGAGTTCAAGCAGTACTTTCCGCGCCCGGGCTGGGTCGAACATGACCCGAATGAGATATGGGAGTCAGTCCAATCAACCCTTACCGAACTCAAAGGTTTAATTTACGACCCAGTCGCTGCAATCGGCATAACCAACCAACGCGAAACAGTGCTGGCTTGGAGCCTCAGGTCGGGCGAACCTATTTGCAATGCCGTTGTTTGGCAGGACCGACGAACTTCTAGTCGATGCGATGAGTTATTAGAAAACGGATACCTTGATCAGATTCGCCAGGCAACAGGCTTAGTCATTGATCCCTATTTCTCCGGAACAAAAATTGAATGGCTGCTCAAAAACGGGATGGTAGAACTAAGCCCAGATCTAGCATTTGGGACCATCGATAGTTGGATCATTTGGAAGTTAACCGGTGGCGCAAGTTATGCAACCGACGTGAGTAATGCATCAAGAACTCTCCTTTACGACATTCACGATGGATCTTGGTCACCGGAACTTTGTCAACTGTTCGGCGTTCCCGAGTCAAGCTTGCCTGAAGTGCTTCCCTCTTCGGGAAGCTTCGGCCTCACCGCTCAAACGACCGCTCTGGGCGCTGATATCCCAATCAGCGGTGTTGCCGGCGATCAACAGTCCGCATTATTTGGCCAAGCCTGCCTTGAACCCGGTATGACTAAAAATACTTATGGAACCGGATCTTTCATCCTCATGAACGCAGGAACCGATTGCCCCCAGCCCGTTGAAGGTTTACTGACCACGGTGGCATGGGATTTAGGAAATGGGCCAACTTACGCGTTAGAAGGATCGGTCTTTGTTACCGGAGCGGCAATCCAGTGGCTACGCGACGGGTTAGGAATAATCAAGGAAGCGTCAGAGATTAGCGATCTTGCAGCTTCAGTCGAAGACACGGGAGATGTTTTCTTCGTACCAGCTTTCGCCGGTTTGGGAAGTCCTTGGTGGGATTCTCGCGCTCGCGGCACCATCATGGGCTTAACAGGAGGAACAGGACGAGGCCATCTGGCGCGAGCTGTAGTTGAATCTATTGCTTTTCAGACTAGAGACGTTGTGGAAGCTATGTCCAAAGCCGGAGGCACACCTGTCCACGAAATGCGTGTTGACGGCGGAGCCGCTGTTATGGATTTACTACTCCAAATTCAAGCCGATCAATTAGGCGTTCGAGTAGCTCGCCCAGTCATTACCGAAACAACTGCCTTAGGAGCGGCAATGCTTGCCGGACTCGCTGAAGGGGTCTGGAACAAACCAGAAGAGATCAGTGCTGCTTGGCAGCTAGACAAAGCATTCGATCCTAGAGATAACAGAGTTGCTTGTGACGCTTCGCACCGCAATTGGCGAAGAGCAGTCGAGAGATCACGAAACTGGGCATTGGATTGATCCCTACTTCAACAGAGACGCTCCAAACCGGTACCTAATTGGGTTACGGCTTGCCGAATACGATGCTCATTTTCGACCAGTGCGAACCGAACGTGCCCTTCACCACCCGGCCCAAAACCAACGCCAGGTGACAAAGCCACGTTGGTTTCTTCAACAAGATGCTTACAGAAGCCGACTGAGCCCATTTCACGATAAGGCTCTGGAATCGGTGCCCAGACGAACATCGTTCCTTTGGGTGGCTCGATCTCCCACCCAATGCGCGAAAGACCACGGATGAGACTGTCGCGTCGAGATTGGTATATCTCGTTTACTTCTCTCGGGTAATCAAGTTCCTCATTCATTACGACAGTTGCCGCAATCTGGATCGGTTGAAAAGTCCCATAATCAAGATAACTCTTGAGCTTGGCGAGAGCTCCCACCACTTCGCTATTACCTACACAGAAGGCGACTCTCCAACCCGCCATGGAGAAAGATTTAGTAAGGCTGTAAAACTCCACCGCTACTTCTTTAGCTCCTTCAGCTTGCATTATCGAAGGGGGTCGATAACCATCGAAACCAAGGTCGGCGTAGGCAAAGTCATGCACTAAAACGACTTCACGTTCCCGAGCGAAGTCAACTAGTCGTTGCATAAAAGATAGGTCCACGCATGTGGTCGTCGGATTATGTGGAAAAGACAACACTATAACCCGAGGTCGGGGCCACGAATATTCAAATCTCTCGACTAGCGAGTCGAAGAAATCCTCGCCCGTAGTTAACGGTACCTCGCGAACATTTGCACCAGTAAACAGCGGTCCAAAAATATGAATCGGATATGAAGGTGCCGGTACTAGGCAAGCATCCCCGGGCGCGAGCAGAGTCCACATCAGGTGCGAAAAACCCTCTTTCGCCCCAATCGTGTTGATTATTTCTGACTCCGGGTCTAATGAAACTCCCCACTGCCGTTGGTACAAGGCTGCGACCGCTTCGCGGAGCTTCGGGATTCCACGACTCGCCGAGTATCGATGATTACGATCGTTCTCGGCTGCTTCGCTCAGTTTCGTCACAGCGGTAGCTGGAGAAGGGATATCTGGATTTCCAAACCCCAAGTCAATTACGTCTGCACCTTGTCTTCTTCGCTCGACTTTTAACGAATCGATAATCGTAAAGACATAGGGCGGCAAATTACTTATGCGTCGGAACTCCACAGACCTTGAGGGTACATAAAGTACGAGCGTTATTTGAAACAACTATCAGAGAACTCAGCTCCTGACAGTTCTCACTACTTTTCTACTTCGGATTGGAAGTCGTCGAGCGCGGCGTGCCCAATTCGCCCTTCAGCTCTTCTCTTGACGAATCCCGGTAATGGTATTGCTAGTTCAATAGCCAACTCATATGTAACTTCAGTCTGGTTCGAATCATCAACCACCCCGTCAAATGTGTAACTACCATCGAGGCGCTTAATAATGTCGCCGCTCGCCAGCTCCCATCTAATGAGCTTTGGTGAATCTGAGTAGTCATACAGAAGTGAGTAAGTTGCGCTTCTTCCCATAGCTACCACTCGAAACGTTGCCTCGGTCGCCCGTCCTTCTTCATCTCGAGCGTCCACCGACACCTCGCGAAGGTCACTGACCCAAGAGGCGTAACTTTCAACGTCCGCTACTAAGGCGTGACACTTTGAAGCATCAGCATTGACGACACGAGAAACTTTTAATTTGTCGATCATCAGCATTTCCTAACCCAACGATCCTCTCATTGTGCCACGCGTCGAGTGCTAAGCGGGGCCGCTACCACGTTGAACGAAGAATCCGTGCTGGGCTGACCATAGAGCTGCTGAGCCTAAGGGCAGCATCGGTGCCAAAATCGTGAATGCAATTTCGGTATAGGGCTCTACCGCTGCCGCACTAAACGCGATCGCAAATTGAAACGCTATCGACCAAGCAAAGACTCGCCTGACCATTGACGGGGCACTGCCTTGAAGCAAGAACAATCCAGCAACTGTGACTATTTCAGCTCGGCTACGTCGCAGCCCGTGGAGCAAGCCAAGCAACAACAAGAAGGAACCTAAGAGAAACATCGAAGACGAAACAGCTACTACAAACGGGAGAAAGTCTTCAGAGGCCGCGAGCCCTAAGGCAGCGACTATCGCTAGGAGGATTGTCGAGAGCCAAGCCAAACGCAGCAAATACTGCCCTGGGTTACCGCCATCCCGAACCAAGTCCTTACTCATGTGAGAGCCTTCATCAGGCGTTCAGCCAAAAGATCATAAGAAAGTAAATCGACGGATCTCTTTCTCCCTTCTTCAGACATCTCTCTAGCCTGCTCAGGGTTCTGAAGAATCGAAAGGATCGCGTCGGCGACTGCATTTGCTTGACTTGGCTCGTCCACAACAATTCCCGTAACTCCATCAACAACAGCTTCGTGAGCACCACCGGAACGGCCAGCAACCTGAGGAACACCTGAAGCAGCTGCTTCTGTAAAAACTATCCCGAAACCCTCTTGCTCTAGACCCGCCCACCTATTGCGACATGGCATCACGAACACATCACCCATAGCAAAAATTGTCGGTAGCTCAGACTCAGATACGCGACCTAATAAATGGACGGGGAAGTTCAGTCTTTGAGATATGCGCTCTAGTCGCTTGCTGTCCCTGCCTGTGCCAGCTATCGCCAGCTGTATTCCCGGTATCAAATCTCGAAGGGATGCTACGGCTTCGATGGTTCGATCGAACCCCTTTCTAGGAACGAGGCGGCTCACACCGACAACCAGTGGAGCTTCGGTGAGCCCGAAATCTTTCCTGTTTCTCAATTGTTCAGCGCGTTCACGCGGCAAAAACCGGTTTTGATCAACACCAGGAGGAATTTCGATCGTTTTCAATATCCGGCCAGCCGCTCTAGACGCTTCATTCGCTGGGTACCCACCGGCCGTCACGACAAACTCGGCGCCTCTCAGCACCCGGCCCAGCAAGAATCGAGCTCCCGGAAGTCGTCCCGGAACTGTTATTTCAGCCCCGTGAGCAACAACGGCATAAGGAATGCCCAACCCTAGAGCTAAGTGACCCAACGGAAGCGCGGGGTCAATCACTACCAATTCCGCTTCTACCTCATTCGCTAAATTTCTAATCTCATTAGCAAGCTTTCGAGTTGGTAGAAAGACTTTCCGCTCATCTCTGACGACCCGATGTTTTTGCGCTTGGTCAAACTCCGCAGCATCCCGGTGATTCGGAGTCAGAACAGTGACCTTGTCAGCAGGCAATCGACGCCATAATTCCCATAGGTAGTTCTGAATCCCCCCGACCTTAGGGGGATAGTCGTTCGTTACGAGAAGGTGTTTTTTCATGAGCTGACCGGGTCCGCCAATATTCCCCATTCTTCTAGTTCGGTTCGAACAAGGCCTTCAGGGTCATTCTCCGTCAGTGACCTCATTTCGTCAGGCCCGATGAGATGCCTCTTGCCCAAACGAAGAGCCGCCCACACTGCATGACTACGAACCAGCGCGTGAGTAGATGCCAGACAATTCGCCAATACCCGCTCTACTTCTGGGTCATCTCCGCTCTGACTATTTCCCAGAACGACTAAAGCATTTCTTCTCAAATACTCAGGTCGCCTCCTCGGGATATACCAGTGCCCATATTGATTCATGAGCTCGTCATCAGAGCTATCAAGCAGAGCGACGATATCGACCTTGGCCTCTCTGGACACTGCCGCCCTTGCACCCTCTATCGCCGTGTCGTTCACAGGGCAGAGAACTTGGCAGTCGTCGCAACCGTAAAGTCGATCACCAAGTGCCGTTCGATATTGCCTGGGAAAAATTCCTTTGGCTTGTAGCAGCCAGGCCAAACATCTATTGGCATCCAGAACGCCAAACTCGTCAATAGCTCCCGTAGGACAGTCAACACTGCAACGCCGGCAAGTACCGCAACCGTCGGGTACCTTCTCTACTTCTTGCTTAAAGGCTATATCGGTCACGACTGAGCCAATCACTGTCCAAGAGCCCAGATCTGGGTGCAGCAACATCGTGTTTCTTCCTAACCAACCAAGGCCAGCTTTAGCCGCAATAGCTCGATCAGCAAGCCGGTTGTCGTCCATCACTACCTCGGCGCGCGCTCCAAAGCTTTCCAGATAGCTAACAACCTTCATCAATCCCTGACGGAGCATTCCATATTCGTCAGAACAGACATAGGAAGCGACCGATCCTTCAGGACCGTCAACACTAATTTCCGTCTCCAGCGAACGAAGGTCAAAGCCCTCAACGGAAGCAGATTTGTAGCTCCGTAACGCAACTAAAACGCTTTGCGCTCCTTCGAACAGCTGTGAGGGGTCCGTCGCCCGCTCCGGGTTGCCGTATGTGAAGTGCATCCCGGCATGAAGACCCTGACGTTTTCGATCTTCAATCGCAAGACGAGCCTCTTTTAGCGGTTCAACTCCGGTTACCGATAGGTCATCTAGTCCAGCATTTTTCGCCACGAGTTTAATATCTTCGAGATTGGGAACCTGCACCACGACACTTCCAGAAGGACGAAAGGGAAAAGCAGCCAACGCTAAGCGAGCTGACAGACCTACCTTCTTAAAAGTTACCGGTCAGATTCCGATCCAACAGATTTCCGCAACTTCAATTCTGGAATCAAGCCTGAGCGGCCGAGTTTTCGTAGAGCCCGAATATCGGATAATTCAATTACAACTGAGGTGCGGTCCGGCCTACAGAGGTAGGTGACCAGACAGTCATCGCAGGTGTGCGACCCTAAATACTCACAACGGTCGCAATCAATTAGCAGTGACTCATCTTCGGAAACGGGTGCGCTGGGAGCGACTCTGATAATTGGATGCGTGGTCATCGGATTGCCTCTCACTATCTACTTGTGCTTTGTCTGAGCAGTAAGACAGGGTAAAACTGGGGTGAGACACCATCGGGCCAGCAGCTATGCCGGCTCAAAGCGAAGAGTGTGCTCTATTCCAGGGATTGAAATGTTCGCCAACGAAGCAGACATTTGGGTAGGTCGGCAGTATGGGCCTTACAGCATTAAAGAACTCTTAGGCCGCGGAACGGTAGCTCACGTCTACAGAGCAGAACTACGTGACGGCACTGAGGTCGCCCTTAAGGTCCTGACTCCCTTCGCCGAGGCCAGACAAGAGATCCGCTCTCTATTTGAGCAGGAATATGAACTCATGGTTCGTGTCGACCACCCAAACGTCCTTAAGGCTATGCAAGCTGGCGTTATAGCTGGCACCCATTACATGGAGATTGAGCTAATCGAAGGTGAGACACTTTGGGATCGTGTCCAGTCGTCTAAACCGTTGCCTCTAACAGAACGAATTGGGACTATCCAACAAATGTGTTCTGCGTTGGACCTAGTTCACGATCGGCGCATAATTCACAGAGACGTCAAACCATCTAACATCATGCTGGATCACCAAGTTGAGCGTGCGGTGCTTTTTGATTTTGGTCTCGCTCACGACTTGGCCGGACCACCTCCACCAGAAGGCAGGGTCTACGGCTCGCCGATGTTCTTAGCCCCCGAGCAAGCGATCGGCGGGCGTGTGGACGAGAGAACAGATCTCTACAGCCTCGGAGCGACCCTCTACCGCTTAGCCGTTGGATCCGCTCCCTTCTATGGCGAAAGAAACGAGCTTTTGCACGCCCACGTCAAACTCTCTCCGCCGGATCCGCGCGAAGCGGGAGTTCCTGAGGATCTAGCAGAAATTATTCTGCGCTCGATGTCTAAAATACCCGATGATCGGTTCCAGAGTGGGGCCGATTTCGCTGCTGCCCTGACTACTGTCGAAGTCACTGCTGATAAAGACCGAAAAAGAAGCCTCCTAGGGAGGATAACCGGCCGTTCACAAACCAGGACGTGACCATTAGATGATCGTCAGTCGAACACTTGTTCGCTATATTTGTAAACGTGTTTCAGCAATCCTTAGACGACCTTGGCACACCCTTACACGAAGTCACCTTCTGCGTTCTTGATTTCGAAACAACTGGTGGCCGAAGAAGCAGCGACAGGATCACCGAAATCGGCGCCATCAAGTATCAAGGCGGCAAAGAGCTTGGGACATTTCAGACACTCATCGATCCAGGACGCGCTGTGCCGCCAGAGATAATGATTCTTACCGGCATTACCAGCGCGATGGTGTCGCGTGCTCCAAAGATTGAACATGTTCTTCCTACACTTTTAGAATTTTTGGGGGGCGGAGTGATTGTCGGACACAACGTTGGGTTTGATCTCGGTTTCTTGAATGCCGCCCTAGAAAGGTCCGGTAGGGAGCCATGGAAAGGCCAAAGAATCGACACATTGGCTATCTCGCGCCGCTTGATTCGAAATGACGTACCAAACCACAAACTTTCAACATTGGCTCGTTGCTTACGCCTAAACAATCAACCGAGCCACAGAGCCTTAGACGATGCCAAAGCCACGGCTGATTTACTCCATCACCTTCTTGAACAGGCTTCATCTTTGGGGGTTCTAGGACTTGACGACCTACAACAGTTGCCAAAAATGGAACGCCACCCCCAGGCCAGAAAGCTTCGTCTAACAGAAGATCTTCCGCGTTCCCATGGGGTCTATCGATTCATCAACAAAAGAGGAGAAGTTCTCTACGTCGGCAAAGCATCCAATATTCGAGCTCGTGTCCGATCATATTTTTCGACGGACAACCGTCGAAAGGTTGAACAACTCCTTAGGGAGACGGAAACAATCGAGCACACGGTGTGTGTTGGACCGCTGCAAGCGGAAATTCTTGAACTCCGACTAATCCAAGACCTGCAGCCCCGGTTTAATCGGCGTTCGAAAAATTGGTCTAAATACGCATATGTAAAATTGACCTTGGCAGAACGATTTCCCCGATTATCGGTAGTAAGTGAACCCAAGGGAGACGGTGGCTTTTACCTAGGTCCTATCTCCTCTCGACGCATAGCCCGAGACGTAGTCGATGCGATTGAGGCTGTTTTGCCGCTCCGCCGTTGCAACAAACGGGTACCGCGACGAGCGGCAACTGGACCCTGTGTTGCAGCTCAAATAGGAGCAGGCGTTTGTCCTTGCTCAGGGGAAGTAAGCGAGGTCTCTTACTCTCAGATAGTCGACCGCGCCTTGCTGGCACTCACGAGCCAGCCGGAAAATCTACTCAACCCATTACGTGATAAAATGCGCACCCTTGCCCACCAGCAGCGCTTCGAAGAGGCTGCAGATCTTCGTCGCCAAGCTTTCGCTCTCTCAAATTCCCTGCGACGCCAAAACCAGGTGGATGCGCTTCGTTCCTCTGGTCGAGTAATTTTTGAAAGCCCTGATACTGATCTCGTTACATTAGAGAATGGTCGTTTAGTCGAGTCAGCCTCCAGAAATATTGGAAATGAAGACGGACAAAATAGTCTCCCAGCCATCACTGGCAAACGAGAAATTGCGGAATTGTTGTGTGTCGCCAACTGGCTCGAAAACCAATCCCACAAGCTTCGACTGGTCTATTGCGATCTTCCCCTCTCATCCCGTTACCCCAATCTAGACAGCTTTCAGATCAAGAAAGATTTCTCTCATGCCTAAGCGCATCTCCAAGCAGCTTATTTTTTGCGTCCCAAAAATTTGACGCCATGCCCGTACCTCTCAACAAGCTCTAATTCGTCAACCTCATAGACCATGGTCCACCGTCGTTCGCTGTCTTCGAATGCGACCGCTGCCATAACAAACCGGTTGCCCGGCTGGACCGCAACGACTGTCCCCGTCTTTCCGATTAGGTGCTTACGACTTTCATCTATGGTTGCTGCCAAACGGACAACATCGCCAACCCCATAGGGAAGAGCTTGCCCAATGACCATGACTTAGTCAGCTATCTCATTGCTGAGATCGACCACAGCCTTTAGCTTGGCTGCAGCTTGTCCATCAACCATGACGGTCTTCGCTTTTTCCAGCCCTGACTCCAGATTCTCGGCTAACCCAGCTACGACCAGCCCCGCAGCAGCATTGATAGCGACGATATCCGCCCTGGGGCCCACCTCTTCGCCTGCAAAAAGCTGATGCATTATTCGAACATTATCCTCAGGCGAACCACCTTGAATTTCGGCTCTATTAACACGACGAATACCCACAGATTCGGGCTCAAACTCAGTTTCGCCTAGAACCTCACCATTGCGGACTTCGTAGATTCGAGTTGAATCAGTGATTGTGATCTCATCAAGCCGGTCGCCTCCATGAACGACCAGCGCATGTTCGCTACCCCTGGCAGCTAAGACACCAGCAATCCTAGGAGCCATGGCTGGATCACTTACCCCCACCACTTGACGCTTTACGCCTCCCGGGTGCGAAAGGGGGCCAAGAAAATTGAAAGTAGTCGGAACTCCTAGTTCAGAACGAACCGGTCCAACAAATCTCATCGCTGGATGGAAGTTTTTAGCAAAAGCGAACCCAAGACCAACTTCTTCAACACACTGCGTAACTTGCGTTCCATCCAAATTTATCGCCAAACCCAGCATCGCCAGCGTGTCGAATGAACCGCTGCTAGATGAAGCTGCCACAGAGCCGTGTTTGCAAACCGCTGCTCCGGCTGCCGACGCAACGAAACAGGCCATTGTGGAGACGCTCAAGGCATGATTTCGCCGGGACGGGGCTCCACCACTTCCGACAATATCGATTGTGCCACTCGGGAGATTCAACGGAGCAGCTGCATCCATCATCGCCTCTACCAAACCCGTTAACTCCAGCACCGACCCTCCCTTCATGCCTAGGGCGATTATGAAGCCCGCCACCTGTGCATCAGTCGCCTCACCTCGAAGAATCGAACCCAAGGCAGCACGAGCAGCCGCAGGGGTGAGATCAACCCCAGCTACCAAGTCACTCAACACACCCGACCAGCCGCCGAAACCATCCAGGGTTAAGTCAGCCGTAGACGTTCTCTTGCTCGAAGTCACGTTGAGAACTCTATCGTTCGTTTTTTGTCTCGGTTTCGCGTAAGGCCTTCTGACTCGCTACAGCACGTCGCCGCCGCCTAATAATGCTGCGACGCTCTCGCTGAGTAGCGCCGCCCCACACTCCTTCTTTTTCCCGAACAGCTATCGCGTATTCAAGACAAGGAGTAGCTACTGAACATCCGTGGCAAATTTGTTTTGCAACTTCCGCTTTGTCATCTTCGTCATCGGGGAAGAAAACGGACGAATCGATGCCGCGACATGCTGCAATTTGTTCCCAACCCTTGAGCCCAGGTGCAAATGGGAGCGAACTCTGAACCGCCCGAGTCAGCGCGTTGCCACCGTGAGAAGGTAAAACTGTCGTGTGGAGCGGGTCACTGATACTCATATCTATGACGATTCTTTCCCATAGGGAGTGTGATTGTCCAGACTAATTGAGCGTTCGGTAAATAAAAGAGAAGGAGGTTTGAGTTGCGTGGCGAATTTTTGGTACTAGGACACCGAATCAACCGCTCTGCGTGGTTGCGGGGTTCCATTTTCTCACTTTTGGTAGTAGTTGGTGTCGGGCTTGTTATCGGGAACCTCGTAGACCAAAAGAGCGATAACTCAATATTGGTAACAGCGGCCATCTCATTAGGGCTCGTGATCGGAGGCTTCATAGCCTCCTGGTACGCCTCCCGCTCAAACATCGTTCACGGGATGCTTACAAGCTGTCCTGCCATACTCCTAAGCTTCATCTTCCAATGCATCCGGATGATTCGAGGGGTTCGTTCCGTTTCTTGGCTCAGCCTTCTTATGGCGAGTTTTCTATCAATTTCACTTGCGACGTTGGGTGGAGTGCTCGCTGGACGTTGGAGTCCGAACCGAGGTTCGCTCTTCGAGTAGAAATCCCACTTCCATCACAAGCTTCATGCGGCGGTACAGTGATAGCGGCGGTGAGTTGGCTGGGTGACCGCAGTTCTTCTCACTATTAACGGCGAGGAAATTGAGGAAGGTCGGGACTCCACAGGGCAGAGTGCTGGGAAAAAACCAGGCGTCGTGAGGCGACGGAAAGTGCAACAGAAAGTAAACCGCCGATGGTTTGGCATTTGCCAATCACAGGCAAGGCTGAAAGGGTGCGGTAAGAGCGCACCAGCGTGCATGGTGACTTGCACGGCTTGCAAACCCCACTCGGAGCAAGGTCAAGCAGGAATCAGGCGGCCCGTCTATTGATTCCGGGTAGACCGCTTAGATGGATGGTCACACAAGTGATTAAACTCACTGGACAGAATCCCGCCTACAGGCTGACTCACCGCCACACATCAATCAGAAAGGCGCCAAGCCAAGTATCGTCTTTGTTGATGAAGCGGAGTTTGAATAAGATTCATTGGCCCGATGCGCTGCAGCTAGGACCAGTAACGGTGCTCACCGGTGAAGAGCGAGGAAAATATCCTCACGGGAATTCCGTCCTCGTTAGAGGCACACACCAGAACGTCCTCATCGACCCCTCGCTGACCATCGCAAACCGCGGGGCACCAGCGCCCGTAGACCAAGTCTTCCTATCCCATGTCCACGAGGACCATATTCCCGGGATGTCTCAGCTCCAAGGAATTCCCGTGCATTGCCACGAGGAAGACGCAATCGGCCTTACATCAATTGACGGATTGATGTCGATGTATGGACTGCCTCCAACCCTGGAAGAAGAATTTCGACAGGAAGTAATCGATGACTTTCATTACGAACCTCAGGTGGATGTCTCTACTTTTTCTGGCAATGCAATTTTTGATTTGGGTGGAGTTGAGATACAGGTGATACACACCCCTGGCCACACCCGAGGCCATTGCGCGTTCTTGATCCCTCAAGCTAGAACCGTATTTCTCGGCGATATCGAGTTATCCGGCTTCGGACCCTACTATTTCGACGCTCACTCTTCACTAGAGAGCTTCGAACAGTCAATGTCGCGATGTCGTTCTTTGGATGCTGACTACTTTGTAACTTTCCATCACAAATGGGTCATTTCTGGCCGGGAAAAGTTTCTTCAGATGTTGGACGACTTCGCGAACGTAATTTCCAACAGAGAAGAAGCAATGCTCGAATTCATGACCGAACCAAGAACCATAGGTGACTGCGTTTCAAAAAGATTCGTATATCGCCCTTCTGTCGACATGAACTTAGTTCAACATGTTGAAACACGTTCGGCTCGAATACACGTCAACCGCATGCTTGAGCAAGGTCGCATTACCAAGGTGAGTGAAAACACCTACCAAGCGGCATAACCACAGCTTCATACCTGTCTTAAAGATGCCATGTTTCGTTGAAGGAAACTAAAGCTGGCCGCCCTTCGCGTATCGCTATTCGGGTGATCTGGGCTTGTGCGA
>CEVU01032712.1_pt1 | contig 47393 bp, 47 predicted proteins | sample 427081 | NCBI WGS metagenome assembly CEVU01 (sample SAMEA2623868, study PRJEB7988) | marine metagenome | biome: marine biome (ENVO:00000447); feature: deep chlorophyll maximum layer (ENVO:xxxxxxxx); material: "saline water (ENVO:00002010), including plankton (ENVO:xxxxxxxx)" | depth 80 m | reverse complement strand
GAACAGTTTTCTACCTGGAGTGGTTGTATTCTTTTCGTCAGCCACGACCGCGACTTTATTGATTGCATAGCAAATCGGGTGATCGAACTTGATGGGTATTCAAGCCACGAATACGTTGGCGGATTCTCTGATTTTGTTGCAGCTCGAGAACTTCGTTTAACTCAAATGGCAGCATCTGCGGCGCAGCAGAGTCGTAAATTTGCCGAAACAGAAAGATTCATCGAGCGCTTCCGTTACAAAGCAAGCAAGGCCAAGCAAGTTCAAAGCCGCGTCAAAGCTCTTGAACGGGCCGATCGAATTGAGGTCCCAGAAGTCGCAGACCTTAAGGCCAAGTTTGACTTTCCCGAACCGAGGCGATCAGCCAGGGTCGTGGTTGAATTTGCCGGGGCGACAGCTGCCTATGGAGATCAAATTGTTCTGAGTGACGTCTCATTTGTCATTGAGCGAGGCAGAAAGGTTGCACTCGTAGGACCAAACGGCGCCGGAAAATCAACTCTATTGAAACTGCTTCTAGACGAACTGGAAGCCACTGAAGGCGTAGCTCGCCTGGGTAACAAAGTTGATTACGCAAGCTTTGCCCAACACTTAACCGAAGTTATGGATCTCGGACGCTCAGTCTTACAAGAGTTCAAAGTATCGATCGGAGATCCAGGGGAACGAAACCTGAGAACTATTCTCGGGGGATTTGGGTTCAGAGGCGAACAGGTCGATCAAAAAGTTGGAGATTTGTCAGGTGGGGAACGTACCCGGTTGGCCCTCGCCATAACAATGGCGAACCCAGTCAATCTTCTGATTCTTGACGAACCCACAAATCATCTCGACCTACCAAGCTGCGACCTTTTAGAGGATGCACTTAACGCTTATCCGGGGACACTCATTTTGGTTACCCATGACAGGCATCTGATACGCAACGTGGCCGATGCTCTCATCGTCGTTCGAAACGGAACTGCAACCTGGCACGACGGGGTTAACGAAGATTTGTTGAAATCTCCATCAGAGCCGCGCTCAGCGAGGCCAACGCCTGAATCTTCTGGAAATCGACATAAGGAGGACCGGGAGGCGCGTAAAGATAAAGCACGGCGCCGAAGCCGCTCAAATGATGCAACCAGGGAACTCCGCAAGGAGCGTAATCAGGTAGAACAAGCTTGGGAACAGGCTGAAAACGAACTCGCTGAAATACAGGTCCTACTTGCTGATAGTTCCACCTACGACAATCCAGACTTGGTCAAAGAACTCGGCATAAAGCATGACCAACTAAAAGACCAAGCATCAGAGTTAATGGACCAGTACGAGGCCCTGGTGCGGCGCATTGATCGAAAAGAATCGGACAACAAATAAGCTCAGACACAACCCTTATCAGGCTCTATAACCGGCACATGTTCTACTCGAATCTCGTTCCCAAAGGTAACTAGTGCAGCCGTGCCGTTACCCGGCATCCCCATCGGAGTTCCTGGGTACCAGGCCGTCACAGATCCATGGCTGGCGTCTGTAGGAACATGCCAATGACCCAACGCAACATAGTCGGCGTTAGTTGAAGATATTTCCTCAAAGGTGATGGGCGATGACCGGTAAGCATCTTCACTCGAAAGGTTGAGATGACCGTGGGCTGCTACTACGAACCATTTGGTATCGGGGCGTTTCGGTGGGTTAAGGAGAGGCCTGTAGCCAGGCTCATGTTCATTCATAGCCCTTCCCCAAATTGTCATCTGATTAGCTTCCAAAACCAACGACGAGCCTTCTAGTTCTTCGAAGAGTTCTATACCGGTCTTTTCGACGTCTTGACGACACCTATCCCAAAGAGATTGCTTATCGTGCACATCATGGTTTCCGGGTATAACAACGACAGGTAATTCAGGTTCACTCAAGATTTCTAGGGTTGATCTGACAGCACTGTCGGGCAGACGAGCATGATCAAATAAATCACCAGCGACCATAAGCACGTCCGCTTGATAACGCGTTGCAGCTTCAGCTATCGCTAGTGCCGGACACTGACACACCTCCAAGTGAGTCCCGCTGCTTCCCTTTGCATGCCCGATATGCACGTCAGATGTGTGAAGCATTCGCACGATTTCCTTCACCGTTCTAACCTCGTGTCCATGGCCCGAAAGATTGCCACTAATCGAACCGTTAAGCGAGACGAATTACTTGGTTTTATCAGCTCACGTCATCGCGGGATCCTTTCGACCACTAGATCCAACGGAAGACCTCAAATGTCGCTGGTCACTATGGGCCTGGATAACCAAGGGCGAATTGCGATTGCTACGTATCCGGAAAGAGTAAAAGTACTCAACGCCAGACGGAACCCCACCACTTCTTTGCTAGTCATGGGTGACGAATTCAATAGCGAATGGGTGCAGGTAGATGGAACCTTAGAAGTTCTCGACCTGCCCGAGGCGCTAGAGCCGCTCTGCGACTATTTTCGATCGATCAGTGGTGAACACCCCAATTGGGACGAATACCGAGCAGCGATGGAGCAGCAAGGAAAAACTCTGCTGCGTCTCGCTATCTCTTCGTGGGGCCCTATCTCCCAAGGGGGCTTTCCTCCTCACCTAGCTGATTGAAACTATTCTCGCTTCACCAATTTTCACCGTTCCTTGACGTTTGGGAGCAGCTTCAGCGAATAGCTTCTGAGTCATGCGCATTTTGGTGACTAACGACGACGGCATTGAAAGCTTAGGTCTTCATGTTCTGGCCAGATCGCTGAAAAAACATGGCGAGGTAGTGATTGCAGCACCTGATAGTGAATATTCAGGCGCCGGAGCAGCGATTGGACCTATCCACCTCAGCGAACCTGAAGTTCACTTAGTCGACGTCAACGGCATCGACACTTCATGGAGTATCGCCGGACCACCAGCTCTTTGTGTCATGTTCGCTCGGCTCGGCCTATTTGGAGACATCGACTTGGTCGTTTCTGGAATAAACCCAGGCGCCAACGTTGGCCGATCCGTTTACCATTCGGGCACAGTGGGAGCGGCTCTGACAGCTCGACACACGAATATCCCTAGCCTGGCTGTTAGCCAACATTTAGACGGTTTTGGTGCCAATGGAAAAAATTGGAACGATCTGATTGTCAACCAAAAGTGGCACACGGCAGCTGAGGTGGCTAGCGCCGTTGTTAACGGATTGCTTCGGGACGACATAGGTGACAGCCCTGTGGTCAACATAAACGTTCCAAATCTCGAACTTGATCAAATTGAAGGTTGGCGATTCACTGAACTTGGTAATGAACCTCCTCGGGCTATGGAAAAGGTTGAGTTACAACCAACTGCCAATGAAAAGACTTTTCGTGTCTCGATGTTATGGGGCGATGAGAATCATCAGCCCCCCGATGTCGACACTGGCGCCGTAATGAACAATGAGATATCGGTTTCTTACCTCTCCCGAATTGTTGCCCTCACTCCGCCTAAAAGTTCGGGTATTGGCATGGCCCTAAAAGGCCTCCTCGAGACAACTTAAAGGATTTCTGCGGTGGGCAGCTCTACTAGCTGCGTTCTTGTATCCAGTCCACAATGACATCAGCTACTTCGTCACGAGCGTTTTCCCGATCTCGTAGGTAGTGATCTCCGCTAATCGTCAGAGTTGTTAAGTCTTTCGAACCAAGCGACTCGACAATAGCTTGTGTGTCACTCGGGAATACGCCAGAGTCGCCATCAGCATCGATGACAAGTGAAGGAACGTTGATTCGTTCTAAATGAGGAGCGGCGCTGCATTGTGACTCGTTGAGACTCCACATAGATAACCAAGTTCTCAAAGAACTCACAGTACCAACACCATAGATTCCGTAGTTGGCTCTTCGCGGATCACCGAGGTAGCAACTCGGGGATTTCCTATTACTAGGATCGATCGAACCATCAATCATTCGTAGATCTGCCCAGAGTCGTGGGGTGGTAAACAGCCGATCGTGGTAACCCGCTGAGGCCATCAGATCAATTTCGTCACGAACCCACTTCGTAATCCGATAATTACGATCTCGCTGTGCTTCACGGTATTTAGAAACAAAATCTTCACTAAACGGGATTTCACGGCCCTCGGCAAAGGGATCCAGTGACTCGATAACGCTTAGGGAGTCACCTTCGTTTCCGACTGATGGGTCCATCCAATTAGTGAGCACCTCAGGTCGTCCAGGGTGAGCCGCCAAAGATACATAGAGGTCCGCTCCAGGAACGTCGATGGCGGAAGCAACAATTTCGCTACGCCCATATTCCGGTTTGAGGTTTGGCTCAATCGATTGAGATTGATAGGCAGCCATAAGTGAACCCCCACCCGAATTCCCGAGCAACACAATCGTCTCTGCGCCCGCCACTTCTCGCAGCCATCGAACTCCCACAGCAATTTCAGCTATTGCGTGGTCCAGCAGAAAGTACTGCTCAGCGCCACGAAAGCGGGTGTTCCATCCAAGGAAACCGACGCCGCGATTTGCACATAACTCAGCAAGATAATGTTCACTAAAATCAACGTTGTAGTGGGTAGCTATTACAGCTACCGCTGGCCAACCACCTCGAGGTCGGTGGTAGACCCCTTGGCAGGGGTGACCGCCAGCGCCCGCACGCCCGACGATCGGAGACGGCAAACCGACAAACTTCTGTTCAACCGATCTGCTCAGCTGGATTCCCCGATCGGTGCCGCCAGCAAGCGCGCTGCTTCCTCTTTATTCACGGGCATTCCAGTGGTGTCTCGACACAGTTCTACCAAGACTCGGTTTGGGTCAAGGTAATACAAGGAGTAGCACCATCCATGATCAATTTCCATGGTCGGTTCAATACCTTCAGATTGCATACGGAGGCGAATCTCTTCTTGCATTGCCTCTGTTGCTTCAAATGCTGCGTGATTGATGAAAACCGGCACCCCGAGGCTTTCATTTACATCCGTCGCCCAATCAGCGGTTTCACCAATATTTTCAAAAGCGAAAAACGCTATGCACTGACCATTCCCTGTGTCAAAAAATACGTGCTTAATCCATCCGTCTTCTCGATCATGAAACTCCGTGTTAACTAACGGGAACCCAAAGAGATCTTCATAAAAATGTCTCGTCGCTTCGAGGTCTTTGGTTGAGTATGCGACATGGTGAAACGCCATATTGCTCCTGACTAATCGTCTTGGGTAACAGTTTCGCGGACGCGAGCACCTTGAATGACCGCTATTGCGGCAACAACTGCCAGACACACCGATACGAGCGCCGCCCAGTGTGCCAAATCGTGGTAGCTGCGCTGCTCAACGGCTAGTCCCGATGAAATTCCTGCAGCAGCACCAGTAGCAGTCATCAACACATCAGCAGTGGATTGAGTAGCGACTCGAACCTCGGTGGGAAAGGCTTGGGTCATTAATGCACTTCCTGCTACTAGCGAGGAACACCAACCAATTCCGATCAGGAAGAGCCCAATGAAATGGCCTGCTACGTCAGAGGCGTCCGTGTGTGAGGCAACTTCAGAACCAAGCGCTGTAATAACCGCACCAATTCCTATTAGGAGCTCCTTACTTATACGGTCGGCAATTCTTCCAATCCAAGGGGAAAAGGCGTACATCCCAACGATGTGCAGCGAGATCATTAAACCAATGACGAGTGGCTCTTGGTTCCCATCTCTCATATGCAACGGCGTCACCGTCATTACCCCAACCATCACGCCTTGCGACAACATCATTCCCAGCAAGGCGATTCTCGCAGCGGGGTGGGAGAAAATAAGACCCAAATCTGAGAACCTAGGGCCTCTGATCGCAGTATCACTAGCATTAGCAACCAGAAGAAGCGGGTCAGGTCGCAATCGCCTCAAAATGACCCCCGACGCAACGATAAACAAAGTGATCGAAACCATATAAGAAAAGATGAAACCGCTTCCGCCCTCGGAGGAACCCGCCAACGACCGAAGGCCCAAGCCCACCGTCGGACCTAACACTGACCCGACAGTGTTCCCCCAAACAACCAGACTGATACTCCTTCCTCTATCGCGATCAGTCGCCAGATCAGATCCTGCGTATCGAGCAGCCAGATTTCCGGCTTGGCCACAACCACAAAGAGTCATTCCAACTACTAACAAAAGATAGGTCTCTGTCAGTGCAGCGAATAGCGCACAGGTCGCTCCCATTGCCCCCACCAAATATGCCGTACCTATCCCAATGCGGCGTCCCCTTTTCGCCATCAGAACAGCTACCGGAATTCCAGCAAAACTCTGGCCAATGCTGAGACCAACCGCCGCAATAGCACCCAGAGTGTCGCTGCCGGTAATTTCGCTACCCAGAAGCGCTGCTACCGAATACGAGGTCCCCATAGCTAGGCCGCCGGGCACCACGCCCTGTTGGAGGACCCTGACAGTTCGCTTCTGGATCGCGTCGCGCTCTGGTATGTGGTCGCTCAATCTGTTGCTGATTTCAATGCAATCGCTTGTGCCCATCGATAGTCAGGTTTACCCGCTGGGCTCCGCTTAATTTGCTCAACTTCTATCACTGACTTCGGTCGCTTATACCGAGCAATCTGGTTACCGCAGTGTTCAATGATTTCCGATTCTAGATCTTTCTTAGGTTCCACTAGTTGAACTATGGCAACTACCTCGCTCCCCCATCTGACGCTCGGACGACCGCATACGACAGCGTCGTATACATCTGGGTGACTCTTCACAGCGTTCTCTACTTCTTCTGCAAAAATTTTTTCGCCACCAGAATTGATAGTTACCGAATCTCGGCCTAAGACCTGAATGCGGCCATCTGCAAGCAAGTGAGCTCTGTCCCCTGGAACAGAGAATCTCACCCCATCGATGACAGGGAAGGTTTTCCGAGTCTTGTCAGCATCGTTTAAGTAGCCGAGAGGAACGCGGCCAGACATTGCAAACCAACCAATCTCTTCTGACCCTGCTTCAACGATCGCATCCATTTCCGAGTTAACGACGGTGCTTCCCGAGGCAGGTAGAAAGTCGCCGGTACTCGCCTTATTTTCTTGTGTGCTTACGTTGCTTCCCTGGACACCAGTTTCGCTCGACCCAATTGAATCTCGAATCGTCACTCCAGAGAACTGTTGTTTGAGTTCTTCTTTTAAATCAGAGTTCAAAACTGCGCCACCACTAATTATCGAACGAAGTGAGCGAGGCTGTGCTCCCCCGGTTTTCGAGGCATCCAAGAGAGGCCTAGCGAACGCATCGCCAACTATCTGCAAAAACTCAACTTCTTCACGCTCGCAAGCTTGCAGAACGCTAGAAGCGTCGTAACGGTCAGTGACATCAGGGAGCACAACAGTGTGACCCATAGAAAGCGCTTGAAGAGCTATCCATTGTGCCGCCCCATGCATAAAAGGGGCACTTGTCATCCAACGCAGAGTTCCTCTGCCGGCGGCTTCTGCTATTTCCTCATACGATTCATATTCTCGGTTTTGTTTTCTATTTAGCCCACCCAGGGCTCCCACAAAGAAGTCAGCATTTCTCCAAAGAACACCCTTAGGCATTCCGGTGGTTCCGCCTGTATAAAGGACATACAAGTCATCTGGAGAACATTCGGACAGATCTGTCGGTTCGTGGCCTTGAAGAAAGTCGTTGTAAAAGATCGCTCCGTCGATTAGGTCATTGTTCGACTCATCCGGCACCTGGACAATGAGTTTTATGGCTGGTAATTGAGGCAACACTTGTTCGAGGTTCGGTGCATAAGCAGAATTAACAATGACCGCCTTTGCCTTTGAATCGGTCATGAGATACACAAGTTCATCTGCCATGTACCTGTGATTAACGTTGAATGTGGCTGCGCGAGCTGCCCAACCTCCCAACATGGATTCGAGATATTCAAACTCATTGTTGAGATACAGCGCTATGTGGTCTTGTCCGCTTTCATGGCCCGGCAACTTCGGGCGTTCCGTCTGGCAACCAATACCGGCGGCACTAATAGCGCTACCTAACGTGCGATATCGACAAACTAGGTCTGGGAATGCAACCTCTGTGCCCTTATGAACAAGCGCAACCCGCTCTGGATAGGCCTCGGCGACCGCTTCGATCACTCGAGCTAGATTGAATTCCACCGTCGCACAGTAACCAATTTGGACGGCCACGGTTCTCTCAAAGGACCGTTAATTTCGCACGGGTCTAGTTATTTGTTACGTCTATGCCAATTTATGGCTTGCAGGTCCGACAACATATTCATATGGATAGAGAACTTATTCTCGCTTCGAGTTCACCGCGTCGGAAAGAGCTGTTGACCTGTCTAGGAGCCCCATTTGTAGTTCGCGCTCCCCATGTCGATGAATCGCAGACCCCCGGCGAGAATGCTGAAAGCTATGTTCGCAGGATTGCGTCCCAAAAAGCATCGGCGATAAATGGCTCTGTGGTTCTGGGAGCAGACACCTGCGTCGTCTTGGAAGACCAGATTTATGGCAAACCAATTAGCCCTAGAGACGCCGGGTCTATGCTTCGAAAATTATCTGGCAAAGTGCACCAAGTTTTGTCTGGGGTCGCAGTTTGGTCCGACGGACGTTTGGCCGTCGAGGTTGTTGAGACCGAAGTCGAATTTATTCAGCTAGACCAGAAGACGATTGATTGGTATCTAAGTTTGGGAGAGTCTCTCGACAAATCCGGGGCTTACGCCCTTCAAGGGGCCGGAGGCACGCTGGTTAAAGGTATTCGCGGCAGTCATTCGAACGTCATCGGCTTACCCTTGGTAGAAACCGCAGGTCTGCTGAAGCAGGCTGGCATTGACCTGATGTCACCGAACCAAGACAAGGCATCGTGAACCCTTACAAGAGTGCGCTCAACGAAAATCTAAAAATGTTCCAACCAGGGGAAGTTTCTCCGGTGGCCTTGGGACCCATCAATTTGCAAACTCCGGTCGTGTTGGCACCGATGGCCGGAGTTACAGACTGGCCTTTTCGATCATTATGTTCAGGCTGGGGAGCAGCTCTATATGTAAATCAAATGATCACGGCCCGAGCTCTAGTAGAGGAAAATTCAGTTACTTGGAAGTTGGCTGAATTCGGCGCAGATGAACCGATCAAGTCAATCCAGCTATACGGAACAGATCCTAAATACGTAGCTATAGCTGTTCGGATGCTCAAAGACCGTTTAGACGTAGACCACATCGACATGAACTTCGGATGCCCAGCTCCAAAAGTTACTCGCAATGGTGGCGGCGCAGCTATTCCGGTCAAACGTCGACTCTTGGGTGCAATAGTTGAAGCAGCAGTCAACGCAGCCGAGCAAACACCTGTCACTATCAAATTTCGTAAAGGTATCGATGACGATCATTTGACCTATCTCGATAGTGGACGAATAGCCCAAGAGTCCGGATGTGTTGGAGTGACTTTGCATGCTCGGACTGCCGCAGACCTTTACTCCGGCCATGCGGACTGGGATGCCATTGCAGAACTAGTCCAGACCATCGATATCCCAGTTTTCGGCAATGGCGATATTTGGGAACCATGGGACGCGGTGCGCATGATCCGCCATACCGGAGCGGCGGGAGTCGAAATCGGCCGAGGCTGCTTAGGAAGGCCTTGGCTTTTCGCAGATCTAGTATCAGTCTTAGAGGGCAAAGGACCTCAATTTACGCAACCAACACTTGAATTAGTTGCCAAAGTAATGATCGACCACGCCACTCGCCTTCTCGAATTTTATGATGAAGATGAGAATACAGTTATCCGCAGGTTTCGGAAGCACGCGGGCTGGTACGTCGCTGGTTGGCCCGTAGGAAAAGAACTTCGAAGACGTCTTCATGCTGTAAGTGGCCTAGATGAATTGGAGTCCATTACTAAAGAATTTGACTTTGAAGCAATACTTCCGCCTGAAGGTGTTCGAGTAAAACGAAGTCATACTGGCGGACCTCGCAGAGTCGCTCTCCCGGAAAACTGGTTAGCAGATCCTGACGAAGAGGTGACGCTCGCCGCAACAGCGGAGGCAAATGTCAGTGGAGGTTGACTCTGACAGTCAATTCTCAAAAGAGGCCTGGCGAAAAAAACTGCGTCCACTTCGGACCAAAGTCGACTCCGCTACCGAAACAATTGTCATCAATCATTTAGCGAAGCTCCTAGATCAAGTTGATGGCCCAATCTTGTTTTATCGAGCGATGGCTGAAGAGATTCGACTAGACGGTTTGGCGGATAGATTGGGTTGGCAACGGTTCGCTACAACCCGCACTCCAGGTCAGGGGCCGCTCACCGTTCATAGAGCAGACGGAGTTATGGAGCAGCACAAATTTGGATTCATACAGCCACTCGTAGATGCTGAAAAGTTCCCCCTTGACTCGATTTCAGTAGCTCTTGTACCCGCTCTAGCTATTGATACCCGAGGGAATCGACTGGGCCATGGTGCAGGGTATTATGACGAACTTCTTTCTCGACTTCCTGATCACTGTTTGCGAGTAGGGATAGTTTCAGAGCAGTTTATTTTTGATCACTTACCATATGAATCTCACGACGTTCCCATGACCCACCTCGCATCGGAGGTTGGGGTCCGATCCGTGAAGTTATAGACGATTAATTCATTTCGGCTCGTACCGCATTTGGCGCCATCGTGAATTTGCGGTCGTGACTTCGACCATTTCCGAGGAAAGCAAGACGCCTTCCACGTAGATGTCACGGCCATCGACATCTACCACCCAAGCTCGAGCAGTCACCTCTTTAGCGAGGAACGCCGGTCTCAAATAGCGGAGGTTCATTTCCGCTGTAGCACAGGCCAAATCCGATGTTTCATCTCCAAGACTGCCTTGAGCCGCGACACCCATTACTTCATCGAGAATTGCTGCTTGGATTCCTCCGTGTATGACTGTGTCAAAGCCACAATGGTGCTGATCTGTGAGATGACGGGTCTCGATCGTGCCATCGTCATATTTAGAAAAGGTCAGACCAAGTCCGTTGTCGTTTGAAGTCGAACAACCAAAGCACTGCTCCACACCCGATCTTTCCAGCGGATACGGCGTTGGGGTTAATTGTCGGTAGTAATCCTGAGGGCTTGTTGTCACATTCCAAATCGTAGGCAGTCAAGCGCAGGGGCGCCGGCCTCATTCCAGAACTTCTGCTATCGCTAGTTCAGCAATCTGCTCTCCGTCATATCCCAATATTCCTTCCAAAACTTCCATCGAATGCTGACCGTATGTGGGACCAGCCCAATCGAATCCACCTCGAGATCGTGATAAGCGATGCGGAATGCCGTCAATCATCACTTGGCGGGCCTCTGGATGCGGCGCCCAAGGGAAATGATCGCGGTGAACTAGCTGCGGATCATTCATACAATCACCGGTGTCCTGAACCATATGAGCAGCCACACCATGACGTTGAAGACGAATTTGCAGTCCACCCGCACTCTGGATTTGAGTCCACTTCGCGATTATTTCGTCGATTGCTTGGACCTGTTCGAATCGTTCTTGCAAAGTTAAGTCAGATAAATCTTGGCGTCTCATTTCCAAACAGAGTGATTTCCACTGATCGTCGTTTTCACAAACAATCGCGCACCATTGATCATGTCCAGAGCATGGATACACCGAGTGCGGAATCATATTGGGATCAGCATTTCCCGTACGCGTAGGCATCGAACCTGTCGCCTGATACTCGAGGATTCCTGGAGTGAGATAGTGGGTCGCTGCTTCTGCTTGAGAAAAGTCTAAATATTGCCCGTTCCCGGTTCGACGGCGGTAATCAAGCGCCGCCAACAATGCTGCAGTGGTAAATCGCGGCGACGTGTAATCGGTGTAAGCCATATATGGTCCCGCCGCTCCTCGGTCTGGCCATCCGGTGATGTCATAAAATCCAGCAATAGCAGCGGCTAAGTTGCCGAAACCAGCAAAATTTTTCATCGGTCCAGTCTGCCCAAAGACACAACTAGATAAAAGAATGATTCCAGGGTTGACCGCTTTAAGAGCTTCGTATCCAAAGCCCATAAATTTTAGAGTGCCGGGGGTAAACGACTCGACGACTACATCAGCCCATTTTGCGAGATCTAGCACTACGTCTTTCGCCTCGGGTTTTGACAAGTTGATGGCAAGACTTAACTTGTTGGAGTTGACTGCATGCCAAGCAATTGCGTTTTCTTGCTCGGGAATATCATCTCGATGGCCTAATGCCCCTCTTAGCAAACACGGTCTCGTCACTGATTCGAGTCGGACAACTTCAGCTCCCCAATAGGCAAGAATTTTGGTAGTGAGTGGTGCTGCGGCGACCCACGAAAAATCTAAGACTTTCAGACCCTCTAGGGGTTTTTCGGTTTCTTTGGCCTTGCCTCCCTTGGGGTTTTTAGAAGCCCAACTTCTGGGAGTATCGATTGAAGACTGGTGCTCCCCTAAGGCAGGCGCTGCGCCTAGCCGACGTAATGGAGTTTCGCTCGCTTGAATGAATGGTCCGGGGTATCGGACGCCACCGACGTCGTCCCAAAATTCACGTGCCTTAAACTGATTGCTCGCTATTACATCGGCGAGATCAGCGACAGGTGTAACTAATAGGCCTCGCTCCAAACTTGCTTCAAGAAACTCTGATTTGGTTCTATCAGCTGCAAAGTCAGCAATAAGATCCATTACTCGCGACAGCTCCTCAACTGTTTCGGTGCCCTGTTGTATGTGTATTGCGAAGTCAATCCAGTCTTTGTCTCGAGTCGCTTCGTCACAGGCGCCTTCTTCGCACATCCAGTCCATGAAGCGTTTGAACATCGGACCAATCATTGCTCCAAAGGCAACGGTGATAACCACTTCACCGTCAGCACACGGATAGGTCCATCTGAGGTGAACCGGCCCCTGTTGAACTCCCCCAGACATTCGTTCTTGGGGAGCTAATCCGGCCGGTCCATGCAGAATTGCTGGCATAGCCGTCTCGGACATCGCTTGCTGAGCTGACACGTCCACGTGTTGTCCCCGACCCGACCTCGACCGTTCGTCATTAGCGACTAACGCACCGACAAGCGCCTGGCAGGCCGCGTGCGACCATGCTTGAGGTATCGATATTCGGACCGGCGGCCTGTCGCTGTCACCGTTACAGATCATTTGACCACTGGCGGCGACAAGAGTGAGATCGGTTGCCGACCATTGAGCCTTGGGGCCATCATCACCAAATGGTGTTATTGAAACTGTGATCAAGCTCGGGTTATTAGATCGAAGTTTCGCTAGATCTACGGCGAAGGGGGTCGCCGCACAGTCGATAACGAAATCGGCTTCTGCCGCTAGCTGGCTTATGTCTGTGGCGTTACCGACGGTAACCGATTTTTTACCTCTGTTATATGCAGCGAACCAATAGTCGCGCTCCCACCCGTCCTCCGGCTCGGCCAGCACAACGTCACAGCCCAGTTGAGCTAAAAGAAAGCCTGTCATCCATCCTCGACGGTCGGTGAGGTCGATAACGCGGTAGTTGTCAAGCATGAATCCCCCTGGCCATCAGCCAGAAGCTTAGATCGACTTTTTGGCTGTCCTTCTCGCTTCTTCAATTTCTGGGTGGCGAAAACATTTGATGAGGTGATCATTAACTATTCCATCCGCCTGCATCAGCGAATAACAGGTGGTTGGACCAACAAATCGCCAACCAAGTTGCTTGAGTGCTTTACTCATCTGCTTGGACTCCTCGGTTTTCGCCGCTACCTGGGAAAGTTTTTTGACTGCCGAGTGGTTAACCGGTTCGAAACTCCAAAAGAATCTGGCCAAAGAACCATGCAGTTCGACGGTGCTTATAGCGGCTTGGGCATTTTTGATTGTGGCTTCTATTTTGCCTCGATGTCTGACAATGCCAGGGTTCGCTAGAAGTTTCCGAATGTCTCGGTCGCCAAATCCAGCGACTATCTCTAGCTCAAACCCGGAAAACGCAGTCCGGAAGTTATCTCGCTTCCGAAGAATCGTTAGCCACGATAGACCTGCTTGAAAGCCTTCAAGACACATTTTCTCGTAGAGCTTGACGTCGTCTGTAACTGGCATCCCCCACTCAGTGTCGTGGTAAACCGCGTAGTCAACGTCTCCTTCGCCCCACGCACAAACGGAAACGCCGTCACTCCGAGTTTTGATTCCAGTACTCATCTACCCGAAAATAACCGTTGAGAACCGACGATGGTTTGTCTTCAGACTTAACTGCAAGACTGAGTGGCACATCCAAGGAGAAGTTGTGAATAAGGATCTAGAAGAACTAGTCGCTATCAAAGCTTGTGAGAATCTCATCGCTGAATATTGTCATCTGGTCGACTTCGGCAATGCCAGCGCAATTGCTGATTTATTTACTACCAACGGTTATTGGTCAGGCCCGGGGGTTGAAATGGCCGGTCAAGATCAGATTCGAGCAGGTTTTTCTGGCCGACAAAATGTGAAGCGTCGGCAATCACGACATCTCTGCACCAATGTCTTGGTGCAGATTGACGGTGACACAGCGACGAGCCTCTGCTACCTACTTAACTTTCGCCACGATTCCCAAACCGGGGTAGCCGAGGTACCGGCACCAGCAGGGTTACCCAAATATGTGGGGGAATACCACGATCAATTCGTTCGAACTTCCAAAGGTTGGCGGTTCTCCACTCGACGCTTCGAATTAGCTTTCCTACGAGATTAAATTTCGAGAGAACACCTAAAGGTCAGATCCTCTTTGGAAGCAAACTGTTGCGAAAGCTAACGCCAGACCTCATCGTCAGCTGGCAGAAGGCGTTGGAAGCGTTCCCTTTGCTTCAGTTTCTTCGCCAAGCTAACCGCGCACACCTCGCGCGATCTCAGAATGAAGTTGATGAATCTTGGAACTACCTGTGGTCTTAAACAAGTTGGGCACTATCGCGTGCACGGCGCATGCCAATCCAGCAACAAGCAACTCTTTCGAGAAACGACTGGCGACCAAAAAATGCTCACCGTAGCTTTCCCCGACAGAGGAAGGATGTTCAGTGAAATAGTGCTTAGCTCCCATGGAATTAGAGTAAGCCAGCGGTCACGACATGTTGTTGCCAAGCCCTTACCATTCCAGGCATTGCTTGCAATTACATAGTGTATTTATTCGATGTGAAGCAATAATATTGTTCTATGGACATTATTGATCGGGAAATACTGCATCTACTTCAGGAAGACGCGACACGTTCCTCTCGGGAGCTAGGCGATGAGGTTGGGTTAACTCCCACCCCATGCTGGCGCCGCGTTCAGTCTTTGAGGGAGGCCGGCATTATCGAACGCGAAGTGGCCATCCTAAATGCATCTCGACTCTCTCTAGACATCAGCGCACTAGTCCAGATCCGCACTAATGAACATTCTGCCGCGTGGCTTGCCGACTTCACTGCCGCAATAGCCGAGTTCCCAGAAATCGTCGAGGCTTTTCGCACCAGTGGTGAAATCGACTACATGCTCAGGGTTGTAGTCCCTGATATGAATTCCTATGACGACTTCTACAAACGCTTGATTGAGCGGGTGGCGCTTTATGACGTTCGAACCATTTTCGAAATGGAGGAACTGAAACGGACTACAGCGCTACCCCTCGACTACGCGCCTTTTGATTCTCCCTAAATCTTCAACCAACTAAAATCTCTACCACTGCCGCGACTGCCAACTGAGCACGCTCATCAATACCCTTCGCGTCGGCGCTCGCTATCGGATGCTCGATAACGGAAAATGGGTGGAGCGGAACGCCTTGTACCCTGGCCATTAGCTCAGCCGCATCAACAAAAGCTGAGGTCATAATGCTGACAGCAGGAACTCCGTTTCGCTCCGCCATAACTGCGTCATGCAAACTGCATGACGAGCAGCTGCCTCAATCACCCACACCACTGAGAACTGCATCCCACCCAATCGCTTCTTGCATTAATTCTGCTTCGGCAGGAGCGCTGTAGTTCTCTTTCGTTCTGCGAACAACTTTCGATACTCCATATTCAGCTCGCAAAATGAATTCGACTTGATCAAAGAAAGGCGTTGTGTTCTCTTTACCATTCGATATGACACCTACAACAGTCCCTTTTAGGCTGCTGAGACGCTGAGCCGGTTCCGATGCAACTAGCTGCTCCTCGTGGCTTGGATTCATAAGTTCCATTGCTAAGGCACCTCACAATCAACACACGCCCCGACCGCCACGGTAGTTGCGCGACTCTTAGTTCCTAGCCATGGAGGAATAACTTGCGCAAAACCACCAGCCGGGCCACCAGCAGCCACAACGATTAGTTCTTGAGGGGACTCCATCGCTGCGTACTCACGCTCAGCACGGTCTTTGACCACTGAACCCTTGCCTACTTCTTTCCATGCGCCACGCTTCACTCGGGCTCGATCGAAAACGCAGTTCTGAAGGTCTTCTTTAGACCATCCAGCGTCACTGAAATGTCGACGAAGCTGTGGTGGCAGAACAATGACATAGTTACCAGCCCATATTGAATAATGCAGTTGATTGGATCGGATTTCGGCTGAGATCGTCTCGCAAATCTCTTCTGGAATCGATGTCCACTCGTTCATTATCTGTCGGGGCGCCATCGCTGCCACCGCTGTAACCGCTGAGACACCTGGTTCTCCAAGACGCTCTTCGCCTAGGGACGGCCATGGAGAATTCTCCTCGTCCTCAGCTAAACAATACGAAAACTTTCCGGGATGCCCCAAAGTGGAACGGTCGATTTCGCCAGGGCGAACGTCTAAAAGGTTAATGAGCGCTAATCGTATGGCCCGGCCAACCGCAGCAGAAGCACGGTCGGTGTTACCTAACGCATTAAACGTCGTCCCCATCTCCAATTCACGACGAATGGGTCCGTTTACTATGAGCAATATTGCACATCCTCCAGTCGATGCAGTAGCGCCATGGAGCAAGAACTCTGGCGTCAGCATCGCTGTGAAGGCAGTTACCACGACTGGGAAATGTTCTGGCAGGCACCCCGCCATGACAGCATTGATCGCAAGTTTTTCTGCAGTTATTGACCGTTCCCTTACTGGCTCAATCCCAACTAAGTGTTCGGGTGGCAACAACGCCCATTCCAGACACGCTGATACAAGGTCAGCTGTGGGCGGGATTATAGGAAGGCCATCTGTCCAACCATTGACGTGATAGGTCTCTTGCGCTTCGGCAAAGTCAGCAATAGTGAGGCGAGAAGATTTTAAACCCACAGGTAATTCCAGTCAGACTGTCGCCGCCAAGCTATCTCCGCCTACTGGCAAAGCGGCGAGGTTAATTTCGTAGAGCTCAGCTGCGTTGTCGCACAGTATGTCCTTTGCCTGCACATCAGTAAGACTGGCGGCATGCTCGTCAAGCATTTCTTGGCTCCACGGCCACGTACTGTCACTATGTGGAAAATCATTAGCCCAAAGGAGGCGCTCGTGGTTCACATGTTCGACCATCTTGAAGGCAATCCAGTCATCCTGGAAGGTCGTATAAATGTGCTCTCGAAAATATTCGCTCGGTAATTTCGACAGTTCTTGGCCTGGCGGAAGCCAATAACGGTGACGCTTGTAAGCGTGATCCATTCGATACATGTAATGCGGAACCCAGCCCGCATCAGCTTCCACGCACACGACACGTAAGTCTGGATTTCGCTCAAATACCCCACCAAAAACCAGTGTTCCCATGATGTCCTGGTTGGCTCGGATGATGGTCATAAAAGAGTTTGCCTTTGGCCCCCGTGGTTTACCCGATTCTTTGGCCGTCAATATGTGCCATGAGAGCGGCAGTTTGAGGTCGATCGCGGCCTTCCAAAACGGGTCCCATCTCGGGTCGTCATAATCGAAGTCAGTCGCAGGGTTTCCTGGCATCATTACCCCACGCATTCCATTTGCCTTCATCACTTCCAGTTCTGCAATACCTTCTTCAACCGATCGAAGAGGTGTTTGAGCTATCGGCAAAAGGCGGTCTCGGTCTACCGAGCAATAGTCACTGATCCACCTGTTGTAGGCATCCATGGAGGCTTTCTTGTAATCAGCATCGGGGTGGTTACAAAGCACCATTCCAACAGATGGATAGATAACTTCTGCCGACACTCCGTCTTTATCCTGATCTTTTAACCGATAGTCCGAATCCCAGCCACTAAGCGGTAACTCATCCCACTTCGCCTGCGGGTTCAAGTCTTCCGGGGCCTGACCTGCAGCTGCAATCAGACCCATTTGGATCGTTCGTTTCATTCCGTCTATCACATACACATCGCCTCGATCCTCAGTTTCCACAACATGTGGAGCGACGTGTCGCCATTTCGGGTCGATGTAGTCCACATATGCGTTAGGCGCTTCAGCGATGTGCGAATCCGCCGAAATGATCGGATAATTTACCTGCATTGGATCCCCTTTTCCCAATACAGGCATGCTACTGAGATCACGGGAATGGTGCTGGGCTAGTGATAGCAATAGCGGGTGTTCTTCTTGAAAACAAAGCTTCAAGAATTTGAAAAGCTTTTAGTTCTTTGCTTTGCAACATTTTTAGTGATGGCGGGCCAAGGGGTTATCGGGCCAGTCTTACCGCTTTATGCAAAAGATTTCGGGGTAAGTGCAACGGTCGTCGGACTGACACTGACAGTGTTCGCTTTGGCACGCTTGATCCTGAATGTTCCAGCAGGCATGATCGCCGACCGGTTCGGAAGACGCATTCTTCTAATCGGCGGACCCATTTTGACGTCAATCGGAATGTTCGGCTCAGGTTTCGCAGGTGATATTTGGTCGCTACTCATATGGAGATTTATTGCTGGAGGCGGTTCTGCCTTCTATATGAGCGGCGCCTTGATCTATTTGATCGACATCGCGCCTTCCGACCGCCGCGCCCGCTACGTAGCAACAAATCAGTGGGCTTTGAGCGTTGGAGTCGCATTAGGTCCCGGAATTGGTGGGTTGGTCGCTGAGCGGTGGGGACTTGCAGCGCCATTTCACGTCGTTGGGGTAATCGCTTTAATAGCTGCCGCCTACGCAATTTTTCGGCTTCCCGAAACCAGAAATTCAACAGGCCGAGCATCTGAAAGCAAAAGTCCTGTTCGAGATGCAGCACTCATCATCCGAAGCGCTCCGTTTGTCGCAATTGCTTTCGTCACCGGAACAATCTTTATGACTCGCGCAGGAACACGCGCGACGTTGGTACCTCTTCATGCAGATGACACGTTAAGTTGGGGCCCAGGTGAAATCGGTTTAGTTTTTACCGCTACCGGCATAATGACTCTCTTCACCCTTTGGCCCGCTACATGGGCCACAGAGAACATCGGTCGGGCTTCAGTCATCATGTTTTCAGGGCTGGCAGCGGCATTAGGGACCTTCGTTATTGCTGCGAGCTCAACTCCGCTCTGGTTCGTGATGGGGAATATAATTCTCACGCTCGGCACCGGCACTGCCGGACCAGCACCTGCCGCTTTTGTCGCCGACCTTTTCCCTGAAGAACTTCGTGGCCTCGGCATCGGACTGTACCGGTCTGCCGGCGATGTCGGTTTTGTTATAGGGCCGCCAGCTTTGGGGTGGTTGAGCGATAACGCGTCAATGTCTATTGCGTTTCAAACGGCGGGCTGCTTAGTCGGTGTTGCTGGAGCATGCTTTGTTCTGATTACACGTCGAAGTGAACGTCGCGCTTCTTAGCAAATAGATCAGTAAATTCTTGAGGAACCGTCACCGGGTCCCCCCTCAATCGCGTTTTTTAAATCTTGGTAGCTACCTTTGCCTAGGGCAGCAATGTCCCCGCTGATCGTTTGCATCATGAAGCCTTTCTCCCGACGATTTGCGGCCAGGGCACTCGTTGAGTGAATACCTGCTACCTTGCCCGCTTCGCTGCATCTCTCAACTATGTATTCCAGGACTTCTTTGTATTCGTCGTTATCGTCGCTGTAAGCAGGTCCGTATCCGTAGCTCAACGACAAGTCGGCGGGTCCAACATATATTGCATCGACCCCTTCCACTTTTAGAATTGCATCCAAATTCTCGACTGCATCTCGGGTTTCGATCATAGGAATACAGGCGTTGGTCTGATTTGCGGTTGGGTAGTAGTCCTCCCCCGCGTTTGCCGAGCGGCCTCCAATGATGGTGGGGCCGTAACTTCTTTGACCAAGCGGTGGATATTTTGTCGCTGCGACCGCCCTTTCTGCTTCTGCAACGGAGTTGACCATAGGGATGATAATTCCGCGAGCGCCAGCATCGAGCATCCGTCCTATGATTCCGGGCTCGTTCCAGGGAACTCGACATATCGGTGTCCCTTTTCCAGTCAGAGCGACCGCCTGCAACATAACTGCCGCGACTTGGTAGTCGGCAATACCGTGCTGCATGTCAACGCACACATAATCAAAGTCGATACGTGCAACCGTTTCCGCGGCGTGGGAGTCAGGAAGGGAAAGCCAACTACCGAGTGTTTCGGTATTTGTGGCCCACTTCTCCATTAATGCATTCGGCATTTATCAAAACTTTCGCGAATAAGCGCTGATTTCAGACCAGCTCAGATTGGATACTTCATTGTTGTTCAAGTGGACTTCCAAAACCACATTCTTAGGTTCTTTAATTTGCGTCGATCCACCAATTAGGTCGCCGTTTTAGCTGCCTTTGTGCTTTCATAACAACCCTGTTATGGCTGTCCTTCTTTCTGTTGTCACCGCATTTCTATACGGTTCTGGTGATTTCCTGGGCGGAGTAGCGTCACGGCGACATTCCGCTATTCAGGTCCTAACAACAGTTTCTTTAATCGGTGCTGTACCTCTTTTGTTTGTCGCTCCGTTCGTTGCGACGAGTCCAAGCACGCCCGATTTGTTTCTGGGAGCTGCCGCAGGACTTATTGGGATCGCAGGTCTCGGGCTTCTCTATCGAGGGCTTGCCCGTGGTCCAATGGCAATCTTCGCTCCTATCACGGCGATCGTTTCAGCTGTTTTTCCGGTTATTTGGGGAGTTTCCCGTGGCGATCAACAGGGTTTAAAGATTTGGTTTGGACTCGCAATCGGCCTGATCGGCATCTTTGTTCTCAGTTCGCAGCCGGCTGCGGATGATATTCGGGTTTCCTTTTCAGTAATTTGCGAAGCCTTACTGGCGGGCCTGGCTTTCGGACTCTTTTTCTCTCTCCTAAGTGAAACCAACACTGAGTCGGCTCCTTGGCCCATAGTTGCGGGCCGGTTTTCTGCGTCACTTGTTCTGATATTCGTAGCTTTGGTCCAAAAGACACAGCTACGGCCCACTCGTGGCTGGTTCTCACTGATCGCGTGTGGGATTTGCGACACCGGCGCAAACGTAGCGTTCTTATTCGCTCTGCGTTATGGACAGCTGGGTCCAGTCGCTGTGCTGGCAAGCCTCTATCCAGCTGTTACCGTTCTTCTGGCTCGCATTGTTCTAGGTGAACATCTAACAAACAGGCGACTGCTAGGTCTGTTTCTAGCAATGGCTACTGTGGTTCTTGTTGGGTTGAGCTGACTAATTCAAAATGTCGTTCAGGATCGCGTTTCTTTGGTTGAGGACCATTGGCCCAACCTTGGCGACGTATTCAAGCCATGCTGGGTCAGAAAAAAGGGCTGTTCTTTTCTCTGTTCGCTCTTCGAAATTCTCGTAGCGCCACATGTGAATCACCTGATTGAGATCTCCTACTTCGCTTAGGTAGTAGCCCACTGGCTCACCCAAGTGACTTTTCTGTATAGCAAAGCCTTCTTCCAGGTAGAGAGCGGCGTAGGTATTAGCCGTTCCTGTTTTCAATTCGTATGTCCGCATTTCAACAAAACTCATTCTTGTCTCCCAGCTCGGTAAATAAATGATTAGCGATAGTGGTCTTGTTCTTTCAGTTCCGTCGATCATGGAACACAGGGAAAGTGGCTCTGGTCTGTGCAGCCACTTCAGCGTCGACATCGCCTAACAGAAGGGTTTCCTCAGATGTGCCTTTAAAAACAGTTTCGCCCCATGGGTCTATCAAAGCGCTGTCTCCTGCATAGCTAAGCCCGTCTCCGTCGCCCACACGGTTCACACCCAACACATAGGCTTGATTTTCGATTGCCCGCGCCTGAAGGAGTGTCTGCCAGTGCATTTTGCGTCCGGCAGGCCAGTTTGCCGGAATGACAAATAAATCAGTGGATTGAGCTGTTTGCCAAAATTCATCCGCAAATCTCAGGTCGTAGCAGATAAAGAACGTAGTTCGTGTCCCTTCAATGTCTACTTGGAGGAATTCGGTTCCCGCCCCGTAGTTTTCTGGCTCTGCAGAAAAGCTAAAGGGGTGAATTTTTTTATAGCGATAAGTTTCTCCGCTCGGTGCGAGTAAGTTCAACGTGTTGTAGGCGATTCCATCTTCCCAGCGGGTGGGCACCGAACCGGTAATCCAAATTTGATATTCGGTGGCCTGGTCCAAGAGAAATTTGTGGCTGGCACCATCCAGCGCTTCAGCACACTTTGCTGAATTCATAGTGAAGCCAGTCGAAAACATCTCACTGAGCACCACAAGTTGAGCCCCGTTGTCTGCTGCGTCTCTAATTTGGGGCTTCAGCTTCTGGAAGTTTGTCTCTGGGTCTTCCCACACAATGTCATGTTGGACCGCTGCCACCCGAAGACTCATGTCAGGCCCTGTAATCTGTGCACTGCCTCGCCTAGAACGTCGAGGCTTTTACAAAACGTAAATCGGATAAGGTGCCGACCCTCTTCTTGATTGTCGTAGAAAACGACATTAGGTACAGCAACGACGCCAACTTTTTCTGGAAGTTGCCAACACAATTCAAGACCATCTGCATATCCAACGGATCTGGCGTCGGCGGTAACGAAATAGGTTCCTTGGGATTCGAAGATTTCAAATCCCGCAGAACGCAAGCCAGCAGACAGAAAATCACGCTTTTCTTTCATGTCTGACAACAAATTTTTGTAGTAGTCATCCCCAAGGGCCAAGCCCACAGCTATGGCGTATTGAAATGGTCCGCCGCTCACATAAGTCAAAAACTGTTTCGCTATCCGTACAGCGCTCGTCAACTCGGGGCTTGAGCAGACCCAGCCAATTTTCCAACCAGTGAAGGCAAAGGTCTTTCCTCCCGACGAGATAGCGATCGTCCGTTCACGCATTCCTGGAAATGAGGCAATCGGAATGTGCTCGCCTTCGAAAACTAGATGCTCGTACACCTCATCGGTGACAACAAGAAGATCACGCTCTACCGCGACCTTTGCAATGAATTCGAGCTCCTGGCGGGAAAAGACTTTCCCTGTTGGGTTGTGCGGCGAGTTCAACAAAATAAGTCTGGTCTTTGGTGATAACGCCGCTAAGAACTCAGACTCTTCGAAGGCGTAATGAGGTGGTCGAAGAGTGACTACCTTCTTGGTAGCGCCAGCCATGGCTATATTTGCGCCGTATATGTCGTACCAGGGTTCGAAGGTGACTACTTCGTCTCCCGTCTCGCATAGAGCAAGCACGGCTGCAGCCAAGGCTTCTGAGGCTCCTGCAGTAACCAGGATTTCTGAGTCCGGGTCGTAGGAAAGTCCATAAAAGCGTTGTTGATGGTCGCTAATCGCTTGACGCAGTTCTGGGACCCCGATACCCGGCGGGTATTGGTTACCTAAACCGTTTTGTATGGCAGAGGTTGCGGCTTCGATCACTTCGCTTGGTCCATCTTTGTCAGGGAATCCCTGCCCCAAATTCACTGAATCGGTCTTCACCGCTAATGCGGACATCTCGGCGAAAATCGTTGCGCCGAAGCCTTGCAGTCTGGCGTTCAAAAATGGTTGACGTAAACTCACATCTGACACGTTAGGACCTCAACACTCGTTGCTTCTCGTAATCTTGTAACTGACTTAAGCGAAACACTCAACAATGCGATTGAATGTTGCTATGACTGCCTCGCGATCTAAAGACCATGTTCCAACCCGATACGACACTGAGAATGTCGATCTAGCTTCTGTTGACGGGGTTCTTTCTACAACCAGGTCAGTGAGGCTTCGTCTTGATCTAGACCGCACTGTTCCCAACGAACTAATTCTCGATTGCATAGATATAGCTGAACAAGGTCCAGGTGGTGGCAATCAATCAAGTCGTAGATGGCTGATTGTTCGTGATCCAGATCAAAAGAAGCGGTTGTCAGACTTGTATTGGGAAAGTGCTGGGAAGTGGATGGTCTCTGCAAGAGACAAACTGACCGGTACCGAACACCGCAATACAAATGTGATGCGTTCAGCCGCTCATCTGGCGGAAAATCTCGACCGTGTACCCGCTTTAATTATTCCATGCATATGGGGAGTTCATGATGACAGCAAAAAACCGGGGTTATTCGACTCAGTGGTTCAGTCAGCATGGAGTTTTTGTCTGGCAGCTCGAGCTCGAGGCCTGGCCACTGCATGGACTACAGCGATTTTGAACAATGATGCAGAAATTCGGGAGGTTCTTGGAATTCCTGATGGTGTAACTCCTATTGCATTGCTACCTGTCGCGTTTAGCATCGGTGGTGACTTCGCATCGATACCAAGACGTTCCGCAGAAGAAGTTACGTACTTCGACAACTGGGGTCACACTTGGGAACAACGTGATGACAAGATGGACCCAGTCATAGGCGAAGGTCCAGGAGTTACGGTCGAATTAGATATTGATGCTTCGCCGGCGAAGGTTTGGTCTTTAATAAGTGACATAAACGTAGGGGCTCGATTTTCTGAGGAGTTTCAAGGCGCGACTTGGATAGAGCCTTCGGTTGGTCCTGATCTCGGAGCCCAATTCATTGGCACCAATAAACATCCGAAAATTGGTGAATGGCAAACCACATCTACCATCACTGAGCTCAAAGAGAACGAGTTATTCGGTTGGGCTGTAGGTGATGGAGAAGAGAATGCGGCGGCCCGTTGGCGTTGGGAAATAGATGAATTGCACGGGCAACGTTGTCGACTCCGCCACACCGTGCGCCTCGGCCCGGGGCCATCTGGTTTGACTCCCGCTATTGAAGCAATGCCTGATAAGGAAGCGCTGATCATTGCCCGGCGCCAGCAAGAACATCTAGCGAATATGAGGCATTGCGTTCAAGGCGTGAAGGCACTCGCAGAAAATCTGTGACAGGTCGATGGGCGCCAAGCCCAACCGGCGAATTTCATTTGGGAAATCTTCGCACTGCGCTTTTAGCGTGGCTATTCGCACGATCCGCGAGCACAGAATTAGTTTGGAGGTTCGAAGATCTTGATGCAGCAGTCAGAAACGATTTTTACGACCTTCAACTCAGAGATTTCAGACGTATTGGCCTTACCTGGGACGGCCAGGTTTTCCGCCAAAGTGAGCGGTTGAATCTGTACCGAGAGGCTATTGAGGACCTCAAAAGGCAAGGGTTAACCTACAGGTGTTGGTGCACTCGACGTGAAATTCGTGAAGCTACTGTTGCGCCACACTCTCATCTACCTGAAGGCGCGTACCCCGGCATATGTCGGCGCTTAACGGCAAAAGAGATCTCAGAAAACGAGCGGTCAGGCCGAAATCCTGCTCTGCGGCTTATGTCTGAAGGTCAATTGATCCAGATCGAAGATCATCAGTTAGGAGATTTCGAGGGAGCCGTCGATGACTTTGTTTTGTGTCGTGGTGACCTGACACCCTCTTACAACTTGGCTGCAGTCATCGACGATCACGATATGGGCATCACGCAAGTAGTGCGTGGAGACGATTTACTTCCGTCAACACCGCGCCAAGTTCATTTGTTTAATCTATTTGGCACCCAACCTCCCCGTTATGCCCATGTTCCTCTTGTCCTGTCTAAATCAGGTGATCGGTTAGCTAAACGAGACGGCGCAGTTACTATCGACGACCGAGTGGCACTCGGAGAGTCCGAGTTAGATATTTTGAATTACTTACTTTCAAGTCTCGCATTACCCAAGGTCGGATCATTTGATGAGCTAGATCGGGTTGCTCATGATTTCCAACCTTCTGCTTTGCCAACCTCACCTTGGGTATTCGACCTTTGAACGAACAGTTGTCTTAACGCCAAGGCTCGACAATAATTTTTGCGTGAGCTTCTGGATCACCTAGGTCATTGAACGCTTCACCTACTTCACTTAATCCGACTTGCCCTGTAATCAGCTGCTCGACAGCAAGCTCGCCTTCGCTAATCGCTCTCAAAGTGTCCGCAAATTCTTTCGCCGTATATCCCAAAACAAATTGAATGTTGAGTTCTTTCCCAATACCGGTTAACGGTCGAAAACTGTCTTGCTCCATGCAGACACCCACCACAACGATTCGGGTGTCTTTCACAGCACCATGAATGATCTGGTCGATTACCCCTGGCACACCTACACACTCGAATATAAGACCGGGCTTGGGGGTGACATCATTGACGCGGATTGTTGAGTCGTCGACACCGACTCCCTCAGATCGGGCCGTCTGCCGCCAACTTTCGTAAGGAGACAGCACAGCTGGGTCAACGACTTCATCTGCGCCCATTTGCTCCGCCAGCTGACGGCGCCGGGGTGAGAAGTCCGCCCCTATCACTGGGCCTAACCCTTTTTGCTTCAACGCTCCGATGACTGCGAGACCTACGGGCCCGCATCCAATCACTAGACAAACATCGTCAGTAGTGGCGCCAGATTTCTCTACAGCGTGTCTTCCCACAGCCATTGGCTCAGTGAGCGCAGCCTCTTGTGGCGACAAGCCGTTGGTTACCGGTAATAGGAGTCTCGAGGAGAGCAACATTTTCTCTGCATATCCGCCCGGGAACTCGTTCGAATAACCGAGGAGGTGGGTCCCATCGGAACGAATAAGGACGGGCATAGAGCACACAACGTCACCTATTTGGAAATGATCAGGGACGTTTTGCCCTAGTTCAACAATCTCCGCACAGAATTCGTGACCCATAATCAAATCTCGATCAGCGTCATAGACGAGAGGCCCGCCAGTTTCTTTTTGACTCGCCACCATTTCATGTCCATGCCGAAGCGCATGCAGATCGCTTCCGCAGATCCCACACGCCAAAGTTTTGACTAGAACCTCACCGGACAAAGGAGTTAGGTCCGTTGTGATATCGACAACAATATTTCCGTGTCGGGTGAATGCTGCTCTCATCTTTCCGCTTTCGAATCTGCTGTCCGCTGTTTTGTTTCTAGCAAGTTGGCCAATAAGACAAGGGACGAGCCTCAGGCGGAGGGACAGACCTATGAGCCAGCATTTCTAAATCATGCGCTAAGACACTGCGAGTGTCACCTGGGTCAATGATCTCGTCAATACGCATAGTTCCTGCTGCTTCGTAGGGGTTCGTTGATTCACCAACTTCTCGCACTAGTTCAGCGCGTTCAGCTTCTCGAGCGTCACTGTCTTCAATACGAGCGAGTTTTGAGCCGAAGGCCACGTTTACTCCGACTTCGGGGTCCATGAACCCGATCTCTGCTCCCGGCCAGCTGTAGACACCGAGCGCTGGCATCTGAGAACCGTTCATGGCTTGCCATGCCAACCCGAAGGCCTTACGAATACAGACAGTTAGTGTAGGTGCCGAGCAGTTTTGGAGAGCATGCATCATCCTCATGCCCCAATGCAACATCAGTTCATGTTCCACTCGTTCACCAACCATGAAGCCCGGAACATCAGCAAGAAAAACAATGGGGATGTTATACGAATCACAAACGGTCACTAATCGAATGATCTTGTGGCAGGCCTGCGGGTCCAATGTGCCGGCTCCGAACATCGGGTTGTTCGCTATTACCCCGACTGAAAATCCGTTAAGCCTGGCCATGCCACAAACAACGTTGCGGGCATACAAGGGTTGAATTTCCAGAAGTGAATCAGTGTCGACGATGCGCTCTACTACTCGACGCATATCGTAGCCACGTGTCCGTTTCGCCGGCACCAGGTCCGACAATCCGGGGTCGTGACCCAACGACCCTATGTTTTCCTTTCTGGGTGCTACCTCCCACGCGTTACTAGGCAAATAAGAAAGCCATTTTCGTATCGCGTCGTAACCCTCTTCGTCGCTTTCAACCCCTAAATCAATTTGGCCAGTCTTTCTCGCGTGAACATCGACTCCGCCCACATCTTCGAAAGATATGACCTCTCCAGTCGCTATCTCAAATACTTTTGGAGAGGTCACCGCCAGGCAGGATCCACGCACCATCACCACGTAATCAGACAACGCCGACAGAAAAGAAGAGCCACCGAACGACTGTCCGGTAACCATTGTCGCCATCGGAACTCTGTGCTGTCGTTTTGCGAGCTCAAATAAGCCCCCTGGTTCGCTGATTCCTTCAGCACCCATCGTGTCTGGAATTCGAGCTCCGCCAGTTTCTCCGAAGTGAACTATGGGGATACCCATTGCCATAGCTCTTTCATACAGACGGTGCTCCTTTCGAGTTCCGACGATCGAACTCGAGCCTCGGTAAACAGTGATGTCGTCGCCGAACACAGCGACTGGCCGGCCGTTCACCATGCCGTGTCCACCTATTTTTCCGTCGCCCGGTGTCTTCTCTCGTTCTTCTGTTCTAATTGATCGACTAAAGGTTCCGATTTCACGAAAGGTGCCATTATCCAAAAATTCGCCAATATGTTGACGGATGGTGCGGTCGCCTTCGTCAGACATCTTCGAGACTTTGTCTGCCCCACCCATTTCATTTCGAACACGTTCAGCACGCGCAATCAAGTCTGAAGTCTTCTCCGCATCAGTCATGAGACACCATCTGTGTCGTAGTCAACAATTAGTTGCGAATAACGGTCACCAAGTTGTTCAGGAGGTCTGGGAGGAATCATTACTTGACTCACTCCTAGCTCCGCTAGTTGGTCTAGGTGATCACGATCACCAGTGGAAGAGGTCCAAAGTTCGATGAGTGATGGGTCGCGTCCTGCCTTCTCCGCATATTCTTTCGCCAGGCGATGCAAGGATGCGAGTGTTTCTACCGGTCGTTCTGCCGGGAAGAACACGTCACCAAGCTCACCAGCTCTGCGAGCCGCCCTATCTGAATGCCCGCCAACAAGTATTGGGATCGCTTGTTGTGTCGGTTTGGGTTGACAATACACAGGCTCGAAGTCAACGAATTCACCGTGGAACTCTGCTTCTACTTCGGACCAGAGCACACGGAGGGCTTGAAGATACTCATCTGTTCGCGCTCCACGGGCTTCGAAAGGAATCCCCAACGCATCGAATTCCTCTCGAAGCCATCCAACCCCAATTCCCAAATCCAAACGACCATTGCTTAAGCGGTCGAGACTCGCAATTTCCTTTGCCGCGATAAGAGGGTTGCGTTGCGGAAGAATCAATATTCCTGTTGCTAAACGGATAGTGCTGGTAGAAGCCGCAGCAAAAGCAAGCCAGATCAGCGGGTCAGAGTGATCCAGCTGGCTAGCTCCCTTGAACAAACGTCCGCCTTCGTCATAGGGATATGTGGATGCGTACTGCACCGGGACGACCGCATGTTCGACAGCCCATATGGAATGGAATCCAACATCTTCTGCTGTGCGTGCCAACTCCCCCGCGGCAACTCCTTCCACATTCCCCATCAAATTCGCTGACATCAATCCGAACTTCATAGGTCAAACCTTCCTTTTGTTAAGCGTCCGACAATAACGAATATTAATAATGGCATTTATCCGCCCTCAGAGTCCGGGGACGATCACCCCGTGAACCGGTGGCGGCGCCGATCCCTTACCGGCCATATCCGCGAGTAACTGCGCTGTGTCATTGAGTCCGACTTCTCGTCGGGTAAACAAGTCAAACGGGAATTTTCTTTGAGCCAGCAGTTCTAAAGCCTTTCGATAAACAGGCGCATCCACTCCCAACGCACCCTTTACAGTCAGTTCTTTCCAGATGATTGCGTCCGAATTAAGACCTGGTGCACCTTTCTCACCACGAACTCCAGCCATCACGATCGTTCCGTCAACAGCGCTGAGCCTGACTGCCTGACCAAGGGCAGTTGGGGCGTTAGCAGTCACATCAATAACGACATCTGCCAAACGACCGCCCGTCGCATCGCGAAATCTTTTCGCCGGATCTTCCTCGGCTACGTCCACAACGAGATCCGCACCCATAGCTTCGGCCATCTCAAGACGGGGGTGATCATTGGGTCCGTATCCAGTTACAGCGACAAATTCAGCACCTATATCTTGCGTTGCTACTAGAGCGCAGAGTCCTCGAATTCCGGGCCCAAGTATTGCAACGTAATCACCTTGCTGGGTTCCCGGAATCTCTACCCCCCATTTAATGCCTGCTCCCAGTGGATTAAAGAGAGTTGCTTCTACTGGATTGAGTTCTGGAGGAACTGGCAATACTAAAGAGTCTGGGCTGAGATAATGATGAGTTGAATAGCCGCCAAAGAGTGACGGCTCGCGATCGGTGGGAATCATCCCGTATAAATCTGTTTGGCCATGTTTCGTGCAGCGCCGATACACACCTGCCCTACATGGGTCGCAGCCGCCGCAAGCTTGCCAACATTCGACCGCAACTCGATCCCCAACATTTATTTTCCATTTTGCAGCAGCCTCATCTCCGATGGCTTCGATTGTGCCAACGGTCTCATGCCCCGGCACCACCGGGTATGGCGCACCGATATGCCCCGTAAAGAGCTCGTGGTCGGTTCCGCACAAACCGCAAGCTTCTACTAGAAGGAGAGCATCATCATCCCCCACTTCAGGTAGATCAAAGGTTTCAATTCGTAGGTCTTCGACTCCGTACAAGACCGCTGCAGTTGCTTCCCCCATACGGCCAGACGCTAGCGCCTCGTCGCTGTCTTGTTTATTTCGCTGCTTCAAGGAACTCGACGGCGTCTAGATCAACCACTTGAGAAGCATGACGATTGGCCATAACTACGAACATTTCATCGCCTCTGTCGGTTCGGCCGACAATCATCGATGCAAGAATCGCCATAATAAATCCTGACCACGAAAACCGCCTGTAATTCAGCCAGAGTTCGTCCCTACTAATAGGGGGAGCCAGCTTTTCTCTAGTCAGTTCTCTGAAGTAATGAGACACCAGTTGTTCTTCGTTTCGGCGTCTTTCGTCGCGCTCAAACGCAGAACCAACGAAATAAGAGACGTCAAGAGCACCATGGCTATGAGCAACGGTTTGCCAGTCCACAACAACAAGCGCAGGAAGTGCTGATGAGTTCGTTGGCGCGTACATGAGATTGTCGAGTCGAAAATCTCCGTGAACCAAAGTCAGAGGCTCCGGCATCCCAGAAAACCAGTTCGATGCTTTCTGCACAAAATATTCGCTCATTTCAATCGCCTCCGCGCTCAATACACCTCGGTAGCGTTCAACAAAGGCCGGTTGCAAGGCTTCTAACAGATCGATTGTTTGTGTGTTCTGCTCAGGGTCGCGTCTGCTCACCCATGAGAAATCAAATAATGTTTGATCGCCCCAGAAGGCTCTATGAAGTTTGGCTGCTTCTGACAAAGCCATGAATGCTTCATCCGGGCTACATCCTTTAAGTTGGTCTCCTTGCTCTCGAGGATCTAGGTCTTCCATCACTAAAACAATGTCTGCAGTTCCTTGTACATAGTCGACGTAGTAGAGACGAGGTACTGCCACTCCAATTTTTGGAGCGACGTGGCGATAGAACTCTGCTTCGCGTTCATAGGTTCCAACTTGTATCCCAGTAGCTCTGCTTTGGGGGTCAAGAGCAGCAAACTTCACGACCACGGTGCTAGGACCATCCTCACCATTCCAATTCAGGTACGCCCGATAATTGGCTCCAACCTGTCCAGTGCCAATCGGCTCGAGCCGACAATCAGTAAGCTCAGCTTCTTCCCCAAGCACCATATTCATCCAGCGAGTCGTCACGGCATCTGGATGAAAGACTGACGGGAATCGTGATTGCACTCAGCCATGTTGCCCGAGGATTTCAATATTCGCACAGGGTTAATCACTATGAGCAATCAACGCTGACGACGCGAAAGCATCTCTCAGAGCGCCCTTATCCGTAACCTGCAGCCTATGCCTCGTCTCCACATTCTGATCGCCGCTTCTATCTCTTTCCTTTTCTGGGGATGTTCAAGCTCAGATAAGTCACCGGTATCGGAACCGCCCGATTCAACAGTTGCGGAGTCAAATGTTTCCCCAGACACAACCACCTCTCTCACTAGTACTGAGCCATGGGTTGAAGTTTCAGCAACCACCGGGCGACCCGTCATATCGGTATTGCCTCGAGATGAACGGCCTAATCGTTTAGTCACACGAGACATTGCGATTGGAACGGGGACGCAGGCAGGTGTCGGGGATGTCTTAGAAGTCAACTACGTCGGAGCGCTGCTCAGCGATGGAACCGAGTTTGACGCGAGTTGGAATCGGTCACAAACGTTTTTTGTTCCCATAGGTATGGGGGCCGTCATTCCTGGCTGGGATCAAGGAATAGTAGGAATGCGCGAGGGCGGCAGACGAGTATTGATTACTCCCCCAGATTTGGCCTATGGAAGTTCAGGTGCTGGTTCATCCATTCCACCTGACGCCACACTCGTTTTTGTGGTCGACCTTATTGCAATCCTTGATCTTCAACCGCCTGCTATTCCCGAACCAACAGAAGTTGGAGCTTTACTTGAAGTGGAAGATCTGGTTGCGGGAACTGGTGACCCAGTGGAGTCCGGAGACACAGTAACCGTCCATTACCTCGGCACCCTTACCGATGGCACGGTATTTGATGCGTCTTGGCGCCGAGGAATGCCATTCACTACAACTATCGGAGTCGGCATGGTCATCCCCGGGTGGGATCAAGGAATAGTGGGAATGCGGGAAGGGGGCAGACGCCTTCTGAAAATCCCGAGTGACTTGGCCTATGGCGAACGCGGTTCCGGCGCTGCTATTCCCCCCGACACTCCCCTGTTATTTGTCGTCGACTTAATTCGGATCCAAAGCTGACCAGCTGCTGGATGCAAATCCGGCCGTAACTGACTAGCGTCAGGCTCATGGATAGCATCACTGTTGCCCGCAGCATGCGGGGTTCGTTAGGAATGTTGGCGATGAATTGGCTATTGGCGCCAACTACACAAAAGAAAGCTGAAGAGGCGGGTATGGGCGAAGGGCTCCGTGCCTACGCCGTTGGCCGACTCGGAGTCTTAGGAAACTGTCCTGCGGACAACGTCGTCGGAGCAGCTTTTTTCTGGGAACCTCAGTACATGAAATCGATGGTCGAGGAGGGTCGAGCGACTTTTGACCCAATTGAAGGCGGCAAGGTCTGGGCAAGAATCTGCCAGGAGTACGGGACTGAAGCTTTAGCTGATTTCGACGGCGCCGCACGACTAGGTGAGCTACTAGAGCGCGTCGTGCAACATGCTGCGCCGCAGGGCGTACCAACATTTGTTGGCTGGCGTGACCAACAGCTTCCGCAAGAGGTGGGACCTGCAAAAACTTTTCAACTAGCTCAATGCATGCGTGAGCTTCGCTTCGGGCGCCACGCTATCGCCGTACAATCGTTAGGTATGGGACCTCTCGAAGCGATCCTTAGCGGTCCGGCCGGGGAATGGAACGCTGAATTCTTTGGCTGGCCTAAGCCTTATCCAGACGTGAGTCATTTGGAATCGGCAAGGGACGAAATCGAAACGTTGACTGATCGTCTTCATGCTCCAGACTTCGAGTGCCTTAACGACGATGAGCGCGCTGAGGTAAGAGACCTATCTAAGGCTGCTCGCATACACGCTACTGAACGAGCTGAAGGGGCAGAGTTCTAGAGTCAGTCGAGGTCGTCTAGCAGGGCCTGATGTTCCCCCAACCAAGGTGCGCGAGTAGCTGACCAAGGCGTTGCCGAGAATCGGTAGGGGGCTCCTGGGTGTGTGTGAGTCGTGTTTCGAGACTCATAGAAAATTTGTTCCGGGAAGCCTCGCTCAACAAAGTGAGGATCCTCCATCATCTCTTCGGGCGAATACACGATGCCGCAAGCCATTCCCCGCTCTTGGAGCCCCACAAAAAGATCATAAGCATTCAAACGTTGTCCCAAGAATTCGATCGCTTCTCTTCCCGCCTGAAACACTTCACCAGCTAGCGGATCTTCATCAAGTTCAAGAAGGCCAATCCGTTCAAATTGGTCTCCGAGTTTCAATATCTCGTATGGGGAGCATTCTTCAACGAGGTCAAGTTCCTCGATCCAAGAACGAAGGGCTCGAAATTCGTGTTTGTTTCTCGGGGGCACGCCGGTGTTGAACCACCGCCCGTCAGCACATTGGATCTGTGTCCATTCAGTTATTGTTGGAAGAGCGTGCCGCCCTGTTTGGCGTTCAACTTGTTGTTGTCCGTTGAGCCACCACAAGGTTGCGAACTCGGTTGTTGCATTGGATGAATTCAACAGCGACACGTCTATCAGCTGTCCCTTGCGAGAATTCTCTCGCCACATAAGCGCTGCGAGAATGGATGGTACGGCGTAATGACATGCTGTATGAAGGGCCTGATTTCCTCCACCTCGAACCGGAGGTATTTCGTGATCGTCATAGCCGCATGACCAAGCTGGACCGCCTTCTGCCAACAACGTCAGGTCCGTTGCAGGCGGATCAGTTCCATCTCGCCCGTGATGAGTAATCGAAGTCCATATGAGTTCATGATTCGTCATCTGAAATTGTTCCCAGTCGAGACCTAGCGCGTCTAATCGTCCAAGTGGCTCAGCTTCGATGACTACATCAGCTGTCATAACTAGGGAAATAAACCGTTGAGCATCGATGTCAGCCTCCAGGTTCAGGGAAACAGATTTTTTCGATGTGTTGTAATGCCACCAATGCAAGGAATTTTCTGGGTCGACTACGTCACCAGCGAAGGGCTCCCATGAGCGTGTGTCACAACCCTCGGGAGGTTCCACGACGATTACTTCTGCCCCCATGTCAGCCAACATTTTTCCTGCAAGGGCGCACCGCTCGGAAGCTAGTTCGATGACTCGATAACCAGACAACGCTGAATTCGTTTTAACGTCGGTCATTGCTAGATCACCGACTCTGCCCTGAGCGTTTTAATCTCCTCATCACTGAGACCCAATAGCTCGCCGAACACGTATTGGTTATGTTCACCAAGGCAGGCTGCCCCGCGGGTAATTGACCAGGGGGTTTCAGACATTCGAACCGGCAGACCCTCTACTCTGCACTGCCCTACTTCAGTGTGCTCAACGGTGATCCAGAGTTCTGCTGTTCGCTGGTCATACTCAATTCGTTCTTGTGGCTTGAGAACTGGTGCTGAAGGGACGCCAGCATTGATGAGCTCTTGAGCAAGTTGTTGGCGGTCATAGTTCAACGTCCAGGCAGTTAACAGTTCTTCGAGTTCGTCTTCATCTTGCAGTCGCGTTTCTATCCGGGTCCATCGATCTTCGCGAGACCACGTTTCCCCTATGATTTGCGACAAAATTTGCCACTCTCGGTCATCTCTGACGGCGATTGCTATCCAGTTGTCGTGACCTTTAGTCGGCCAAATGCCGTGGGGTGACATCTTCGGGGATTGTGAACGGTTGCTGTTTGGCATTCCTTCGCGTCTCATGGGTCGCTGATTGACGGTCGCATCTAAAGTTGCGACACCATTGAGAGTTCCGGCAGCTTCAATGCAAGCGAGGTCAACCCACTGACCTTCGCCTGTTCGTTGTCGGTGAAGCAAGGCCATCAACACGGCCGTCGCCATGTAATAGCCGCCTGTGTGGTCCATAAATGAGTATCCCCAACCAGCGGGCGGCAGTTCGGGCAGACCAGACGTATACGTCAAACCTGAAACTGCTTGGGCAATAGGGCCCCACGACTTAAACGATGCGTAGGGGCCGGTCGCACCAAAGCCATTGTTCGAAACATAGACGATGTCTTCTCGGATCGTACGCAAGTCTTCGTATCCAAATCCCAGACGTTCCATTACTCCCGATGCAAAATTTTCAGTAACGGCGTCACTTATTTTCATGAGTTCTCGAAGTAACTCTTTGGCCCGGTTATCTCGCAGGTTCAAGGTGATACCTAGCTTGCCGGCGTTGTGGTTATTGAAAGCTCCTCCCGCCTCTAATCCGCGCGCGTCGCCAACCCAAGGAGGGACACCACGAAGAATGTCCCATTTGCCCTGGTGTATCGGGTCTTCAATCCGAATTACTTCAGCACCGAACGCCGCAAGGATTTTGGTTGCTCCGGCGCCTGCTAGCTGACCCGTGAAGTCGCAAATGCGGATTTTATCTAAGGCCTGTGACCTTTGGGTATTCATTGATTTTGCCCTGCCCAATCAGCGTAGCCATGTACCCAAAGCCGCTGTGCCATCGTTTCCGGTACCTTGAGCCCCCGAGCGATGGCTATTCGGTCCATAGCTTCTTCGGGACTTACACCCAACTGAGTGAGAATTGCAGCGGCGATTGTTGAGGACCGTCCTATTCCCCCTCGACAGTGGACGATCATTGAATCGCCGTTTTCAAGGTCCCTTGTTGCCTGGGTTATGAGCTTTTTCGCGTCGTTGTAGTTCTCCAAGATTCCGAAGTCTGGGATTGGGAGATTGGTGAACCCGATGCCGGCGTCGTTGAGAATTTGATGTTCAGCAAGCAAACCGATACTCGCCACTTCCTGATCAGTCAGTAGCGAGATAACGCTACTTACTTTTTCCTGCAGCAGATCTTTGACTTCGCGATCAAGAGCGCTTCCACTCGGCGCCGGTGCTGTTGCCAGTCGCCCGATTGGTGTCTTGATCCAGTAGAGGCGCATTATTCGTTGAGCATTTCCCGGGCACGAGCCTGACATTCATGCAAACGAACTTTTAGTTGTTCGGTCCATTCTTTGAGGTCAGAGCGTTTCGCTCTCTTCCCGTCCACTGCTGTAGGTGGATCAAGAATTTCGCCTACAACAATTGCTACCGGCACGCGTGAGGGAAACTTTGAACCAGTAGGCATTGCCACTTCTGTACCAGCAATACCCACCGGTACTACCGGAACTTTTGCCTTGGAGGCCAACCATGCTGTCCCATCGTATATTTCGCCAATAGCGTCTCCCTCTTGGCGACTTCCTTCCGGGAAGACAAGCATGCACTCGCCGCCTTCAAGCATTTCTTTGGCTACGCGCATGGCATCTAGATCAGCTTCTCCGCGGCGAACTGGGAAAGAGCCCAACGAACGCATCGCCCATCCTGCCGCCGCGGGTCTGAACAACGAGTCTTTCCCGAGGTAACGGACTCTTCGGTGACTGGAGCTTCCGACTAGGGGCCCATCAAGATTCGATCGGTGAGCCGGAGCAATGATTACACCACCTTCAAGTTGAAGTCGTGCTCTGCCTTCAACCCGCAGCCGAAACCACCTGAAAAGAAATATCCTTACGAAGCCGCGCACGGCCCTAAAGAAGAGTTTGCCCATTAGGCCATCTGGTGAGAAGAGTGCCTTCATCACCGGAGAAACTAGCCGTTAACTATTGGTTCAACCTGCCGAATCTCCTGTGTCTCGCTCGGACTACTAAAGTTCCAATAGTCACTCCAGCCAGAGGAGCACTCACATGCCCATTCCTACTGACATGGTCGGAGACCAGATTGGTCCGCTAAAACACGAAGTAGACGCCCGATGGGTTATGGCATATTCGGCTGCTCTTGGTGATACTCAGGATTGTTACTTCAATACCAATCGCGAGAATGGAATTGTTGCCCACCCCATGTTCGCCGTCTGTCCCGAATGGCCGGTAATAGTTCAAGGCAGAGATTTGGCCGACAAGTGGGGCATCACTCCAGAGGAGACTCGCCAATCGGTTCATGCAACCCACGACCTGGTGATTCACCGGCTAGCTCGGCCTGGTGACGTTCTACAAACTCGTCTCACTTACACCGGCATTGAAAACAAGAGTCCCGGTGCGTACACGACCATGAAACTTGAAACTTCCGATGCAGATGACCAACCCGTTTTCACTACCTACCAAGGCGGAATGTATCTAGGAGTGCCAGCAAAGGGAGATGATCGACCGGCACAAGACACACCTGATGTTCCAGATCTTGGCCCTTTGCCAGATAAACCCATCACTGAAATATTGGTTCCAGTGGCTCATGGAGCTGCTCACACCTACACCGAGTCAGCGCGCATCTGGAATCCAATTCACACTGACGCTGCAGTAGCTAAAGCTGCTGGCCTACCAGCGATCATTCTGCACGGAACCGCTACTTTGGCGCTCGGCGTCAGCGCCACTATCTCCACAGTTGCCGAAGGTAACCCCGAACGCGTTCGCCGTATTAGAGGAAGAATGGCGTCAATGGTGTTGATGCCCTCGACCGTCACGGTGCGAGTCCAAGATGTAACACCAGTTGGTGATCAAGATGTTGCTCGCTTTGAGGTACTCACCGAAGACGGAGGACCCGCTATCAACCAAGGACTCGTCTTCTTCGATAAAAACTGAATCGCTACCCAATGTCCACGTGCTGTGCAAAGTGCTGCAAGGTGCGTTCTAAAGCTAGTTCGGCCGAAGATTCTTCATAGCTTCCCCGAGCGTCGCAGTTGAAGCCGTGGCCCGAGTTTTCGTAAACATGAACATTTATCTGAGGCCATCGTTCAGCTATCGCGTGAACGTTTTCTAGCGGAATACCTGTGTCTTCTGCTCCGAAGTGAAGCATCAAGGGCGCTTTCGGTTCTTCTTCGAGGTGGGGCATGATCTGGCCGCCGTAATAGCCCGATGCTGCCGAAATCTTGTCTGATAGACGAGCAGCGGCCACGTAACAGATCGAACCGCCCCAGCAATAACCGACTATGCCTACCTCACCCGGATAGGGCAGGTCGATTGTTGCTTCGATGTCCATCATGACTTGGTCCATTGAGAGGTCCTCAAACGCAATTTTGCGACCAACTTCAATTCCCTCTTCGTCGTAATTCAACTCAACATTCTTTTTGATCCGATCAAACAATGATGGGGCGACCGCGATGTAGCCAAGTTCCGCGTACCGATCGACCACGCTACGAATGTGATCGTTCACCCCAAAGATTTCTTGCACCACAACCACAAGACCCTTTGGAATATCCATACTCGGTTGTTTCAAATACACATCAAATTGGTGACCATCGGTAGCTGTGACAGTGGTCATAATTATCCGAGTCCCATAAATCGCCTCGCGTTGGTGTAAATGACTTCCGGTCGCAGGTCGTTTCTACCAATTCTTTCGAAAGTTTCGTCAAGCTCAGCTAGCGCTCCGGGGTAGGTGCAGTCGTAATGGGGGTAGTCGGAACCCCACACGACAGTGTGAGCTAGACCCATGTCTGCAAGTTGAGCGAAAGCTTCTCCCTCTCCAGCCTCCATCGTTACGAAACATTGTTCAGAGAAAATTTCAGTTGGCTCTCGTTTTAGTCGGGGCACTAGATGACCCATCGATTCTTTATGTTCATCTAGCCGATCTAACCAATATGGCAACCAACCCAGACCGGATTCGAAAAAGCCGACTCTGAGCCGAGGATGGTCATCAAGAATTCCACTAGCAACAACCTCCATGACTGATGCCATTTGCTCAAACGGGTGGCACACCATGTGGACATAAAATTGGTTGCTGTACCTGGTTTTAGCGAAACTAGTCATATCGGATCCAAAACTGCCGTGGATAGCGATTGTCATGTCATGGTCTTCAGCGGCGGACCATACCCGATCTATCTCTTGAGAAAATAATTCAAGTCCGTTATAACGCTCAGGTCGAAAGGTCATGCCAGTTAGCCCAGCTTCCGCGCAAAATTCGATTTCAGCCACTGCATGGTCCACTGACTGTAATGGCGTGACACCAACTCCAAATAATCGGTCAGGGTTCTCCGAAACGAAGTCCGACATCCACCGGTTGTATCCACGGGCATTGGCAGCCGCCACCTCTGGGTCAGCTATGTCACCAGAAAGCAGGTGAAGGGAGGGAAACATAAGCCCAGCAGCGAGACCCTCAGCGTCCATCACTTTCAGCCGTTCATTTGGGTCATAACTGCCTGGGACGATGTCATCCCAAGTGACTTCAGTCCCATATGCGTTAGGTATACACGCTGGAGCGCATGCAGTCCCTATGTCAGAATCCTCAATAAAGATGCTGTCCAGTTTTCCAACGGAACGACATTGCATCACCTCATCCCGGAATTTAGGGTCGGTGTACTCCTGCCATACAGAAGTCGGCTCTGCTATGTGCGCATCGGAGTCATAGACAGGAACTTTCCCGCTCGATGCATACGGTTCGTCGGTAATTAGTGGTGGCCCCATGAGACCATTCTTGCTCAGAAACTATCGGCCCCGCTCATTGCGTTGAATAAAGGGTCCGCAATCCGTGGCTCAGCGCTAGCGGCGTAACTGACATATGGCTTTCGTTCGGGAACACTTTCCAATGAAGATCTAACCCTTCATACTCTCTGGACGCCATCTGATCATGGAACTCTTGGTGGGGTGAGAGTTCGTCTGTTTCCAACTCCCCTTTGGACATGAACACATGGGCATCAAGATGCTTGCTGCTTTCATAGCGTTGCTGTTCGCGACGAAACATGACCTGGTCATCCCACCAAACCGACGGACTAGCTAGCAGATAATGATCGAACATCGCAGATGTTTCAAGCAGTACATGAACGCCAAACAACGCGCTGAAAGAGTGTCCGATGAACGTCATCTCAGAAATTCGGTATTGAGTCTTGAGAAAAGGAATGACTTCTGCAGCCAACCAACGTCGAAACGCCTCTGCTCCTCCGAGCTGTTCACCGGGAACTCGCACACCCGTAAGCGCAGGGGCGTCAACAGCTGTGGTTGTGAAGTCCATCGCCCGAAGCTGGATAACCTCCCTATAAGAGGGCTCATCGTGCGCCACCCCTATAACAATCGCCTTCGGCAGTTCCTTGGAGGGCGCAAGGAGCCGCACCGTATCGACGACTGTTCCATAAGTCCACATGGCGTCAAAACATAGATAGACAGGGTGTGGCTCTTCTCCATCAGGGTCGTAAGTCGGAGGTAGATCAACCCACAGGACATAATCCCTATCCACATCATTCCGTGTCATTCGATGGCTGAATGGAGTCCAGGGGGAACGCAATAATTCGTTACTCACACATGCAAGTTTGGCCGATGACTGTCGAACGCGCTTGCTCTCGGTCGTTAATTCACCTAGGAATCCATGAGCGAAGAACATGTTCAGAGGGAGATCAGTGTGGCGGTACTCCAATCACATATTGATACCAACGCCGATTGGTTTGAAAAAAATTGCGATGACATGCTGGAACAACTGGCAGTCATTGATGAGTTACATGCTGAGGCAGGCGGTGGCGGCGGGCCAGCCGCTATGGACAGAATGCGCAGCCGTGGCAAAATACCTGTTCGAGAACGAATACAGATGGTGTTAGACGCCGACGCACCATTTTTCGAGATCAGTTCACTGGCCGGCTACTGCACCAACTACGCGGTTGGCGGCGGTTTGGTCATGGGTATAGGTGTGATCGAAGGCGTTGAATGCGTAATCGAAGGAAACGATCCGACGGTCCTCGGTGGAGCCATAACCCAGGTAGCCGGGCGGAAGCTAATGCGTGCAATCGAAATCGCGCGACAAAACCGGATGCCGTACATCCAATTTGTCGAATCTGCCGGCGGTGATCTACGCGGGGACGACGACCCTGAGCGGCAAATGATCGAACAGCAGGATCATTTCGCTGAGTCAGGTCGACTCTTCTATGACGTAACTGAGCTGTCCAAATTACGTATTCCATCCGTCGCAGTTGTATTCGGAAGTTCAACAGCGGGAGGCGCTTACCAACCCGGGATGAGCGACTACAACATCTTCGTTCGAAACCAGTCCAAAGTTTTCCTCGGCGGGCCCCCTTTGGTGAAAATGGCTACCGGGGAAGACAGCGACGATGAAACACTTGGCGGAGCCCAAATGCACGCCGAGGTTTCGGGTCTCGCCGACTACCTAGCTGAAGACGAAGCTGAAGCTCTGCGGATGTGTCGTGAGGTGGTCAGCCATTTGAATTGGCGGAAATTGGGGCCAGCGCCATCTATGGCTGACGACCCACCTATCCATAACACCGAAGAGCTACTGGGGTTAATGCCCAGAGACCTGCAAGCATTAATCGATTGTCGAGAGGTTATAGCTCGCATAGTTGACGGATCTCGTTTCGAAGAATTTAAAGCCCGATACGGAACCACCTTGATTTGCGGCTGGGCGTCAATTCACGGATACCCAGTGGGCCTAATTGGCAACAACGGACCAATTTTCAGTGAAAGTGCTGAAAAGGCTGCTCAATTTATTCAACTATGCAACCAGCAAGATATTCCAATTGTATTCCTCCAAAACATCACTGGATACATGGTCGGTAAAGACTTTGAGCACTCAGGGATCGTAAAAAATGGTTCCAAGATGATCAACGCAGTCTCTAATTCAATGGTCCCGCACATCACCGTGATATTGGGAAATAGCTATGGCGCTGGAAACTACGGCATGTCAGGAAGAGCGTTCAACACGAGATTCACCTATCTCTGGCCAACAGCGAAAATTGCCATAATGGGCCCCAAGCAGATAGCCGGAGTTATGTCGCTTGTCCGTCGAGGGCAAGCAGCTAGGAAGGGACTCGAGTTCGATGAGGAAATGGACCAAAAAATTACCGAATCGGTTGAGCACTATCACGAACTGAAATCATTAGCCCTCTATTCATCTGGGCGAGTCACAGACGATGGGATCATCGATCCTCGCGATACTCGCGACGTAATCGCACTATCCCTGTCCGCCTGTAGTAACAACAAAATCGAGGGCGCTGAAGGCTTCGGCGTCTTCCGAATGTAAGTAGAACTCAATGACAATAAGACGACTCCTCGTAGCCAACAGAGGCGAAATTGCTCGCAGGGTATTTCGCACTGCCAAGGAAATGGGCATCTTTACAGTTGCCGTACATTCAGAGGGAGACGCTGATGCTCCATTCGTTGGCGACGCGGATCTGGGCGTAGCGCTTGGCGGCACTACTGCTACCGAGTCTTATCTCGACAGCGAGAAAGTTCTCGCAGCAGCAATTTCTGTTGGAGCCGACGCTATTCACCCTGGATACGGATTTTTGTCTGAGAATGCTGACTTTGCTCAAGCAGTGATAGATGCAGGAATCACTTGGGTGGGGCCGCCTCCCTCAGCTATCGCTGCCATGGGCGACAAACTAGAGGCGAAGCGCACCATGGTTGACGCAGAAGTTCCGACGCTTCCATCACTTGAGGTATCTGAATCGTCCGATCTAGGGGCGGTAGCTCAAGAGATTGGCTTCCCGTTATTGGTGAAGGCCAGTGCTGGAGGAGGCGGCAAAGGAATGCGCGTTGTAGAGAACAAAGCAAATCTCGAGGATGCTGTTGTTGGAGCCAAGCGCGAAGCTCTGAATGCTTTTGGTAACGACACCGTATTTCTTGAACGGTATTTACCAGCACCGCGACATGTCGAAATTCAGGTTCTCGGAGATCAACATGGCAACGTACTTCACTGTTTCGAGCGCGAGTGCTCAATCCAACGGCGCCACCAAAAAGTTATTGAGGAGGCACCGTCTCCGGTCTTATCTGAGTCACTGAGAAACGAAATGGGTCAAGCAGCAGTCGCTGCCGTCAAAGCGATCGGGTACGCGTCAGCCGGAACCGTGGAGTTCCTACTCGACGGTGACGGAGATAGCGCCCAATTTTTTTTCCTAGAAGTCAACACCCGGCTTCAAGTTGAACATCCTGTAACTGAAGAAATTACTGGGTTAGATCTTGTTCGAGAGCAAATCCGAATTGCTAATGGAGAGCCTCTCGGCTACGAACAATCAGACCTTTCGATTTCGGGTCATTCAGTAGAAGCCCGACTCTATGCAGAGGACCCCTCCAACGACTTCTTGCCGGCTACCGGCCAAATCGATGTCTGGGAACCAGCTGAAACTCCAGAGGTTCGCTACGACTCCGGCATTGAGTCTGGCTCAGAGGTTTCTGTTGAGTTTGATCCAATGCTGGCAAAGGTCATTGCGCACGCTCCAACGCGCACCGAAGCCGCTTTGAAACTTGCACTCGCTCTAGAACGAACTCGACTTCATGGAACAGTTACCAACCGTGACTTCTTAGTCGCGACCCTACGTCACGAAGAATTTCTCGCGGGCAACACCACTACCGACTTCATCTCTCGCGTTGATATCCCCGGACAAAGAATTCCTTCCCAATGCGAACTAGAAGACGCTGCAATCGCGATTGCTTTGGTGTCGCAGAAAAACAATAGAGAAGCTGCCACTGCTCTCGCATTTATGCCTTCTGGGTTTCGCAACAGCTCAATGCCCAGTCAGCAATTGGTTTTATCTCATGCTGACACTGAAATTGCAGTTGACTATCGGCCGATACGAGGTGGGTCCTTCGAAATACGGGTAGGCGACAACGTCGAACCAAGATTGGCGACGCTGTTGTCAATGGAAGGAAATCGTTTCGAAATTCAAGTCGACGACATTAGAGCGAGTGGTTACGCAAACAAATTCGGAAACCGTTGGTGTATTGATATTCCTGCAGGAAGCCTCGAATTCAAAGAAAAGAGTCGCTTCCCCGAACCAGACCTCACCGACGTTGAAGGTGGATTGACTGCTCCCATGCCAGGCAAGATTTTAGCTATCGAAGTGGGTGAAGGTGACTCCGTCGAAACTGGGCAGCTACTCGTTCTCATGGAAGCAATGAAAATGGAGCACCAAATCGTTGCAGCCTTCGATGGTGCCGTTACCGAGGTCCGTGTTGCAGTCGGAGATCAGGTTGACAATGGGGAGCTCCTCGTAGTCATCGCTTCGGTAGATGACTAATAATCAAGAATTCCCATCAAACCCACCGACAAAACCGGCCATTTTATGTGGCTCATCTTTTAGTGGGCGGGTTCGATTAGGCCAATAACCAGATGGGTCACCGTCTCCGATATGTACTGCGCTACGTGTCCAGCTTTCTCCACCCGGAACAACTTTGACTTCTGCCGCTAAGTAGCGGAGAGCTATTCCACATCTCCGACGCGCACTGAAGTTAGGCGGCGACCCATGCAGCAAAAGGTCTGTATGCAACGAGACCTCTCCCGCTTGCATCTCGTTCAGAGCAACATCGACATAGTCTTCGTGTTCCACTACGCGACGATTGAGCACAACTGACCCATCCAAGGGTAATTCCGCATGTGCCAAATCACCATTGAGGTGGCTTCCCGGAACGAACCTCATTGCAGCATTGTCTTCATCCACATCATCTACTGCCAACCATATAGTCACTGAATTCGTCGGCGTAAACGGCCAATAATTTGCATCTTGGTGTAGAGGAATTTCCATGCCATCACCTGGAAGCTTGCAAAATATATGTGTACTCCAGCAGACAGATTCTGAACCCAAGATGTCTGACACATAGTCAACAAAGACGGGAGTCTGGATAAGGTCCCATAGCCGCCCACAAACCTGGTGGTATTGGTTGATCGAATAGCTATTACGGCGGTCATCTGCTGAAATTACTTCTTCGATCAACCAGTCCACATACAGGCGCAAATCACTTACTTCAGCAGAAGACAAACCAGCGAGAGCTGTGAGGTAGCCAGCTTTATTAAAACAATCGACCTGTTCCTCTGACAAAACAGACAAATTTTTTCGTGACGAGGGCCGAAAACAAAAGTCTTGCTGAGCTTCACCGAATTGAAAACGTTCTTCTCCACTCACGCCGCCACAATAGGCGGTTCAAAAGAAGTCAGCACTTTCCTAAAAGCTCACATCTCTCATTAAGTGCGAACTTTTCTTTCAGAATCTTTCGGAAAGACAAACGAAAACAAGACACTTTGGACCACGAAACAGAAGACGCCCACAAGCCAGACTCTACGCATCGCGTCTAACGCCGAACTTGAATCCTGCGGATCACCAACCAAGGTGATAGCCAAACCGGCGCCGATGGCGATACTCAGTTGAAAAACAGTTGTACGGCCAGCACCTGCCATGCCAAACCGCGCTGGAGCAATCTCCGACATTGAAGCCCCGACCAACATCGCAAAGCTGCATCCAGCTGCAGCACCCATCATGAGGTTAGGCACTAACAAACCAAGAAAGAAACTTGGTTCTTCTCCTGTATAGGCAATATGTAACCACAATCCCACAACGCCAAGGCAGCCCCCCACAACCAAAATTCGTTGACTGCCAATGCGATCAGCTAAGCGACCATTAGTAACAGAAAGAATGGTTGAGACCACAGGCCCTGGTGCAATGGCGAAGCCAGATTGAAGAACCGACCATCCCCACGTTTCCTGAATGAACTCAGGCAACACGATGATCCAACTAAAGAACGCCACTAGGAAAAACACGGACCCGAGATTTGCAATAGCGAAGCTCCGAATTCGGAAAAGCCCTAGATCAAAAAGCGGCTCAGGATGCACAAGCGAGCGCCGAAAAAAGGTGACAAGCATCAAAACACCCGCAACAAAAGCACTCAACGTCAAGGGTGATGTCCATCCCCAGCTTCCACCCTGCACCAAACCCAGCAACAAAACACCGATGCCTAACGAGGCCAGCGGAACACTAAACAAATCAACTTTTTCGCTTACCTCAGCGCCCGTGCTTTCTCTCAGCCACCTTCGCCCTGCAACAAGAGCTAACAAAGCAACCGGCACATTGATCAGAAATACGGCTCGCCAGCCAAACCCTTCAATCAGTAACGCACCGAGAGAAGGTGCCAACGCCGCCGCTAAACCACTGACTGCGCCCCAAACGCCAATCGCTCGCATCCGTCGCTCTATCGGAAACGCCGAAAGCAGTAACGCTAACCCCGCTGGATATTGCGCAGCTCCTCCGATCGACTGAATCCCTCTCGCAGCTATCAGCAAACTTGGTGTTGTCGCAATACCCGACAACAAAGAGCCAACAATGAATGCTGCCAAGCCCCATAGGAAAACCTTCTTGCGACCATAACGATCTGCCATCCACCCTGCCGGTAGCAGCAATGATGCAACGCCGATGTTGTAAGCAGTGATTACCCAAGACAACGTTGCAGGGTCAGCTTGAGGAAACGCGGCAGCAATTTCATTACGCGCGATCGAGATAATTGTGATCTCCATCGCCACCATAAAGCCAACAAGCGACGTGATGAACAATGTTCGGCGGGACTGTAACTCTGAAGGGTCGGCCATCTGGCTGTATCAGAGACCTGCAGCGGCGCGATCTGATGCGACGGCCGCATCCATTTTATTCAGAAGATCACCTCTGAGACTGCGAACCGTCGCCGCGTAGGCCTTTGGGTCAAGTCGGTCAGCGAAATCTTGCGCTACTTCAAGCGCTCGATTGAGGACTTGATCTGCATCAATTACTTCGTCAACGAAACCTGCGTCAACAGCACCTTCGCCGTCGAAGATCTGTGCGTTAGCAACTGAGACCTGCAAGTACCTCTTTGAAAGCCGTTCGCCGGCAATTAATAGAGCCCACTTTGGAAGAGTCAAAGCAATAGCAACTTCGTTCAGCCCAATTTTTACAGGGCCGTCAACTCCAACGCGATAGTCACAGCCACATAACAGCAAAGCACCTGCAGCCACTGCATGTCCTGTAGATGCAGCTACAACTGGTACTGAAGCTCCATACACCTGTCGGATAAAAGCCCCACCAGCTGTTGTCATTTCAGTAATCGCCTTGGGGTCTCCAGAATTAATGACTTCTAAATCGAAGCCTGCAAAAAACGCTTTCTGATTCCCGCCCAGAACTACCGATCCAATCTCAGAGTCTGCTTCTGCTTCTGCTAATTCTTGGCTGAGGGCAACCAACAACGAGGTAGAGAAAGCATTAGCTCTGCCATCATCAACCGTGATGCAGAGGACGTTACCTATTCGTTCAGAACTTACAGCCGAATG
>CEVU01014444.1_pt1 | contig 49723 bp, 47 predicted proteins | sample 427081 | NCBI WGS metagenome assembly CEVU01 (sample SAMEA2623868, study PRJEB7988) | marine metagenome | biome: marine biome (ENVO:00000447); feature: deep chlorophyll maximum layer (ENVO:xxxxxxxx); material: "saline water (ENVO:00002010), including plankton (ENVO:xxxxxxxx)" | depth 80 m | reverse complement strand
GCGTGCCGTAGCATTCATTTTCGATGGTCAGCTCCCCATCCGGCCCACCGCATTCTTCGCCTTCTGGTGTTTCGAGGATTTCAAATTCACAGTAATAGCTGTCTAATTGCGTCAGGACCCCCCCGTCCTCGCAGATGATTTCTTCCTGTTCTCCTCCGGTGCAACCGGGTGTAAACAGACATGCGCACAACATCATTGCAGTCATCAATAGGGTTCTCATGGGAACGACAGGTCCCCCCGCGGCATAAATGAATTCCCGGCATCCCCAATCTCATGGCGAATATCGCCCATTCAATCGCACAGGGAATAAGTCCGAATCAGATAGGTGTCCATATCCCCATCGCTCTGGCCACACACCAACCGGATCGGCCTTCGAAAATCCCTAGGGCACCGCCTGCCAGCATTGCGGCTGAACCGTACCAGAGGTAAGACCCCTCAACCAATCCCGTGTATGCCACAATGGCCAGACCGAGCCCACCCATGAGTGAGACAAACCCGCCGAGCAGTCGGACCGCCTTCCCTCTAGCGTCTATGTTGCATTCCAATTCCATGTTGCGAACCAGCCCAGTTCGCTATTAAACGCGTGTTCATGTCCGCGACATCGAATCTAGGGCCTGGTCGGTACCTTGATTCCGACGTACCAAACGCCAATTATCCCCACGAGTATGGTCACACCGGCCCCGAACCCCGGGTCTGCCCCGTTCCAGGACGAGGGGTCCGAAAGAACACCATCCCCCTTTGTCGAGACCAGCCAGACGAAGTATGCCGAGCTGCTGGCCATCACCGCTATCAGTGAGACTATGCCATACTTCGCGTGCCTGGGCAGGGTCTTTCCAGTGGCGTAGTACTCGAATATGGAACTCCCGAAGTACTGGTTTGTGAGGGTCCACCTGAACAGCTTCTCGCTCGAGATGGAGAAGAAGTAAGCAGCGGGAACAGCCCACGAAACTGTGGGCCAGCCCGGAACCCATATTCCGATTATAGCGAAAACTATGAAGATGCACCCGAGAATGCTGTAGATGCGACTTTTCGTTGGACTGCTCGAAACAGAGTACGTTTCTACGATCTCGTCCACACTCTGAAGACGCTCCTCCATGGCCTCCGGAATAACGACGAATTAATATCCTTTGAGAATGGATATGCTTCCCAACCATGAAGCCCTAAGGCTCACTCCGCATGCCATGGGCGGAGGCTATGTTGCGCCTAGGGCCGGCAGTCCCTCCGACCCTCTCAGGACAGCAGTCCTGATTTCTGGCGGAGGGTCGGGCCTCGCCTCCCTCCTGAGGCACCAGAGTACGAAGCCGCGCTCCCACAGAACCACCCTCGTGATTTCGGAATCCACCGAAGCAGGAGGGCTAGACCACGGCCGTGCCGCGGGAATCAAGACAGTGGGGATACCGATCCCCGAAGGCCCATCGAGGAGGAGAGAGCACGAGAAATTGATTCAGAGGGAGCTGGAGGCCGAAGGCATCGAGCTCGTGGTGCTGAGCGGATACATGAGGATACTCACCCCCGAGTTCGTATCTGTTTGGAAGGGGAGACTGGTTAACATCCACCCCTCCTTGCTTCCGGACTTCCCGGGGGCCCATGCTCACCGCGACGCGCTCGAAGCCGGGGTAACGGTTTCTGGCTGCACCGTCCACCTCGTAGACGAGGGGGTCGACTCGGGCCACATACTCGAGCAGAGGAGGGTTCCAGTTCTCAGCGACGACACCGAGAAGACCCTCCAAGAGAGGATCAAGGCAGTCGAGCATGAGCTCTACCCTCTCGCACTGGACAGGCTCTCCAACGGAGACTACTCATTCTAGATCGGAGGGGCGGTTCAAGTTCCTCACCACTCCGGGAGAGGCCTCCACCACTGAATGACGAATCTCCGTCATCTGAACGTGGAGGGGACGACGGTCCCCGCCGATCAGTCCTGCTACCTCTGGCCTCACAAGCGCCAAGAGGGGATGCCATCGCCCCTCTGAGAAAGGGATTGCAAGAGGCTCCTCCCCAATCTCCCTTTCCAAGTCAGAGAGCAGACCTGATTCTAACCAGGGCACGTCGACCGGCGCCAGTTGGAGCGTGTTTCCGCACAGGGGGTCATTCAGAGCTTCAACGATGGCCTCGATGGGCCCTGAATGTGGAAACGAGTCGACGACCCACTCCACCTGCAACGACTCGTCCATTTGTTCCCCATACCTTTCGATATGCTCCGCACTAGCTACTGCTACCCTGATTGGCTCCAGTCCTGCCTCCGCGAGTGCAATAGCGACCCTGTTGATGCATGTGACCCCATCAATCTCCATCAGGGCCTTGTCCACGCCCATCCGAGAAGACCTTCCCCCTGCGAGAATGAGAGAACGCATACAGTCACCTAAGCTCGTCCAGACGGCTGAGTGCATGCTGAATTTCATCGATCAGATCCAATGCCCTATTCATGAAAATCATACGCTCCTTCCTGCCTTCGGATTCCTCCAGCCAACGCATGAGCTGCCGTATGTCGCTCGAGTTCCTCTTGATGGTCCATTCCAACACGCTCTCTGAAATCGGGTCTTCAGACGGCAGAAGGCGACTCGACACATACTCGCCGCATCCAACTAACCAAATTACTCCTACCCAGAAAAAACGCCTATTTCGCCAATACTGATACCCATCAGAACCGTTTCGAGTGGTATTATTCCATTAGGAGCGTTCATGAAGGGGACGTCTGTCGGCGATTCAAGCTTAGGCCCACTCGAGGGTGCACCGCACCCATCACCACCGCGTTTTTGCGGGATTTGGAACGAGGCCCCGAAAGTGGGGCCGACAGCGAAAGGAGAAATGAAAATATGTCAAAAGAAGGAAAGTACGTCATACACGCGACTATCCGCACGGACGGTAATGTCCAGCGGAAGGACGTTGTAGGTGCGATTTTCGGGCAGACAGAGGGTCTGCTCGGAGAGGCACTTCAACTTAGGAAGCTACAGAGAACGGGAAGAATAGGGCACGTCGATGTGGTTCTTCATCAGAACAAGGGCAAGGTCCAGGGAGAGATACTGGTATCATCGTCCCTGGATCAAGTCAGCACCGCTGTAATCGGTGCGGCTTTGGAGACCATAGACAGGATCGGCCCATGCAAGTCGGTAATCAAAGTCAAACTGATTGAGAACCAGCAGTCCGCTAAGAGGGACCACGTAATCGAGAGGGGCAAGCAGCTTCTCATGAACATGGTCAACTCCGGAGTCGATGACTCGAAGAATATCCTAGAAGAGGTCAGGGCAGTCCTGACTCTCGACACGGAAACAGACTTCCATGGGATGACCGCAGGACCGATGGTCGAAGAATCGGATGCAATCATCATAGTAGAGGGTAGGAACGATGTTCGAAACCTACTGAAGTTCGGAATTAAGAACGCAATCGCCACTATGGGCTCCGGAATAAATCCAGAGCTCGTTGACCTCGCCAAGAAGAAGAAAGGGGTCACGGCATTCATCGACGGTGATCGAGGCGGCAAACTGCTTCTGATGGAAATCAGCGGCCAGCTTGGTAAGGCCCTGACACACGTAGCGCTTGCTCCTCAGAGCAGAGAGGTCGAGCACCTCGAGGGGAAGGTCATAACGAAGCACCTGCAACAGAAGGAGCAGGCAAGTAAGGCTGTGACTAGGATACAGTCGGAACTGAACAGGGAAGACGACAAGTCAGTCGGTAGAGGCTCTGAGTCTCTAGTAGCACCCGATCATGTCAAAGAATGGGCTTCTCATCTCGAGGGACTCAAGAAGAACAACGCCATCATCATCATGGAGGATGGCTCTGGGACTGACCCAATTGGCGCTAGGGGACTAGCAACTGCCATGGCAGAAGCAGAGGGAGCGACAGGCCTGGTTTTCGCAGGCAAGGTCAATGACAGGATATTTGATTTGGCCTCTGGAGCCGGTATCGAGAACGTATTAGGAAACTCGGTTGGCGGCGTAACCCGCAAGGGTAACGTACAGGCCTATTCAGTAGAAGATATCTGAATTTGAAGGCCATATACGCGGCGGGACGTAGTCCCGCCTAGAACGCACCTCCGGCCATGCTCACCAGCAGAAGGCATCAAAAGTCTCGCAGGTCCGCTGAGGGCGATGGAGCAGACTACCGCAGGCATCCTGGCTCTCTACGCTTTGCTCGGGGTGACCATCCTGGCTCTCTGGCTGAGGCATCAGTCCGTTCTTCGGCAAAGAGACAAAATGATGAACAGGATGGGGAACCTCCAGACCGACCTCTCCGTCACAACTCAGAGATTGGACCTCCTTTCCAGGGGTGTCGACACGATTCTCGGTGAGACCCCTCAAGTCCACAACCTCCTAGGCGTCCATCGAAAGTTGGAGAGTGCCGAGAATCTCCTCTTCGACCAGGGCGTCGCTGTAAGCTCCAGCGAATCCTGCGCCATAGCAACCCATGCAGCAAAGGCCATTCTCGAGAAGCACCCGGGTCTGGGCACTGACGAAGCCGAAGCTGGGAGCCTCCCCGGTCTATTGCCACTCGTCGAGCGTCTTGACGCTATACTCACAGAGGCAGAGATGAAGTCAGAGGACCTCGAGTTGAATGGGAATGAACACCGACTGCTAGGCGAATTGTTCCATGCCGTAGAAAGAGGAGAGAGGGCAGCCGACTCTTATCGTATGGCAAACTCCCTCGACCCAGAGGACTCCTCCTCTCTAAGGTCCCTTTCGCTAATTCAGAGAGACTCAGGGGACCTCGACTCCTTAGACCGAACATTAGAGAGACTTCTGGCAATCGATCCCGATGATATCGCAGTCCTCGCAGAGCAATCAGTCCTCCTGGTGGGCACCGATCCAGAAAGACTGAGGAGGAACAAAACCCGACTCATGGCTCTCGGCGAGGAGGTTAGCGAGACAGAGGAGGAAACAGAACTCTCGGAGATAGCGGTCAGGGCGCACGAGGCCAGACTCTCCACCGACCCTAGAGAACTTGATCCCTCAGACGCCGCTAGATTGGTTGAGAAGTCGGCAAAACTGTTCATGATGGGAGAGGCAGGAGCCGCCCTCGAGGCAGCTACCCTAGCCACCAAGGCCGATGAGGAAAACGGAGCCGCTCGACTACTGCAGGCCAAGATTCTAGCTGCGGGCGAAGGAAGGTCGAAGGAAGCCCTCCAAAGCATCAGGAGCGCACACGCATTAGGGGAATACACGGTCATCCTTGAGTCGGAGATATTGGAGAACGAGGGCCGCTTGGATGCTTCAAGGGCCGTTCTCGAGGAATGGCTCGAAACCAACCCCGAGGATGCAGAGGCGAGGTCCAGGCTCAGTCTTGTGATGCTGAAGGCAGGGGCCATCGACTGGTCAAGGAAGGTATTGGAAGAAGCCCCTCCAATCTGCTGGGAAAGCTCTTCGATGCATGTCATGGAGGGAAGGCTCCATCTGCACGACGCGGAATATCACAGAGATTCCCATGGCGTCCATGACCAGATAATGATACTCGACGCACTGGTTTCCTTCGATGCAGCAATAGAGCATGACAGGGAAAGCGGTTTGGCCTGGTTGGGCAGGGCAAAGGCCCTACGCTACCAAGATTCGTACAACGAGGCAGAGGTCGCTCTAGTTAGGGCCAGGAGGTTGATACCAAATCATCCATCTATCGCACTAGAGGAGGCCCTTCTGTGTGTTGAAAACGGAAAACTCGACCAAGCCAACACACACATCGCCGAGGCTGCGACATTACTCCACAATCACTCATCCGTCCCATTTGTCAGAGGGCTAATCGCCGCCAAGCAGGGAAGGCTTGCAGAATCTCAGACACTATTCTCGAAGGTTCTCGAGATGGAGCCAGACCACATCAGAGCACGACTGAATAGGTGCTCCGCATCTTTGTTGAAGGAGGATCTGGAAATTGCCCTAGACGATGCCGACTACATACTAGCCCGAGCCCCCGACTTCCTCCTAGCCAGACAGAGAAGAGCAGAGATCCTGATGAATATCGGAGATTGGGACGAGGCGGAGACAGAGCTTCGAAGACTCCTCGAAAGAAGGCAAGAGCACGTTATGGCGCTTGTGCATCTAGGAACATGCCTCAATGCCATGGAAAAGGCTGAGCAGGCTGAGAGGCCATTGAACAAGGCCTTACAGATAGACCCGAGAAATTCCGATGCTTGGTACCAGAGGGGACTTCTCTACCTTGACTTCGGAAGGGGCGATGAGGCCCTCTCGGACTTCGAGAGTGCGGCTAAACACGACTCAAAGCACATCGATGCGAGGCTGATGATTGCTGCCATCCACCATGAGGGGGACAGCTCCGAGCTGGCCGCCACTTCCTGGAGAAAGGTCCTGGACATAGATCCTCAGCATAGAATAGCCAGGAGGAGGCTTGAGGAATGCAAGGACCAGCGCACGGCCAGAGGAAAGATTCTCCAGCCGGAGGATTGAATCACCCCCACTCACCCCGGACTGGTATGAGTTCCCTGATGGAGCCCGGTTCAGTAGCCCCGACATTCAACCTACCCAATGCAAACGCGGGTGTAGGGCAAGACTCCATGACCCTCGCAGATGCCATGGGCGAGAACGGACTTATCGTAGCATTCACCTGCAACCACTGTCCTTACGTGGTGGGTTCAGAGCCCAGGATAGAAGGCATTGCGGAGAAAGCAAGAGCCAGTGGAATGGGGTTCGTAGGAATCAACTCAAATGACCCAGTAATGTATGAAGCCGACTCGTGGGACAACATGGTGAAGAGAGCAGCAAAAGGAATGACCTACCCCTATTTGCATGACGACTCACAAGAGATTGCAACCTCATACGACGCAGAGAGGACACCAGAGTTTTACCTCATCGGACCTGATTCCAAAATCGAATACAGGGGCAGGCTGGATGACTCTCCAAGGGATCCCTCGCACGCGAGAACGAGCGAACTGTCCGATGCGATCGAGGATCTAGTTTCCGGGAAAAAGGTCAGAGTTCCTAGGACCGAAAGCATAGGGTGCTCAGTCAAATGGAAAAACTAACTAGTACTGTTCCAGAACCAACTCGGTCTGTGTTGAACTGATCTCTGCAGGTGCGGTTAGCCACATCTTGTCAAGCATCTCCCTCAGGCCAACGGTATCGTCAACATGTACTATTGCGATGAGGTCCGCGTCCCCGCTAATCTCGTAGACGCACTCAACACCCTTCCAAGTCGAGAACTCTCCCGCGAGCGTTCCAATTTCCGTCCCGGGGCCTACTTTCAGTCTGATTAGGGCTGTAAGGCCAATTCCCGCCTCCCTGATCGTGTAGCCCCTGATTATCCCGTCCTCTTCGAGTCTACGAACACGAGTTCTGACCGTCCTCTCAGTAACCCCAACACGAGATGCGATTTCTACGAATGAAGATCTCGAAGACTCTCTAAGTACATTCATTATAGCTCTGTCAAGGGAATCGGCTTCCATACATTTTTCTTCCGGAAAATGAATAATATTTGTATTTATTCTACAACATATCGTTCTTCAAAGCTAAATTATTACCATGAATCGACTAGTATTGCCGAAGAAAGAAAAAGTTGTGTTCAAATGGGACGCCCTCACTTGGAGAGTCATGGTGGCTGAGGAGCCGGTACACATGCTACGTAAGCAGGAGTACCTGGATGAGGTCTCAGCACTCGATCTTCCCGCCTCTTACGCGACATGGTATAACGTGGACGTGGCTACTCTGTTGGCAAGTACTAGGATCGTCGGCCATGAGGTTGACGGCGAAACAGGGCAGTCGATTGTATTCTTCGATCGAAGCCTGATGCTGTGCTGCCCTGAATCGGGAAGGATGCACCATTACCCCAAGCACCTCCTGCACTGCTTCGTGGACGATAACAGGTGTGATTGTTCAGACCATGACGGCGTCTTGTTCCGCGCAGAGCTGTTTTCCATATCCCCGACAGGCGAGCAGCTTTGTTGGGAGGCCAACTGCCGTTCTGAGATGGAGGTTCCAGGAGTGCAAACAAAGGTCTCTCGCTGGCTCAGTTGGCTCAATCAGTAGATTCAACCAGCGCAATCTTGAGAACAGACCGTATAGTCGCCGACAATATGGATACCCGGATAGCGCGCATCCACGGAAGAATGGTCCTGGATTCTCGAGGTAACCCAACAGTCGAGGTAGACTGTATCACCGAAGGCGGAGCACTAGGCCGAGCAATGGTTCCTTCTGGAGCTAGTACCGGTCGTCACGAAGCGGTCGAATTACGTGATGGCGGAGACCGATGGGCTGGCAAAGGAGTAGACCAAGCAGTCGCAAATGTAAACGGACCAATCGCAGATGCTCTTGTGGGGATGGATGCTAGCGATCAAGGCGTAATAGATGCAGCAATGATTACTCTCGACTCAACTCCAAACAAGGGCACGATCGGGGCCAACGCAATGCTAGGAGTCTCGATGGCCTGCTTACGTGCTACCGTTGGAAACGGAGAGATTTGGCAACACCTCTCGAATGGAAGCGACTCAATCCCAGTTCCTCTGATGAATATCCTCAATGGAGGGGCCCATGCAAACTCGAATGTCGATGTACAGGAATTCATGGTCGTTCCACACGGCTTCGACTCATACCCAGAAGCACTACGCGCAGGCGTAGAGATCTACCATTCATTGCGAGCCGTACTGAAGGAAGCAGGATTACTTGGCGGAGTCGGCGACGAAGGCGGTTTCGCACCAAACCTGCCTCGTAACGAAGAAGGCCTGCGTTACGTTGTCGAGGCAATTACCGGAGCAGGATATGCTCCCGGTGAGCAAGTATCGATTGCATTGGACGTAGCCAGTCAGGAATTCTTGCATGATGATGGCTACCACATTGATGGTAAGGCGATTAGCGGCTCAGAACTAGGTCAACTCTACTCATCTTGGCTCGATGATTATCCAATCGTCTCAATCGAAGATCCATTCGGGGAGGACGACTGGGATTCTTGGGTCGAATTCACTCAGCGCGAAGGCCACAGGGTGCAAGTCGTAGGTGATGACCTCTACGTTACCAATCCAGAACGTCTTGCTCATGGAATCGAGATTGGCGCTTCAAATGCTATACTGATCAAACTCAATCAGATTGGAACAGTAACTGAAACCTTAGTGGTCATTGCGATGGCTAAGGCTGCTGGCTATGGAACAATAATCAGTCATCGCTCAGGAGAAACCGCTGACTCGATAATTTCCGATATTGCAGTCGGGACAAATGCAGGCCAGATTAAGACGGGCGCCCCTGCTCGCTCGGATCGTACCTCGAAGTATAACCAACTACTGAGGATAAGCGAGCAATGCAACGATTATGCAGACTTCCAAAAAAACTAGTTTAGACTCGCTAGCAGAAGCGGCAGGACGATCGTAGCATCCGATTCGATAACAAATCTCGGCGTCTCAACACCAATCTTCTCCCAACTAATTTTCTCATTGGGCGGTGCACCCGAGTAACCTCCGTAGGAGGCGCTGGACTCGGAAATCTGCGCGAACCACGACCAAAGTGGGGCGTCAATCCCAACGTCCTGCCTCAGCATCGGGACCACAGATATTGCGAAGTCCCCAGAGATGCCCCCTCCGACCTGAAGAATGCCAGTGGGGGAGTCGTCTTCCCTGTACCAATCCGCCAGGGACTGCATCGCCTCCAGTCCGCCCTTCACTATCGAAGCGTCCTTCAGCGACCGATCAAGGACCCTTGCAGCCAGAATGCTCCCGAGAGTAGAGTCCTCCCATCCAGGCGTGAAGATTGGAAGATTGGCATCGGCCGCGGCCATGAGCCACGATTTCTCCGGCGCAGAATCGAATTCCAACCCCCCGTGAAGTAGCAGGTCATACAGGTACTCATGGGGAAACCGACTATCTCCAGCAGCTTCCGCGTCCTGCCAAAGCGCCATCAATGGCCCCTCGACATCTCTGAACACCTCTTCGGGAATTGCTACATCGGTAATCCTGTTCATGCCCCTGTCCCTGAGAGAGGCGTCGTCATGGGGGGACAAATCCCTCCAATTGCTAATTCCTTCGTAGCTCGACCTAGATATCAGCCCAAACAACTCTTCTTCGAGGTTCGCCCCCGTACAGCAAATCGCATGCACCTTCTGCGTTCTAATCGCCGGTGCCAAGCTCCTCCCTATTTCTGCAGTAGACATTGCACCTGCCAGGGTCACCATGAGCCTCCCTCCCTCATCTAGGAACCCTCTAAGCGAAGACGAACACCTTGCCAACTCGCCGGCATTGAAATGCAAATAATGCTCCTCAATGAAGTCCCTGATACTCAATCTAATCACCCGAAATGAAACGAGGGACAACTTCCCTCCTGATCAGCTGAATGCCAACAACCTCTGCCTCCAGGGCCTCCTGGATGTGTTCGGCCACTGCTAGGGGAGACTTGTCCCCACAGGTGAAAACATCTATCGCCAGTAGTCCTGAATCAGAGTAGCAGTGAGCGGTTACATGACTTTCATCAATCAATACTACAGAAGCGAAGCCAGGAGGGCTCTCCGAACCATCGAAGTTTACAACGTGTGAATGCACTTCCCTAATGCCCGAAGCCTCCACCGCCTCCCTCAGTACAGCCAGCATCCAATCCCCATCTTCAGGGACGGGAGAAGAGTATCCGACATAGTCGAGAAGGACGTGACTCCCCCTCCCCACTTCATCGCTCATGGATGGACTGGGCACATATGACAATTTCAAAGTCACTCATCCAATAGCCATTTTCCGAGCCTGCTTAGCCCCTCTCTTATGGCCTCCTCGTCAGTAGCGTACGATACTCTGATGAAACCGTCTCCTTCAGTAACAAGTGATGCTGGAATCAATTGGACCCCGGCCTCCAGGGCGCCATCGGCGAATTCTGTGTCGGTCATTCCTGTCCCCGTGATGTCCGCGAATATGTAGAATGCCCCCTCTGGCTCGATAACCCTGATTCCGGGTAGCTTCGACAAACCATCTTTCATGATATCGCGCCTCTTCCTGTACTCGTGATTGAACTCATGTACAGAATCCTCGCAGGAGAGCGCAACCCTGGCTGCCTCCATCATGAAGGTAGGGACATGAGAAGCCGAGTTCGCCTGACTCTTCATCGCAGCCTTGACTGCGTTTGGCGGGCCTGTCAGGAATCCGAGCCTCATCCCTGTCATCGCCCATGACTTAGACCACCCATTCACCACTATGGTTCGTTCTATTCCGCCTGGGAGGGCAGCTGGAGAAACGTGAGGCCAGTCCACCCATACCATTCTCGAATATATCTCATCGGACACTATCCATAGATCGTGCTCTATGGCGATGTCCAGTATTCCTTGAATCTCCTCCGGAGTAAAAACAGCCCCTGTCGGGTTGCAAGGAGAGTTGAGTATTATCACACGCGTTCTTTCAGAGATAGCATCACGTATCGCTTGAAGATCGGGGTGGAAGTTGTCCTTCCTGACGGGAACGTGAACTGGAACCGCTCCAATGAACTCAAGCATCGGCTCATAGGAAGCCCAAGATGGGGCGAGAAGTATGGCCTCGTCCCCTGGCATCGTGGTGATCAGAAACGAGTACAGCATGGCCTGCTTGGCACCCGGAGTGACTACCACGTCCTCTGCTGCCACCTCTATGTCGTGGTGCTTGGAGACATAGTCGGCCACGGCTTGACATAGCTCCATAGAACCAGCGCCTCTTGTGTACTTCGTATTCCCATTTCGCAACTCCTCGATTGTCGCATCGAGTATTTCCTCAGGCGTGGAGAAGCCTGGCTCGCCAACAGTCCATCGAACGACCTCGGGCCCCGGTGGCTGCAGATACGGGGCAAAACCAACGCCTAGACCCTCGAACCGCGAGGATATCTCCGGCATGCACCTCACGAGTGGCAGGACGACCATCAAGGTATGCAGAGCCTCGGAGAGCCTTCAAGAGAGGATTGCGAGTCGCAAGGCTGCTGCACGGGTGGCAGAGCAGCTATGCAACGGACTGCAGATCCGTGGACCCGGGTGCAAATCCCGGCCCGTGCTCCATTTTCTCACCACATGCGCAGCCTTGCTTCCGCTACCCATGTTCCATCAATCGAAGCTTTCTCATTCACTAAGCCAAAAATGGTACAGTTGTCATTATGGCAATCGCGAAAGAGGCATAGCTTCCAATCAGGAATACTAGTATCTGTCCTACGTTCATAGATGTGGGATGGGGGTTGGGGATATTAAGAGCCGTTTTTGATTTCACATTCAGGATATATACTCGTGTTCCTATACTACACAACACGCGCTATGCATTCTCACCGGGTTTCCACTCCATGTCATAGTGTAACCCGATCCCCTCGATTTCGAATACCTCAGATACTATCTCGAAACCACATCTTTCGTACATGGTCACGGCCTTTATCCTGGCATTGCACCAAATTCCAGTACCCATTTCTCCGGCATATCGTTGCAACTCCCTCACAATTACAGTTCCTATTCCCCTATTGCGAAACTCGGGTGTCACTGCCATGCCTCTAATTCTGTAATCGCAGCCACCCCTGCTGTCGACCTGTAATGTTGAGCAGCCAACAAGAACCCCGTTTTCATATGCACACAGGAATCTGGTACGTGGGTCATCATCAATCCCTGGATAGTGTTCAGTACCACGGGGGAGCCCCTCCCTTAGGACATCATATCTCAGATCTAGATGTGGAGCATCGACGGAATCCTCCCAAATCAGCCCCTCCTTCACGAGTCTTCGAAACACGCCCGGGAGAAGAACTATTCTTCTTAGTCGATTTCAAGCCCATTGCCCTCTTGGCTCAACTATGGCGGACGCCAATCCACCTGATTGGAGGGCTCCCGCGGGAGCTGGCCTGTTGTTGCTTTCCAACACCGTACTGTTCAAAATCTCGGCTGGCGGCCCATGGGACTCCCCCTCGTTCACCCTAGGCGTAGTGGGTATTTTCGGAATCATCCTGCTGTATATTTCCTGGTTCCGTCTTACTTTCCAGAGAAGGGGGCTGGTGCCTTGGACTGACATGTGGACCGATCCACCAGGCTCCGCGAGAAAGGAACTGCTTGTCGGTATCACGGTCATGGGAATGGCGTGGCTTTCTGGAAACCACCTGCAGGAATACCTTCCAAGGCCAACTGGCCTGGTCCTCTCTCTGATTGGTATGCTGATGGTGGTTCAAGCGGCCTATGTGATTCTCAGTTTCGGTCCTCTGGCCGAGTGATAAACCCCATTATTCGATAGATATATGACTACTCTTGATGAGTAATTGAGAGAACTTCTCCACGGATTTACCACATTCTTCTAGCTCCTCGTCCCCCAACAGCATCACGAAGCCCTCTTCCGTCCTCGTCAAAACGCAGGGCGTTCTGCCTTCAGTGAAAGAACGCAACTCATCATCCTGCTCATCTAGGTGGAGTAGCTCAAAATCGAAGTCTTGGCCCGCCTCGAGTTCCTTCCACTCTCTCTTCTTGGACACTCCTCTGTGCGTTATATCACATAGCGCGCAATGGGCGGTTCCCCTCATCTTCCCCAACAGGTACTTGATTTCCCCCATGATGCTCCCATCGGCATTATACACCCCGATTACTTGCATATACTTACCATTCCTCCCATCCATATATACTGGTGTTTTGCTCTAATCAGTACTCGACAGGAACGGGATCCAAGGACCTCCACAGGAACCAACAAGCCGCGCTCCTGTATGGCCTCCAAGCTTCTGCGACTGCCTCCAGCTGCTCATTGGTCTCCGCTTCTGGGACTAGCCCTCGTATGCCCTTAACCACGCCTAGGTCGCCCAGACTAAGGATATCGGGACGCATAACGGAGAAAATCAGCATCATCTCAGCGGTCCACGGCCCCACACCCTTGAAGCCGACTAGGTGCTTGATGATCGAAGCATCGTCCATCTGCTCGTAACCTTCGGGTAGAAGGGGCGTATCGCTCGTGGCTATTCCTTGGATGTACTGGCTCTTTGACCTGGACAGGCCACACTCAGACAGCTCTTCGAGAGTTAGTCCGCAAATCGACTCCCTGTCTATGACCCCACACGCCCCCTCCAATCTGGCGTGCACAGAATCAGCCGCTTTCACGGAGATTTGCTGGCCCACAATGCTGCGGACCAGAGTCTGGAATATTTCTCCACGGCCAGACAGCCCCTCTCCCTCATATTGCTCAACGATCCCCCCGATTAGAGGGTCCTCCGACAGATGTGATACTGCATCTGCCCACCAGTCAGGCCTACCGGTCTGCATGAGCCTTGGAGGAACCCATCCCTCATAACTGAACCACAGTCAAATTCTGACCTGAACATACCCATCTTGGACGCGGGTATCGTAAATTGGCAGGTCCTTCCTCTTGGACATCTTGCCTACTAACTTGCCGTAGGGGGGGAAGAGCGGGAAGGGGGACCACTCTTCCAGAGATCCATCATCTATCCTGTGCCTTGTCTGATGAAGGGGGCACGTAACACACCCATCCTCTACCTTCCCTCCAAGCCCCAGTGGCCATCTCATGTGCCTACATAGGCCCTCAGTGGCATGAACCACGCCCTCGTCTTGGACTACCATAAGGGTCTTCAGGCCTATGTTGACCATCCTTGGTTTGCCCGGCTTGAGTTTGGAGAGAAGAACAGCATTCCTCCATTCCATACTAACCCCTCACGTTTGACATTCCCCCGTCCAGGTGGAAGACCTGTCCGGTAATGTTGTCGGGGGCGTCAGTCAGTAGCCACTGAATAGTCGACGACACCTCCTCCGGTTCGTTGATCCTCTTCAAGGGAATCATCCCTACGGCAGCCTCCTTTGTTGCACTGGACGACGTTATGGGGCGAGAAAGCCTCGTATCCGTAAGACCTGGGGCAACTGCGTTAACCCTGATTCCCCTTTTGCTGTAAGTAGCCGCGGCGGACCTAACCATGGACTCAACACCGCCCTTCGCCGCGGCGATCGCCTCGTGATTCGCCAATCCGAGGCTACCCGCGACGCTCGAGGTGAAAACCACTCTCCCCCCTCCGTTTCTTAGCATCTGCTTGCATGCGATTGAGAGTGTCACGAACGCACTACTGAGATTGGTCGTAATAACTTGCTCAAATGCCTCCAGACTCATTGCATGTGGTGGCCTCACTGCGAAGGAACCCACGAGGTGGACAACTCCATCCAACCTTCCATTCCCCGCTGAAATGGCTGAAAGAACGGCTTCCTTCACCAGCTCTTCATCATTCGCATCACCGATGAATTTCCCTACTTTGCCTTCGGGGAATTCCGCCAATCTAGAACTATCCCTGGCCAGCAGAGTTACTGCAGCACCCTCTTCTAGGAGAGCTCGACAAAGGATGATGCCAATGTCGCTACTACCACCCACAATAAGGTAAGATCTCACGTTTCAACCTAGCCTTCTTCGGGAAAACTCGCCTCGACCATCCAAGACTCGAGTTGTACTTCTAGCCTCTCCCAGAGATTGTCGGCTCCGTCCTTCTGCATACCTTCGCCAAGAAAACTTCTGCCTATATACTGATGTTCAGAATTCCCCAACAACACTCTTGAGGGAAACGCCCGCCTCCACCGGCATGGCAGAGCGTCTGGCCCCAGCTAAGTCGGCAGAATCTGTCACAGCTGGCCACCCAGACAAGCTGTGTGACTCTATTTCGGATGCAATCTTGGATGCCTGCCTGATGATCGATCCAAACGCGAGAGTGGCCGTCGAGACACTAGTCAAAGGCACTGAGGAGAAGGCCTTCATCGTACTCGCGGGGGAAGTTACCCTAGCGGGAGAAATCAACGATGAGGAGTACGAGTCCATAGCAAGGAAGACCGCCAGCGAAATCGGATACACTGATCATTCCATAGGGATGGATGCAACCAATCCTGAAACGTGCGAAGTGACGGTTCTCATTACGACACAGTCCCAATTCATCAGCCAGGGAGTTGATGGCGACATGGAGTCCCAGGGGGCTGGCGATCAAGGTGTAATGTTCGGATTTGCATGCAAGGAAACAGAAGGCACTCCTGGGATGGAAGGCAGGCTTTTCCCCCTCCCGGCAGCATTGGCTCAGAGAATATGCAGACGTCTGGATGCTATAGTCGCGAGCGGTGAGATTCCATGGGTTCGTCCCGATGGAAAGAGCCAGGTGACCGTGGAGTACGACTCCGAGGGCAATCCAAATCACGTGCAAACGGTTGTGGTTGCCGTCCAGCATGATGACGCACTAAAGAATCAGTTCGGAGGAGATGTAGAAGCCGAGCAAGAATTCGTCAAGGATCAGATCCGCAAGCATGTAGTCGAGCACGCAGTACCTCCCAATTGGCTGTCATCCGATTACAAACTGATAGTCAATGGTACGGGTAGGTTCGCCGATCCCGGCGGACCATACTCAGATGCCGGACTAACTGGTCGAAAGATCATAGTTGACACATACGGAGGGGGCATGCACGGGGGCGGGGCATTCAGTGGCAAGGACCCATCCAAGGTCGATAGGACGGCCGCCTATCACGCTAGATGGGCCGCAAAGCACGTGGTAGCAGCGGGGCTTGCCAATCGATGTGAGATTCAGGTATCGTACGCCATAGGGGTACCACGACCCATCAGCCTCCTCGTAAACACCTTCGGAACAGGAACGATATCGGACGAAGAGCTCTCTCACAGTATCCTAGAGACGTTCGACTGGAGGCCAGCCGCGATGATAAGGGATCTACAGCTGAAACGACCTATCTATCGAAGGACGGCCGCAGGGGGGCACTTTGGCAGATCCCCTACGGCCGAGGGGCACTTCTCATGGGAGAGGATACACGACGACAGGATCGAGGCCCTCAAGAAATCGCAATGAGCCATTTTTCTAGGGTTATTGGACATGTCCGGTAACCCTACTTTGGTTTAATTCCGACTTGCCATGGCATGGTTCGAGCCACTGTAGACGCAAGCAATAGAATGGCAGCTAAGAAAAATACTGCCAAATCTCAGATGTCAGTATTGATTATAGCAATACTAGTGACCTCTCTTTTCGCGCCCTCGATGTCCCTTGCAAGCATCTCCCTCGAACCGGACCAAAGCAAGAACTTCACCGCGAATAACACGACTGACGAAGCGGCCACCCAAGCACTACTTTCGAATCTAAACACGTCGAATCCGATAGAGGTCACCGGAATAATGGACGACCAAGGAAGAGTCCATCTGGTTTGGATAGAGAATGGGACCTCCCCAATGCTGCAGTATGCATTAATTTCCACCAACGGTATCGATACCGTGTTGATTGCAAACACCCTAGTGGGCCAGAGCAACTACACAGAGGTATCGAGTCCCTCAATGGTCCTAGACTCCGACAGTAATGCCCACATAGTCTGGGCGATTACCGATGTTGAGATACTTTACTCGATACTCGATCCATCGGAAGACGACCAAGACGGCTCCACAGGCGATGTATACAACATGACCCTCACCAGCGAATACATCATCGCTGAGGGAACTGGCATCAGGAACGACCCCGATATAGCAGTAGACTCGAATGATGCCATGCATATCGTATGGGTGGATACCTACGACCCTCAGGGACTCTACTTCGGAACCCCGTTGATCTATTACAAAATGATGGCAATGAATTCCACGGGAGGGGTTGAGGTTGTGATTAACAACACTCTCGTTACCCCTGCATTGGGATACAAGGGAAACCCAGCAGTTTCGATAGGAGTAAACAATACGGTGATCGTGGTATGGGAGGATACACGTGGAAGCCTGATTGAGTACGTCGGTCTACTGGATACATCTGGTTCTATGACCGCCGAGTGGGAAGACATGTGTGCAGTTTTCTATGGGGGAAATCTGACCAGCGGCGAGTATTTCCAAGGAGTTAAGCCACTCCTTGAGTCGGCAAGTATCACTGTCCTAGAGACACTTTATGCTTTGAGCGGGCAGATGTCCCACGCATCCAATCACAAGAACTGCGAGGACGGATATGCCGCTGGCGGAAATGGGACCGCAGGGCCAAGGACAGACTATCTCGGTCAAATCCCAACTGACAATTCCGGTGGAATCAGGGCGCTCACTGAGGTGGTCTACAATGGATCCGCACTCAGTATCCCCACTGACTGGGGGTATTACAGCGAGATGTGGGGCCCAGGATCGACATGGGCCTGCACCTCGTGGAGGGACTACTCTTCAATGACCCCAGGTAACCCACCCTCGACAGCAGACCACTCTTGGAATCCAAATGCTACCAAGCTGATTATTCCCGTTTCCGACGAAGGGCCATATGGCGGCTCAGGTAATGGCTATGAGGCACAGGATGCCGATGATAACCAGAGTATCAGAGAGGCCCATGACGCCTGCGTCAATGCGGGAATAATCCCGATTCCAGTAGCCGGAACAACATCCTACGGTGCTAACACCATATGGGCCAACGACACTCACGTCCGATCCCACATGATGGATCTAGCACAATGTAATGCGAATTTCACCGGCCTCGCAGACAGAACCTGTGATGGACTAACAACGGCGACAAAGGATGCGGGGGGCGAGATGTTCCTCTACCCCTCGGATAACATGGCCAACTTCGAGGGAGACTTCGAGTCGGGATACCTCACAAATGGATGGGGGGCGTCCGGCTCATCCGATATCTGGTCAGTGGAAGCAGCTGACAACGGACTAGTCTATTCACAGGCCAACCTATGTGACATAGGGGGAGCCACGGGCAATCCTTCCTTCTACTCGGTTTCTTGTAACTACACACAACCGGCTGGCCAGACGGTAGACTTGACTGTGAACGTGGACAACTGGGCCTCCGAGTTCAGTATGGATGTCATCCTACCCGATGGCACAGTCGCCTCTTTCAATAGCAGTTCAGTATACAATCAATACAGCGGTGTCCTGGTAAGCTTTACCGGGGCCGGGAACTACACGATCTTCCTGAATGACACCTATGGCGATGGAGGGACATCAGTATCAGCCGATTACACCTATGTTTCATCCACAAACCCTTCATCAACGCCAATATCGGGAACTTACTCCGCACAATCCGGTTCAATAACGCACGGTGAGAGTACAAACCTCGAGTTCACCGGCGTCCTGGCCAATGGAACAGTCAGCTTCTCCTACAACGTATCATCCGAAGCTGGATACGACTTCCTCAAGTTCTACCTCGATGGGGTCCAACTGGCCCAGTGGTCTGGGGCCCAGAGTGGGAACTTCTCCACACCAGTCTCCCTCGGTCAGCATACGCTGAAGTGGACCTATGCCAAGGACGGCAGCGTCAGCTCCGGGAATGACGCAGCATGGATAGATGACGTGGTCATACCGGTTGCTAACTACACGGATGAGGTGAACGCACTGGTCCAGTCCATCATAGCTCTGACTACCAGCAGTGGCTCAACCGAGACATACCTATCCGTTCTGGACCCATATTCAATGATTAGCAACCCAAGAAGCACTTGGAGCATGGGTGACCCCGGTCATAGCGTTGACTCCGAAACGGGAGAGTACATTGAGGACACAGGGCCATCCGTCGACTACGTATGGCAGGATGGGATAGGCTGGAGCACCATTGGACATCTCGTGATAGTGAATGACACCCGTCTCACCAATGGACATGGCTGGAGCGTTAGCCCAGAGGTGAACAGCGACGAGGACGGAAACGTACACATCGTCTGGGTCGATGGTCGCTCTGAGGAGCACAGCCGGACCGCTCCGTCCCAATTGCACTACATGCAGTTAGACCTGTCTCGGGCCGGACCGTTTGACGGTGAGGCAGAAGGCCTCGACCTCAGCACGGTTTCAGTAGTCTCAGACTCGCTAGTACCCGGGTCCGACATGACGTGGGGGGCCAACCCAAGAGTGGACTTCGACAATGACGGCTCAGTTCACGTTACATGGTTCGAGTCCTCCCCTGACGCTGCTGATGGTGAAGGAGTGGTAGAACTCCGCTGGACTAGGATTACTACACCTCAACTCGACCAAAACGGCCAACTTCCACTAGGACAGAGTTTGGATGAAGCATATGCCGTGATCAACACCAGAATAATCGCCCAAAGCACGACCAACCTGATGGGCGTGTTTGGGGATGGAATCAGCTCTGGCTCACAACCGATCGTCAACTTCGATTGGCCGAACAGGGACATTGTATGGACAACCCCTGACTGCGAGGAATCCGAGACTGTGACAGAGGACCAGTGGGACGTGTGCATGTGGTCAGAGAATGTATACCAGATGGATCTAGTACCGGCCGAAAACCAAGGTGAAGAAATAACACTCAATCCAGGAGAGGCGACAACCATAGATCTCGTTCTGAGAGGTCCAAGGGTACCGGGAGGCAGTGACATAGTCATAGCATCCTCCTCCGAGATCATGCCCAATTGGTTTTCCGACCTGGGCTTTTCTGGCAACTACCAACCAACCACCACTCTCGTGGAGGACGTCGACTCCGAATTGGAGCTATTCCTCAGGGCACCCAGCCTGAGAGAGGTGAATCAAGACCAGTCCTTCGAAGTAACAATCACAGTGACTTCCTCGACAATGTCACAGGCGACTACCAGCACTACAGTTCTGGTGAACCTGGTAAATGAGGGAGATTGGGATGACGACGACAATGACGGAATCCCCGACTCGGAAGATGACTGCCAGTTTGGGGACACGGACTGGACGTCCAGTTTCCAGACCGATCACGATTCAGACGGATGTCAGGACTCGACAGAGGACGATGACGACGACAATGATGGATTCCTGGACTCAGAAGATAATTGCCCGTCAGGCGTTGAAGGACACATATTAGATGCTGACAACGATGGCTGTGATGATACCTCGGAAGACCCAGATAACGACGGGGATGGGGTCGAGAATCACCTAGATATGTGCCCCGACGGGGCCCAGTACTGGGGGGACTTCGCCGAGGACCATGACGGCGATGGCTGCCGCGATGGAGACGAAGACGATAACGACGACAATGATCCCTTCGATGATATTGAAGACGATTGCCCCAAGGGTGAGATTGGGTGGTCTGACATGATTTTTGACAACGACGGCGATGGATGTCACGATCTGAAGGAAGATACGGATGATGACAATGACGGCATTCTAGATCGGGACGACTTGTGCCCCCATGGGATGACGCTTTGGTTCTCAGAGCCGACCGGGGATTTCGATGGTGATGGATGCCATGATGTTGTTGAGGACGATGACGACGACAACGACGGGGTCCCGGACGAAGACGATCACTGCCTGATGGGAGTGTCAAATTGGGACTCTACTCTGATTACGGACTGGGATTTCGATGGCTGTCACGATGAGATGGAAGACGCGGACGACGACAACGACGGTGTCTTGGACCACTCAGACGAATGTCAGAGAAGCACCCCAATAGGCCCAGCAATGGACTTGGATCTTGATGGGTGCAATGACTCCACAGAGGACAATGACTTGGATAACGATGGAATCAATACTCCATCGGACAACTGTGAGGAAGACCGTACCTCGGATTGGGTTTCTACTGCTTGGAACGATGTAGATCAGGATGGCTGCGTAGACACGGATGATTGGGACGACGACAACGACGGTGTATCCGATGCCATCGACGACTGCCCTTCCACGCAATTCCTGACAATCGACATTGATCGGGACGGATGCATGGATGACACCGAGGACGATGACGATGACAACGACGGCGTACCAGACTCCAGAGATCTCTGCCCGACGGGGATAATGAACTGGATTTCCGATAAATCAACAGATATCGACGGGGACGGGTGCATGGACTCCGCGGAGGACGAAAACGTTCCTAATGCATTATTGAATACCATAACAGGTAGTGCATTCACCACCTTGATGGCGGCCAGCATCGGTATCTTACTTGTAGCAGCAGCTGTAATGGCCAGAAGGAGCCGAGGCATAGCTCCACGAATCCACTCAGATGGAACATGGGAAGTCGAATCCACAATGTCTGAGGCAGGTAGTTCAGAGGTCCAACAGGAGGCCGAAAAGGAAGATGGAGTGAGGAAACTATCCGATATTGGGTATTCTCCAGAGGTGGCCAAGGCCATACTGGACGCCGAGGAACAAGCACGAAGGGGACGCAACTGATTCTGGATTAGCAACTATGAAGCAATTTGATAACCTCAACAATACACTGGGGTGATGAGGATTTCCATGAGGGCAGTCAGAGTCGAGTGCGCGGCCCCCTCAATAATCCACGACTCGCGTGCTGCTTTAGCCATGAATAGCATAAGCTGGGACTACAGGGGGACCCTAGGGTTAGATGGGGGCAACTTGCGAATAATGTGCGAGTGTATCACAGCGGATGGAGAATGCCCACAGGCGGGTTTCAGCTTGCCGGGTGTCACAATAGTGGAGATACTCGAGGAATGGCAGACGGACTACCTTACTCACCATCTGATTACTTTGGAATTCTCAAGAGAGTTCATTGGAAGGTTCTTCGAGAATGGGGACCTTACGATTTTGGCGGGCACGAATCTGACCAGCAACGGACTCGTGGTCCAGGTTGCTGGAAGGCAGTCATCCATGGTGTCCTTCCTGAGGTCGATCAGGGAAGCTATCCCAATTGAAAGGGTCACCAAGGCTAGAAACTCGGAGGGAATAGCCCAGAACGGTCCAACCCTCCAGCAGTACAGAATAGTGAAGCTAGCATACAAGAGTGGATGGTATGAAGTTCCAAAGAAGGTCTCAATAAGGGGCCTGGCAAGCAAACTCGGATTATCCAAATCGACAGTTGCAGAGCAGCTGATCAAGGCAGAGAGTGAGATAGTGGGGGATTTCTTGGGCAAGTCGGACTAGAATGCGTCCAATCGCATCTGAATACTCCTGTTCACGAACCAAGATCCCCGTAACTCAGTTGGCGATGAAACCATACCCCCTACGAAAGCTATCGCTTCTTCAAGGGAGTCAAAGCTCCTGCTCTTCCCTCTCAGAGCCGCTCTAACGGTCTCACGAATCAGCCAAACACCTACAGGCGCCCAGTAACCAGGCCCAATGTCCCTCCATACCAGACAAGCTCCGGATCTCCCAATTGACTCCAGATATTCCAACACTCCTAGCCTCGCAGAGTAATATGCCCCAGTTACCCTGCTTGCATATTTTGCTCTTGGCTTACCTTCTTCCCAGTCCCCGAGAACCTTGCCACTTTCCGACCATAGAGAGCCACCAGTCCAAGCCTCCATCATGTGGAAGGCCCAGTTTCCGGGAGTGAGGATAACGTGGAACGTATTGTCTAGATAATTGGCCTCGAAGACCAGCACCTTGTCCAATGATGGAAGCAACCTCACCCTATCCCACAGCCTCTTTCCGAGGATGTCATCTGTTGCCGTGATCCCCCATCTGGTAGGTACGAGCTTACGACTCCCGCCCTTGCCTAGTAGACCTGAAGACAGCATCCTAGAAATTTGAGCCTCTCCCGTTCCAGAGTCCACAAGTTCACCCATCGCCTCTGAAGCCAGAACATCAACCTCCTCTGCGATTGAGTCTATTTTCCTTGAAACCCTTGCATTGCCTATCACCTCCGCTCTGAGGACTTCTCCCGTCGGACCAAGGGGGGTACTCATGCTGTCGAATGTAGGGTTACCTCCCACTGAAACAGGCTTGGAGAAGTCGAGCTCAACTTCAACGCTAGATGAAGACTTGGCAATCAATTGGGTAGCCTCCAGAACCAAATCGGGAGAAACTGCACTTGAAACCCCCATTCTCCTTCCCCCGGTAATCAGACTGGCATGTCTGGCAGCAACTTCTTCCAATGGCTTTCCGAATAACTCTGCAGGATCTCCATTCGAAGCATCTGAAACTCCCTCATCGGGGCTCAATGAAGCAGTTAGGCCAGCCCTCACATCAGGATATCCATATCTACCGACAAAAATTGATGGAGGACTAGGTCCTGCCATCTCCAAAACTCTTGAAGTCCCTGAGACAGGCAGTCTGCTCCTCACTTCGACAAGCAGTGGACAGGGATCTATCCCGCACATCCCCTTGGTCCCTCTGCACTCTATGCACTCAGGGAACATCAATTGACAATCAAATCGAACGCTCTTAGCGATACCGTTTGGCGAACAGGTGTGGGACGGGATTGAAAGGGGCTCCATTCGTCGCAGGCCCATGGCAAAGATACCCGCCGTTATCCTACAGCAGTTCGTAGGTATGGGGGACTATGAGAAGACTCTCGCCATAGACAGAGCATCCAGGGAACTCAACATGCCAGTTTCCGAGATCCTATCCGAACTCAAAGAGTTTGAGAATGGACCATCGAAGCCCCCCCAGATGCCAAATCAGCCAGTTAAAATCCCAGAGAGGGAGTCCAAGTTCGAGCCCTCTGGAAACGAAGGAGAGGGCTCGCCAAACTTCCTACAAGATACGCACAAATACAGGTTCACTTACGACCCCAGCCAAACTGGGAGAAGAAGGCAAGAAGGAGTAGAGCAGGCCATACTATGCCCCCATTGTAGTGCCGCTCTGGGAATACCATCTACACGACCGATAAAAGTAACATGCCCATCTTGTATGATGGACTCGACATTCGAAAACTAGACTCCGTAGAATTGGTTCTCCATTGAGCCTTCTTCGTCCTCTGACAATGACTCCACCATGACGCTTAGGAGGTATCTTCCGAGGATTGCTAGTACTGGAATAGACCAAGTATCCGAGACCGATTTCACGCTTAGGTCCAATCCTAGTCCTCCCAGCATCCCCAATGCAACCTCATTGATTGCAGAAATCACGAAGTAAGCCACTGCCCCAGTAGCAAGTAGCATTACGCTCTGCCCTGTGAATGACCCCTCCTTCCATCTAAGCACACCCAGTGAAAGAAACAGAGAGAAGAACGCAACTAGGAACCAGGACAGTGCGTTGTCGATAGCTATCACCCAAACTGCGATGTCGTTATTCACTGCTCCAACCTCGAAGTCGGTAGAGTCGGGAAGGATAGCCGTCGCCCACTCTTGGATTTCTATCGATGTACCGTACAAGACCTGGATTACTGTGACCGCGGCAATCATCAGAGAGACCAAAGCTAAAGCCCACAAGAGCGATGTCAGCAGACTTCCACTGGCAGCGGAACGCATGTCCGCAAGCAGCCTTTCCAACTGTTGTTCCCAACCGAGCCCCTTTGCTAGCACCCAAATTCCGAAAATGAGTGGCATTGCACCAATCAACTTGGCTCCGTTGGGAAGTATCAGCCCAAGTCCAAGGATTATCATCACCGCTGCAATAGGAACTAGTAAACGAGCTCGCCAACGTGGATCCTCAATCGCCTTGACCACGTAGTAGTATGTGCTCTCGATCCCCTTCGACTGCCTTACAATAATCTTCTCAACGTGGTCAACCCTGACTCTCGATGTGATCATGGGAAGAGCAGCCTCGTCATCGGCCCCGTCCGTGATCAAGATGGCCCTATCTGGCTGGAATTCCTGAATCACTTCATCCAGCTGTATGGCGATCGCCCTGTCGCTACGCGCTCCTACCCTCACATCTCCTGTCAGAAGTGCAATCTGAACCTCGTCGTCCCCCACGGCCTCTTCATTCAGTTTATCGTGACGATGGAGGGCTCCCAGTATTGCGTTGGTATCTGACTCCTCCGGATCAGCTAGCCCCAGTCTGAGAGCTGCTGCCAGAGTGGCCTTCCTCCCGATTACAGGTCCTCTAATGCCGGCCTTTACCCCTAGGTCATTGTCCCTGTCAACGGTTAGAACTAGAGTCCGCACCATCTGACCACTCCCCCTCGACTGTTGATATCATCAATGACGCTATGAAGAATTGCCTGAAACGCTCCCCTTTGCCTCCGATTCCTGTGTCGGACCTGCCTCGGTGGGAGCCTGAAATCTACGTCTTTGCTTAGCTCTCAGATATTTTAGAGGGTGCGTCATCCACTCTTGATCACATAGCCTATCGTCACCGATGTTTACCGGGCATCTAGCCGATGTTTTTAGGGACGCGCAACCATGCGGCGTGTATTCCCTCTCGTACACATGGGATACTTGGTAGGAAGTCGTTTCTGCATTGTAGTCCGGGGCACCCGAGAAAAAGGCGCAAGTCTGCTCCTGCGAATGCCCAAGTGATCTTGAGAATGATGCAAGGAAAACTCTGCCAACGTGATTCACGTTTACGCCTTGATTCAATTCGGAAACCGCGGACTCGAAGCAGGGGGGCCAATCCTCTCTGACTGCTGCGGACATTGGCAACTCTGCACTGACCCTTTCCGAGAGAAGTCCCGTAATCCTCTCCACGGGTTCTGAAAACAGTGCTGCAAACTCATCACTCATCCTTTCCATCCTCTCCCTGCAAGATTTGTCCAAGTATTCCCTGACACGCTCCTTCAGTAGCCTCGAGGTCCTCTGTCTGCTGTCTTCACCCGAAGATGCATTCATGCAAACCCACCCCTCTCTCAGAGGACGATTTGCGAGCCTCCAGTAGTTGCCAGAAATTCGAGGGCACAATTCGATGAAGTCAGACATTGGGACCCAATACTCAATCTCTCTGGTTCCACTAGATTGCTCCTCTTTCAAACCGGAGAGGTATGAAGTGGCTATTTTGTCGAAATTATCTGTGTCCATTCCAAACAACTGGTCGGCTCTACTTGCCTCTCCTTCAATCCAGCGGGCAAGCAGACGCTCATCGAAGGACGCACAGACCACAAGCATAGCATGCAGGAATGAGAGGGACTCCGTCATCCTCCCCAAGTCAGTAGAGAGGTCAACAACCGTAGCAGCGTCAACCCCATCTCTGTGCATTACCGACTCAAGTAGGCGTAGCCTGCCCCTATTCCGTACGTCTTCCAACCAAGGAGCCTCAATCAGGTCCTCCACGGTAATCCCATTCTCACTGAGTACGGACCTCATGTGTTCCCTTCCCTGGGGGAGCATAGGATACCTCGAGAGGAGGCCCAAATCTCCAATCTCAGGGGGGTTAAGGGGTATCGGCACAGTACTCAGTGTACAAAGAGGGTTCTTCAACACTCACCGAGCCCTTCCACTGGAGAGCACATGAAAGAGAGGCCGACCGATCTTACTCCAAGCAACACCGCACTCGTCCCAATGCAAGACGATATCCGCACTCATTTTGGTTGGAGTCTAGAGGACGATCAGAGGAGTGCCAATGACCTTCTCGACGCAGTTGAGTCAACGGAGATCGATGCATGGTCTAGGTTCCAGAGGTCATCCACGGTCGCTGGAATCCAACGTAGAATGGTCCTTCGTGAGCAAGAAGTCGCCATTTTGGGCGCCGCGATAGAGGTCGATGAGCTGATTTCTATCCTCGATGAACCTACCCTGTTAGTCGCTGCCGATGGTGCTACTGGGGTCCTATCTCTTCTCCCGGAGACAACCTCGGAGAGGGCATGGTCTAGACTTGCCTTCCTTGTTAGTGATGCAGATGGCGGTAATGGGACGATTGCAGCGGTCAAGAGGGGCATACCAGTCTTCCTACACGCACATGGTGATAATTCCGAGGATTGGCGAGAGCTTCTAGAAATAGCGGCCTCATCGCCCACGCCGCCCCCCCTCGTCCTTACGCACCAGACTCCCGGGATAATACAGGGCATGCATAATCCAGGAGGATTCACGGATGGCGACAGAGCCGCTTGTATTGTCAGATCATTGGGAGTCCCCCTCGAGAGAATCAGGATGCTTGGAACTAGGACGGATGTCGTGGGAAGATGGTCAGGAAAGACCGATCCGAAACAAAAAATTGTGAAGCTCGGATGGATGAAGAAGATACTGGATATCCTCGAAGTGGGTTTCTGATTAGATGAAGTCTTCCAGGGTCATCACTGTCACCGAGTCATTGCTGAATAGCGAATCCACACTTTCCGACATCCACCCGACCCTCTGTTTAGTATAATCGTCCACGCCGTAGCTTTCCATTACTTCCTTGGTCACTTTGATGTATTTCCGGACAGCACCCTCAGAAACAGTCAGAACCACATTCCCTTTACAGGACGACTCCCCATCCTCGGATCCAGAGAAACCGACAGAGCCGGCCACCCTCTGCACGCATTTTCCAGCCAATGGCATCCTTCTGTAGGAGTGGCCACATTTTACACAGCGCACCTTCTGCCTCGTGAAAGCCATCAGGTTTCCTCTCATATCAGGCAGGAAGTGGGATTCGATTACCTGAGATGCCACTCTCCTGACGCTGACAGACCGTAGACGACTTCCAAGAGCAAGCTGCTCCGTCATCTTGTCTTTCATAGTTTCCAGAGTCTTGTAAGCCGAATTGATGGGCCCCGCATCGAGCTCTCCCGAATCATGGGTCCATCCATACCCCCTGATGTCTCCTATGCTCCCAAGCCTATCGCTAACCAGGTCTACCAGAGAAGAAGCCTCATTGGGATGGGGCTGAGAAAGAGTCGCTTCGTAGAAGGATCTAGAGTATCCCCACGAGCAATCGACATTGAGTGCCTCCTTGTCAATCTCCTTGGGGTTCAATCTCGTTGTCAGGACCAGAGGGGCGTCCATCCTCCCGCCCCTACCTGCTGGAAGTATCTCCTTAGAGAAGTTCAGTAGGCCATCTAGAAGGAGCATTATACTGTCCTCATCCCCATCGCAGTTTCTTCTCTTAGCGGCATGGAACAGTGGATGGGCATAGCCCGCAGAGGAAGAAGTCCAACCGATTATCCTACAGAGGACCCCTCCTGAAGTGTGCGGTGCGAGCCCTATGGCCAGTTGCCCCACCAAGTCTGCTTCCGTAGATGCGTTGTAGAATGGCTCCATGTGATAGAACCTCTCCAGAAGGTCATCCACGAAGTTACATGTTGACAGGAGGTGCTCTATGGACTTAGTAGATGGAACGAAATCCTGTGGAAGAAGCTCTAGTATCTGGTCATCGGAAGAAACCTCTTCTCCGTACATATCATGAGTATAACCGAGGTCCGAGAGAATCTTCCACGGAGTTCCAATCTCGCTCGGCTTGAAGTGAGTAATAGGAACGTCACTCATGTCGTATCTCGCTGTTCCATCCCGGAATACCGACACACCATGCTTCGCTCTGAGGAGCCCCTTCTCCAATGGCTCGGGCGTCTGTGCTATCGAGATTAGTCCCTTTACGGCCTTTATCTTCTTTGGGAGCCTATCCATGCCCAAAGCACGCCTCTTGACTTCCATGATGGATGAGAGAGGCATATTCGTCAACTCTCCGCGTCTCCGCCGTCTGGTGCTCCTGCCCCTTCTCTCAATCGTCCTCCCTCCACATTCAACAGCGACATGTGGATCAGGACGATTATGGCACCTTATGTGAGGGGACTCCTTTCCGCAATCCTCGCAAATCCTAGGTCCGAGCTGGACTCTTAGATTTCCCTTGGCTGAAGCGTGCCCAAGAAGCCTCTGAGGCCCACCATTCTCTGCAATCGGATAGAGTGCGTGAACCAATGGCTTCATTTCTCTGACGCCGGACTTCTCGGGCCTCCCCATCCTAGCTCCAACCCGACATGGGACAGAATTTTCCCACCTCATACGAGAGAGATTGCGGACCAACCACAGACTCCTCTCGACCTCATGGTCGTCAAGGATCTTCCTCGAATTTCTGAGGGCAGTAGAATCTCTTGGCCCACTGTCGCCAATCTTCTCCGCTGCCTCGTCTCCGATGGCTTCAGTTTCCAAGGTATCTTTTCCAGACTGCATTGCCGCTGTTGTAGCTTCAAGCCTAGCTACAGCACGCTTGGCCTCTAGCCTCTCTAGCCTTCCTTCCTCTTCTGAAATAATTTGAATAGATTCCTCAATCGCTTCAATCCTACTTGAGATATGTGATCCTGACTCCACTATCGGAACAATCACTCCTTCCCTGCACTCTAGGCCCAAGCCATCAAGGAGACTCTCCCAATTTTTTGTAATAAGAATATCATCTCCATCGTGATAATGTTGCATCCCCAATGTCATCAGGGATGATTTGGTCACCCCGTGCATCCGGACTGATGTCCATCTAGGCCATCTTTCATGATCCTGCTCTTCGATTTCTAGCTCTACCGTTCTCCCATCGGGGCTCCAGCCCTTTGCAGCACCCATTATTCTGAGGGCCCCCTCATTCGCCTCAGAACCAATCAAAGCCTCGATAAGGTGCGGAGTGAATGATATCGGAAGGTCGGCCCACCAGAGGTTCCAAGGTGGAGGGACAGCAGTTCCGAAATTTCCACAAATCCCCTTACATTGATCCCATGTGAGATCCATATCCCTGAGGAAAACATACCAATCCCTACGGCGCCAACTCCTTTCGAGATCGCTCTCCCCTCCTCTGTTTATCGCTCCATTGAAAGGAACTCCCGGGGGAAGGCTGCCCCTCTCCCGCCCAAGTATTTCTGCAAACTTCAGTACCTTCTCTGGATGGTCGATTGAGTCCACGAGGTCCGCAGCCCACCAATCCCTGTTGTATGCCGATGGCACGAGGTCCTTGTTATTCTCCAAGAACTCGCCCAATCCCATCAGAATCTCTCCATTGTCCCAAATTGAGACTACTTCATTCCGGATGGAATCCCATTCGCCCAAAGAAGAAATCATCCGATACTCGCCGTCGGACAACAGTACTGTTGGCCCGTCTATGTCTATGCAGGGAGTCACTGCACAGGCCTTACCCGGCCTCTCTATCTTCATCTGCGTTCCAACCGAAATGAAGCCACCTGCCGCTTCCATCGAAATCGGATTCATACCTGCTGCTGCCAGACCAGTAGCACGACTGCGCCCGTACCTAAGTCTGAAACCCCCCGGTTCACCCGGCTCACCGAAAATTGGCCTCCCTGCTATGACATCGTCCATGTAGCGAGAGATTTTCGGTATCGTACGACTCTTGAAGTCGCTAGCCTTCCCTTCCTTGGGTTTCCCCTTCTCTGCGAATTGCGAGATGAAATCCCAACCAGGGATGTCCATCCTCTCGGTATGCTTGACGATCTTGGGGGCCTTTAGGCACAGCCCCTCCCCGATTACCAATAGCACTCCCCCTCTTACACGTGTCCTGAAAGACCCATTCTCGTTCTGGACATTGCGGATCTCCTTGTAACCGGCACATTCCTGCCTTTCTGTCTCCTCACCATTGACCATCACAGGACACGCCCTGACTATCGTCTCGATCTCTTCGGGAGGAGGTTTGTACTGTAGCCCTACCCTGTATAGCCCAAACTCTTCCTTCACCCTCTCCACTTCCGGTGTTGACGGAACGTATCTCCCGATGCCAAGCTCCCTCCTGATCATGTCCCCTATCAGGACGCATAGTGCCTGAGCAGTACCTCCAGCCGCTCTTATTGGACCACAGAAGTCGATAGACAGAAACTCCGAACCATCGCCGTTGTTCAGAATTCGTACCGCCCCAATCCCATCTAGAGGAGCAACAAGAACGGCCTCTGTTAGTACTGCGAGACCCACTCTCAGGCCACAGTCTATTGCATCCCTGAGGTCACCATCCCTGACGTGCATCTTCTTGGCAACATCAACTGCAATCTGAATGGAGGCACTCTCCCTATCAGTGGACTCTAGCAGTTCACGGAGATCATCCTCAATTTTCAGTCCCTTGAGATAATCCTCCAGTAGCTTCTCGGTTCGACTGGCCAAATCCGCAGCTCTCGGTATCTCAATGTCCCTACTGAAGTCCAGACCCATAGATTTCGCCTTAGAAGCCAGTTGGTACTCAACCTCAGCCTTCTCATCGAGCCACTTCTGGTAGGCGGAAATTTCACCGCTCAAGCGCACTGAATCATAGACGGCACTCGTCCCGTTTTCTCTGCCCATCACCATACTCTCCGCTGCGAATATCTCCTTACCGGACTAGGCCGTCCAAGAACATTGACCGTAATCTCGGCCCTTTGGGCCGTTTACCATTGCGAACCTTCATGCGACTCTGTTGTCCCGGAGAGGGGGAAGAAGATGCAGTCCATCACCGCAGAGGAGGCGAAGAGCCGCTTAATTGACAGGGTCAGAGATCTGGCGTATTTGCATTCTCCAGACGATCTCTTCACCCTCGCCAGTGGGCGACAGAGTCCACACTTCTTCGATATGAAACCAGTAATGATGGATCCTGACTGCGCACATCTTCTAGGGGTCCTGATCCATGATCAATTGGACCTACTAGGAGGAGTAGAAGCAGTGGGTGGCCTCGAGCTAGGCGCAGTCCCGCTGGCTGCCATCGCTATAGCCAAGGCCGGAAGGGGCTCCACTCTTCGAGGATTCATGGTTCGCAAGGAGCCCAAAGGCAGAGGCGGCCGTAAGACAGGCAATCCCCCGGGGATAGAGGGTGCCACGATCAAGTCGGGCGATCGCGTCGTTTTATTGGAGGATGTCACAACCACCGGAGGATCGGCCCTGAAGGCCGCACAGATGCTGATTCAGATGGGCTGCGAAGTAGCGGCATGCATTACCATCCTAGATAGGCAGGAAGGTGGAGCCGATGCGTTCAGTGAAGCCGGAATAGACCTCAGGCCTCTTATTCTGAGGTCTGATGTGGCCGGTGATTGAATGGGCCAGCACGTGATTGACTCCGAGGGGAACCCATATCACCCGGATAATCTGGATAGGAAGGAGTACGTCGGAGCATCGGCATACTTCGATCTAGACCTCAGAGCGGGGGTCATTCTCGAGGTCGAGCATTTCCCTGAGATGAGGAAGCCATCCTACAAGATACAAGTCGACTTCGGACCTGTCATTGGAAAGATGTGGAGCTCCGCCCAGATAACCAACTACCCTCGCCATGAGTTGATTGGAAGGACGGTGGTAGGCGCCGTAAACCTGGGTGACAAGACTCTTCCAACGGGTTTCGTATCCCAGTTCCTGGTTCTCGGAGCACTGGATCCAGACGGAACAGTAAGACTCCTCGAGCTCCCGGAGGGGGTCATCCCAGGATCAATGGTCGCTTAGCAGTCACTTGTGTCTCCAGCAATACTTGGATCCGAACTTTACATGCTTCCCACATTCGGGAGCTCCCGTTCTGTCCTCGTCGACTCCCCTGCAGCGACTCATCAAATACTCATTTCCAAGGATAGACATTAGTCTTACTGCGGCAGTTACACTATTGGACTGCTTGCCACTCGCTCAATCCATGTCCACCATAGTTAGAATGACGACAAGCGCAGGAGAGATAGATATCGAACTCTTCACCGAAGACTGCCCAGAGACCACGGGGAACTTCCTCAAGCTAGTGGATGAAGGATTCTACAACGGACTGCACTTCCACAGAGTCATCAAGAACTTCATGATCCAAGGTGGATGTCCACACTCACGAGATGCTAACAACGGCAGAGCAGGAACAGGAGGCCCGGGTTGGAAGATTCCGTGTGAGCCATCTGCATTGGCGAAGAAACACGACAGACCAGGGCTATTCTCCATGGCAAACGCTGGACCAAACACCGGCGGCTCGCAATTCTTCCTGACCACCGTCCCTACGCCCTGGCTCGATGGCAACCACGCCGTATTCGGTGAAGTTGTGAAAGGAATGGATTACGTCTACAAGATCGAGAATTGCGACACCAAGCCAGGGGACAGGCCATTCGACCCCCAGAAGATAATCAAGGTCGAGAGATTCTAGTAAAACGACTCACTAAATCCAAATCAAATTATTTATTAATAACTAATTAATCGAAGGTGCATGGCCAAGCACCGCGCGGGGGACCGCAGGATAATCAGCATCAGCATACCAGAGGAGACAGCGAGGAAGCTAGACAGGAAAGTCGGCAAGGGGATGAAACAGGGCAGGTCCGCTACGATTACCAGGATGATCGAGCAGGGACTCTCCCACGATGCCACCCCTCCTCCCAATGAGACTCCTCCCCAGAGATCGGCAAGGGCTGACCCCGACTCCTTCAGGGTGGAGAGGGATACGATGGGAGATGTTGAGGTGCCTTCTGACAGGTACTATGGTGCCCAGACCTCTCGTTCCCTGGTCAATTTCGATATCGGGGAGGATACAATGCCGAGATCTATAATCCGGGCCTTTGGGATACTCAAGGGAGCGGCCGCCCAGACGAACGTAGACCTCGGTCAACTCGATAAGGAGGTGGGAGCGTTGGTGTCTGCTGCATGTGAGGAGGTAATTTCTGGAACATTGGACGAGCACTTCCCCTTGCGAGTATGGCAGACTGGGTCCGGCACGCAGACAAACATGAACTCGAACGAGGTAATCGCTAACAGAGCGATAGAGCTCGCTGGGGGAGAGCTAGGAAGTAAATCACCCGTTCACCCAAACGATCACGTGAATCGGGCCCAGTCCAGCAATGACACATTCCCCACTGCAATGCATATCGCAGCAGCTGAGGAGATCACTCACAGGCTTCTACCGGCGCTCTCCCACATGAGGGAGGCACTATCGGCCAAGTCAGATGATTTCTCCTCGATAGTCAAAATTGGAAGGACCCATTTGATGGACGCTGTGCCCCTTACACTGGGCCAGGAGTTTTCCGGATATGTTTCAATGCTAGACTCCGATATTCGGAGGATAGAGAATTCACTGACCGACCTCTTCGAATTGGCCCTCGGCGGGACTGCGGTGGGCACGGGTCTGAACACCCACCCCGACTTCTCCGAGCAGGTCGCGAGCAGGATCGCCGAGAAGACGGCTCTCCCATTCGTCAGCGCGGACAACAAGTTCGCCCAACTAGCGGCCCATGACGCATTGGTCGCAGCGTCTGGCAGCCTAAACACACTGGCCGCGTCTCTCATGAAAATAGCCAATGACATCAGATGGCTGGGTTCCGGACCTAGGTGTGGTTTCGGAGAACTGTCTCTTCCCGCCAACGAGCCCGGATCCAGTATTATGCCAGGCAAGGTCAACCCGACTCAATCAGAGGCCATGACCATGGTGTGCTGCCAAGTCATGGGAAATCACACTGCAATATCGATAGGAGGGAGCCAAGGGAACTTCGAATTGAACGTGTATAAGCCAATGATGATTCACAATCTCCTTCACTCGGTCAGGATTCTCTCGGACACATGCAGATCTTTCACCGACAAGTGCGTTGTTGGTTTGGAAGCCAATCAGGAAAATATTGCCTCTCATCTAGAGAACTCCCTGATGCTTGTCACTGCATTAAATCCGCACATAGGATATGATAATGCGGCAAAGATAGCGAAGAACGCACATCAGAAGGGACTCACACTCAGACAGAGCGCTCTGGAGCTTGAGATGCTAACCGACGAGCAGTTTGACGAGTGGGTAAGGCCGGAGTCGATGACAGGACACACATAGAGTGGCCTAGTTCCCAGAAAAATTTGTTTGAATGGGCCAAAGTAGGGTGGGAGCAGCAGGGGGTTCTGCTTGGGGAAGCTTTCCCCCCTGCGTACTCCGCAGGGTCCGGTTCCTCCTAGTCAGACTAGGATTTCCCGGGTAGACGACTCTGGAACCACTGGGGTTCCTTCGCCATTTTTCTGGACGTTTGGGTAATATCCCCCCGGAGAATCGCTCCTCCGTCGCCCTTCTCGATTCCCTCTATGGCTATTATCACCATTTTGTTTCTCGATCGGTACCGGTCCTCCACGGGTCTCCCCGCTCTTGTTCCCGGTGTGTTTCCCTAGGTTTCCTTCCCCTTCCTTGCGTCCGGTTCTCTCCACTTCGTTCCCCACACCCGTGCTCTAGGTTCCCGCCATCTCTGACTCTCCCCCTTCCTTCGTGTACCTTTGCAGCATGGTCTCCTGGTACGGTTTGTGTTTTCCCCCCGAAGGGTTCGGTTCCGTTTTCCCCAGTTTCCCCCCGCGCTTCCTTCCCCTTCCTTGCGTCCGGTTATCCCCACGTTGGTTCTACTGCCGCCTCCTCGCCCACAGGCGATTCGACTGTTCCCCGTTCACCTTTCGGATTCCGGTTCTACCTCTCCGACTTTGCGGATCAGTTGTTGTGGCCCGCGGGTTTGCCGAAGCGCGCCCACACCACTCCCCCGGAGCGGCAAAGTCAACAGGGCAAGCGGCGGCAATTAAACCTTTCGTTATATCAGTGCAGTACAGTGGAAATTAGGGTCGCAAAACGATAATTTCCACTGAAAATTATCACTCGCGCAACCCCCTAAGACGGTCCCTCAAGTGGGAACTCCTTCCGTCCTCCGGGCCTTCAGATGGCCCGTCCGACATTCGCCGCTCGAGGAAATCCGCGTTAATTGAGAATATTCGTCCATTTTCATCACCCAGGGCGACCCACTCTCCCTTGTGTGCGAAGGAAGAAATTCTTTGCTGATGCGTAATTTCCGAAACCCCCAATGAATCCTGCACAGAGTGGAAAGAAGAACTTCCACTCCATGAAATCGCCCATACCCCCCCTTTTCCTGGCTTTGGTACTATGGCGTCCACCGACCCTCCGATCGACCCTTTCCACCCGTCTCCCCCCACGGTTCCTTCATCTGTCCCATATGCCCATGAACCACTATCGAAAGAGGACAACGACCTTATCGAGGCCTCGGAGTTGCCCATAGCGGATCCCCTGAGGTCGGTGATTACCCCATCACTGTGTCCGAAAAGTATGCCATCGGGACCTTCTGCACCTACCGTCACAGGTGATTCAGCAGACAAGCGGACATGGGACAAATCCTCGCCAACTCTGGCCCAAAAGTACCCACATCTAGGCCTCCCTAGGCCCATAACGACACCCTCTTCCGGGTGGGGCGCCAGAAACCAGCACCTCTCCTCGAAGCTCCATCTATTCAGTAGGGAACCATCCAACGAAAATGCCCATAGCGTAGATTCCACGTAGTCGGACACCTCTATCTCATAGACAGATGAAGTGGCCCAGACCACATCCCCAGTCTGGACGACATAATCACTCGCGCCCTCGAGATCCGATTCCCAGAGAACTTCTCCAGTTTCCACGGAAAGGCAAGACAAGACGGATGATGATGAAACGAATAACAACTGTTCCGCTAGGTGCATGTCAGAAATCGGGCCTTCAGTGTCCAAGCCCCACTTCTTCTCCCCTGTCAGGGGGGACCAGCGGACTATCTGGCCATCATGAGACCCACCAACAAGAGAATCGCCATCGAGCGCGAGGGCCGTGCACGCCCCTTGCAGACCTCGTGTGAATGACGATACAGCCTCCAGCGTCAACACGGCCATGGCCCTCGTCGGGACCTCATCGATATCGTGCTTTCGTGCCTATGACTATGGCCCAGTGATCAATCACTACTCCATATGCGGAATTTCTGCATGCTAAGAAGTAATTCCATAAAGCCGCTGAACCTTCTTTACCAGATACTCAACAAACGCATCCGGAGAGGGCGGAGAACCCGTTGCCTCCTCTATCAGATCAGCGGGCTCTAGGATACTCCCCCTTCCGTGAACCTTCTCCCTCATCCACTCCAGGAGGGGTCCGAATTCGCCATTTCTGACCTGTTCGTCGTGATTCGGCAGGTCCTTGCGCGCAGCTGCCAACAGCTGCGCGGAGTATAGGTTGCCAAGCGTATATGTTGGGAAGTAGCCGATAGCACCCATCGACCAGTGTATGTCCTGCATGACACCGAGACTCCTGTTTGGTGCCCTAACCCCTAGGTATTCTTCGTACATGTCATCCCACTTGTCAGGGAGGTCATCCACCTCTAACTCACCGGAAATCATCAACTTCTCTATCTCGTATCTGATCATTATGTGGATGTTGTAAGTCGCCTCATCTGCCTCGACCCTAATCAGACTGGGCTCCAACAGATTGACCGATTTCCAGAGCTGTTCAGCAGTAACTCCGGACATGTTCTCCGGAAAACACTCTTTCCACATCGGTAGTGACCACTCGCAGAACTCTAGTGATCGACCAATCTGATTCTCCCAGAGCCTGCTCTGGCTCTCATGCACCCCTAGTCCGTTAGCAGTTCCTGCTGGTTGAAAGTCGAGGTTCCGGGGTCTGCCTTGCTCATAGGTTCCGTGACCAGTTTCATGCATCGACCCATAGAGAGAACCAAACGGGTCGATTTCGCTGTACCGCGTAGTCCACCTCACATCGTCCGGATTTGGACCCCCGCAGAAAGGGTGCGTGGACGCATCCCTCCTGCCAGCCTCAAAGTCGAATCCTATTGCTTCCGAGACCCTCTGGCTCAAAGTCTCCTGACCCTCCTGACCCCACTTATTTTCTTCCACCCATGACATATCGGGCCTCTCGCCCCTCTCATTCACCGCTTTGATGAGGGGGGCAACATTCTCCCTCAAACCCTCGAATAGAGGATCGAGCCTCGACACAGAGAGACCAGATTCGTAGAGGTCGAGTAGCGCGTCATATCGGAGCGACTCATAACCTAGGTAGTCCGCCTTCTTTCTTGCCAGCTCTATTGACTTGGCAAGATCGTCTCTGAATATGGAGAAGTCGTTCTTCTCTCTTGCCTCAGTCCAGGAAATCACGGACTTGGAGTTGTGCTTAGCCAGTTCTGTGACGAATTCTGTTGGCAGCTTTGTGGCCTTGTCATAGGACTCGCGCGCCAGCCTGACATTAGCCATTTGCACCTCATCAAGGCCCCCCTGTCGTTCCAGTTTATCGAGTAACTCCCCTATTCTGGGGTCAGTCTGTCTGATATGCCCCTCCTTCGAAACCCAAGCTAGTTGCTCTGCCCTCAGTGCCGCTGCCTTAGGTGGCATCATAACCTCTTGGTCCCAACTTAGAAGTCCTCCAACTTGCCTGACGAGAGATATGTCCTTCAGCCTCTCCATCAGTTCATCATACTCGTCCATGGGTCTCCCGGGAGGCAGCCACCTCATAACTTGAATCATGTCAATATTAAGGAGAATGTCTGGCCAACAGACCGAATTCATCATGTGTACCTCCATTCCCGATTATGGCATGCACCGACGTACTGTAGCAGCGACCTTGGTCCTGCTCTTCCTGGTCCCGGCCCTTTCGGGATGCTTCGGTGCTGAGGAAACTAATGACGCTGTACCCGAAGAAAATCACTGGCTCCCTCCCGTTGAGGAGCGCTCTGACCTGATTTACAGAGACAACGATGACTTCAGCAGAGTCTCGGAAAACGGGTCTTATCAGATAGGGGAAGTCATGTCAATCTATGTCCCTGTAACATCAATCTCCGTTGCTGATGGAGGGGCCGGCGTCACTGGAGGGGCCGAGGTCCATATGGGATTGTGGCTTCCATTGATTGATGGATGTGAGATGGGCTCCGAGACACTCGAGGATAAGTGCAGAGTCCCAATAATTGCAGAAATTGGACCATACTACGACGATGGAGACGTGGATGCATTAACTCCAGCAGACCGCCTGGGGCGTTTTCTGATAGAGAACTTCGTTCCACATGGATATGGAGTGGCTCAAGTATCGGTCTTCGGCACCGGAGAGTCAAACCACTGTATGGACTTGATGGGCGATGATGAGCAGGAAGGAATACACGCAGCGGTAGAGTACCTCGGGAAAGCCCCATTCTCAAATGGGAACGTTGGAATCATCGGCAAGTCATATGATGGCTCAACACCATGGGAGGCAGCAGCGATGGGCTCCTCTCACCTGAAGACCATAGTCCCAATGTCGGGGCTTATCGGCCTACATGATCTGATGTGGAGGAATGGCAGTATGGAGTTACGTGGTGCCATCATGCACAATGGCGTTTACGGAAGCTTCGGCCTAGACGGCGATCTCGAAGATGTCCAGAATGCATGTGAAGGATACATGGAAGGGTATTACGCGGGCGTAGGCGCATATCTAACAGGGGACAATCTGGCTTGGACAGGAAGCGATTACTGGGAGGAGAGGCACTTCCTCACCAGGGCAATTCAGAATTACAACGGATCAGTGTACATCATACACGGCCTCCAGGACTGGAACGTCGACCCACATATGGCATTCCCAGTGCATAATATGGTCAGGGACGCAGGACTTGATATCAAGGGACTTTACGGCCAATGGGGGCATGATTACCCAGACAGAAGGGGTGGACATGAGGGCCTCTCTAGTGGCAGGGGCGCTGAGGCCTTCCCCTACACATTGAGATGGGACTGGGCTGATGATATGCTTGAGTGGTTCGATTTTTACCTGAAAGAAATGGGCCCAAAGCCCCGACTAATCGCAGAGGTGCAAGATAATATGGGCGGTTGGAGAGTTGAGGAGACTTATCCCCCCTTGGACTCAATATGGATTCCTTATGGTATGGACCAGTGCTCAATAATAGGCGGGAGCGATACTATCACGCCCACTTCCAGCTTAGTCGTTGAATGTCCTGAATTCGATACTGAGACAAGGATAGCTGGAACTCCAACATTCCATATCGAGGCTACTATCTCTATACTCTCCACTAGTGGACATCTGTTCGTCGAAATGGTTCAATCTAGTACAGGAATGCATCTAGGGCATGCAGTGATGGATTTGAGATTCCACGAAGGCGGCAGGGAGGGCGCTCCCCTGGCCCCAGGATCAACTGTAATTGCTAAGATGGAATTCTTCGGGATGGACGTTGTTGTTCCAGAGGGGGATGGAATCCAATTGATAATCACACAGACAGGAGAGGACTACCTGCCTAGCCCAGTATCGGTAATGCCCGTTTCGCTATCTATGGGCCCTCAAAGCATCCTTACCCTCCACACTGTGGAAAGGACCTGTGTGGATCTTTTCCTCCCCCCAATGCAAGAGCCATACCCGCAGTGCACCTAGAATACGCTGTGTCATGGCCCCGAACGCTTGATGCGCACACCTTCTCTCGGATGGGTTCATGTCGAACGGGGTTCCTAGGGTCAACGTCCCCGTCGTCGACCGTATCATGCTCCATTTGTGGGAGCAGGATCATCAGGCCGACCACTATATCGTAACGCAAGAAGTAACCCGTCCAGGCATTGCAGAGGTGTGTGCAATGCATCCCCCCAATGTGTCTAGGTCAATGCGCGAACTAATGGCCGAAGGATTAGTTTCCGAGCACACTAGAAGCATAAGGGGCGAGAATCGAAGGCAGAAAACATGGCAGTTAACGGAGGATGGCAGGGAGGAGGCCAGGGAGAGAATAGAATCGCTAAGGTCAAGTCCAATACTAATTAGAGGGAGGGATGGGACCCTGTTGGAGGTCAGAGCAGATGAAGCGCCGTCCAAGTTGGAGACAAATCTCTCATTGCTCCAAGTGCTTATGCATGCTCAACATGAAGGGGTACTAAACTTCGGTGACATCAGATTCGGTGCCATAGTGGCATCTGGCGAGGAACAACAAGGACCTGGCTCGATAACACTTCTAGCCGGGGCCCACTCAACCTATGACACACTTCCACCTAAGACTAGAAATGTTCATGGAAGGGACTCTGAAAAGGCACAATTAGATGACTGGATTACGTCTGAAGTCCCACTATTCGTGATTTCTGGAATAGCTGGATGTGGAAAGACAACACTCGCGTCTTATTGGCTCGAGGAGGCAATATCTAGTGGACTCAATCGAGAAGTAATGTACTATCCCTGCCAGCCATGGGACTCATCATTGGGAATTGCTACCAGCCTTCTTCATAGATTGGGAATAGGGGAGGATGGAAGGGACAGTGATCCGTATGAGGTCCTAGAATCTCTTCCGCTGAAGCCAGGTGCAAGGATAGACTTGGATGCATATCGCAGAAGACTGAATGCGCATCTCCAAGACGACTCAGGAAAACTCGGTACTAAACCTCCACAACTCCTTCTCATTCTGGATGATGTCCACAACATAGGTACTGAGGGCAACCATCTATTCGGGGCTCTACTCCAGGTCGCCGAAGCGACAAGCCTCAGGCTGCTAATGATTTCCAGAACTAATCTGGCATTCTATGATAGAAGAGATGTGCATACGAGGGAGAAGGTGCGTGAGCTTTCTCTTACAGGGCTAACAATCGAAGAAGTCAGAGAGTGGATTTCCTCTCTTGAGGTGCCTAGATCTGCTCCTATCGATGAAATTCACAAAGCCACTGGAGGGCATCCTCTGGCCGTTGAACTCCTGGAACTCTATGGGCAGACATTACATGAGGACTGGCTAAGGTTCCTAGATGAGGAGATCCTAGATGTTTTGCCGAGCGATAGAAGGGAGATGCTTGCCCTATTGGCCGTAGCTGAGAGGCCAATACCATGGGATTCCCTAGCTATTGCTGCAGAGTACGATGGACTCCCTCCACATGATCTCATCGAGAGGGGTCTGATGTTAGAATTATCAGATGGAATGTGGCTTCACGAGGCCCTTAGGGCCAGGCTTCTGAGAGATGTTGGAGAACCTCACGAGGATCGTCTAAGAAGGCTAAAAGACGCGTTACCCTAAGATGCCATGTGCCTGTCTAGCCAAGAATCCATCATTGGCTTAGGCCTAGCCCCTGTTTCTCTATCCACCAACTCTCCATTATTGAAGAGAAGCAAGGCTGGTATCCCCCTAACACCAAATCTCCCAGCACTAAGTGGGTTGACGTCAGTGTTCACCTTTGCAATCGTGATTTCTCTTTCTTCTGATATCTGCTTTAGCACTGGCCCTATCATTTTGCACGGGCCACACCACGGCGCCCAGAAATCCACTAGGACCCATTCGTCACTTTTCGTTACAACATCAAAATCAGCATCACTTGTATCGACTACCTTTCCCATACTTGCACCAAAGCGACGTGAGCGGGGCCCCCATATCAATATGCGGCTGTATCAATCACAACAATAGGTATGAGAACCCAAGCCTCCACGGAACAACTGGGGAGTCAATTGGAAGTTACACCCAGCATCCTCACAGTCGATTACTGCGAACTTGGTAGAACGCTAGACGAGGCGGCTGCTGCAGGAATAAATTGGTTCCACATGGACGTCATGGACGGTAACTGGGTGGTCAACAAGACGATTACCTTCGGCCCCGCATTAATTCGTTCTGCTCGGGAGAGGTTAGGCCCTGAGGCATTCATTGATTGTCACCTGATGGTCAATAATGCCGAGGAATCCTGGGATCAATATGTCGATGCTGGTGTTGACATGGTGATTGCACATATTGAGGCAGTAGATGACTTCCCCACTCTCATCGATAACCTTCACTCGGCCGGCGTCCAGGCCGGTTGCGTTCTCAATCCTGATACCCCCGTAGAGGAAGTCATGCAACTTCTCCCCGACCTCGATCTTGTTCTAGTGATGTCCGTAGTTCCTGGTAAGGGGGGCCAATCATTCATGCCAGAAGTCGAAGGCAAGGTTAGGGCATTTCGTGCCGCTATAGATTCTCAGGAGGAAGCAGGCGGTAAGTCCCCTATGCTCATGATTGATGGCGGAATAAAGGATCACAATGCAGCCACTGTTTCGGGATGGGGAATTGACATAGCAGTGGTTGGCAGTGGGCTAATCAATGACAGGGGGACAATCGCAGAGAATTTGGAATCAATACATTCGGCCCTAGCAAAGTAGTCGACAATAGCATTCAAAGCCATCTCCCTCTATTCACATTCATGGTGACCGAGAGCTGGGTGGCGAGCGAGGTTTCGAAGATCGTACCCGATGCAATTGTGGAGGCCACAGATCTTCATGGAACGGGCGACCATTTCCACGTCAGGATAATCTCACAGGGCTATGAGGGACTAAGGCCGCTCCAGAGGCAAATGCCGATACTCAGGCATTTCAAACAGCATCTGGAGAGCAACCTTGTCCATGCATTGGATCTGAAATGCATGACTCCAGAGCAGGCAAAGAACGCAGGAAGCACTACCTTCGATCCACACTCAGGAAAGCAAGAGTTCTTTGGTGTGCATGTCAGACGAGATGACAGGAAGTGAACGTATGAGTGAATTCAATTGGAGCCCCGAAGAATTACAAGAAGTAGTCGATAGTAACCCAATTGTCATTTTCATGAAAGGAACTCCAGCACAACCACAGTGTGGATTCTCTAACAGGGGAGCCCAAATTGTCAGCTCCTTCGCCAAAGAGGTTGGTCTGGAGCAATTCGCGTGCGTCAATGTCCTTTCCGACCCAAGGGCAAGGACTGCCCTGAAGGATTGGTCCGAATTTCCCACTATCCCGCAGGTATTTGTCCACGGGGAACTCATTGGGGGGAGCGATATCGTCCTCGAGATGTACCAGGATGGTAGCCTCAAGGAGATGTTTGAATCCGGAATGGCATGAGTGAGGAAGACGCCAGTAGACGCCTACCTATGGCGACAGCACTCTTTGGCGCTGCTGTACTCTCGTTCGCCCCCCTCCTTTACCAGTATTCAGACACAGCCCCCGTCACTGGGGCATTCTTCAGGATGCTTTATGCAGTTCCAATACTAGCGGTCTTAGCCTATCGCGTAAAATCCGAAGATAAGAGGCCAACCAAGACTAGGGCGATTGCTTTCCTAGCCGGGCTCCTGCTGGCATTGGACTTTGTTGGCTATCACAGCGCTATCGATTATGTTGGAACGGGAATATCTACGTTGATAGGCAACTCCCAGGTGATCATTGTCACCCTGGTAAGCTGGTGGCTACTCGGTGAGAGGCCAAACAAGTCGATACTTCTCGCACTCCCATTGGTGATGATAGGGCTGGCATTGATTTCAGGAATTTGGGACGATGAGCCATATGGAGCCGATCCCTTCAAGGGCGTAATAGCATCGATTTTCGCAGCTATATTCTACTCATCTTTCCTTCTTGTTTACAGGTATTCGAATAGGGATATGGCACCTTCATCGAGTCTACAGTTCGACGCTACATTGGGTGCGGCGACAGGTCTACTTATCGTGGGCCTAATGCCCCTCGGGACTGTCGGAATCGAAAAGATCGACTTCAACATTTCATGGCCCGGACACGCATGGCTACTGTTACTAGCCGTCTCGTGCCAGGTTACTGGCTGGCTTGCAATCACCCATGCATTGCCGAGACTCCCTGGGGCCCACACCTCGTTCGCAGTCCTGACGCAGCCTGTTCTAACCATAGTATGGGGGACGATTATACTGGGGGAGGACCCCTCGCTACAGCAATCAGCCGGAATGGCCCTGATACTTGCATCTGTCATTTCAGTGACGGTATTCGGGGAGGCCAAGGCTAGCTCTGGCTCAGAAGTAGGTGTACAGGGCGAGAGATAGTTGCGAAGGGATGGGATGCACTTAGCGAGAACCTAACGACCCTGTACGAGCCGATGTGAGGGCCGGAGATAGATAATCGTTGTTGGATTAATGCCCGTTTACGGCCATTTTAGTCAATTTTTTACCAAATTATGCCACTGTTAGTACTTCGGGACCGCCCTCTGTGACGTACACCGAGTGTTCAAACTGACCCACGACCCCTCCGTCCCTGTCCTTCAGGGCCGAGTAAACCTCGATGAACCTGATAGAGGTCAGCTTCTTCACTAGAGCATTCCATTTCCTACGGAGGGACTCCTCATCCGCTTCGGGGAAGGGCTTCTCGAGTAGAGGATATGCCCACCGCTCAGCAAAAGGTAGCGTACTATACCGCTCTTCGATATAACGGGCCATGGTCGCCCCCAATGGCTTCAATTTGCCCTTGTCAAGGGCCTTACGAATTTTTACATCTCCTGTCACTCTGAGTATATTCGAGGAGTCCGCTGGACTCACATTGTCAACCATCCCGCTTTTTCCAGTTGTATTGAATGGCTCGACGGCATAGACGCCACCTTCCTCAACAGCCCCCTTGAACCCGGGATTACTTGTTCCGCAAGCATACATTGGGATCGAAACTCCATTGTGAAGGTTCCATCTCTCCATCTGGTGCCCGCAGAGATTGGAAATGGGTGAGAAACCGGCGTCTTTCGCCACTTGCTCAGCAGCTGCCCCGACTTTGTGCCAAGGTGTACCGGGATGCATGATTTCTATGGCAGCATCCCTCGCCTCTCTGGCGGCCCTGATTTGTTCGGTGTGCTTGCCACCATTACCGACTTCGATCGTCATTGCGTTGTCCCCAAGGGCCCCCTTGATGTGTACTCCAACGTCCAGTTTCACTAGGTCGCCCTTCTGGAAAACCATCTCATCATCCCATCCTTCCGGGGGAGTCTGTTGGGAGTTGGTGGTGTAATGTGCCGCGAAGTCGTTAACTGAAATGGTAACCGGAAAGGCCGCTTGACCTCCATGCCTTCGAATGAACCTTTCAGCGGAGTCAATAACCTCATTCCAGGATTTACCAGCAACTATCTCTCCCTCGATCCCCTCAAGAGTCCGCCTAGCCACGTGACCGGCGTCTTTCCATTGCTTCAAGTCCGACTCTTCGACCATTCCAGAACCTCCTCCCTGCTAACAATTCCTTCTCTAATGACCTCAATCTCAGGCATGTCGGATGGCCCATAGGAGTAATCCCACGATATCAAGGTACTGGGTAAACCCCCCTCACACACACCAGAAACGTACTCTATCCCTTCACCGAAGAGGGAAAGAAGCTCTGCCGCCACCTCACAATCGTCTACAGGACTCTGTCCACTTACATTCGCACTGGTCGCGGTAAGAGGCCCTGTTTTCTCAAGCAGGGCGATGGCAGATGGGTGGCACATGACCCTAACTGCAACCATCTCCCCTCCTAGCCTGCCATCAAGAGGGGCCTCTGCCTCTAGGAGAAGCGTTAGGGAACCTGGGGGGAAGCCATTTAGGATCTCAATAGCGACTTCCGGAACCCGCACCAACTCTCTAGCCTGCTCAATATTTGCAACTCCCAAGCTCACGGGCTGATCGGAACGCCTATTTTTGAGTGAAAACAACATGTCTAGGGAGTCAGGATTTGGGATGCACCCCAAGGCGGGCTGGGTCGAGGTCGGGTAGACAATGCACTTCCCCTCCAAGGCTGCCTTCACTGCTTTTTCCATCTCGAACCTACCTGATATGCTTCCGACTTGCTGGGGGCAAGGAGTTGGCATGAGCTACGATTGTCCCAATCTTCAGATCTAGATTGGTTTGGTGTGTGTGACGTTGGAATATTCTCGCTACTTCGTAAGCACCGACCCCAATATTCACCAGAGGAATCAGATAGACCAGTTTCCGAATGGCACGCCTGTCCCACATCTCGCTAGTCAACGCGCTTCCATCCGAGCAGACAATAGCGAGCCCCATCATTTTCTGCCCAAGAGATCTGGAGTACCACAGACCGGTTATTCTCCAGTACAACCAGTGAGAGGCGAGAAGGACAAATGTGTATGCCAGAGAGTAATGGGGCTGAGTCCTCCATGTCTCAAGTATCCATACATGCAAAAGTTCCCACTTAGTGGCTAGCATGAGCAAGGTTGTCACGATAACGATATCAATCATCAGTGACGTACCTCTCCTGACCCCCGAAGCCAAAATGGTTCCCTCGGGGAGATTCCAATGCTCATTCGCCTGCTCCGAAACTATTGATTGTGCAAGCGTGCCACCGCTTACTGGAGTCAGCGAGATGGGTGAATCGTGGTCTATCATGCTGCTCCCTCAGGACATTCCGAGGATGTGCCAAGCCTCAAGGTTACGTTCTCTGACATGTCCGAGCCATCCTTCCCAATTCTCATCGAATTTCAATGTTGACGGGTCTCCAATCACGATTAACCCCCTCTTTGCTCGAGTCAAGGCCACATTCAGCCTCCTTGGGTCGGATAGGAAACCAACGTTGCCATCGCTGTTCGACCTTACGCAGGAGAAAACGATAATCTCCTTCTCTCTTCCTTGGTAGCCATCGACAGTCTTCACCTCGACTTCCTGCACAGATTCAGGAAGAACATCCCTGATTGCCCTCACCTGTGCCGCGTAGGGAGTAATTACTCCGATATCGGCTATCTCTACGTCTCCCATGTCCAATAAACTCTCGACTATTTTTGAGACCCAAGAAGCCTCAGCGACGTTCTCCTTCGACTCACTATCGGCAGAGGTCGCCTCCCCTCCCTCAACTGGAATGAATGCAATCGGAGTATCCCAATCAGGCCAGAGCATACCTGCCGGCGTGGGCCTTTGGGAACTTTCTACTCCATCTACCAATAGTCCATCGTAGAAAGCCTCGTTCGGAAACTTCGAGATGGCTGGATGCATCCTGTACTGGGTAGTCAGTAGATGGGCTTCGATCCCCATCTCCATCATTCTCTCGAATAGTGATTTTGACAGTCCCCCATTCTCCGCTCTTCGAGATATCACAGTTGGAGGGAGTTGCTTGTGATCTCCAACCAGAACTAGCTGCCTAGCTCCACGAACTATCGGCACGAGGGATGCAGGCTCAGTAGCCTGTGTCGACTCATCTAGCAATACCTGGGGGAAACGCCTACCATCCAGTAACTCATGACCAGACCCTATGCATGTGCAACAAAGAACCTGGGCCTTGTCAAGAATGTCATCACGCATTTGCCCCTCGATTCTGCGGACTTCCTTCCAGCCCCTGCTGAGATCCCTGTGAGCGAGCCCCTTCTCCTTTCCACCCCTCATCCCCTTGATCTTTCTTCCTAGCTTCTCATTCAACTCCAGATGATCGACGAGATCCCGCCTCAGTGGGTGCTTCTCCATCAATGCGTCCATCGTTGCCTCTCTAAGCCCCTCTCTCACCTTGACTGGTTGGCCCAACCTAACTGCCCTAACGCCAAGCTTCAATAGCCCCTCTAGGAGGTTGTCCACGGCCACATTGGAGTCAGCTACAGCCAGAACAGTCCCCATGTCCTGCTGTGCCCAAGCCTCAAGAATCCTGACTGCAGTATGCGTCTTACCCGTTCCAGGAGGTCCTTGAATGAGAGTCATTCTTTGCTCTACCGCCGCCTTTGCGGCCTTTCTCTGAGCTTCGTTTAGGTTCATATCCAGAGAGTAATTTCTACCTCTGACGCCTCCCAGTTGTGGAGGAAGTGAAGCAGTTCCCGATGGATCGTGCACAAGGCCAAGGATCAGTTCCCTGAGAGGGGCACCTCCCTCTTCCTGGAAGATGGAGTTCAGTGCATCCCTCATTCTGTCGTAAGCGACCCTATTAGCCCCCCTATCCATCCTCCAACTATCTTTTCTTATGTCAGAAGGAAGCTCTGGCAAGACGATTTTGATAGAGTTCCTCCTCCTTTCACTTATTATCGCCTCAATCGGCCTCTCAGACAGGGGATCGCCACGACTCAGCATCACGATATCTCCCTGTCTGAATCGGTGCGGCCCCAAATCCCTCCTCCCTCTCTTTCCTAGCTTCACGACCCGTTGATCGAATAGCCAGCCATCCGGTTTTGCAATCAAATCAAATAGCGCAACCCCATTTGAGACAAGCCTGTCCCTCGACCAATTTCTGAGTCTTGTTTCAGTCGATGCAAGCTCATCGTCCAATTCCCATCTGATTAGCTTCTGATAAGCCTCGTGATGATCCTGGCTCCTCTTGAACCTAGATGGCAGTCCCTCGGCCCCTTCTTCCACAATATGGCGCGTAGAAGGCACCTCATCACCATTCCCCGAGCGCGAATGACTCATTTCCCGTGATTCATCCCGAACACCTTCCCGTGAGGATTATACGATGAGTTTCTGGGAAGCCGCCTACGGGTGGGAGGCATACCGGTGTTTGACAGGTTCAAATTCAATCGTAAGAAGGAGGATGAGGGCATAGAATGTCCACTGTGCCAGCAGAAAAATCCACTCGAAGCAGACATCTGTTCTAGGTGTTCATATCAGCTCCAGAAAGCTACACACCAACAAGAAACAACCGTCGACGACGGCGAAGCATCAGATCTCTTCGATGAGCTTTTGGGGGACTTCGAGGAGGATGAGGAGGAGGAGGTAGTCGATTGGTCAAAGACCACATTCACCATGGATGATGTTACTATCGATGTCAAGCAGTATGGTAAGGATGACTCGGTAGTCACCAAGCAGAAGCCCAGCTTTGCATTCACCGTTGATCTCCCAGAATCCAGCGAAGCGGAGGAGGAAGAGAGCTACGAATTGAAACTCGAAGACGCACCTGAGTTTGTGACCAAGTTTGAGGTGCCCGATTCAGAGCCCGAGCCCATTGAGGAGATAGCTCCTCAGCATGTTGAATTGATACAGCCAACCTCTGAATCTGCCGACGAAGTAGAAATCGTAGCGGCCAGTGAAATTTTGGACTCAAATGGGGCGGTCGAGAAACTCGAGCCAGAGCCAGAGCCAGAGCCAGAGCCAGAGCCAGAGCCAGAGC
>CEVU01103723.1_pt1 | contig 49744 bp, 43 predicted proteins | sample 427081 | NCBI WGS metagenome assembly CEVU01 (sample SAMEA2623868, study PRJEB7988) | marine metagenome | biome: marine biome (ENVO:00000447); feature: deep chlorophyll maximum layer (ENVO:xxxxxxxx); material: "saline water (ENVO:00002010), including plankton (ENVO:xxxxxxxx)" | depth 80 m | reverse complement strand
AGAGAGGAACCGATTAACAGGGATACTGCCAGATACCACCTGTCAGTATCCGGGGAATCCTCGTCCAAGGCAGAGCACATCCAGTCCCAGGCCATCTTCGACAGCACTCTCTCGGAAAGCCCATCGACGTTCTCGGACATCCACTTCTCCCTTGTCGAATCCGGATCTATGTTCCTCTTCACGAAATCCGGCTCCTCCTCCTCGACTATCGAAGACAGCCGTTGGTTGAACCCGGCCCGATCTACAGCATATAGCCCGGAAGCCTGTTGAACTAGGGAATCTGACTCGGTTGGCTGGATAGCTGGGAAGTCAGGGAGCTCAAGAGGAGGATTAGGGAGGGGGGCAATAGAGAATGAACGCTCGACGTATTCCTTCAGCAGCTCCTCTCCACGCTCCCAAACGAGAGCAGAGGCCTCCCTACGAGACATGTAATCGACTCATATTTCTAGTTCGATGTTCAGGTTCTGGATAAGCTCCTTGTACCGGTTCCTGATTGTTACCTCGGTAACTCCCGCTACCTCGGCCACCTCTCGCTGTGTCCTTCTCTTGCCGCAAAGTACGCTGGCGATGTAGATGATTGAGGCTGCGATTCCAGTCGGGCCCCGACCGCTAGTCAGCTCCTTCTCCTGAGCGGCCTGTATCAGCTCGTATGCCTTGGCCTGTACCTCAGCATCCAGATCAAGCCCGGAGCAGAACCTAGGGATGTAGTCCTCTGGCTTGGTTGGAGGTATCTTCATCTTGAGCTCCCTCACCATGAATCGGTAGGTCCTACCGATCTCTTTCCTTCCAGTCCTGCTAGCCTCGCCTATCTCGTCGAGTGTTCGTGGATTCTTGCATTGCCTGCATGCGGCGTAAAGGCTCGCTGCAGCGACGCCTTCGATGGAACGACCCCTAATCAGTCGTGCTTCTACCGCCTTCTTGTAATTCACAGCCGCGGCCTCTCTGATTGACTTGGGCAGGTCCAACCTGCTCGCCATTCTGTCTAGCTCCGCTAATGCCATAGCCAGATTTCTCTCGGTAGCGTTGCTGACCCTCGATCTCTTCTGCCACTTCCTCATTCGGTAGAATTGACTTCTGTACCTGCTCGAGATGGACTTCCCTGAGTAGTCCTTGTTTTGCCAGTCAATGTCTGTGGAAAGACCCTTGTCGTGAAGCATCACGGTCATCGGGGCCCCTGTACGGGCTCTCTGATCACCTTGCTCTGGGCTGAAAACCCTCCACTCGGCTCCCTGATCTATCACCTTGTCTTCGAGGACCACTCCGCAGTCCTCGCAGCAGACCTCTCCTCGGGTCTCGTCTCGCAGGAGATTCCTGCTTCCGCATTCGTTGCATTTCACTGTGTCCTCTACTAGATAATCCGCCATATCTACGCCTCCTTTCATGGGAAAGGTATAAACTTCCGAAAGCGCATCTTATTTAAAGTTAACAATATAATCAACTCAACTCAATCGTAGCACCAGTCTAAAGTGGATAATTCTCAAATCGTTGAGAACCGTGAAATAGAATTGACTCTTGGACAGTTCAAGGAGGGAGTGTGTTGGGAGTCGATACTTGGCCACCGCAGGAGATAACACTGACTCCCGGCAAACGGGTACTATTCCTTACCAAGGATCTGGATTTAGTGAGAAAGCAACTCTACGAAGGCCTCGATCTGAGGATGGAAGACCTCTCTGTGGAAGATCTGCTTGACGACATAAACACCGACGTTATGACCCCAGCTTGGGTATGCTTCGATCACGATCCAGCGGCCATTGCAGAGAATGCTTACGCAGGACTCATGCACGAGGGAAGGAGAGTCGTCGACGAGGGCGCCCTTACTGGGGCCGGCTTCGAAGTCATAGTAAGCGGACATCGAAAGGGAACAGGAAGCAGTCGCGAAACTGCCGCCCAGTGTGAGAGATGGTCAGGAATCAGAATAGTGATTGCGGCCTCCTTTGCCCCCATACACGAGAGGAATAATATCAATCTCGGACAGCTAATGGGCGACCATTCGGTATTGGAACGATTGCAGGACGGAGAGAGCATCCCTCTCGAGGAATTCACTGGCAGGTACGACCCCGTAACTAGGCTGATACTGGAGAACGGGGGACTCCTGTCCTTTGCCAGGGAGTTGAAGGAGGGAAGAGTAACGCTACCTAGAGTCAGCCCCGCGGGCCGTCCTATGACAATGGCCGAGAAAATAATCTCAAGCAAGCTAATCGGGGGCGGGCCAAATGGATCTAGCGTCGCACCCGGGGACGCCGTACTAGCTACGGTAGACGGCGGATACTCCCATGAATACACCACCGCGCAAGTACACGCATTCCTCTCGGATGAGTATGGTGATGACTACAATATCTCAAACCCATCCAAATTCGCGGTATTCGAAGACCATCTCCTATACGCGACCGACGTTCCCCGATACGGCCCCTTTGTTCCGAAGATAGAGACCCTGAGGGAAATGCAGAGGGTATTCCAGAGGCACACGGGCGTAAGGGACTACTCAGCCGAGGATGGAGTCAGCCCTGGAATATGTCATCAGGTAGCCCGGGAGGAATTCATTGATGTTGGCGACTTCATACAGGCCACAGACAGCCACACATGCATGGGGGGCGCCTCAAACGCACTGACCTATGGTGTCGGCTCTAGCGAGTACGCCAACCTCGTTCACAATCAGTTTTCTTTCGTAAAGGTCCCCGAGAGCATAAGGTTCGAGCTAACAGGGAATCTAGACCCTGGTTGCACGGCCAAGGACGTGATTCTCCACATACTGGATAAGTATGCCAAGAATTCAGATACCCTGGATCGATCCATGGAGTTCGGGGGTCCCGGCCTTTCCTCCCTGTCGATGGACGAGAGGGCCACCCTCTGCAACATGGCCACGGAATGCAGTGCGAAGACAGGAATCTGCGAGGCCGACGACCTGACCGTGGAGTGGCTATTGGAGAGGAGGACAGATTTGACTGAGGAGGCCATCAGGGCTGCCTTCGTAAGTCCAGACGAAGGAGCGACATACCACGGAGGAGTCCACACAATAAATTTGGACGAAATACGCCCCATGGTTGCTCACCCCGGAGATCCTGACAGGGGCATACCATCGGACCCAACTAACGGCGCCTACATCGATGAACTCGGAGACATAACAATCGATATCGCATACGCAGGGTCCTGCACTGCAGGTAAGGACGATGATTTCGCCTACTACGCGAAGGTAACAGAAGCGGCACTCGGGGCCGGAATGAAGGTGCATGATGACGTTGAGTGCTACATACAGTTCGGCTCGAAGAGCGTCAAGGAGCTCTCAGCCAGAATGGGGTGGACCGAACTCTTCGAGGAAGCCGGAGTCAAGCTAATCGATCCTGGTTGTGGTGCCTGCATAGGCGCAGGGCCGGGAATATCCGACAATTCGGAACAAGTCACGGTTTCTGCAATCAACAGGAATTTCCAGGGCAGGTCAGGGCCCGGACGGCTCTACCTAGCCAGCCCCCTGACAGTCATGACTAGCGCATTCACTGGAAAGATAACCGCATGGAGTCCGGATGTATTCGCAGAGTGAGAATTCAACGCCTACACCATCCTGATACCAGCGGTATTCAATAGGTATCAGCGAACGCGATTGGGCAACCATAAGCAGGCCCCGTACCATCAGGGTATCGGGAGGACCTGATGGGGTGATTCGCATGGGTGAAGCAGAAGAAATTTCAAGCAAACAAAAGCAGATATCGGTTAGCGAGTTCTTCGAGAAGAACAAACACTTCCTTGGATTCGACACCCTCCAAAGGGCTGTTATAACGGCTGTAAAGGAGTCTGTAGACAATTCATTAGATGCATGTGAAGAGGCAAGAATACTCCCAGACATCAGAGTTGAACTACAACGAACCAAGAGCGACGAGCTACAAATGACAGCCCAGGACAACGGCCCCGGAATTCCCAGAGACGCGATTGAGAACGTGTTTGGCAAGTTCCTCCTCGGCTCTAGGTTCCATGCCATCCGACAGACAAGGGGGCAGCAGGGGATAGGAATCACTGGCGTGGTGATGTACAGCCAGTTGACAACTGGATCCAAGACACGCGTGGTATCCAAGATAAAGAGCGACTCATCGGCAGTGTACGTCGATTTAGGGATCGATACCAAAAAGAACAAGGCGATCAAGTCCGGAGAGAAAAGAGACGTATGGGTGGATGATAAGACCGGAGAGGAGGTATCCCACGGTCTGAGAATTAGGACCCTGATGAAGGCCAAGTATCAGAGAGGAAAGAAATCCGTCTACCAATACCTCAGGATGACGTCGATCGTCAACCCCCACGCCTCGATCACCCTAGTGGTCAGGGACAAGGAAGGCGAAATCGTGGAGGAGGGGCAGTGGCTAAGGACCACGGACAAGCTCCCAAGAGTGGTCGAGGAGATCAAGCCCCACCCGCACGGAATCCATCTCGGTACGCTACAGAGGATGATGAGGGAGGCACAGGACAGAAGGATGACGTCATTCCTCAACAACAATTTCTCTGGCGTCACGAGGAGGGCCGCGAAGCAGATTCTCGAAGTAGCGGAGATCGAGGAAACCAGGACCCCGAAGAGGATCAAGGCAGAGGAGGCACAGGCGGTAGTCTCGGCCTTCCAGACCGTGAAGCTCCTCAAACCCCCGATGGACTGCCTGTCCCCGATAGAGGACCTACTGATCAAGAAGGGGCTATCCAAGGCGATAGACTCGCGCTTCGCTTCTACCGTAACCAGAAGTCCTTCAGTTAGCCAAGGCAACCCCTTCCAGATCGAGGTAGGCCTCGTCTTCGGCGGGGATATCGCAGCAGACGGCCCGATAGAGATACTGAGGTTCGCCAACAGGGTCCCCCTCATGTACCAACAGGGAGGATGCCTGCTGACGAAGGCTCTGGAGTCGGTAGACTGGAAGAGGTACGGCCTGGATCAGCCCGGAGGGACTGGCATACCGAAGGGACCGGCTGCGGTACTCATACACCTCGCATCGACCAACGTGCAGTTCACTAGCGAGGCCAAAGAGGCAGTTTCTTTCGACGAGACGGTCTTCGACGAGATACGCAAGGCGATGCTCGAAGTAGGCAGGGGTCTCAAGAACCACCTCAAGAAGAGCTCCCAGCGAAAGAAGGCGAAAGAGAAGTTCGAACTCGTTAATATCATACTCCCCGAGATATCCAGGAAGTCCTCAGAGCTCCTAGACAGGGAGGAGCCGGACCTGGCACCTGTAATCACCCAGATCATGAACGCGGTCTTCCTCGAGGAGGAACTGTCATGGAACAAGGAGGACAAGCTCTCCATGTGCTCCATCACCGTACACAACTACACGGCGAGGGCACGTGCCTACACCATACTGGCAAAGTGGCCAGAGGGCCCAGACACTGCCATGTCTCACAACCCCACAGGGGGGAGGAAGGAGACGAAAGGACTCTGGGCATGGAGGCTTGACACCCTCGACCCAGGGACATCCACAGTGCTAGAATTCGGAATCTCAGGGCTAAGCAAGGGAGAATGGAATGAGACAGATATATTCTTCAGAGGGAATGGAGAGATAATCGGGGCCACCAAGATGGACGAGAACCTCCTCGAAGAACAGCGCAAGACGGAAGCCCTCGAGGCCGCCATGGAAGAGGTTCGCAAGAAGGAGAACGATGCCATGATAGAGACCCTAGCGATAAGAGCGGAACAACCCCCAGCCCCCTCCGACCATGTGGAGCAGGCAGAGGTTCTGCTAGAGGAAGCGCCCCCATCGACCGGGGAATGGAGATTCGGCATGGAGGGTGATGACCAATGAGCGACGCAGCACCCAGGAGGAGCAAGGAGCAAGTGGTAGAGGCCCTTCATGACGTAGCGGCGGAGATGCACAACAAGATGCAGAGGGGGGACCCTCCCAGAATGACCCTGCCAGTCAGGTCAAAGAGCAACATCTCGTTCGACAACAGGCTAGGGGTGTTCAAGTACGGAAAGAAGAAGACCGTTAGGGACGCAACCAGCCTGGGATCAGCAAGGCAACTTCTCCGGACCCTGCACATAACAGAGTTCATCGAGGAGATGATAGACAATGGCAAATCGTCTACCCTCAGGGAGATGTACTACATCTCCGAGGCATGGGGACACGGCAAGTTCGGCACCCAGAACGAGAGCAACAACCTGGCCGAGGACCTCGAGATAGTAACCAAGTGCCTCAGGGAGGACTTCAAGCTGAGGCCGGAGGAGGATGGTGCAAGGATAATCGGCAACATCACCGTCGAGGAGCGCAACAGACGAGGAGACTGGATGAGGATAAACTGCAGGGACGACGTCGGCGACTCCGGGTATGGGGTTCCCTACAACGTCGAGAGCGAGAAGCTGAGGCTCGTCGACGAGGACATAGACTTCGTCATGGCGATAGAGACCGGTGGAATGTTCGACCGACTGATCGAGAACGGCTTCGATGAAGAGGCCAGATGCGCCTTGGTCCACTTGAAGGGTCAGCCAGCGAGGTCGACCAGGAGAATCATGAGGAGGATTAGCGACGAGTGGAAGAAACCGATAGTGGTGTTCGCCGACTGCGACCCATGGTCGTTCAGGATATTCGCGAGCATAGCCTACGGTGCGATCAAGACTGCCCACATATCGGAGTATCTGGCTACGAAGGAGGCGACCTACCTCGGAATCACCGCCGATGACATCCTGGCCTACGACCTTCCGAGCGATGACTTGACCAAGCAGGATACCGGTGCCCTGGAGGCGGAGCTCAGCGACCCCAGGTTCTCCTCGGGATACTGGCAGGATCAGATCAAGCTCATGCAGGAGATGGGCAAGAAGGCGGAGCAGCAGTCCCTGGCCAAGTACGGCCTCGACTTCGTAACCGACACTTACCTCCCAGAGAAGCTGGACGCGATCGGCCTTGGATATAGATAATCAAAATACGCGCAACACTCAAATCAAGCCATCCGGGGTCACGAGAAGGCACAACTGCTCTGGCAGCTCCACTCCCCTCTCCGCAAGAGAGAGGATGGCAGGAACGGCCCACTCCGTGGTCTTCGGCCCACCATCCTCGCCCTCAACAACCATGTCAAAGACACTAGTGACCGACCCGTCATCACCGAATTGAGTCGGCATCAAGAGTGGCATCGGGATGTTGGTGAGCTGTGACAGGTTGTAGTTCACGTGCTGGTTAGGCATCTGATCCAGTGCCTCCTCAGGTAGCCCGTCAAGGAACCTCTGCGGCCTCATGAATACGGGCACCAGCAGCGACATCACGCTGGTCACGAGATCGGAGGCTGCCACAACAGCACTGGTACCTACGTTTGCGCTGTAGTTTTCCTCCACTTCCTCATTGACCCTCATCTGGGCCTCCCAGAGGGGCCTCAGCGCATCGATGAAGATGCTCTGCGCCTCGTCATAGCTCTCAGCGATCTCCACCTCATAGTCCTCTAGGAATCCCATAATCTCCGCTTTGAGTATGTAGTTAAGGTAGTTAGGCGAGTAAGTTGTAGTCATACAGCAGGACTGATGTCTGGGGGTTTATCAAATCGGAAAGGACTGTAGGGCACGCTTCCATACAATAAACTCGGTGTAGTAAAAATTACCTGATGGTTTAATTATTGCACCAGAGCATGGAAGAGCATGCCCGCAGTGATAGCCGGATACGCAAGGTCCCCATTCACCCCTGCGAAGAGGGGGGATCTAGCCAGAACAAGACCCGATGACATAGCAGCAGCCGTGGTTAACGGACTGATCAAGGAGACAGGGGTGGACCCTAGTCTGATTGAGGACCTGATAGTTGGGACGGCCTTCCCGGAAGCCGAGCAGGGCTTCAATGTCGCTAGGATGATAACGTTCCTCACGGATCTCCCAGAGACAGTTCCTGGAGTCACAATAAACCGGTTCTGCGGGTCATCCATGCAAGCCATCCACGACGCCGCAGGGAGGGTATCCATGGGGGCAGGCGATGCCTTCATCGCAGGAGGGGTGGAGTCGATGACAAGGATCCCGATGACTGGTTTCAACCCCATGCCCAACCCGAAGCTCAGCTCTGGCTACCCCGAGGCATTCACCTCCATGGGCATCACTGCCGAGAATCTCGCAAAGAAGTACGGCATCGACAGGGAAGCCCAGGAGGCCTTCGCAGTGGAGAGCCAGTCACGAGCATCCTCTGCCAGAGAGTCAGGCAACTTGTCTGGTGAGATCGTACCCATCGAAACTACTGGAGGAACAGTCGATACAGACGGGTGCATCAGGCCCGACACTGACGCTGAGGGCCTAGCTGGGCTCCGTCTGGCCTTCGATGCAAGCGGCACTGTCACAGCCGGAACAGCATCACCACTCACGGATGGCGCGGCATTCGTCCTAGTCTGCTCGGAGGAATTCGCGGCTGAGCACGGCCTGAAGCCACTCGCCAAAATTCTGAGCACCTCGGTCTCCGGTTGCGCTCCTGAGATAATGGGAATAGGACCAGTCGAGGCCACTAGAAAGGCTCTCGACAGAGCTGGCCTGACAATCGACGATATTGACGTCATCGAGCTCAACGAGGCATTCGCGGCACAGTCCCTCGCAGTGATAGAGGAGCTGGGACTAGACACCTCCAAAGTCAATATCGAAGGGGGTGCAATAGCACTAGGTCACCCATTGGGTGCCAGTGGAGCAAGAATAACTGGCAAGGCCGCCCAGCTGATGAGCAAGAACGGGGCTAAGCATGCCCTAGCAACAATGTGCGTAGGCGGAGGACAGGGAATCGCCACTGTTCTAGAAAGAATGTAGGTGTTACGATGTCCAGTTCGATAGAGAGGGTCGCCGTCATCGGTAGCGGTGTGATGGGCGCGGGTATTGCTGCTCACTGTGCCAATGCCGGATGCGAGGTCCTCCTACTCGACATCGTCCCAAAAGACTCCGAGGATAGGAGCGCGCTTGCTAGGGGGGCGATCCAGAAGATGCACAAGTCAAACCCGGAGATGCTCATGCACAAGCGCAATGCCAAGAGAATCACCGCTGGTAACATAGAGGACGATCTAGAGCGACTGAAGGACTTCGATTGGGTAGTCGAGGTAATCATCGAGAACCTCGACATAAAGAGGTCCCTCTACTCAAATATCTCCAAGCATATCGGCCCCAACACAATACTCTCCTCCAACACTTCCACGCTGCCTCGCTCCGAACTGGTCTCCGAGCTACCGGGCGATATCGCCTCCAGGTTCCTCATCACTCACTTCTTCAACCCGCCTAGATACCTGCCTCTCCTGGAGGTAGTGACAGCTCCCGAGGTCGACGAGGCAGTCGTAGAGAGATTCTGCACATTCGCAGATTTGAACCTGGGCAAGAGGGTCACCATGTGCAATGACAGACCCGGATTCATCGGCAACAGGCTCGGCGTCTACTTCATCCAGAGGGCCTTCAAGGCCACCTTGGACCACGGGCTATCCATAGAGCAGGCCGATGCTATGCTTGGAAGGCCAATCGGACTCCCCAAGACCGCAGTCTTCGCCCTAATGGACCTGGTCGGGATTGACCTGATTCCCCATGTCACTGAGAGCCTGCTATCGCATCTCCCCGATGGAGACCCATTCCACGAGATAGCCGGAACCGGGGAGGAGATCGTAATGTCGATGATAGAGGATGGTTACACTGGGAGAAAGGGCAAGGGCGGTTTCTACCGGCTAAACCGCGAGGGCGGAAAGAAGGTCAAGGAGGCTAGGGACCTCTCCAACGGTGAGTACAAGACAGCCAACCGCAGGGCCGCGTTCCCCTCGGCTAAGATGGGCAAGAGAGGTCTAGCACCTCTGATGGACTGCGATGACGACGGCGCCAGACTCGTAACGGACGTCCTCCTCGACTCCCTATCGTACGCAGCGCACATAGTTCCAGATGTCAGTGATGACATCTACTCAATCGACGGTGCGATGAAGGTCGGTTACAACTGGAAGAGAGGGCCATTCGAGATGATGGACTCAATCGGAGCCTCCTCAATGGTCGAGAGACTGAAGGCCACAGGAAGGGAGGTTCCAAGCTTCCTCTCTCTAGCCGCTGAGAAGGGCTCATTCTACGGGATAGAGGACGGAGAAATCACACGACTCTCCCCAAGTGGAGAAATGGTCGTCGTAGACAGACCCGAAGAGACTCTGAACGTGGCAGACCTCAAGAGGAGAGGAAAACCTCTGAAGAGAAACGGATCCGCCAGTATTTGGGATATGGGTGACGATGTCCTCTTGGTTGAGTACCATACCAAGATGAATGCCATGGACCCCATGAATATGGAGATGCTACTCAATGCAGTCGATATGGCCGAATCAGAGGGAATGAAGGGGATAGTCATCGGAAACGACGCCTCAAATTTCTGCGCGGGAGCAAACCTCGGACTAGCGCTGTTCGCTGCGAACCTGGCTGCTTGGAAGGACCTAGAGGACTTCATCGGACTAGGGCAGGACACGTATCAGACGGTCAAGTACTCCGAAGTCCCCATCGTCGCTGCTTCCGCTGGCATGTGTCTGGGAGGCGGTGCCGAGGTTCTGATGCACTGCGATGCAGTCCAAGCCCACTCTGAGTCATATGTCGGTCTGGTTGAGGTCGGTGTTGGGATAATCCCCGCATGGGGAGGGTGCAAGGAGCTTCTGGGCAGACTCAATGACTTCGGTCTGGCTAGCAAAGGCCCGATGGGCCCTGTGATGAAGGCATTCGAGTACATCGGAACGGCACAAGTAGCAAAGTCTGCAGAACAGGCCCGATCAATGGGATTCATCGGCCCCGAAGATCGAATCACAATGAACAGGGACAGACTTCTAGCAGACGCCAAGGCACGGGTAATGGAACTCTCTGAGGATTACGAACCCCCTGAGCCGAGAAACTACTCACTCCCGGGGCCCACTGGCATGGCCGGCCTGCAACTCGCCCTGAACGACCTAGCCCTCTCAGGAATGGCAACCCCTCATGATGTGGTTGTCGCCACCGCTCTAGCGGAGATACTCTCAGGAGGCGATACGGACATGACTGAGAGTTTGGAGGAAGACGACATCCTAGCCATGGAAAAATCGGCAATTGCGAGGCTTGGGAGACATCCCGACACCCTAGACAGAATGCAACACATGCTTGAGACCGGCAAGCCATTGAGGAATTGAGGCGAGAGAATGGTAGAGTACAATGCACCAATAAGGGACTACGAGTTCCTGTTCAACGAGATGTTCGACGCATTACCCATCGTTCAGAATCTAGGATACGACTTCGACTCAGACTTCCTTTCAATGCTTACAGAGGGATGGGCAGAGCATGCGAAGGAGGTCTGGCTCCCAATCAACCAATTAGGAGATAGGGTGGGTCTGAAGTTCGACGACGGCAATATTTTCATGCCCGAGGAGTTCAAATCTGCTTACAACGAGAGCATAGAGGGCGGCTGGCTTTCCACGGCATGCAAGACAGAGCATGGTGGAATGGGGGTGCCATTATTCTTCCAAACCGTCACATGGGCGGAGATCGGAACCTCGACAAATATGGCAATGAGCGTCCTTCCAGCCCTAACATTGGGCGTCTACGACGTTCTTGTGGAGCACGGAGAAAGAGAACTCATTGACTACTTCGCCTCAAAACTCGCCTCTGGAAAGTGGGCGGGCACCATGTGTCTCACGGAACCACACGCTGGTACAGATCTCGGCATCATCTCAACCAAGGCAGTCCCCCAGGATGACGGCTCATACAGGGTCACGGGAACCAAGATTTTCATTACGTACGGGGAGCACGACATGTCTGAGAACATCGTCCACCTCGTTCTCGCGAAGACTCCCGGGGCCCCAGAGGGGACAAAGGGGATTTCCCTGTTCCTCGTTCCCAAGTACCTCCCATCTGAGTGGGAATCAGGAGGATTTGAGGGACTGTCCCACGAGATCAGCTCTAATCACAATGGTGTAACCTGCTCTGGTAGCGAGGAGAAGATGGGAATCCACGCATCTCCAACGTGCGTAATGAATTTCGATGATAGCGTAGGATGGAGGGTCGGAGATTTACACAACGGCATGCCATTGATGTTCGAGATGATGAACAGAGAGCGACTCGCAACTGGGATGATGGGAATCGGTCTCGCCGAGATCGCATACCAGAATTCACTGGCATGGGCCAAGGACAGACGCCAGGGACGGGATCTGAAGGGTCCGCAGGAGCCTAACGAGAGTGCCGACAATATCCTCGTCCACCCTGATGTCAGAAGGATGCTGTTAGAGGCGAAGGTGAACACCGAAGGCTGTAGGGCACTAGCGGCTTGGACCGGCATCCTCCTGGACCAGATGAATAGCGAGGATAAGGAGGAGGCAGAGATGGCCGAAGCACTGGTCGCCATGTTCACACCCATCGTCAAAGCCCATTTCACGGATCTGGGATGTGAGTCAGCCAGCACCTGTATGCAAGTAATGGGCGGGGCCGGGTATTGTTCCGAATACGGAGTCGAGCAGTTTTACAGGGATGTTAGAATTTCCAAGATTTGGGAGGGCACGAACGGGATTCAGGCGCTCGACCTAGCAGGAAGAAAAATCACCCAGAACATGGGCAAGAACCTAAGATACCTCATGTGGCCATTAACCGAGTTCATCGAGGAGAACAAGAAAACTCCAGAGATGGCGGAGTTCAACAAGCCACTCCATCAGGGCGTAAGGGGGCTTCAGCAACTCACTTTGTTGATGATAGCTGAAGGGCAAGCCAACCCTCACTTCCTAGCCGCAGGGGCAACCGACTACTGCCGGTACTTTGGAAACGTACTACTTGCCTATATGTGGGCCAGGATGGCTAAAATCAGTCTTGAGAAGAAAGGAGAACCATTCTACGATGCAAAAATCGCCAGTGCTAGGTACTTCTTCAAGAGAATATTCCCAGAAACAGTTGGACTAGCAGCCAGGATACAGTCTGGCCACAAGAACCTCATGGAATACCCCGTGGAGATGATGTGATGACCGGCAAGGCAAGCCAGACACTTAGGCTAAAGTTCAAGCGTGCATCGAAGAAGGTATGGAATCTCCCAGAAAGGCCCACAAACCAGCAACTCCTGGATCTCTATGCCCTCTTCAAGCAGGCCACAGAGGGCGACTGTGAGGGTAGACCCAAGGGAGGCCTGAAAGAAAGGGCGAAATGGAAGGCATGGAACTCAATCTCTGGCACCAGTGAGTCAGATGCCATGGAAAGATACTGTGAGATAGTCGACTCACTGATGAGTATTGACTAGGGGGAATTTTGGTGCCAATAGATGACACCAAACTCAACTCTGAATTCAGGGGATTGAAGAGCCGGATGAAGTTTAGAACATTCACAGCTATGTCCATGCCAACTGCTTGGTTTGCGGGGCTCAGAATGGATATTCTGGACCATGAATCATGCGTGACTTCTCTCCCGGGTGGTTGGAGGACCCAGAACCCCTTCAAGACGATGTATTGGGCGGTCCAGGGAATGGGTGCTGAATTAGCGACTGGAGCCGCTCCCTTCGCCATGTCTAGGTCCATGCCAGAGAAGCTCAGGATGTTCGTGGTTGGAACGGAAGCCAAGTTCACCAAGAGAGCCAAGGGCAGAATCACATTCACTTGCAACGACGTGGCCGCTGCGCGCCAGGCAATTGAAGAGAGCATGGAGACAGGCGAAGCGGTCGAGAGGGACTTCGTTTCTATAGGAAGGGACCCCTCCGGAGAAGTAGTATCAGAATGGGTCTTCAAGTGGAACTTCCTCGTGATGGGTAGGACGTGAATAGATGATCAGCACCAGATTAACCCAGGATACTGGTATTGAATATCCAATAATCTGTGGCGCAATGTACCCCTGCTCTAATCCAGAACTCGTTGCAGCCGCTTCGGAAGGAGGGGGCATTGCCATTGTGCAACCTGTTTCCGCAACTATGGTTCATGGATACGACAAGCCAGACACCAAAGAAGGACTGAGGTCTGCAATACGCCATATTAGAACACTCACTTCCAAGCCAATAGGCTTCAATGCCCTGATCGAGAAGGGTAGTGACAAGTATCTACAGAGAATGTCCGAGTGGATCGATATAGCCTTGGACGAAGGAATCAGGTTCTTCGTAACATCCCTGGGAAAGCCAGACTGGGTTTGCGAGAGGGTTCACGCCAAAGGGGGAGTCGTCTACCACGACGTTACGAATAGGTTTCACGCAAAGAAGGGGATTGATTGTGGCGTTGATGGACTGATTTGCGTCAATGATAGAGCAGGAGGGCATCTAGGAGAAATGTCGATGCAAGAGATGTATGAGGATCTTTCAGATCTCGGCGTCCCATTGATCTGTGCAGGTGGAATTGGGAGTGAAATAGAGTTGAATGAAGCTTTGGAGATGGGGTACGCGGGAGTCCAGATGGGAACCAGGTTCATCGCGACCGACGAGTGCACTACCCCCCAGGACTACAAGGACGCCATCGTGGAAGCTAAGGAAGAAGACATCACATGGACTACTAAACTCACAGGAGTGCCCATTGCAGTGATCAGCACGAGCGGAACGAAGCAGCACAACAACTGGCTGATCAGAAAACTCCTCAATAGCAGATTCAAGCACAGGACCAGGGTATTGATCACAGGAATCTCTTTCTGGAGGATGAGGGCCCTTGCCAGAGGAAAGAAAAACTCCTCTAAGGATCTCTGGTCTGCTGGGAAGAGCGTCGAGACAGTGGATAGCGTTGAATCTGCAACTACGATAATGAGGAGATTGGGGGAATCTCTGGAGTCTAATAGCAATCTAAACGAAGATTAGCTAAGCAGCCTAAGTTGCTGCGCGTCCCCCACCACTCCGAATCCAAAACGTTCTTCCAACGCCCTAGATACCAACTTGAAATCGGAGTCCCTCGTAGCCACTACAATACTGCCTATTCCCGCATGGGTTCCATTGGCTACTACCGCCGCCTCTCTCATAATTTCGCAGTCCCCCATTTCAGGGTATATTTCAGCCCCATCAATTTCAGTTCTTGTGGCCACCTCGTCATGCCGCTCCCTCTTATGCTGATCGACAATTCTGAAAATGTCTTCATGTCCGACTAGGAAATCCTCCAAATCTACTTCCGACATCTGCATATTGTCAACGTCGCTTTCCCAGTTTTGGAAATCCGATAGGACTCCTTCCACCCTCTCTTTGAGTAGTGATTCTGAAACCCTCTCAGACCAAACCCGCCTATCGATATACGTGTTGTCAAACAGTCCTAGTACAGAATCTGGATTCTTCGTTCTATTCAGGAACTCTCTCTTGGCGGCCTTAGGGATGGATAACAATACCTCATCCGCATCCCCTCTCCTTCTTATCATCCAGTGAAACGCCCTGTCCACAGTCCAATCCAAGGTACCAAGGCTGTCTCCAGAAATTTCTCTCAGGAGATCGTCCTTTAGTGCGTCAATCAAGATATTTGTGTCGATAAAGACCAGAGGCCTTAGAGAGAGTGACTTGAGATTCTTTCTTTCCCGTATGGAGATAATATCCCTTTTTCTCGTATAGAGGATCCTCTGGGAATTTCTGAGACGCTTGTTCTCTGCCTCGTCGAACTTTCCGGAACCAATCGCCCTTTCAAACAGGCGTAGGCCCCTGATAGAGCTCTCCTCTGATATCTGCTCGATGATTGTAACTAGCTTCAAGACCCTGTCTCTCTTATCTACACTATCTCCCTCTCTCATTTGTGATTCAAAATCAATATCCAATTGACTCATTGTAGACTGCGTGGAATGGCTCAACTTCCTCTTGGCGGCCTTCACTCTGCCCCTGAATAGTTCGGCCGGGAGTCGACGCTCATCTGGATACATCAATAACGACTCCAAAGACTCCATTCTCGAATCCGATCCTTCTTCTCCATTTTCTACGTCATTAGAAACATACTCAATAATCCTGGACGTTGCTTCAGGGCTCCTGCCCTCTATCTGATCCAAGCAAACTCTCAGGTACAGCTTGAACCTCTTTGTTACAGAGGCGGAGATCGTCGGATATTCGTCCATCAATGAAACTGCGTCCTTCCAGCAGCCCCCGTGGGCGAATGAGATGAGCGAACGCCTCAGGAAAGTCGCGGATTTCTCCAGATCCCCTTCCATCGTCCTCATTGCCGCCTCTCTATGCGACCAAGCAGAACTAGCAAACTCCCCCCTGCTTTCCAGTAGTGAAGCTCGTACTACATGGTGTTCCATAGCACTCCTATTTTTCTCATTGTACCAAGAATCTAGGCCTTCAATCCCAATCCTGTGCTCGAAAACCAAATCAGAAGCAAACCTGATTGTTTTCATGGAAACACGTTCTACTGAAACCAACTCTTCCAGGGAGGATATCGCCGACTCCCTCCTTGAATCCTCGCCACTCTGAAGATCGAGAGCCGCCCTATTCAGTATCAATGCGTTAATCAAGGCACTGAAAAGACCCCTCTCAATAGTCTCCAAGTCGGTGTTCTCAACGGAGTTTTTGAGCGCCTCTACGCTTTTTTCTCGCACAACATCGTCTCCCTCGGGGGAAAGCGCATTTCGTATCTCGTTCAGTGCCCTCTCGCCCTTGTGGTCAAGCTTTTTGTTTACAGGCTCAAGATTGCCACTAATCCCGTCCAGTAGTGAAATTAGTCCTATGCTAACCTCACTAAGCACCTCATCTTCTTCCGCCTCATCAATTGAATATAGTGAGATTCTCCGTGCTTCTTCAAGAGCTCTCATAATTCCTGTTGCTTCTTCAGCACCTACCATGTGCCAAACCATCATCATTCTGAAGGGATAAGCCCTAGGCAGGGATTTGTCTCCAATCAGAGAATTTGCCAGACCTCTAATTTCAGCAGTTCTGGTGAATGCAGAAAGCACGTCATCCGTATGTCTGATGGAATCCCGGGAAGTTAGCTTATTCGCCGCGTGTAGTCGTATTGAACTGCTGACATCATCATGTCTTAGAATCATCAGGACCCCATCTTCATCTGAGGTCTCATCGATGTATCTTTTCAAGGAGAGACTGATCTCTCCATTGTCATCCAGCGTTAGCAACTCCAAACAAGAAGCAACATTCTCTCCAGAGGAAAGACTCGCACCAGCAACGTATCCAATAGCCTGCTCCTTCTTCCCCGAGGCAATCAAATCATCCGAAATCGACCATCTCAGGGAGTTTGGAATTTCCAATCCAAGACCACTGAGCAACTCAGCCCCACTAATCTTTTCATTCAATGAGGAGGAACCGGTACTATCGTCGAAGGACTTCCAAGCCTCTACTCTCAATGCGACCGATAACCCATCAGTACCAGTAGATGTGGATGTTTTGTCCCAAGTGGAGAAGTCGCCCATTCTAGCTCTAATTAGCTCAGCGTGTTTAGAAGAGACCAGAGAACAATCTCCCTTTGCCCCGTCCAGCACAGGCAGTGCACGTGCAGAGCCGCATGCAGCTAGAATAACCCCTTCCAAGAGAGCCCCCTCCTCCTTCATTCCCTCTAGGGACGGAGACATCCACCCTTCCCACTCAGAGGGACGAGGCTTTCCCGTCAGATCTCGTTGGATTCTTTTCAGTGCTTTCATCTGAGAGGCAGCAAGGACCAGTGGAACATCTTTGTCTAGCCACCCCCGAAGAGAAGAGAAGTCCCCATGATCAAACAACGCCCCCTCTATCCAAGCGCCTAAATCCCCCGAATCGCCTTCTGGCTGAACTACAGGAAACAAACCCATCTCAGCTAGTAGGGGCGACTCCCTCGCCATTCTCTCCCATACTGGATGGACTCCAATCTCACACTCCCTCCTGATCGAATCCATCTCCGAATCAATGCTATGGTCCCAAGCACCCTTCATCCGGTGTTTCTGAATAATTAGAACAGATAATCGATAACCCGCCGGGAGGGTGCTCCCAATCACACTCTGGGGTGAGGCGACCCTGTCCTCTATTCCTCGAACTCGGCCTCTACCCCCTCTCCTGCCTACTCTCCTAGTCCGAGAAACACCTCCAGCTTCGGCCTCGATTCCTACTTGTTCTCCTGCAGCCTTACTGGCTCCGATCATAGCTAGGGCCTTCCATTCGACGTCCAATAATTCCCATGATGGAGATTTGGCAATCTCCTTTTTTCGCCTAACTTCATCATCGCCCGCCCTACTGAGCATCTCCAAGCAATCTAGAAGATACTCCTCCATTAGATTCCCTCGGTAACCAGTCCGAGTAGATTGTGTACATCAACACATCGCCTTGCTATTCAAGGCGTCATGGAGAGGACTCAAGACAGACAATCCATACCAAGGCGCATGGACGTAGTACGCGCTGCGGTTCTTTTGGTTCACCCCATACTTGCTTTGCTGCTCATTAGAATCTTCTTCATTCAGAGATCATGGAGGAAAACCGCTGAGTCTCTTAGATCAGAGGAGAGAGAGGAATCGCTTCAGACACATCAGAAGGTCGGAGATCTAGCGATGCTGTACCTTTTGGGCATCATATTGATCGCATTCATAGCACAAATTGGTAGAGCGATTATCGAGGGCAAGCCAGCAGACGAGTATGTAGTACCCGGCCATTACCACGGGTGGGCAGGGATCCTAGCTCTCCTATTGATGACTATTCTATGGAGACTCGGCAGGAAAACTAGAGACCTGAAGGAAGAAGGAAAGCCCTACTCTAAATCCAGAGATATCCATGGGAGGATGAGTGATATAATGGCCATTCTAATTGTCATACACGCATTCTTGGGATTCCTGTATCTCCTGGAGTTATTCTGATCAACGCATACCAGGCTTCCAGAATTGCAGAGGGACCGGGACGTCCTCTTTCATAGCCCTGAAAGCAAGGTGATCTGCACGCTCATTCCACCTGTGTCCTCGATGGGCACGGACGTGCTCCCACTCGAGACTTCGTCCAATGGACGCCTCCTTCCAAAGATCTTTGACAAATCCGGCCAAATCTAAGTTGGCCTTTGCCTTCCAAGCGCCAGACGATACATTCCCAGCATATGTTGAATCAGTCCTGATCAACACCTCTTCTATATCTGATTTGACAAGCACCCATCTCAGCGCATGAGCAATCGCACTCAACTCTGCAGTGTTGTTCGAACCAACTTCGGCCCCTAGATAATCGTCCTTCTCCGCACTAGTCACAACTCGTCCACATTTCTCTGCGACCAAGTCGCCTTGCCCCCTCCCGGTTCCACTGTCTCCAATAACAACACAGAACCCCCACCCCGCAGGGGTCAAGGAAGTCACATTCCTGTTATTCTCACAAGACCCATCAACGTAGATGTTCACAGTCTTCAAGCCAGACACCCTACTCCGCAATCAGTTCCGAATAGGAGACTGAGTCGAGGAGAGTATCGAGCTCTGACGGGTCCGATACAGAAATCCGACATATCCAACCATCGCCATAGGGGTCATCATTGATTAGTTCAGGCGCATCCTCCAGATTTTCGTTTACACCGACTACTTCTCCGCCAACTGGAGCGTATATTTCACTAACCGATTTTACCGACTCAACACTGGCAAAGGACTCCATAGACGATACGTTTGCTCCGTCTTCAGGGAGCTCGACCCAAACAACATCCGTCAAGGCGTTCTGAGCGAAGTCGGTAATGCCGATTACGACCTCACCACCCTCAACTCTAATCCACTCGTGTTCCTTTGTATATTTCAGGTCTTCAGGCACCTCACTCAACGTCTCACCCAAATCAATGCGAGAGCCTCTACCGAGTCAAGGTTTCGATGCTCACTCCTCTTCGCCAAGGCTCTCCTCAAGGTGCCCCTTCTCCAATTCAGCCCACGCCGTACCCATCTCGTCAACACTAGCCTCGTCCTGCTCAACCCTCAGCCTGGAGGTCATTTCTTCTTCGCTTTCTCTACTTATCCACCTATCCATGAAGTGTCGGCCGTACTCGCCAGCACCAGCTCTTGTAATTGAAAGATACAGCAATCCAAAGATCCCTGCCAGTATTGGGAATGCCATGGCCAGATCATCACTGTTCGAGGAGTCCTCATCCGTAACCACCAGGCTGCCATCTTCAATGGAAAGTGCGGTGAGGAATAGAAGGGCGACACAGAGTCCACCGAGAACCCTCCTGAGGCGACTCGACGGCGACTCCATTGCTACCCAACTAGGGCACCAACGAATCAAGTTGACTAAGCCCACTCAGTAGTCTTGCTGAATTAGCTTGAGAATTTTGTAAGGCAGAAGGGCCCTGTTTACAGGCGTAACTTCCAGTATACGTCCATCATCACGCCTCCTGATGTCCTGCAACAGTGGATGACGACTCTTTTTGTGAAGAGTCAGCAGGCTTGGCATGTCGTAGTCTAATGACTCTCTAACCGCCGAGACAAAACCCTCACTCTCTACTGTGAACTTGCCGACCTCATCAATTACCAAGTATTGACAATTCCCAATCGCATCGAGTATCGCAGGAACCCCTACTCTATCAATTTCGGATGGATCTATTCCATATCCAAGGATTCTATTTCTTGAATCAATATCCCTGTGAGCCATTACTCCCTTTTCCCCCGTGACAATGTTAACACACGAATATCCCACTCTCTCGCCATTCTCCACAATGGCCTCGGATCTCATTCCCGCGATAACTGGAATGCCACTCGAATCGCTACCTTCCTCTGCAATCATCTTCACTACTTTGTCTAGGACAGCAGACTTCCCAGACCGTGGCAAACCCGTGATGCCAATTTTCGGATTAATGCCCATTATCTATCCTCCATCACAAAGCTACCGCGATGGTACGGCTATCGTACGTAGAAACATGATAATAGTCTATTCGGTATACATTTGGTAGCTTCACGATAGCGGAAAACCATTTCCGCATTACTATTTCGTAATGCATCTCATTATTCAGAAAGCAAATGTCTCCCACTTGGCATGGGAAATGGAAGACTCTCAATTTCGTAATTGTTTACGTTGCTATTGGCCCCCCATGCTCTGGACCACAAGTCAAGATCGACGCCGTTCAATTGATCACATAGCCACTCAAGTCCTTCTTCGAGTCCACCTTCTTCCTCTTCTAGGACCACGATAACTCCCTCAGGGATTTCTAAGAAATTCACTGAGTTGCCAAGAACACAATCTCCAGGAACGACCGCCCAACGTAAACGCCGCTCATTCGCAGAATTCAGAATAGCCTGACAAGCTACCCTCGGGAATCCCTTGGGTTTGGTTTCCCCACTCCACATGGAATGGGATCTTTGGATTGCTCCACTCGGTATTTCTGAATCATAAGCAGGATGCCGAACAACGACCTCATCATCCTCTAAGCAGAAGTGCGCACTTCTGATGAATGGGACACCTTCATCACCATCGCCCCAATTCGAAATGTTCGACGAAGAACCGCTCTGATCGATCTCACCAACTCTGACCCTAATGGTCTCAGATCCTGTGCACAGCCAATTGGAATCTTCGGACAGACGGGGCTGATCTGAAAGCCTGTCGATTGCATCCAGGACCCTCTCCCTGTCAAATTCATCTGAAGGCATCCTGGGCACCGCCCATGTTGCATCTGTCCAAGACGACCAGGGCCCCCTTTCCAACTCAAGGAATGGCGAGGTTTTCGAGACTCCCATGTCTGGCATGACACTATCCGCCCCAAGTGGCCCAAAACTCATCATTACGTCCGTCGAGCCATTGACTGTTACACCCAATACAGCAAACCCTTGTGATATTCCCGGAAATACACGGTGAGGATCAGGGAAGCACCAAGTAGAGCCCCACTCGTTTTCTTCAACGAGTAACTTCCTGAGTGGAATGCTACTTTTTTCCCTCAATAGGGAATCTGGTACAACCATCCTTACTCTGCCTCCGTCAGAAACCAGCTGCAGAGATCTCTCTAGGAACAGGCGGTAAAGGTTCACGTTCCCCTTGAGTGCTGAGAATCTCAGCTCTCCTTCGGAATCCAAGGCGTTCCGGAGTCTCCCGGAGAGCTCCTTTCTGAGCCTACTCCCATCTTCATGTCCTCTGAACCTGTCTTTAATCCGAATCCATGGAGGCCTTGAGACTATGAGTAGTGGAGACTCATTCCATGGCCACTCGTCTAGAAGGGAGTCGCCAACCCGGATGTTGCTTTCAAGAATCATCTCAGCCTCGTTCCTGCCAATCGTCCCTTCGTCCCCCTCTCCCTCGAGATCTACTAAGCCAGCCCTACCAAGGGTAATCAGAATCCTTCTCCTAGCCGCCTCAACCGCTATCTCAGACGAATCTAGTAGTTGCATTCCTTCGATGAGCTTCAGGGTATCACTACACTTTATGGACGAATGCTCGTTTTCCAATCCCTGTGAATGAATGCGAATTATCTGGGATGCAACTAGTCCCGCCCCGCAAGAAGGATCGGCAAAAGGCAGCGGAACTCCGGACTTAGTAGAGGCCTCGGCCTCCTCTTCATCGTCCTCGCTGGAGCCCGAGTTGTTATCATTGAACTTCGCTGCGTAATCCCGGAACCCAGGGGGGATCGCTGAAAGGGAAAGAGTCACGGCCCCCTCCTTTGTTTTCTTCTTGCTTCTTTGACCGATTTCATCCGCCAGAACGGCCTGAATGAGGCGCCTTGGAGTGGAGAATGCACCCCTAGGGGAACGCCCATCAGAAACAGCCTCATGTCTCGACAGGAGCCTGTCAAGAACCGCCCCGGGATCGTACAGTAAGCCGGCAGGAAGTGTGGGCCACTTCCTCGGCAGATACGCAGCGATGGGTGCATTCGATTTGGTCGACTGCTCCCAAGAGTCTAGCCACAAACGAATCTGTTCGATACGGTCAGGACATTCCTGGTCCAGTCTAGCATACCAGCCTGACGCATCACTCGCCATGTTAACCAGTCAGAACGACAATCAACCCATTATTGAATGGTTGTATTTTTTGTCGAAAATCAACATTCACTAACTTAGAGCAAATGCATCCTCGTCAACCTCGACAATCGCCTCAGACTGCAGAAGCCAAGCTATGGCCTCATCCAAATCATCCACCCTAATTCCCAGAGGTACAAGTTCGCTTACCAGCGAATCAAAATGTACGGGGGCCAAGCTGGCCAATCTGGAAACCTCAAGGACTCCCAATACATGTTCAGACACGATTGCCAACAACGGGTCGTCCCCAACATCCATGGAGCCGAAATCGACTGCGGCCTGATCTCCCTCAAACTCAACCTCAATCTCGTCCGCCTTGTTGACGCCACCACTACCAAAGACATCGAACAAATTCTTCTGGTGGGGGTCGGACATTTTTGTCCCCTGTACCTCTCTCTGGCGCTTGAGCCTCTTTACCAGTGTCTCTATGCGATGAAGTCGCTGCTCCACTCGTAACTTCTCTCTGCCTAAGTGACTCTCGACCAAGCCAAGCTCATCCTTCGCACGTTCGTCTAGCCACTTTGCCAGATCCCAAGAGGGATCCAACCTAAGCATCGTCTCCCATAGTGCTGCAACTGACTCGGGGAGGGTTCTAACGTCAATTCGTGGAGAGCCCTCACCATCATCGATACCCCGCTCCATATCAGTTTCACTCGTGGTGACCGTCTATCAACTATACCGTCAATTTACTTCGAAACAATGCTCTGAGAGCTCCGAAGTTCTTGGGGTGAGTTGATGAATGAAAAGCGGGTGCAGTGGCTGATGCCGGAGTATAGAGTGACAGTCCTACCGGGCGACGGTACCGGCAAGGAGGTAATCCGCGAGGCCAGAAAAGTCATGGATGTTTTCGAAGATCTTAGCCCCCTGTCATTCAAAATAACTGAAATTCCTTGCGGTGGCGAGTATTATCTAGAAACGGGCCTAGAATGGCCAGAAGGATCTTTCGAACACTGCAGGGACAATTCAGACGCCATCCTGCTGGGTGCAATTGGTTGGCCCGATGCAAAGCTCCCTAACGGAGACAATGCAGGCGGACAGTGTATTTTGGGACTTCGTTCTGGATTAGATCTCTACGCGAACGTCAGACCCGTCAAGCTGTACGAAGGGGTGCAGCACAAGGTACATGGAATGTTCACCGACATTTGGGAACCTGAACTAGTCGACATGGTATTGGTCAGAGAAAATACCGAGGGACTCTACCATTCCCTTCTCCGAAGATCGGCCCAAGCGGCAAAGGGAGGAGAGAAGGACGAACCGATAGTTATCGAGAAGTTCCCAGGCCTTGACGGAGAGGTTGAGTGGGACCCGAGGCCTATTTCCAGGAACGGAAGTGAGAGGGTGATCAGATTCTCCTACGACCTGGCAAAGAAAAGAGAGGCACGCACGGGGGTTGCCCAGAAGATTACATGCGTCGACAAGAGCAACGTCTCAAGGGGATGCAGACTCTTCCGAAAGGTATTCAGAGAAATCTCCAACGAATACCCCAGTATCGAAACAAGTGAGGCCTTCATTGATGCATTTACAATGTGGTTAGTCAGGGATCCAGAGGACCTCGATGTGGTTGTCCTTCCCAATATGTTTGGAGACATAGCTACCGATCTGGCATCGGTTCTCCAAGGGGGGATGGGGATGGCAGCAAGCGCCAACATAGGGGATAACCACATGCTATTCGAACCAGTTCATGGGTCATCACCAAAGTATGCAGGAAAGGACAAGGTCAACCCCATAGCGGCTATTTCTTCGGTACAATTGATGCTCGACCACCTTGGTTCCAGGCATGATGACGTTGTTGCCACTACATGCGCAGACATCCTCGAGACGGCCGTCTCACAACACTTTTCCGAAGGGGGGGATGTAACTTACGATCTGGGGGGAGAAGCCACAACCACGGAGGTCGGCGACGCTATAGCAAGCAGATGTGCCAACCTACTCAGGGAGCAGTTCTCCTAGATCAGGCTACCAGCATCAGAGATTACAGACAGGGCCTCCCTGAGGCACAATTCGTTATCCCACTCCGTCGGGCTTCCTGCCTCTGAAGCACTCTTCACCAACTCTGAAGCAGCCCTGGAAACCTCATCAACAATCGTCACCGTGGCGTTCCTAGCTGTTCTCGAAAGTGGGTTCAGGTCGATAACCAGCACCTGCTTCCCAAGCGAAATAAGCGCCTCGCAGCGATCACCGTCCTCCAATGGGACCAGTACCACATCTGCACGCTCTATGCCATCCGAGCAGCATAGCGACCGAGGCCCTTCCAGTCCAGATATCGAACCATCCGGTTCAGAGCCGAGTAGAGGGACTGAAAGGACGCGATTTCTCCAGTCTCCGACCCACCCACTGGGGGCGAAATCAGAAGCTACCTCTTCCCTCTGCTCACCGAGAAGGGAGAGAAGACCCCCGATTCGCTCATCTGTCCTATAGTACAGATTAACCTCAATCGGACACCCGATTATTGCAGCTAGTCGAACCAAGTCCTTTCCTGCCAGAACCACCGTGTTTCCATTCACAGAAATCACAGGATTTTGTGCCTCATGAAGCCTGGCCGCTGCCTCAGATATCGCCCGAGAGGCAGACTCAATCGTCCTCTCCCCAAGCAGGTAGTCATACGCCTCTCCCCGGCCATGGGCTATCATTGCTGATTCCGCCAAAAGACCCATTCTCGCAGCTTCGACCATCCTCTGACGCGCCATTAGGGACGCCTTTCGGGGATGACCGTCCGGAATTTCAACCATCGACTATTCCTCCAAATCTCATTGACATGTCAAGGGGTGCCACACCCCTGTTCAGCGAGCTCGAGGACACAAGATCAACGCCACTCTCTTTCCAGTCTCGTAGCGAATCTTTGGAGACTCCCCCAGAGCCTTCCAGAACACACCAAGATCTCAACCCCCCCTCTTCTAGGGCATCTGAGGCTTCCTTCCCCCTCTCTGGGCCCATATTATCCAATAGAATAACCACTCTCTCACGCCCTCCTAGTTCTCTCTGTCTAGATTGCCAGATGGACGCAGTAGAGACCGCCTGCTCAACAGTCCTAACTTCTACGACGGCGAACTCTGAGTCCTTTTCCATGTCTATGCCAGAGACCAGTCTTCTGAGGGCCCCTAATTCTCCCTCACCTATTCCAGACTCCGCTAGTACCTCGCTATCCTTTATCATAAGGGCATCAGCCCTGCTGAGCCTATGCGTCAGTCCCCCTCCAATGTGAACCGCCCATTTATCCAGAATCCCCCAATCTACTTTCCTAGTGCAGGCCACAGACATATCCCCGGCCAAAGAAACCCAATTTGCTGTATTAGTGGATATTCCCGAAAGCCTTCCAAGGATGTTGAGAATAATCCTCTCGGATCTTAGCAATTCTCCAAATTCTCCTCTGATGGTAAGAATGGCGAAACTCCTTTCGATATTACCTCCCTCCTTGACATGCCATTTAATGGAGCAAGATGGATAGTGATTGGTCAACAGCCTCTCTACAACTAATTGTCCGCACAACACCCCGGATCCCTTAGAGACAACCATCGCCTCTCCGATCTCAGAAGATCCGCTACCCCCGCTTCCTTCATCCGCGACCATCGAGCTTACCCACCTATCCGTAGAATCCAGGAGTAATTGCGTCGCGGAACCACCTGACCATAGGAGGTCAGACCTGTCGTGGGGAAGGCGAGGCACGTATCGCGGTGTCGAATCCCTGCCTTGAATGGTCCGAAACAGAAGACATCCGCTATTCGCCGTCTAGAGCTACCAAACTCGCTTCAACGGCCGAAAGACAGGCTAGGATATCGTCCATGGTCGATCGCGCCTCTGAAAGACCCCGCGCCTCCACTCTGATTCGCAGCTCAGCTCCCCCGTCAGTGTTCACTATCTCGCCTTCAAAGAACTCCTGGTCATCGGGTTCAATGGATGCCAGGAGAATTTCCGCGCGCTCATGAGTCCCTGTCCAGACAAACTCCGCGACAACTTCTCCCATGCACCACGCATGCCACCCGACCTTTTCATCCTCTTGCAAAATGGAATCCTCTACTTGGGCCCTTGACCCATCCGTATTTCCAGATAGAGACACCCCATGACGGAAATGTATGGAAACCACACTAGCCACCCGAGAAAAGTGCGCATTCAAAATCAAGACTCGATCTCATTGGCCGCCACTCTAAGCAAGAGCCACTCAGTATCGAAATCAATGGACCTTGACCGAGGCATCGAACAAGTGTGGGAGCTAATCAGTTCACCAGGGCATCTCCTGAAGTGCCACCCATTCTGCAAAACCAATGAAGCCCTCATCTGGGGGGATCATGGGCATAAGGACGAGTTGGTGTACCTAAACGGCCTGACATACATCAGAGATTTCCTTAGATGGTCCCCCAACGAGGGATTCGATTTGCTGATTGGGGAGGAGGGAGGGCCCCAATCATTCGTAGACTGGAAACTAATCCCCATTTCAGAGAACAGTTGCAAACTAACAATCACAGTTTTCCCGTATCTGTATGTTGGCCGAAACCGAATCTCCTCATTACTGCTTCACGGGGCATATGTGAGGCCACGCCTCGAGAGGTACTTACGCTCAGTCCTATCAGGTATCGACTACGTTCTTCGTTACAGGGAAGAAGTGCCGAGGAATCATTTTGGGCGACACCCTTGGTTCTCTTAGTCAGATTCATCTTTGGGCTCAAATAGATGAGGAGTTAGGATTTCCGGGAGCTCCCCTTCGACACCATGTTGGGAGAATTCCAATGCCCATCCAACGAGCGCTTCGTAGTGCTCCTTTGCACTTAGCTTACCTAGCCAAGTCTTACCTCGCTCGGTATTCAATAACGAGACATTGTGCATACTGCAAGGCCCGAGGCAATCTGAAACGATCAGTTTGACGCTTCTTCCAAGCCCATGCTCATCCCACGCTTTCTCCAATGAATCGACGGGCACCTCATTGTGACCCTTCTCTACGCGCCCACAACAGCATCCATTGCAGACGACAACACGAGCTTGCATATTACCCGGCCTCACTCTGAGAAACCAACTGCAGTTTTCATCCAACAGAATCTAACCGAGGACGTAATCATCATTGTCAATAGGAACCCAGACATTCGTTTTCTCTTCGTCCTGAATCTCAACTCGGTAGGGATTGCCTTGATCCCAGCATTTCAGAACCTTGCCTTCTGTGAACTCTCCAATATTGGCATAGACGGTGTCTCCGACATTGAAGCGAAGCTCCTCCGCCTTACACTCCATCAGTCCCGCCTGGAGGGCCTCATGATCGAGGTCTCGGCCAATAAATACGAAACGGCACTCCCTCTTCTCCCCCTCCTTCCAAAGTCCTATTTCCTTGCTAAAATCGCCCCCAAAGAGCATATGCACACCTTGGAAAACAAACTTCTGATCCATGCCCTTTACAGCAAGCACTCCCTTGTAGCGAAACAGGTCTTCTGCCTTGTCCCGCATGAGTTCCCCAATCCACTTTTCTAATTTATTCACGTTCAGTTCCCCCTCAAACTTTGAACTCGTAGATGTAACACGTTGGTCATGCTCATGTTCAGCATCTGTATCGAGGAATTCAGGATCCATTTCCAATGTTCTTTCCAAATCGAATGAACCAATGTTGATCAAATTCTCCGGATCAATCAAGCTATTCTGGGTGTGATAGATTGGAGCAAACCCATTGATGGTCTTAATTTTGCTTTCAACCTCCTCGAGCTCTTCTTCGGAAACAAGGTCAATCTTGTTCAACATAATCCGATCAGCAAAGGCGAGCTGTTCAACGGCCTCATTCTCGACATCCTCTGGCTTTTCCTCCTCAACGTGCTGAATGATGTGTTTAGCATCAACTACCGTGATTATACCATCCAACTTGTAACGGTCAACAACCCGCTCGTCGACAAAGAAGGTTTGTGCCACAGGGGCCGGATCAGCTAGTCCCGTTGTCTCAATCAGAACCCCATCGAAGTCCTTTACCCTCTCATACATTTGATCAAGTAACTCCGTGAGATCCCCTCTCACGGTACAGCATATACATCCATTCATAACCTCAATTATGCTCTCTTCTGAGCTCTCAACTAGGATATTCTCATCGATGCCAATATCGCCAAACTCGTTTTCGATAATTGCAAACTTCATTTTGTGCTCTGTGCTTGACAGTATGTGATTCAGTAGCGTAGTTTTTCCTGACCCTAGGAAACCAGTCAATACAGTCACAGGAATCCTCCTGTCTGATTCATTCTCGTCGCTCATTCTACCTCAACATGCTTATGACAGAATAATATGTATTTAAGAAAATCTAATAATAAGATATACATCAATTATTAATCTACAAATGTACCATTCTGATAATCCAGAAACGCCTGTCGGATTTCCTCTCTGGTGTTCATGACGAATGGGCCATATCGCTCTATTGGCTCATCCAATTCCGGTCCAGCCAGAATCAGGAATTCGGAAGCCGAAGTTGATCGAATTATGATCTCTTCACCCTCTGAGAGAATCCCCAACTCACCGTCTTGTATCTGTTGCTTGGTACCTAGTCCGTGTGAAATAGGTTGAGTTTTCATCCGAAGGCCATTGTCGATTACAACCTCTCCCCCAAAGACGTAGATCATACCATTCAGGCCGGGTTCGAATTGTTGTAAGAGTTGAGAACCAGCCTCCATCTTGACGTGTATCAGAGTAATCGGAATCTTGGTGTCGATCGATGATGACGTGCCCATACATTCGCCTGCAATTACACGTGCCCATACGCCGTCTTGTTCAACCAAGGGGGATTCCGAGGAAGGAACCTCCTGATATCTCGGTTGCATCATTTTGTGGGCCTTTGGGAGATTTACCCAGATCTGGAAACCATGCATCCTCCCCCCTGTCCTCAGAAAGTCCTCATGCGGCTCCTCGCAATGGATAATGCCCCGGCCGGCAGTCATCCATTGGACGTCCCCAGGGTTCAACTCTCCGTTGTTTCCAGCACTGTCCTCATGCCTCATTCTTCCATCTAGGAGATATGTCACCGTCTCGAATCCTCGATGTGGGTGCCAAGGAGCCCCCACAGCTTCATCCGGCCCGTAATCCACAGGCCCCATCTCGTCGATTAACAGAAACGGGCTCAGAACCCTTCCCATTCTGAATGGCCTGCGTACCTTGAATCCGCCCCCCTCCCGAACAACGTGCGTCGGGACAATTTCAGTTACACTTCGAGCGCTCCGCATGTCTAAATCACCAGTACCAAACACCCACTAGACTGCATACTGCTTCAGAAGCTCCAATGATACAATCTGAAGCGTCTCTTCATGGGTTGCTGACATTACCACCGGGCAAGCCACGCCTTCTTCGGCAGCATCCTGCCAAGTCTGCGCGCAGACACACCACCTGTCTCCCGGGATGAGGCCGGGAAAATTGTGTTCGGGCGCAGGAGTAATCAGATTGTTCCCACGGGAACGCGCGAACTCCAGGAATTCCTCGGTAACGAGACAGCAAACCGTGTGCAAGCCACGGTCTTTCCGGTCCGTGTTGCAGCACCCATCGCGGTACCATCCTGTGAGAGGCGAGGTAGAACAGGTTTCCAATTCCTCTCCAAGAACGTTGAATGAAGGTAGCATTGATTCTGACATGAGATTTCAGTTGATTAACTCATGTATGTAGCCATTCGTTCGGAGAAGGCTATCTTTTAGACCACATTTCCAGCCAAATCTCGATATTGGCTTCTATGTCTTCCTCGACTACTCCCCTTTCCGCCCTTTCGCCCCCCTCCAGTGCTTGGATCCTGCATCCACAGGCATTCGCATGCCCTCCCCCATCTGGATCAAGGCTCGTCGCCAGCATGGTCAGATCGAATATCCCGCCCTCATTGTGAAGGAAGGAATTGGTATAGAAAGAGGCTGACACCGGGTATCTCCCTTCCTCTCCGAAGGAGGCCCCTACGTTGCCGTGTATCACCATGCACGCATCGCAATCATCACCGACGTGTGCGGTGATGTGGTACCCATTCGAGCGCATCCCGAGGTCCTCAAGCCTGGCAATAGCGAGCCTGTCCACGACACGGGTCCTCTCTGAGATGATACTGGTCAATTGTTCCCTCTCGACCTTCCTCTCAGAGAGCTTCTGCGCGACGGAGGGAATGGACAGTATTTCCTCTATCGAGTCCCCCCTGGTCAGGCCTTCCATAATTTCCAAGGCGGTCCCCTCTCCTACGTCGATTACTCTCCCTAGCCATACTGCTGGCTCGTCTGACATGTACTCATCTCTCGAAATGCCCCCGCCATCCAACTTGTCCACCCACTCCATGAAGTCGGTCAGATCACTCAGATCCACCCTTTTTCCCACTAAGTCGTATGCTATTCTGGCGGCAGACGGAGTCGCTCTCCACACAATCACGGCATTGTCCTCGGTGTCCGAGGCAGGGCGGTTCGACTGATGGTGATCAATGCTCAATCCGCAATTGGGGTGCCGAGGAAGGTCACAAACGGCTGTGAAAGAGTCAATCTTGTCATCCAGAAGGCCTGCTCGAAGCTCACCAGGGTGGCCGAAGACGACCTCCGCATCAATCCACCACCTTTTCAGGATTGCAGCCGTAGTGACGCCATCCAAGTCGCTGTCAGTAACGATTCTTCGGATATCCAAAGACAACGGGTCGACTTCCATGATACAACTCGCCAAGTCCTCCCCAATGGTGGTTTCGCAATCGAATCACTCGGAATGTTTTCATCTGAATCCCATTCTGTGGGTCCATGGGAGGGAACGCTGGCAGCAAGATGGAAACCTCCTGCGGTTTCATTCTGGTCAACTTTGACAGCGTGTTACTGTTGCAATACCCACAGGGTCACTGGAGCTTTCCCAAGGGACATGTGGAGGAAGGGGACAGGGACCATCATGACACGGCATCAAGGGAGCTTGTGGAGGAGACCGGGATACAGGCCTTCTCTATCGATGACTCTTGGAGTTCCAGAACAGAGTACACCTTCAAGAGGCGTGGCTCCAGCATTCCTAAGCAGGTCTTCTGGTACATTGCACACACGGAAGAAATCGACGTCAGCTTGTCCGTCGAACACACCAATTACCTCTGGATGGACTTTGATAGCGCCCAGTCAATGGTCACCTTTGAACAGGAGAAGGAACTCCTACGATCGGCGAGAATGCACATTCAGCAGACAGGCAAGGCAGTCTGATTCCACAGGCCAATCAAAACAACCAATCTATTGCGACACTGGTAAGCGCCAATACGATTAGAACCCCGAATAAATCCTGCAATATCTTGAAGGCCATCACAATTTTGTGTTTCCGGCTTAAGTCTGACCAGCCATTTACAGAATCATCAAAACCAAGAAAGGAATGTGCACGTAGATATTTCTGAAACCAAGACACCGACTACCCCCCTCGCTTGCCCAGGGGGGTCCAAAGCGTCTCCCCCTCATCCCCTGTAAGCCAGCGAGAGAGTACGAAGCAGTGGTCCGAGAGTCTGTTGAGGTAGCTGATTACCTCAGCTCGAACCTCTTCACGAAGAGCACAAGCCTCCCTCTCTGCTCTCCGGACAATGGTACGAGCCATGTGCAAGTGCGCAACCACAGGACTCCCAGTGGGGAGTATGAAGGATGAAAGGGGCTCCAAATCTTCCAGCATGCGATCCATCTCCTCAACCAATCTCTCTCCGGCATCAGATCCGATTATGGACATCTGCTCTGGGACGCCTCCCGGGGGGCAAGCGCATTCAGCACCGACATCGAATAACTCCTGTTGGATTATGCCGAGCATTCGATCAGCCTCAACAAGACGACCTTTGACGGCTCCCGAACCGACTCTGTTTATCTCTGAACGGACGATCCCAATTGCTGAGTTAGCTTCGTCGATCGCCCCGTAAATAGCCACCCTAGGGTGCTCCTTACCCACACGAGTGCCATCTACGAGAGATGTTTCGCCACCATCTCCGCCACCAGTGTGGACCTTCGTGATACGAACCATTGAACCCTGCGGCCGGGTTTGGTGATATCAACATCCCCGATGTCAAAGTTGGTCCAACGACTCGCGAATGGCTACCTTCCAAGACTCATCCACTGACTCCCAACCACCGAGTTTCCCCAATTCGGTCTCATGAAACGACTCCTTTCCAGAGTCGCCCCTATGGGCATGAATCATAGAAAGTGCTGCATGGCTCATCGCAGTAAGCCATTGATCCTCTGAATCCCATGACTTTTCGAAGTGGGATATAGCACCATTCGGTCCGTCGATAAGCCCCCTCCTGACCTGCCTCAGGCCCGACTTTGACCAGGACAAGCCCTTGACCCCGATAACCAGCCCTCGGAATATCAGATATATCTCGAGCATCACTATCAGGGAGGCTATTACGAATGATCCGATTTGTTCCCACTGAACTGCCTCAGCCCACCTTTCTGATAGCATACTAATCGTGCCCACACACATCAGTACACCTCCGAATGGAGCCAGTAGGACGTCCTTGTGTGTCACGGTCATGTGCCTAACTCCGACGACAACGGAGACTCCACCTACCAGAGCAGCGGTAATTGCAGGAACAGAATCAGAAGTGGGCCTGGGCGCCGTACTTGAGATCCAAAAAACCACTGATATCAGAATAAGCAGGTAGGCAAACCTACTGCTAACCTCTGGGAATGGCTGGTGTCTGCTGTACGACAGCACCCCAATCCCCACCACGAGGAACAAACCGATCCAGAAAAACATCACAAATCACTCGCTGTCGAAACCGCCTTTCCACCCAGGCTCCCAGAAACCCTCGTCATCGAGCCACATTATCCACTCCGCTTCATCGGCTCTGAGTAGCCTGAATGCCCTTCTGTCAAGACCCTGCAGGAGAGAATCGTCAAGCTCCCCTTGAGCATGGGAGTCAGTCCACTCTACTTGCATCTCTCTTACTCTGTTTTGCCCTCTCGTGGGATTCTCGTAATTCCTCTCGCAAATCTCCCGGAGGTCCTGAATCCAAGCTCTCGCTCCCTTCATGTGTGGGTCATTGCCGGCGAGTTCACGCCTCTTTCTGAACGGCCACCATCCCATCTTAGTCACCCCTTCGACATGGTCAGGTTTCTTGATGCTTTGCGAACCTATCAAGGAGTGGACCCCCCTCCCGTTTCATGGCACGTGTAGTCGTCCATCTTCATGGCAGGCCCAAGGACGGTGGAGCTAGATTGATGATTGAAAACTATGCCAAGAGAGTGTCCCCCAGGGGTATCAGCATAGAACTCCACTCAGGGAGGCAATCAACACAGGAGTACGAGCAAAGAATCAACTCCATCCCCGGCGATGTGATAATTCTAGATGAAAGAGGGAAGCAAACATCAAGTCTAGATTTTGCCAGAATCATTGAAGACTCCTCGATGTCGGAAAAGACGTTGAATATGGCAATAGGGCCAGCCGATGGATTCAGCTCGGAGATGAAGGAGAAGTACCCATCAATTTCCCTATCCATGATGACGTTCCCACATGAAATGGCCGCTGTAATGCTGATGGAACAGATCTACAGAGCATGTGAAATAAACAGGGGATCGCCATATCATCGGGAGTGATTACAATATCGAATTACCAAGGACCTTTCTTCGATTCCCCCGCCCCCTTGGGGTAATAGCCCAATTTCAACCAAACTAACCCGCGATTGATACTCAAGTTGGGTGATGATACTTTTTCCGCTTATTGTACACTTCTTTCATAAGTGAAACCAGGGTATCAAGGACGTCTTGGTGGTCGAATGAAAGTTAGAGCTGGTAATATGGAGAAGGAAGAGAACCCTAGAAAGGCACTATCTGCGATAATGATGGTAGCGATCATGCTCTTCAGTACGCAGATGTACTCCTTCCAGGATTTTGAGAAATACGACGAAGAGGAATCCGTTTGGGGAGATGTGGCTAAGAGAACCGCATTTCAGCAATTTCACCAAGCAGACGGTCCAATGGCAGGGGGCTCACAAGGCCAGCCAGCAGCTGAGAACCCATTCTTCCATGAGCAGTTCATGAACCCGTCATTTCACGACCCAATGTCAGTTTACGGGAAGGTGTCAGACCCATCGGCATTGAATCTGGACTCTAGCTACGGGTTCTTCTTGGAAGAAACAAATACCGAAGACCACGACAACGACGGAATCAACGACCTGAATGACTTGGACGACGACAACGACGGAATCAACGACCTAATCGAAATGTTCGATGGATGTATAGGAACACACCAGTTTGACCACGACAACGACGGCGTTCTTGACGAGTTTGACTGGGACGACGACAACGACGGAATCCTAGAGGGGCCAATCGACTACTCACAGGGAGCAGATCCGCGGAACGTCTCGATGGACCGCTACCTAGTCCCATCTACCGTGCACCCGTGGACCGGTACACCGGTCGGCGTCGGATACCGAGTAGACCAGAACCCAATGGACCACGACAACGATGGAGTAACCGATGACGATACAGACGGTTCGGGACCAGACTCATACGACGAGGACGACGACAACGATGGAAGGATAGACCAGTTCGTATGGCCTTGCGACTTTGATCAAGATGGGCATCAGGATTACTTCGATGACGACGATGATAACGATGGCGTCATCGACCTATGGGACGAGAACCCATGGGACAGCCTCCTCACAGGAAACATCTCCTCCTCGGCCTCACTTTGGGATAGCGCCAGAGTAGTTGCCAATACATCATACATGGACTACGTCGGCGGCGTGGACTTTGTCGAGAGAGAGAAGGCCTGGCATCCCAGAAACGGAACACAGGCTTTCACCGAGATCTTTGACGGAGACCTAGACGGCGACGGAATTCCAAATTTCCTAGACCCCGATAATGACAACGACGGAACCCCTGATTCGGCAGACACTGACGACGACAACGACGGACTAGCGGATATGTATGACGTGGACGACGACAACGATGGGGTGCCCGATACATGCCTGCAGACCGATACCAACGGCGATGGAGAGGGCGACTACCCGATCAACTACAACATCACAACTCCCGGTAGGGACTGCGAGATTGACTATGACAGAGATCTCGATGATGATAGGTATCGCCCAATAGACCAAGACTACGATTTGGTTTGGGATTGGATCGATACAGACATGGGAGGTTCAGAGTTCCCCGACAACCCCGTAGGCTCCCCGATTGCAATTCCTGGAAACATTCCGTTTGACTTAGATGATGATGGAGTGACCAACGAAGAAGACTCTTTCATGAACGCTAGCGAGGATCTAGTGGCAACATGGAATTGCCCCAGTCTCTCAAACCCTAACCCCGTGAACTCGGACCCCCGCTGTTTCACTGAAAGAAAGTCATACACAGGAAACAATGACTGGGATGGCGACGGCATAAACAACTGGGAGGATGTCGATGACGACAACGACGGAATTCTAGATTGGCTCGACATCGATCCAAACTGCGATCTCGATGATGATAATGACCTCCACCTACTGAATGGGTCGAAGTTCCGAGACGACGGACCCAATGATATAGACACGGACGTCGATGGAGACGGTCTAGCAAACGACGAGGATTGGGACGACGACAACGACGGCCTGTCCGACTACTACGATCCCGATGACGGAAACTGTGGATTCGTCGATATCGACAACACGGATCCATTCACAGGCCAATCATACTCCCATAGCGACGGCGATCCAATAGACGGATCAGACGACGGCCAAATCTACGCTGCCGACATTGGACATCCATTCTATTGGAACCTATCATGGATGTTCAACCCGTTCTCTGTAGAGAATAAGTTCGTACTGAACTACAATGGTTACGACGATACTGCGGTCCCTCTCACAAACGGGAAGGTCCCACAGATGTACTGGTACGTGCTGATGAAGTGGAGCCCTTGGAACGGAGACAACTTCTTTGACATAGATATCGATGGAGACTCCTTGATCAATGGAATAGACACAGACCAAGATGCAGATGGGCTGCCAGACTGGTGGGATCAAGATGAAGGCAACGACGGAGTCTTAGACATCAATGACCCCAAGATGGGTGGTTCATTCGATGACAATAGCTGCGGAGCAACCCTTCTCTGGGCCGTTCTCCAGGGCGTTGCAGAGGACAATGCGTGCGGTCTGGCGTACGCCTGGCTCTACGGATACCCGATATTGGACGCGACACAGACTGGTCAGTTGATTTACACTACTCCATACAGCACCAGGCCAGACGCACAGCAGGATGACGGAGCCTATACTGGCAACAACTCCAATGGCCAGTGGACATGCAACAAGAATTGCTTCTGGTTCACCTTCGATCCGGGGAGCAACCCTAGTCCCACAGCAGCTGTTTCATACAATCAGATCAAGAATAATAGGGACCTATTCATTGCCTACATCGGACTCAACAACGGATTATTCCAGTGGACCGCTGATAGCAATGCAAATTTCTTCCCAGATGAGGTCGCCGACCTTCTCAACAATGACGTTGACCCTGATGACGACTGCGGTGCCCCCGTGACGGGCAATATGGACCCACAGTGCATGTTCAATGACACTGCAGATTTGGATGACGACTTCGACGGTGTCTACGATCACTGGGATATTGATGATGATAACGACGGGATATGGGATTACTTCGAAGTAGACAGTAACGACGATCTCGATGACGATGCCGGAACCGAACCCCCGGGTTCATTCTTCACAGGTTCGAACTGTGACGACAACGACGACGATGGCACCGACACCGATCCCGACCAAGACGGTTGGTATCAGGCAGTATGGGACAAGGGGGTACTCGGCCAAGGTCTGATGTCTCCCAAGTACTATGACGTAGACAATGACAATGACGGAATTCCGGATGGCGAGGACCCAGATGACGATAACAATGGAATTCTGGACTCGGCCCAGGAGCTGCTTTGCTTCGTCGGAGAGGAGCAGAGCCCATGGGACCATGACAATGACGGAATTCCCGATGGTAAATCAGAAGACGATTGGGATGCTGATGGACTAGTCAACGTAATCGAGATGGCTGGAGCTACGCCATTCATCTCGCCCTGGGACCATGACAACGATGGACTAAGGGATGATATCGACGAGGATGACGACGCCGATGGAATGCTGGACGAGGACGAAGTGATGCTTTGGCCCACAAGATTTGATTCTGAGTCCACGAACCCTTGGGACCACGACGACTTCGGAAACGGGTCTGGAATCGCAAATCCGTCCGATCCAAGCACAGGTCCCGACGCAATAGACAACGACGACGACGCGGATAATAGAACAGACGTCGATTGGGACCATCTCGAGGAGGACTGGAACCTCTCTTCTGACTGGGACTCGGACAATGACGGAATACCTGACGAGGATGACAAGATTCCAACCAGAATCACACTCACCACGGACTCCGTCCTGTGGCTCGACGCACTTTATCCCGCCAAGTTCAACGGCACTGTAAATTGGCTAGATCCGGTCCAGGGTGTATTTACCCCGGCCCCCGATCTACCTGTTCAAGTCCATATTGACTGGGCGGCAAATGGGACCAAGGCATTGGAGACAATCAACGTCCTCACTGATGAGAATGGAAACTTCGAGGTAGGTCAGTACCTGTTCCCTGAAGACTTGGCCGTCGGACCCAATACGACTTACGACATCTATGCGGAAGTTACAGAGATGTTCATCCACGATGGCGCAACAACGGAGCCATTACCGGTCGAGATAAGGGCCAACACGACCATCGACTATGTAGCTTGGACGTACTTCAGAAGTGACGAGCAGCCACTATTCGTGGACTACAAAGTGCACTATGCCGCTGATTGGGAACGAGGAATATTCGATAATAAATTGCCATACGCCCCTGTGTCCTTCACGGTTTCAGGCGGACCATTCGGCAATACCACACACCCGACCGTTTTCGACGGATACGGGTACGGTTACAGGGCCGACTCAGGGGGATGGGTCTCTCTGACATTCGTTCAGACATCAGGAAGCCAGGGGATTTGGAAGCAGGTCCAATGGAATTCAACCATGGACAATGGGCCAGGAGCCGTGCCAGGAGGCTATGAGGAGATCGTTTGGAACGAGTTCTCCAAGACACACAATGTGGTGGGCAGATACAACTACACCGCGACTAGCCTCCCAATTGGAGATTATGCATTCATTGCATTCTCGAGACCAGATCTCGGCTCAGAGCTCCCGTGGCCATACCTAGAAGGCAGCGATACAGAGACATTCTACATTCGTTCGATGCACAGGATGTACGTCGAGGCTGACATCATCACCCCATCCATCAGGCCAGTCTACTTCTGGGACTCCACACAGTTCACAGGCTCGTCCTTCGGAGCATGGAGGGCTCTCTTCCACGCCCCCTCGCTATCCAATGCTAATTTGGACTATTCAGAAGTGAGCCTAGGTAAGCAGTACTCGATGCTCTGGGATGGAGATCCGCAGACGCTAACAGGGGAGGCGGCCAATCTTAGGCCATTCCTATCCTCCAATGGAACACACTGGTTCATCGCTATGCAGAACGGCGGGGATTTCAACGTCCCACCGTGTGGTCCGGTCGATCCGCTAGATCCTCAGAGCGAAGTACGCTGTGAAATAGTACCAGAGATGTTCACAGGGGAGACCCTGAGAGTCATCGGTTCCGTATGGAACCGCACCATGACGCCTTGGCCCTTTGATCCCATGGCACTACAGGTCGACGTAGATGGGAATGGGGTATTCGCAGGCTCTACTGAGACTGGTTATGCACGAGTCCCAGACATGGTTAACGGAGTGGCCCAATTCGATTACAATTGGACATGGTACTCCCAGTACTCGGCAGGAGTTTACGGAATAAGGGCTGATTTCACCAACTCAAATTTCTACTTCACCGGAAACCAAACTACGGTTCTCGCACCGACAGGTGCTTACGTCAACGTCTCAGTAATCGGAACAACTGACTTCCAATACAACACAATACCTCGTCTCTACAGGGGTCAGAATGTTACCATAGAGGCGAGACTGATAGACAACGCATACCAGCCAGTCAGGGACGCCCCGATAAATTACACGTGGTCCGCCGATAACTCCGCGGGAGTCGCGATAACCGACAATAACGGCGTTTTCAAGGTCAACCTGACCATAGACGAATTCCACGAATTAGGAAACTTCTCCCTTGGCTACACATACCCAGGCGATCCGTTCAGACAGGGCAGTACCTCTGATACGTACCTCTGGGTGGTGTCAAGAACCTATGTCAGCCTCCAGAGTACGACTCCCAATATCCGGCAAGCAGGCGATATCTGGGAGTTCTCCGGACAGGTCACAGATGACAACAGGACAGCATTCGAGAAGGACCTAGGTCAGGCATTGGATGGCTGTGATGAGAATGGTGGCGAGGTGCTCCTGATCATGGAAGGAACCGACTTCGAGGATAGAACCCACCGACAGATAATCGATACGCTCTGCCCGAATGCAGGCACTATACATCACGAGATGCTGTTGGACCCACAACTTCTGCGAGACGACCCAGACTCGTTCCTACCCGATGGATTCGGACCCGTGAACGTCATACTGAGATTCGCAGAGAACCTCCCGCACGAGGGTTGCGATCCACTCGATCAAGAAATGTTAGCAACTTCCGGGGCATGGGACCCATGCACACAAATCGTCAACAGCGATCACTACCGCAAGGTCATGCAGTTCCAGGTCGATGGATTCAGCCTAATCGGCAGAACCGACTTATCAGTTGACGACCAGATAGTATACACGTCTGAAATCGATCCAACTACCGGGCAGCCAATAGAGAAGCCAATGATCGTCACCGGACAATTGCAGGACGAGCTTGGAGCCAACTTATCCAACAGGGCAATCAGAGTTACCTACGAGATGATAGACGCCGGACTCGGAGTAGTCTCCTGTCTGCCAGGAACAACGGATGCCAACGGGCTGTTCGACATTATCTGCCCCCTAACTGGTGTTCAGGCCGGGCAAGCTAGAGTGAATATCCAGTTCAACTCCTACGAGAACAATGACAGGTTCAGGTACAGCAATGCAACCTCAACTCGTGTGTTCCCCGTTTTCTCGAATTCCACTACGCAGATTTTGGAAGCCGGGCCATTCAGGTCCGACGTCGATACTTTCACTTTCCAGAACGGCTCAGTATTCCCCGTTCTTTACTTGAAAGAATCATTCCACGTTGAAGCTCTTCTGACTCAGGTAAATGGTAATCCGATAGGCGGCAAATGCCTCAATATCTACATCAACCCAGAGACAAACACCAGGCCAATAGCCACCATGACTACCGAGGATGGAACTGGTTGGGTGAAGTGGTTCTCAGGCGATCCTGACGACAATCCAAGTCGTAGAGGAGTGGAACCAGATGGGGAGTCACTAGAAGGCTTCAGAACACTGAGAGTGGCGTATGAACCAGAAAGAGAGCTACCAGGCGGCTGCCGAGCAGAGACTACGCCAGTCGTTAACAGCTCATTCATGGACATAGAAGTACTAGTCAGAAGCAGAGTCGACATCTTACTCAAGAATCACTGGGCAGATCCTGTCGGCTACAGTGTCGGTGACAATATCACTGGCTCCGTTGCTATACTCAGGGACCGATTAGATGTTGCAGTGCTAGGCGAGACGGTGATTTTCAGAATTCAGTACTGGAATGGATCGGGATACGTGAATACTCAGCCGATATATGACGTGACGAACGAGCAAGGCGTTGCTGACTTCCAATTCATGTACACTGGCAATGACATACCAGGCCAAGTTGAATGCGATCAAGGAGGGCCATGCGCTGTAAACGGTCAATGGAGAGTCACAGTAGAATTCCAAGGATCATCATTCTTCCAGGAAGAGTCGCTTGAGAATACCCCGTTGATTAAGTTGGATACAACTGTGGCAGAAGGTGAAACCAGCTTCTTCACCGCCCAAGTCACCGTAGTACTCCTGATAGCTCTGTCTTTCGCCATACTCATCGGCGCGATAATGTACAGAAACTACGCCGAGAGAAGGAGAATCGAGATTATCCGGGGGATACTGACAGACTCCCTGATGTCCCTTAAGGCCTCAAATGACTATATTCAGACCATCTTCAACTGCTACAAGGACCTAGTCAGGTACTTCCGTTCGAGAGGGGCCATGAAGAAGGTATACGAGACTACCAGGGAGTTCGAGGATGCCCTCAACTCAATGCTTGGAGGGATAGCACCACCCGAGGATCTCGATGAGTTCTTTGCGATTTTCGAGGAAGCAAGATACTCAGATCACGAAATAGGATCCGATCAGAGAGACCGGGCAATAGCCACTTTGCAGTCCATCATCAGTCACATGACCGCGTCTCTTGGGGACAGCATGCTCTTGAGGACTTCATCAAACGAGTCTGAGATGTACAGCTCGGTAACAAAGGCTGGAGAATTCGTAGACTCTGAGGGCCAGGTAAGGCTTGCTGGAGTGGACGAGGACAATCCCGATGACAACTTCAGAATCTGATCATCAGTGCGAAACCACCCGCGCCTAGCCGCTTGGCCGGCCACGCACGCCCCTATGGGGCGCCCGTAGCATTCATAACACGGCCTCAGGTGGCGCGGCTACCCGAGTAACGTCGAGGGAGTCATATGAGTAAGCAGAACAGAAAGACCAACCAGTCCCTTGTCGCCTTGATTGGCGACTTGAAGGAGCAGAGCAGGTCCACCGGTTCGGCACTGTGGCGAGACGTAGCGCGTAGACTGGAAACCAGTCGAAGCAATTGGGCAGAACCAAACCTAAGCCGACTGTCGAGGCATGCTGCTGACGAGAAGATGATACTCGTCCCAGGCAAGCTCCTCGGAAGCGGTGATGTCGAGGGAAAGCCTAGCGTCGCCGCATACAGTGTCAGTGCCGGAGCTAGGACCAAGATTGAGGGCGCAGGAGGACGCGTCTTGACCATCAGAGAATTGATGGAGGAGAATCCGGAGGGCAAGGAGGTGAGGATCCTTGGATAATTCTAGTACTCTAGTGTTTGATGCTAGTGACAAGATCCTCGGACGACTAGCTAGCCATGTTGCCTCCGCCATGTTGACGGCCCGAAAGAATGGCGGTCAGCAGCGGGTAATCATCCTGAATGCGGAGAAGGCAATAGTCTCCGGTCCAAGACAGAGAGTACTAGGGGACTACAGGGCTAAGTACAAACTTAATCACGCGAGGAAGGGACCATTCTTCCCAAGGATGCCAGACCAGATTATGAAGAGGACCGTAAGAGGAATGCTCCCCTACCAAAAGAATAGCAGCGGCAGGAACTCACTCAGGGACCTAAGGGTCATGATAGGAACCCCCTCGAATCTAAGTGGCGACGAGCTACCAGACGGACACTCGTGGGGCGACACTACAGGGATCGACAGGCCTCTTCCGCTCAAGTTTGTCCGATTGGGCGAAATAAGCTCAGCCTTAGGGGTCGACTCAACAAGATGGGAGGCCGAGTGATATGGCAAGGAAGAAGACAAAGAAAGTCGCAGTTAACACCAGTGGGAAGAGGAAGACTGCAGTTGCCAGAGCCACAGTAAGAAAGGGCAAGGGAACTGTCAGGGTCAACGGAGAGCCCATTCACATCATGGGGCCCAGCCTCGCACAGAGAAAGGCATTGGAACCCGTTCAGATCGCCGAGGCGATGAACCGACTCAGTGACGTAGATGTCATCGTGAATGTCGAAGGCGGCGGACAGATGGGACAAGTCGACGCAATCCGAACCGCGATCGCCAGAGGTCTGGTGAAGTGGAACGGTGGAGCCGAAGGTGATGACGAGGAACTTCGTGATGAGTATCTCAGATTCGACAGAAGCCTACTTGTAAATGACCCTCGAAGAAAGGAACCCAAGCATCAAATGGGTCGTGGTGCCCGCAAGAAGTGGCAGAAGTCGTACAGGTGAGGTGAAAAGGATGATTATTCCAGTAAGGTGTTGGAGCTGTGGCAAGGTTATCGCACATGCATATGAGGGTTACAAGAAGGCTGTTGAGGCAGGGGAAGACCCTGACAAGGCCATGGACGATGCAGGGCTATCCCTGTACTGCTGCAGGAGAATGTTCCTGGGGCACGTTGAACTCATTGACGAAGTCGCTCCATTCAGTATTCCAAGAGAGCAGTAGCCCTAGCGACAGGGCTTTGATGTGCGACTTGTGCGCACAGTTCCCAAATGGGGCCTGTAGGTTAGCTTGGCCTATACTTCGCGGCTGGGGGTCGCGCGACCCAGGTTCAAATCCTGGCAGGCCCACCACTCGACCATCCAGAGGCCAATTTACCTATTTTCTCCTTGTTTGAAGGGCTGAAACCGCAGGTTCAAGGGGGCACCCCCTCCTCGAAATTCATGGTGGGAGCGTCCTCAGATGGCCCCGGGAACCAGGCACGTGTAGAAGAGCTAGCGAAGCTCATAGCGTTACACTCGAATCTCTACTACAATGAAGCTTCACCCGAGATCAGTGATGCAGAATTCGATGAAATATGGAATCAGCTAAAATCGCTGGATCCCGATCATCCGCAGTTGTCGAGAGTAGGCTCCGACCCCCCTCCCGGATCAGTGAAGGTTGAGCACGAATTCCCCATGAGAAGCCTCGACAAAGCCAGCAAAGAGGAAGAGGTCAGACATTTTGTTTCTCAGACAACGGCAAATGGTCGAAGGTTCGTCTGCCAGCCAAAGCTCGACGGCTCTGCATTATCACTGGAATACCGTAGAGGGAGGCTGGTACGAGCAGCTACACGAGGAAACGGGTCAAGGGGGGAGGACGTTACAGCAAATGCTCGTAGAATCCAAAACGTTCCGGAGGCAGTATCATGGGAGGGAGATTGTCATGTTCGTGGGGAGGTGGTGATGCCTCTGGAGATATTCAATAGCAAATATTCAGAGATCGCCCCGAACCCCCGAAACTTAGCCGCTGGCTCCCTGCGGCAGAAGCACATTGATGCAGGAAAAGGAAGGGCAGAGGACCTACTTTTCCTGGCTTATGGCTTGGAGTTCCCGTCAGAATCCACTAGACATCCGGACAGTCCCGAGCCCCCTTCTTTCTCATTCGACTCTGAAGTCATAGAATGGCTGGAGTCTATAGGGATAAAAGCTGCAGGAAATGAGGTTATTTCGGGTAAAGACGACCATGAAACAGCGGACGAAATACTACGTGTAACCAGAAGGTGGACCGATCAGAGAGACAAGGCGGCATGGGAGCTTGATGGAGTTGTAATCAAGCTTGACAGACTGGACAAAAGAACACTATTGGGGAGAACTGCGCATCACCCCAGATGGGCCTTAGCTTGGAAATTCCCTCCCGAAGAAGCCACAACCGTATTGATGGGTGTTGAGTGGCAGACCGGTAGGACCGGAAACGTAACCCCCGTCTCCAAAGTCGCACCAGTGGTAGTCTCTGGAGTTACAGTGGAGAGCACGACTCTCCACAATCGAGGCGAAGTAGAAAGGTTGGGGCTAATGATCGGTGACAAGGTAAGGGTGGTACGCAGGGGGGATGTGATTCCAAAGATCGTAGAAGTCCTAGGGCCTGCCGTAGATTCCGATCTCTCTGGAAGGAGGCACTCAGATGGAACGACCTTCCAACTCCCCCTCCCCCCAAGGACAAAGGTAGCAATGCCTACCGAATGCCCTCGATGCAAAACAATGCTGGTTGAGGATGGAGCGTTCATCAGGTGCACTAATCTGAATTGCCCTTCCAGGCTGGAGAGGGCCATCCTGTATTGGTGCAGAAAACTGGAGATGGACGGCATAGGGGAGAAGCTAGCAGAACAGCTATGCTCAACAGGCCTCGTCTCAAACCTTGCAGACCTATACAGGCTGAGCGAGAAAGACCTCCTCGGCCTCGAGAGGATGGCCGAGAAATCTGCTAGAAACATCCTGGAAGAGCTCAAGTCCAGCCGAACAATGACCCTGAGCAAATTCATCTCTGCGCTCGGATTGCCTAGAATAGGCCCCGAAATCGCATCTCTCGTTTGTTCTGAGGTTCGGACCTTTGAAGAATTGATAGAAATGCTGGAAAAAAGAGAACAATCAATACACAGGCTAACTTCCATTGAAAGGATAGGGGAAACCGTAGCAGCGCTGCTTCTAGACGGGGTCGCAGAAAGAAAATCCGACATCCTCGACCTCTACTCGCAGCTGGAGATAGTGGAAGGGGAAGCTAGGGAGGAGGGAGGACTCCTCTCAGGCAGAACATTCTGCATCACAGGTACACTAAGTAGGCCAAGGAAGGAGATAGCGCTGTCCATAAAATCGAAGGGCGGCAAAATCTCATCTTCCGTCTCGGGAAAGCTGGACTACCTAGTGGCCGGTTCGGCCGCAGGCTCAAAACTCGACAAGGCCAATAGGCTAGGGGTGAGGGTGCTATCCGAGGAGGACCTAGATAGCCTCCTAGGAGGGGCAATCTTGGAGAACCTGCCCGAAGAGAGGCAATCGACTCTAGGTGAGTTCTGACTATCCGTACATTGTGCTTGGCGGACTGACCACGTCGTTTTCTGAGTTCAGGCTAAGGGCCATCATCTCCCTGATTTGCGCTTCAATCCTCTGAGCCTCTTCCAATAGTGGCTCCGGGTCAAGTTGAACGGCTGGAAGGAGCCCATCTAGGCACTCAATAATTCTGGCAGCAGCCCGGGCATCGGGGATGCCACCCCCTCCAAACTCACCACCTGACTCAGCTAGAATCGCTAGAGAATCAACCCTCCTCCTCCTACTCTCTCCAAGCATCACGCCAGTCATTCCACCAACTACGCCCTGTTTGAGCAGAGGGGCATCAATTTGACTCAGAATTTCCTTGGCGGCTTCCGTGGACCCAATTCCAACGACGGAGTCCGGCGACTGATCCTCATCGAAGATCGAATGCTTCTGACCCTCCCCATGTGCATACGAATCAATCATTATCGAAGTACTCGCCCCAGACTCGCCCATCCAATCTAGTATTTTGCTCGCAATTGGGAGTTTCAATTCGGGAGAAATTTGGATTTCTGAAGCAATCAGAATCACCTTATCACATCTATCCACTGTACAAATCGGCTCCCCTCCATAGAATCGCATAGGAGGAAGGGGCATTCCGTCTTGGACTAAGCAGACTGGTGGGAGCCCCGGATGCCTCACTCCCCCAATCAATTCTAAACCTAACTTGTCCACTAGGAAATGTGCCACTATGCTGCTGACGAATCCAACTGAAGGAAAGCAGTTGATGACCAGGGCGCCTGATGCATTAGTTTCGTCATCGATATCGATTACAGGGTCGGGGCTCATAGCCTCCAATGAGCGCAAGTGCTTCTAACACTTGGCACTCTCGCTACAGCATAGGAAGGCACCGGGGGACCCAAAAATGGAAGATAATTTCGTCGCTCACCAACTGTCCCCATCTTCATGGAGCAGATACGAAGAATGCCCTCGAAAGTACTGGCTATCTAGGCAGAGGCTGCCAAGAAAGGCTAGCATGCCAGCGGCCATGGGTACGGCTGTACACAACTCCGTGGAAGACATATGCAACTTGGATATCTCCGACAGGGAAGAGTCAGAAATTGGATGGTTACCACCAACCGCCAAGGCGATACTAGATCGCCATTGGGCGTTGGAGAAGGCAACTTTCCTCGATACGCCACGTCATCCTCGATGGAAAGACGAGATGATAACAAAGGCACATGACGGATTAGTCGGGGCGCTAAACATCCTATTTTCAAAGTCTAGGATGGAAAAGACCGCACTTTCAGAAGTATCAGTGGGGATGTGGAGGGAGGTCCAGTCGATGGTCCTCGCTAATGAGGGGACGCTTGTTTCCGAATGCGGTCGCCTCATGGGGAGGCTGGATCTATTAGTCGCCGATTTGGATGAAGAAGGCAATTCCTTGGGGTGGATAGTGGCTGATCTCAAAACAGGGAAGCCACCAAAAATAGACCTAAACGAAAAGGTCAGTCGCCAATTGAGGTTTTACAGGGACCTCCTAAAGCAAAACAATCCCGGACACCCGCCCCTTCATGCAGAAGGATGGTATTCCGCGAATCAGACCGTCCATAGGGCGGACGGACCGTCGGTTTTGGATGACGCCATGACTGCATGGGAGGGAATGAGGCATAGCGAAACACCACTCGAGGGAACACCAGACAGCCAATCATGTGGATTTTGCGAATGGAAAGCATGGTGCCCCACTTGGTGGGCTGCACGTAGAGATGGCACACTGCCGCCGGGCGGTGTTTTCAGAGATGAAGTGGTCAACCTATTGAGGTTCGATCCCCAATCAGGCGCCGCACTTTTCGAGAGAGCCCCTCCTCTCGGCGATGATGGTGAGGTCGGAAGGTCAGAGCAGAAGTTTGGAGCCTTGCTGAGGGATCAGGCACTTACCCACATGAGAGAACTGTGTGACTCGAATCACGAAGGCCCCATCTTCATTGGAAGTGCCAAGGCCGACGGCAAGGTAATGCATCTGGGCGATTGGTCAGAGGTCCTCCCTTGGACCCCTCTTCTGAAGTCAATTAGAGAATGAGTCCAGGCATTCATCCAAGGTCCCTTCGAATTTTTCTGGATAGCTCTGCATTATCCTCCACAGAAGAAGGAGAGTTGCACTGGCATCGGCCCCGGCCCTGTGCGCCCCTTCTAGCGGAATCCCAAATTTCTGACAAAGATCGCCTAGTCTGTGCCTCCCTGGAATCTTCAACCGTCTAGAAATAACCAAGGTGTCCACTATTGCCCTAGGAATCGGAGTCTCTACACCAGCCCTCAAACATTCCATCTCCAGAAATCTCCAATCAAAATCCAACACGTTATGGCCCACTATCACAGAATCCGATATTGCCCTAGACAGCTCCCCGAAGTGTCTATCGAAAGAACCCGACTCTCTAACATCCGAATTAGTGATCCCATGCACCGCTGTCGCATTCGAGGGTATCCTCCTCCCAGGATTAACCAATGACTGGACGTTCATGTGGCTGCCATCCACATCACTACCAACGAGCGCGAACTCTACGATTCGCTCCGACCTCGAGTCAAATCCCGTTGTCTCCAAGTCGAATCCAAGGACCCTCATGCCCTCAAACATTCCTGACACAAACATGCGCCCTACCGCTCCTCCCATGAACCCTCTCAATCGCGCACTTCGCATCGAAGCACCCAACAGCCATATGAGTAGAAGTCCATGCAAGAGTACCGTGACGGGCTCAACCCACCCCACTTTCGCAATAGTAGCGATGATTCTAGTTACGTCCTTAGCAGGTTGTTCCGGAATAGGAAACTCCGCTCCAAATGCAGAGATAAATGCAGACCAGACAGAGATTAATGCGGGTGAAACGATTAATTTCGACGCTAGGGAATCATCCACACCAAACCCAACAATTGTCGAAGAGTATCAGTGGGATTTCGGAGATGGAAACCAGAAGACAACCAAACAAGGGGTCGCTAGCCACACATTCATCAGTCCAGGCTACCATGATGTCAGAGTAACCGTCCTAAACGATGCTGGTGAGACTGACAGGGCATCAGTTTCTGTATTCGTTAACTCCGCCCCCACGGTGGTCCTCGAAATTCCAGGCTACATTAGGGCAGGAGACACAGCGATATTAGATGCCAGTGATTCATTCGATCCCGAAGGTGCCAGTATGGAGTTCATTTGGGACTTCAACATAATGTCAGATTCCAATAACGACGGAATCCCTTCAAACGATGCTGATTCTGTCTCCCCAATAGCTGAACTCACGATAGAGGAATCAGGAAACAGATCTGGTTCCATCACCGTTGTAGACGACAAGGGCGCCACCTCTACCCTGATTTGGTCACTGATGGTCACGTCTCGGACCTTCAACGTTGTATGGGAAGAGCAGATACTCGACTTCGAGTGGTCTGGCTACTTGGAGCAGGGTCAGTCTTTCACAATAGATCACGAGCCTGGCATGGGAGCGAGGGTTATGCAGGTAAATGCAACACTCACTCTGGCCAGGGATATCCTGCCGATAATGTGGCCCGAGGACAACTTCACACTATCGATAGATATGCAGTCCGGATGGAACTCATTCTCCTCCACCCAGCAGGACAATGTCACTCTGAACTCATCAGCATCTATTGACAAAGGGGAGATGAACTCCTATCCAGAAAGCGGCTACACGATTACATCAGACTCAAAGACCTCCCTGGAAGAGATTCTCCTGAACGAGGCTGGAGAGAGGTTCGGGCAAGGAAC